>Ga0181529_10006392_pt1 | contig 11979 bp, 11 predicted proteins | sample PEATcosm2014_Bin_36_FD_119763 | JGI IMG/M metagenome (GOLD analysis project Ga0181529, IMG submission 119763) | Peatland microbial communities from MTU Mesocosm Facility, Houghton, MI, USA - PEATcosm2014_Bin10_30_metaG | ecosystem: Environmental > Terrestrial > Soil > Wetlands > Peat | place... | reverse complement strand
TACCACTTCGTGCACGCGCTGGGAATGCTGACGGTTTCCGTGCTGCCGAAGACCGGCACGTTTCCGACGGAGGGCGCCAACGTGGTGTGCTGGCTGCTGCTGGCCGGCATCGTCATTTTCTGCGGCAGCCTGTACTTGCTGGCAGTGACGGGGAACCGCACGCTGGGCGCCATCACACCGGTGGGCGGACTTTCGTTCATCGCCGCGTGGCTGCTGCTGGCCTGTAGGCTGCGCCGGCTATGAACGATTTCAACCTGGAGGCGGCCGCGCGCCAGGAGATGCTGGAGCATGGCTTCCAGCCGGACTTTCCACCGGAGGTCGCCCAGCAACTCGCCGGCATCCACGCCGAGCCCGAGCCGGGGCTTCCCGATCTGACCGCGCTGTTGTGGTCCTCGATCGATAACGACGATTCGCGGGACCTGGACCAGATCGAGTGGGCCGAGCGCGCGCCCGGCGGCATCCGCGTGGTGGTGGCGGTGGCCGATGTGGATTCGGCGGTGCCCAAAGGAACGCCGATCGATTGCCACGCGGCGCGGGAAGCCACCACGGTCTACGCCGGCGTGCACATCTTTCCCATGCTGCCGGAACGGCTTTCGACTGACCTGACTTCGCTGGCGGAGGGCCAGGACCGTCCGGCTGTGACCATCGACATGCTGGTGGCCGCGGACGGAGCGATCGCTTCGAGCCGGATTTACAGGGCGCGCGTGCGCAACCGCGCGCAACTGGCGTACAGCTCGGTGGGCCCGTGGCTGGAGGGGACGGCCGGTCCGCCGCCCAAGATTGCGGCATCCGCGGACCTGGCGGCGCAACTCAAGCTGCAGGACGAAGCCGCGCAAGCCCTGCGCGAGGCGCGCCACCGGCTGGGTGCGCTGACCTTCGACCGGCTGGAGGCGCAGCCGGTGATCGCCGATGGACAGATTAAGGATATCGAAGCGCGGGCCAGCAATCGCGCGGCGCACCTGATCGAAGATTTCATGATCGCGGCCAATGAGACGATGGCCACCACACTGCGCGCGGCGGGAGTGGCCTCGATCCGCCGCGTGGTGAAGGCGCCGGAGCGCTGGCCGCGCATCGTGGAGCTGGCCGGGCGGTACGGCGAGAAATTGCCGCCGGAACCCGATGCGGGCGCGCTCAACGCTTTTCTGACGCGCCGCAAGCAGGCCGATCCGCTGCATTACCCGGATGTCTCGCTGGCGGTGCTCAAACTTATGGGCGCGGGCGAATACATGGTGATGCGGCCGGGCGATCCTCCGCAGGGCCATTTCGGGCTGGCGGCGCAGGATTATACGCACTCGACCGCGCCCAACCGCCGGTTCGCGGACCTGGTAACGGGCCGGCTGCTCAAAGCGCGGCCCGGCGCGCCGCCATATACCGAAGAAGAGCTGGAAGCCATCGCGCGCAACGTCACGCTCAAGGAAGACGCCGCGCGCAAGGTGCAGCGCGCCATGGCCAAGCGCATCGCCGCGGTGGCCCTGGCCGGCCGCGTGGGCCAGGTTTTCGCGGCGGTGGTGACGGGCGTGACGCCCAAGGGAGTCTTCGTGCGCGCGTTGGATCCACCGGTGGAAGGGCGCGTGATGTGCGGCGAAGAAGGCCTCGACGTGGGCGACCGTCTGCGCGTAAAGCTGCTGAGCACGGACCCGCAGCGCGGGTTCATCGATTTCGGGAGGGCATGATGGCTCCGAGTCCGGCGGGTGAGACTGAAATGCTGCGTCACACGCTGGCGACGCTGGCTTATCGCGGGTTGAGAGCGCTCGAAGGCGCTCCGCCCGAATTCGCGGTCTTCCGTGCGGCCCCCGGGACGCGCACGCCCGGGGAAATTCTGGCGCACATCGGCGACCTGCTGGATTGGGCCCTTTCGCTGGCCGAGGGCAAGCACGCCTGGCACGATTCGGCTCCGCGGACCTGGGACGAGGAGACGGCCCGGTTTTTCGCCGCGCTGGAGGCATTCGACCGACGGCTCGCCTCCGGCGCCCCGTTAGGGTTTCCGGCCGAAAGCCTGTTTCAGGGGCCGGTGGCGGACGCGCTCACGCACATCGGGCAGGTCGCCATGTTGCGGAGAATGGCGGGAGCGCCGGTGCGCGGCGAGAACTACTTCAAAGCGGAGATCGCGACCGGCCGCGTGGGCGCGGACCAGGCCGCGCCGCGAGTCACATTCGAGTAAGCGCGGCGATGCACGGATTGAGCGAAGTACGCGCGCTCCGCTCCATGTGCCGCCTTTTAGAAATGTACCAGAGAGCACATCGTCGTCTTGGGTTGTGGCGCTGACTTTGCTTATCATGCCAAAGCGAAGGTACAAAGCAAGGAGAACAACAAAGATGCAACACAAACTCACAATTACCTCGATCTTGGTGCTGGCCGCCCTCTTCGGATCGCACGCCTTCGCCCAAGTCCAGCTTTCGGTGAACATCGCGCCGCCTCCCATCGCCGTCTTCGATCAGCCCCCCTGTCCTGGCGATGGCTACATTTGGACGCCTGGCTACTATCAGTACGGCGATTATGGTTATTACTGGGTGCCGGGTCAATGGGTTATCCCTCCCAGCGTGGGGCTTCTCTGGACTCCCGGCTATTGGGGCTTGGCCGGTGGCGCGTACGCCTGGCACGCGGGCTATTGGGGTCCGCAAGTCGGCTTCTACGGCGGCGTAAATTACGGCAACGGCTACTTCGGCTCAGGCTTCACCGGCGGGCGTTGGGACGGTAAGGTCTTCAAGCATAACACTGCCATCTCGAACGTGGACGTCAGGAACGTGCACAATACTTACGTCGACCGCACGGTGGTGCATGAGGTCAAGGGTCCGAATCACGCATTCAATGGTCCGGGCGGAATCCAGGCACAACCTTCGCGCAACGAAGCGGCCGCCAGCCGCGCGCCTCACCAAGGCCCGACGCAGGCGCAGGTTTCGCACGCGCAAGAGGCCCATGCCAGCCATTTGGCAGCTCATGGAGCCGGACGCAGGTAGCGACCCGGAAGCGGACCTGCTACTCGTGATCCGTCATTTCTGAAGGAAATTGGAATCCATCCACTGCACGATTTTGTCCTGTGTGTTGTTGGGCAGGCGGTTGTAGTCCCACGGCTCGCTAAACTCCAGTTTGTTGGCGGCGCCGTACAGGGAGTAGACCCGCTTCGCCTCGTTTACGGCGGCCGACACATCGTCCGGCGTTGCGTCACGGTCCAATTGCGGCTGCACTACCAGAACCGGACGAGGCGCGATCATGTCCAGCAGGTCCTGAAAGTCATACGGAATCTGCGTTTCATGCCCGACGAAGAACCCCAGCCGCGGAATCAACCCCCGTTCGTGACTGTATCGGGCGACGCCTCCCGTGCCCCGCTCCGCAGTGTCGGTGCGCATGGGAGTAAAGCCTGCGATGGAAACCACGCCCCTCACTCTCGGGTCCAGAGCGGCGGTGTACAACGCAACGGCGCCGCCGAGCGAGTAACCAAACAGATAGATCCGCTCAGAATCGACCAGGCTGTCTTTCGTAAGTGCGTAGATGGCCGAGCTCGCGTCTTCTACCAGCCGCCCCATATGCGACCACGTCGGATACCGGTCGTAGAACGGTCCGGTCTCCGACAGGCGGCTGCCAAAGCCGCTCTGATCGTATGCAAACACCGCATACCCCGCGCGCACCAGCGCCAGGATGGGGTGCAGGTCTTCGTGGTAGACCCACATGTAGCCAAGCGGATAACTGTCCCCGTGCAGCCACACGACGGCCGGCAACTTCTTGCCCGCCGGCGTGTCTTTCGGGTAGTACAGGTCGCCAGCGAGGTTGCCTCCGAAGCGGATCCGGCGCGAAGCAGTCTGGCTCTTCTGCGGCTCCTGCCAGCCATACGCCCAGCCGGAATTAGCTCCCTTGGAGATGACCCATGCCGGTAGATCGGGCGTTACCCGTCCAAAGTCAGGCGCTCCAGCCGCGGGCGCGGGTACCGGCAGGGGAGCGCTTCCCGCGTTCACTTCGTCGTCCGACATCTTGGGAGGCTCATCCCCTAACATCCAAAGAACCGATTTGCGAATCTCCGCCGATTTCTTCTCCCAGTCCGGAGCGGAACCGATCGTGCCTCCATCTGCGGATTTGAGCATCTCGTCCGTTGCATGCTTCGGATACTTACTCAGGTCCACCGGCTGCTTGACGTTGGCGCGCCACGCGTTCCAGTCCCATTGGAAGATCAGGTTGTTGGTCCATTTTCGGCTGGACCGGCCGAATTGAATGTCGAGCCAGTCAAGGCACGCTTCTTCATCGATGGGGGTTTCGTGAAAGCCCGGACCCCGTATGGTGCCGATGCGGTCTGGAACGCCGAGCAACCGGTACACTTTCAACGCGGAATAGTACGTCTGCTCGATGCCCCATGTGTTCGACACCTGATCGTTGTTGCCCCACTCCATCAACAAAGCCCGCGGAGCAATCATGGCTGCGAGCAGGTTGGCATCCACCGGCAGGCGATCTTCACGCCCGGTGAAGAAACGTAGTTGCGGAGCGAACCATGTCGGGAATGCGCGCGTGGTGGTCTCGATGCCTTCGCCAAAGCCACGCTCACCGGATGCACGCCAAGGCAGTACGCCGCCCGCGCCCGTGCTGCCCGCTATCGCCGCGGAGATGCGCGTATCCATGGCAGCGGCAATGGCTGCGACTTTACCGTTGCGCGAGTACCCGAAGATGGCGACATGCTTCATATCGACTTGGGGCAGCGTTTCCAGATAGTCCACGACCAGGCTCGCCGCCCAGGCCCGGCGTGGCAGCAGCGCGAAGTCATACTTAGGATAGAGCTGTGCCAACGCGTCGGCATCGTCCATATCGTCGTTGCCGGCGTATCCCGCGGAGATGTAGCCACGGCGGATCAGCGAAGGCGTCCAATTAATCCAGACGTTATAGTGCAACATGTCGTTGGCGATCAATGCCGGGAACGGTCCCGAGCCGTCGGGAATCAATACCCGCACTCGCATCGTGCCCTTGGACTCCGGGCCGAACTCCAGGCGCACATTCCGTACCGTGTAGCCATCCTCGTGTCTCTCATCGAGCACGACCGCGCGATCGATTTTGGGCTTCGGCGGAAAGGTGCCCCAGACATACTTCTGGGAGAGACTCCCGATTTCCTCCCTGCGTGCCGGCCACTCGGCCGCGGTGCGGACGGTACGCCCATTCAGAAACTTCAACGGATCGGGCAGGCTGTTTTGCCTGGGCAGCGCGTTGAAGTCCGGCGGCAACGTGCCGGTATTCTTCAGCCAAGCATCGAAGTATGGATCGCCAGGAAGAATCTGCTGGAGTTTCCGCAGGTATTCCCCCCGGTCCTGAATCGACATTGCGTTTTGTGCTTGGGCGCAGACACCAGCCGGCAGAATCATGCCCAGAATTGGCACCCAAGCAAATATCCGGCATCGAAAAAGCATCGTCCTTCCTTTCGATCTCAGTGAGCTTTCGTAGCTGTAATTTCGCTCGACAACGCCGCTCCTAATAATAGAAGCAGGCCGCGCGGGTGCCGGTGAATTCGCGGACCGCCGCGCGCATGGCTTCGCGGCTGGAGCCGCCCAGGCGAAGAGCGCCGAAGGGGCCGGGCTCGATCGGATCGCCACCCGCATCGTTAACGGTCACGGCGGCGGCCTGGAGGCTGCCCACCGCTGTAAAGGCTTCGCGCAGATCCCTCGTGAAGACGGCGCTGTGAGCCGCGTGGGGCACCTGGTTGGCTTGGACGATGGCGGAATCGAGGCTGTCGAAGGGCTGGAGCGCAACCACCGGGCCGAAGACCTCGTCGCGATGCGCCAGCCATTCGGGCGGGACGCGCGCCAGCACGGTGGGTTCGACGAGAGCGCCGCGGCGTCCGCCCCCGGCCACGATGACGGCGCCGTGCGCGAGCGCGCCGGCGATCCACTCCGCCGCGTGGATGGCCTGCGTTTCGGACATCATGGGGCCCAGGTCGCTCGTCTCGTCGCCCGATGGTCCGGCCTTCAGCGCGGCTACCCGCTCGTGAAGGGAGCCGGCGAAGGCGGCGTAGAGATCGCGCTGGATCAGGACCCGTTGAAGGCCCAGGCGGTTGCGGCCGCCATGCGAAAAGGCCAGGGCGCAGATGCCACCGGCGGCGGCTTCGAGATCGGCGCCGGCCAGTACCAGAAAAGGCGCATTGGCGGCAACGTGCAAGGCCACTGCCTTCAGACCGGCTGCGCGCGCGAGGCGCTGGCCCTCGTCCGGGGCGCCGGCGAACCAGAGCATGCGGACGCCCGGATCGGTGGCCAGGGCCATCTCCACGTCCTCGCCCGGCCCGGTGAGCGTGCTGAGACGGCCCGCGGGGAGACCGGCTTCCATGAGATCGCGGGCCAGTTGCAGGGCGGCTAGCGGAGCGAGCGGGGAGGGCTTGAGCACCACGGCGTTGCCGGCGGCCAGCGCCGGGGCCACCGCGAGGGCGGCGGTTGTCAGGGGGTCTTGCCAGGATACGACCGCGGCCACCACCCCCAGCGGAACGCGCAGCGTGTAGCCGGCGCGGTTCTCGCGGCCCTGCCCCGCGGAACTTTCGGGGGCGAAAGCGCGGTCCGCTAAGTCTCGCGATTCCGCGGCGGCCAGACGCAGGATGGCGGCGGCTCGCAGGGGGTCGCGGCGAGCCTCGCGGATGGTCTCGCTACCCTCGGCGGCGATGTTCCGTGCATAGTCCGCGGCTTGAGCCTCTACGCGCGCGGCGGCCCGCGAGAGAACGTCGTAACGGGCGTCCGGCGGGAAATCTTGCGAGAGGGCCTCGATGGCTCGCGCTACGGCCTGGGCGGCATCGGTGGCAGTGCCGGCGGAGACCAGGCCGGCGAGTTCGCCATCGAATCCGTTGCGGACCTCGATCAGGGGAGGGCGCAACGACCATTCCCCGCCGATTAGCATTCCCAGAGGAGCAGGCGCGGCGGCGGCGCCTCGAGAGACATTTGCCGGGAACATTGTTCTCACGATACTCCAGATGCGCCCCGGCGGCTAGCGGGTCTTGGCGGCGTGTTTCAGGCGGTGTGCGGCACCGGCACACTACGCAGGTCCGCCACGGCTTCGCGCGCTTTCTCGAGCAGCAGGCCGTGCTCGGCGCCGGCTCCCACGAAGCGCATCCCGCGCGCGGCCCAGAACTTGGCCATGGCCCGGCTGCGTGTCTGGATCCCCGGCACCACGCCGTGCCGGAGGCACTTGGCGATCAGGCCGTCCACCGCTCCGATGAGTTTGGGATGGTCGAACTGGCCCGCCACGCCTAATGAAATAGAGAGATCGGCCGGCCCCACCATGATGACGTCCAGTCCCTTCACCGAGAGCAGTTCGTCGGCGCGCTCGAGGGCCGTGGCGCTCTCGAACTGAACCACCGCGAGCGTCTCGCGGTTGAAGTGTTCGATGATCTCGGCGAAGCCGCGCGGTTCGTAGCCGATCATGGTGGCGTTGATGCCGTAGCCGCGCTTGCCCACGGGCGGATAGCGCAGCCAGCTCAACGCCTCGGCCAGCAGGGCGGGGTCTTCCACGCGGGGCAGAATGATCCCCTGGGCGCCGGCATCGAGCAGCCGGGCGGCCAGGGAGTAGAGCAGCTCGGCCACCCGGACAATCGGCGTGATGCCGCTTTCCAGGGACGCCTTGATCATGTCCTGAACGGTCTCGAGGTCATACGCGCCGTGCTCCATGTCGATGAAGACGTAATCGAAGCCGGCGGCCGCGAAGGTGCACGCAACCTCCGGCGAGCGGTAGCATTGCAGTGCGCACCCGAAAGCGGTCTCACCGCGCAGCAGCCGCTCGCGGGTCAGATTAACGCGCATGGAAACTCCTCTCCTTGGATACTCGAATATACCGCGCAGTGCGATCTCAGGATAAGATGGGCCTCATGGACGACCTCACCAGGGAGCGGTTGACGGTACTGCGCAACGGGCTGCTGGAGCACCACCGGCGGCTGCTCGATTCCGAGCGGGCGGCGTATGAGCGCGACGTGGCGCGCATCTCCACGTCCGGGCAGTACTTCAACCTGGTGCTCTCCGACCCTTGGTTTGCCTGGCTGCGCGAACTCTCGCAATTCATCGTGCTGATCGACGAGGCGCTGGCTACCAAGGAACCGGCCGCCGCGCCCGATGGCGGCCGCCTGATAGCGGAAGCCCGCGAGCTGCTTTCGCCCTCCGAGAACGGCGGCGGCTTCGGGCATCGTTATTTCGAGGCCATGCAGCGCGATCCGGCGGTGGTGCTGGCGCATGGCGAGATGATGCGGGTATTCGCGGGCCTGATAGGGTGACTTCAGGGCGGGAACCGGCAGACGTTTCCGGAACTGCGGCAATTCAAGCTACCCCCGCGGAGAATATCCAGGTTATTCGGCCCCAGGCTGGCGAGGCCTTCGTGCTCCAGCAAAGCAAGCAATGATCTTACGGGGTAATCCCCGTTCGGCAGCACGAGTGCCAAGCAGCCATTCGGAATCGCCGCGAGTGCTTCAGAGGATTGTCACTCGTTTGAGGGGGTAAGGGATGAAGTCCGCATTTAGCTTGTTGATCCTGTTCGCGGGGGCAATGGAGGCGCAGATCAACCTGTGCTCGACCGTCCCGGAGCCGGTAGGGCCTTACACGTTGGTTCAGCGCTGCGACTACAGATCGCAAGTCAATCTGCCGAGGGGGCACGCCGCTTTCAAAGCCGCCAACAAGGCCGGCAACTTCATCAGCGTCTCGATTTACATCGGAAACGGCTATCTGCACACCGTTCAGGTTACGGATACCCTGAAGAACACCTATTTCAAGGCGGCCAGCATCGGCAACAGCGCATCCGAGAACACGGTCGCGATGTTCTTTGCCGAGGACATAACCGCCGGCGAGAATACCATCACGGTAGTTCCCGATTCCCCAGGCTACATACGCATCGTGATTCGCGAATACGCGGGCGTAGCTCTGAGATCGGTTCTGGACGCCACGACAGCCAATATCGGTACTTCCACCGAACCGAACAGCGGCACGATGGACACGAATGCCAGTGGCGATTTGATTGTCGCCGCGATGATCGGGGGAGACAACGAACTGGTTAAGCCGTGCTCCGGATCTGTGAACGTGGATTACATACCCGAGCCGCCAGGGACCAAGATGGTCGTGTTAGACGAATATCAGTCGAGCCACGGCCCGATCTCGGCCTGCCTAACCCTGGGATCTCCTAAGAGCTGGGCGATGGTGGCGGCGGCATTCAAGAAGTGATGGGGATCTAGAATCGTCGATCTATGGACCTGCCTGTTCGTCGCCAGCCGTCACGGTGATGGCGTCGTGGTGAGGGGCCATGCGGAGTTGCCAGGCGATGCGGTTCTCTCCCGGCCGCAGGGCAATGGTCTGGGTGCGGGCGACGAAATCCCGCGCCTCGGCATGAAAGGCTACTTCGCCGGCCGGCAGATGGTACAGCACGGCCCGCCCGCGCACATCGGTGGTGGCGGTGAAGGAGGCCGATCCGGCGGTTACCCGAATGGACGCTCCCGGGATGGCCGCGCCGCTGGGGTCCGCAATGGCGATGCGCAAGGCGGCCGGACCGGTCGCGGCTAAGAGCGCCCACGAGGCCCAGAGTGTAGCCACTTCGAGGTGGTGTCTCACGATCCTGTTCCAAACAATATATCCAGCTTAGACCATGACGGGACTGGACGCTGGAGCGCCAAGCGGTATAATCAGCTTCTGCCACTCTTTAATTGTGCTTCCCGAGTAAAAAACCCATGAGTATACGCCTATCCAACGGAACTGAAATACCGATCGAAATGCATAAAGTCCGCATCGTGCAAAAGGTGCGGCTGGTCCCGGTTCGTGAGAGGCTCCGGGCCATCGAGGAGGCCGGCTACAACACCTTCTTGCTGCGCAGCCGGGATCTTTTCCTGGACATGCTGACGGACAGCGGCACCAACGCCATGTCCGATAACCAACTGGCCGCCATGATGCAGTCCGACGACGCCTATGCCGGCTCGGAAAGCTTCTACAGGCTGGCCGACGCCGTGGCCGACGTTTTCGGCTACCAGTATGTTCTGCCGACTCACCAGGGCCGCGCCGCCGAGCACCTGCTGGCCAAGACCTTCGTTAAGCCGGGTCAAATCGTGCCCATGAACTACCACTTCACCACCACCAAGGCGCACTTCGACCTGGCCGGCGGTAAGGTGCTGGAACTGTACACGGACGAAGCCCTCAAGACGGAGAGTTCCTGCCCCTTCAAGGGCAATATGGACCTGGACCGGTTACGCGCGGCCATCGAGAAGGCCGGGCCGAAGAACGTCTCCTTCGTGCGCATGGAAGCCACCACGAATCTCATCGGCGGGCAGCCCTTCTCGCTCCAGAACCTGCGCGACGTGAAAGCCCTGATCGAACCACTGGGCATCTTCCTGGTTCTCGATGGCAGCCTGATCTCGGAGAACGCCTACTTCATCCGGCAGCGCGAGCCGGGCTACGAGAACACCTCGATCAAGGACATCATCCGCGAGATCATGGCCGTGGCCGATCTGTGCTACCTCTCCGGACGAAAGAGCTGTGCCGTGCGGGGCGGCATGATCGCCACCAACCGCAAGGATCTGTACGAAGCGATCCGGCCCTGGCTCCCGGTCTACGAGGGTTTTTTCACCTATGGCGGAATGTCTTCCAAGGAGATCGAAGCCATGGCTGTGGGGATGCGCGAAATGTGCGAGCTCGAAGTGGCCGGCTCTTCGGCGGACGCCATCAAGTACTTCGTGGGCCTGTTACGCGAAAAGTGCATCCCGGTGGTGACGCCCGCGGGCGGGCTGGCCTGCCACATCGACGCCATGAGTTTCGTGGACCACATACCGCAATCCGAGTATCCCGCCGGGGCCCTGGCCTCCGCTGTATACCTCACTTCCGGTATCCGGGGGATGGAGCGAGGCTCGGTGTCCATGGACCGCGATGAGCACGGCAATGACGTGCCTTCGGATCTCGAACTGGTGCGCCTGGCCGTACCGCGCCGGGTCTTCACCATGTCGCACTTTCAGTATGCCGCCGACCGCCTTCGGTGGCTCTTCGAGCACCGCCGCATGGTGGGTGGCCTGGAGTTCTATGAGGAGCCACCGGTGCTTCGTTTCTTCGCTGGCAAGATGCGTCCGAAAGGTAACTGGGGCGCGGCCCTGGCGGACGCTTTCGAACGAGATTTCGGTCCCGAGTGCTGAACTTCAGATCGGTTATTCGGAGTTTCAGGCGGGAATCGCTGGATTCCCGCCTTCAGAACGTGCCATACGTGACATTGTCATCCGATTTAAATAAGAACAAACTTTAATTTTTCGGCGAAATATGAGAATCTGGAGGGGAAATAGGTGCTCGTAGACGCACTTCATTGGAGAGCACGCTGAATTCAGGCCGTGAAGGAAGGCGAGCTATGCTTCCGCAGTTTTTAGTCCCCGAAACCACCGTCCGCGAAGCCGGTACCGGGCCCACGATAGGCCTTGGGGATGAACCTGGCGAGACGCTCACTGTCACGCTCGGGCTCACGCGGATCATCGAGCAGGAGAGCATCGACGTAACCGTCTGGGGATCGGCCGATGGAGCAAGCTGGGTGCTCCTGGGGTCGTTCCCGCAGAAGTTCTATTGTGGTACCTATCAACTCGTGCTGGATCTCTCGAGCCATCCCGAGATCAGATCCTTGCGCGCGCAGTGGCAGGTCGGCAGGTGGGGCAAGGGGAATCCCAAGCCTCTCTTCGGTGTGTACTTATTTGCCGAAGAGGTCGCGTCCCGGGTGGCCATGGCCTCGGGATTCTGAAACTGTTCAAAATTTTCCCGCTAGCTATGATCTCTCGCGAGGAAGCGCTCGATTTGTTTCGCTCCGGCGACCTGATCGGCACCGGCATGGCGGCCGACGCGGTGCGCCGCCGGTGGCATCCCGAGGGCATCGTCTCTTACATCATCGATCGCAACATCAACTACACCAACTTCTGCACGGAGTACTGCACCTTCTGCGCGTTCTACCGTCCCATGGGCCACGCCGAAGGCTACGTGCTGCCGCAGGAGACCATCTTCGATAAGATCCGGGAAACCATCGACCTGGGCGGAACCGGCG
>Ga0181529_10006391_pt1 | contig 11984 bp, 10 predicted proteins | sample PEATcosm2014_Bin_36_FD_119763 | JGI IMG/M metagenome (GOLD analysis project Ga0181529, IMG submission 119763) | Peatland microbial communities from MTU Mesocosm Facility, Houghton, MI, USA - PEATcosm2014_Bin10_30_metaG | ecosystem: Environmental > Terrestrial > Soil > Wetlands > Peat | place... | reverse complement strand
GTCACCTGCGTGTCCGACCAGTTCTGGACCTGGCCTGCGGTGCTCCCCAGCCACGCTGTGCCTGGGGAAGATCCGAAGCCGGAGCCGGCAAACGTGACGAGCGTCCCCGCCGTGCCCGACGTCGGGCTGATGGTCGCGATCTGCAGCGCATCCACGGTGAACGGAACGGCATTGCTTACCACGCTGTTCTGTAGCACCTGAGCGGTGCCGGACAGCGATCCGGCGGCTACCGTGGCCGTGATGGCGCTATCGCTCCAGCTTTGCACGGCTCCGTAGGCGGCGCCCAGCCACACCTGGCCGTTGCCCTGGGCGGCGCCGAAACCGGAGCCGGCGACCGTCACGACGGTGATTCCGGGCTGCACGCCGCTCGTCGGCGTTACGGTCGAAATCGTCGGCGTGGCCAGGGTGAAGGGCACGGTATTGGACCAGGCTGAGGCCTGTTGCACCTGGGCGGTCCCGGACCGCGAATTGGACGCCACGGTGGCCTGGATCTGCGTGCTGCTCCAACTCACCACCGAGGCAAACGTGGTGCCCAGCCAGACGGCGCCCGTCCCCTGCGTCGAGCCGAATCCGGAGCCCGAAATCGTGTACTGGCCGACCTGAGGTGAGACCGGGTAATTATCCCAAGTTAGCCATCCGTCATTCCTGGTCGAGACCCTCAACGCCGCGCGGGAACTCCCGCAGATACTCCCGGATCTCGTCGCGGACACGGCGGAACGCCGCCAGCCGCACTTCCTCCGACCCTTCCACGGCAGCGGGGTCCTCGAAGCTCCGATGCACGGTGACCGCATGACCCGGCAGAATCGGACACGCTTCGCGCGCGTGGTCGCACACCGTCAGGACGTAGTCGAGCGGCTGGCCGATGAATTCGTCCACGCTCTTCGACCTCTGGGAGGAAATGTCGATTCCGATCTCATGCATCACCGCAATCGCCTCGCGCCGGACGCTACTCGGCCTGGTCCCGGCGCTGAACACCTCGAAGCGATCGCCGGCGTCGCGGCGCAACAGGCCTTCGGCCATCTGGCTGCGCGCGGAATTTCCAGTGCAGAGAATCAGCACTCGCGGTTTATCGGGCATCGCTAGTCTTCTCCTGTTGAGGCGGCGCCAGCCATCGGAACAGCAGCGTGGCGGCCAGCGCGCCGGCGAGTTGCGCCGCCACGAAACCGGGCGCGTCTACCGGACGGATTCCGGCGAAGGTATCGGAAGCGGCGCGCGCCAGCGTGACGGCGGGATTCGCGAAGGACGTCGACGACGTGAACCAATAGGCCGCCGTGATGTACGCGCCCACCGCAAACGGCACCGCCGACGAGCGCAGCCGCGCGCATCCCTGGATCACGGCCAGAAGCCCGAAGGTGGCGACGAATTCGCTGAAAAGCTGGGCATAGCCCGACCGCACGCGGTGCGATGCGAAGAACAGCGGCTGGCCGAACATCAGATGCGCTGCCGCGACTCCCGCGAATCCTCCGGACACTTGCGCGGCCAGATACGCCGGCGCCTCCCGCCACGCTACCCCGCCCTGCCACGCCTCGGCCAGCGTCACGGCAGGGTTGAAATGCGCGCCGGAAATCGGACCAAACGCCAGAATCAGCGCCACCAGGGCGGCGCCGGTGGCCAGCGTGTTGGCCAGCAGCGCGATGGCAACATTCCCGCCGGCGAGCCGCTCGCCCATGATGCCGCCCACTACGGCAGCCAGCAGGAAGGCCGTCCCCAGCGCCTCAGCCGCAACACGCCGGACCACAGCACTCCTTGGCAACCGGTTTGACGGCGCGGATAAATGCGCTCATGAATTTGTCCTCTACCTGGGGCGCAATGGCATCGACGTCCAGGCCTTCGCCGGAGAGGAACTGGCGCGCGTCCTCGATGTGGTACACGCGCGTCGGCTCCATAAGGATCTCCGCGAATCCGGCAGCGGCGAGCTTGGCCGCATATTCGGACTCCTGCAGCGCACCGGCGATGCAGCCCACCCACAGCTCCATGCTGCGGCGCACTTCCTCCGGAACCTCTCCGCGGACCACCACGTCGGAGACGGCCAGGCGGCCGCCGGGCTTGAGGACGCGCCAGGCTTCGCGCAGCACCCGGTCCTTGTCGGCGGACAGATTGATGACGCAGTTGGAGACGATCACGTCGATCGAGTTGTCGGGCAGCGGAATGTTCTCGATCTCGCCCTTCAGGAATTCCACGTTAGCGATGCCGGATTTGCGCTGATTCTCGCGGGCGAGGGCCAGCATTTCGTCGGTCATGTCCAGACCATAGGCTTTCCCTGTGGGGCCGACGCGGCGCGCCGAGAGCAGGACGTCGATGCCGCCGCCGGAGCCGAGGTCGAGCACGGTTTCGCCGGGGTTGAGTTGCGCCAGCGCTGTGGGATTGCCGCAGCCGAGCGACGCCAGCAGAGCTTCCTGCGGGATCTGCGCGGCCTGGCCGGCATCGTAGAGGTTGGAGGTGATGGGGTCGACGCAACAGGCGTCGAGCTTGGCGGTGGCTCCGCAGCAGGAACTTCCGCCGGTCGAGACGCGCAAAGCGGCCTCGCCGTACTTCTGTTTCACGATCTCTTTGGTTTCCATATTTGCCTACTTACGTTTGCTCACTTGCACAGAGTGACGATGGCCAGCGGCTCGACGGCCTTGTTGCGCGTACAACATTCCGCGTAGAGGAAGCCCAACAGTTCCTGCAGCGCCGCGGTATTGGCGGTATACCAGAGGAACGTGCTCTCGCGGCGGACCTTCACCAGGTCCTCGTGCTTGAGCTTCTCCAGGTGGTGCGACAGGGTGGAGTTCGGAATCCCCAGCTCGGTTTGGATTTCGCCCACTACCAGGCCTTCGGGGTGCGCGGAGAGCAGCAGTTGCATGATGCGCAGGCGCGGTTCCGTCCCCATGGCCGTGAACATGTCGGCATAGCGGGCCACCCGCTCCTCACTTTTCTTCGCTTTCGCTGTTGCCATATTTCGATAATAGTGGAAATATGAAAACAAGGCAAGCGGAAAGTTCGACCCAGGTAATTGGCGGCCGCTCGGGCGCCTTTGGAACCGCGACCGCAGGGAGCGGCCCGACGAAGTGTTAGAGTCTCATGAGCAGGAACAACCGGAGACGCAGGCTACTCGACTGTGTCCCCCGACCGGCCCAAGCCCTTCCTCTTACAGCTTGAACAATTCCCGCAGCCGCCGCGTCTGCACCCGGCTGACGGGGATCTCGGTGTGCTTGCGGTCGTCCATGCGGAGCTGATAGCTCGACTTGAACCACGGCACCACTTCCTTGATGTGGTTCACGTTCACCAGGTACGACCGGTGCACCCGCCAGAAGCGATCGGGATCCAGATTGGCCTGTAGGTCCTCAATGGTGCGGTAGTTGGAGTGGCCTTCCAGATTGGTGGTCACCAGCGTGATCAGCCCGTTGTCGATGGTGGCGTAGATCACGTCGTTGGCATGCACGATGAACTGCCGGCTATTGGCCCGCACCAGCAACTGGTTTCGCGGCGTGGCCGCTCCGCCCGGAGAAGCGCTCTTGGCGGCCGGCGGATCCTCCGGGGTCTTCTCCTGGATGGATCGCCGCGCCCGATCGATGGTTTCCGCCAGCCGCGCCTTGTCTACCGGCTTCAGCAGGTAATCCAAAGCCTCCAGGCGGAACGCCTCCACGGCATACTGGTCATAGGCGGTCACGAAGATGAAGTACGGCGGTTCCTCCGTCTTTTCGCGCATCCGCCGCACCACGCCCATGCCGTCAAGACCCGGCATATGGACGTCCAGAAAGACAATTTCAGGCTCCAGCTTCTGGATCAGCTCGAGCGCCTGTAAACCGTTGGAACCTGTTGCAATGACATCCACTTCCGGGAAATCTCGGAGCAGATAGGAGAGCTCGTCACAGGCTAGCTGCTCATCATCCACGACAATTGTCGTGAGTGTGGCCGTCGCGCGGTCTCGCATGAAGCTGGTATTATAACATTTCGACTTAAGGAGAACTGATTTTGCCCAATCAAGACAACGTCCAAATTGCGCCCGCAGATGGGAAGCTGGGAATTCTGGTTCCCGGCATGGGCGCGGTGACGACGACGTTCATCGCCGGGCTGGAAGCCATCAAACGCGGGCTGGGAAAGCCCATCGGGTCGCTGACCCAGTTGGGGACCATCCGCCTCGGCAAGCGGACCGAAGGGCGTACTCCCGCCATCAAGGACTTTGTGCCGCTGGCGAAGATGGAAGACCTGGAGATCGGGTGCTGGGACATCTTCGAGGACAACGCCTATGAGGCCGCCGTCAAGGCCGGCGTGCTCGAAATGTCGCTCCTGGAGAAATTGAAGGAGCCCCTCTCGGCCGTCAAACCGATGAAGGCCGTCTTCGACCAGAATTTCGTCAAACGCATCCACGGCCCCAACATCATGGCCGCCGGGTCGAAGATGGAACACGCCGAACAGGTGATGGACGATATCCGGCAGTTCCAGAAGCGCACCGGCGTCAGCCGCACCACCATGATCTGGTGCGGATCCACCGAGGTCTATCACGAAGCCGCCCCGGTGCATGCCACCCTCAAGGATTTCGAGTGCGGCCTGCAGAAGAACGATCCCGAAATCTCGCCCAGCCAGATCTACGCCTATGCCGCGCTCAAGAGCGGCGTCCCGTATGCCAATGGCGCGCCTCACATGACTACCGATATGCCGGCCCTGCTGGAACTGGCCCGCAACATGAACCTCCCGGTCTGCGGCAAGGACTACAAGAGCGGCCAGACGTTCATGAAGACCCTCATCGCCCCCGGCCTGAAGTCCCGGCTGCTGGGCGTCAGCGGCTGGTTTTCCACCAATATCCTGGGCAATCGCGACGGCGAAGTGCTGGACGACCCCGGGTCGTTCCGCTCCAAAGAGGTCAGCAAATCCTCGGCGCTCGAGTACATTCTGCAGAACCAGCTCTATCCCGACCTGTACAAGGACATCTACCATAAGGTGCGCATCGAGTACTATCCGCCGCGCGGCGACGCCAAGGAAGGCTGGGACAACATCGACATCTTCGGGTGGCTGGGCTACCCCATGCAGATCAAGATCAACTTCCTGTGCCGCGATTCCATCCTGGCGGCGCCGCTGGTTCTGGACATTGTTCTGCTGATGGACCTGGCGCAGCGCGCCGGCATGCGCGGCATCCAGGAATGGCTGTCGTTCTACTTCAAGGCTCCCATGCACGCGCCCGAGCTCTATCCCGAGCACGATGTCTTCATCCAGCTCATGAAGCTGAAGAACACCCTGCGCTGGATGCGGGGCGAAGATCTCATCACGCATTTGGGTCTGGAATATTACGATTAACCGCTGTATCGTGTGAAGTACGCCTGGCTTGGCGCCGGTTCGCCGGCCGGCGCGGCTTTTTCTTTGTCTGAGAGCATATGAAGGTATTGGTCATCGGGGGGACTTTATTCATCGGCCGTCAGTTGGTGGACGAGCTGGTGAAGGAAGGTCATGAAGTCGCGATTCTGCATCGCAAGCCGAAACATGAGTTCGGCCGGCGCGTGGAGAATCTCATGGCGGATCGCAACGACGCCGAACAGGTGCGCGAAGCCGTCTCCGGCCGCCGCTTCGAAGTGGTATTCGACAACGCCTACGATTTCGAGCGCGGCACCACCGCGGCGCAGGTGGAGGCCACCGTCCGCGCCGTCGGCGATCGCCTCAACCGCTATATTTTTCTATCCAGCGTGGCCAGCTACGGCGACGGGCTGAACCATAAGGAGAGCGATCCGCTCGCGCCGGATTACCATACCGATCCCTACGTCCGCCACAAAGCCACCACCGAGCGGATGCTCTTCCGCATGCACTCGCAGAGCGGCCTGCCGGTGGTCACCTTCCGTCCGCCGTTCGTCTACGGCCCCAATACCAACTACTACCGCGAGCAGTTCTTCTGGGACCGCCTGCGCGCCGGCCGTCCCATCATCATCCCCGGCGACGGCCACCGTCTCATGCAGTTCGCTTATGTCAGCGACCTGGTGCTCGCCATGCGCAAAGCCATGACCGAACCGCGCGCCGTCGGCGAGGCCTTCAACATGGGGGATCCCAAACCGCTCACGCAAGCCGAACTGGTGGAGAAGCTGGCCAAAGCCGCCGGCGTGGAGCCCACCCTGGTGCGCGTCCCCCGCGACATCATCCAGCAGGCCGGCGGCAACGCCATGGCCGAGCCGTTCTATTTCGGCGAATACTACGACCTTCCGCCCATCACCATGAATATCGGCAAAGTGACGCGCGTCCTGAAGATGAAGCTGACGCCGTTTGAGACGGGCCTGAAGGACACCTACAAGTGGTACACCCGCAATCACAAACCCCGCACCGCCGGTTTCGAGTTCGACGACAAGGTCCTGTCGATGGTGAAGAGCGGTTCGCCCGCCATCAGCCTGTAGGGTTTCAGTGGGGCAGACGTCGGTCCGCTGCCGGTTGCAACCCGTCCCCCTAAACTTGATTGACGCCCGACGCCAGGAACCCGCCGTCCACCACAAGGCACTGCCCCGTGATGAAACTGGCCGCGTCCGATGCCAGCAGAATTGCCGGCCCCACCAGCTCCTCGGCATTGCCGAAGCGCCTCATCGGCGTTCGCAGACGCAGTTCCTTGCCGCGCTCCGTGCCGTCCAGTAGCGCCGCGTTCAGATCCGTGCGGAATACCCCCGGCGCAATCGCATTGACGTTGATCCCGTCCGTCGCCCACTCCACCGCCAGGCTCCGCGTCAGCACCAGCACCGCCCCCTTCGAGGCCGCGTACGGCGCCACCTGCGTGAGCGACACAAACGAGTTCAGCGACGCGATATTGATCACCCGCCCCCGTCCGCTCGCCTTGAGCGGCCCGTAAAACGACTGGCAAGTGCGCAGCATCCCCGTCACATTGACGTCGAACAGCGCATTCCACTCCGCTTCGGTCACGTTCACCGTCGGCTTGCGAAAAATCTGCCCCGCCGCGTTCACCAGCACATCCACGCGGCCCAACTCAGCCAGCACCGTGTCGCGAAATGCATCAACCGACGCCCTCGACCCGATGTCGCACACCTTCCGCACCGTCCGCACGCCCGTCGCCGCAACCTGCGCGCTCACTTCGTCCACCAGTTCGTGGCGCCGGCCCGTCGCCACCACGTCGGCTCCCGCCCGCGCCAGCCCGATCGCCAGTTCGCGCCCAATCCCCGACGTCCCGCCGATCACCACCACTACGCGCCCGCTCAGATCCATCACGTTGTTCGCTGCCATAAGGGAATCTTCAATTCTACCTGTTTTATCCGCGTTTCCCGCCCTACTGGGGATGCGCCGTTCTGCCGATAAGAGAATTGTGAGAACCGCGAAATGAGGAATTGGAAGATCGGAAGACGCGTCGGCGCCGCGTTCGGAGCCGTCATTGCCATCGCGCTGGCGCTCGGCCTGTTTGCCTCCAGCCACATCGGAACGCTGGGCGATGCCTCTCATCGCATTACCCGCGAAGCCCTCCCCGGCGTCTATCTGGTGGGCCAGTTGCAGAAAAACACCCAGAAGATGTTCAATCTGCTGCTGCAACACGTCAGTTCTTCCAGCCCGGCCGAGAAAGCCGGATTCGAGGCAGACATCCAGAGGCTGCGCGCCGATAACGACGCCGTTCTTAAAGAGTATGTGGCAATCCTATCCGACGAGCGCGAAAAGACCCTCTACGATGCCGTCAAAGCCGCCCGCGAAGCACAGCGCGCCGTCTTCAACGAGGTCTTGAAAACCAGCCGCGAACGCGCAAACCGCGAAGCCCTCGCCATCCTCAACAAGGAGTTCAAACCGTTGCAGAAGCGGTACCAGGAAGCTGGCGATGCGCTCGTCACGTTCAATAAATCCGCCGCCGACACGCAATCCCGGTCGATTGAAGACGCCGTCTCGAGCGCCCGCACCGGAGTACTGATAGGCCTCGCCCTCACCCTCCTGGCAGCATTCGGCATTTCCTGGGCCGTGGTCGTCAGTATCACCCGCCCCCTCGCCATCGCCGTCGCCTTAGTCGACCGCGTGGCGCAAGGCGACCTCGCTCACCAGGCCGACTCAACTTTCACCGACGAGCTCGGCCGCATGCTCACCGCCATGAACCGTATGGTGGACAATCTCAACGCCGCCGCCCAGGTCGCGGTCTGCATATCGAAAGGCGATTTGACCGTTCAGGCCAAAGCCCAGTCCGAAAAAGACACCCTGGGACAGGCCCTCATCCGCATGCTCGAAACGCTGCGCACCACCGTCAAGGATGTCGCCGCCGCCGGGCAAAACGTCGCTGTCGGCAGCGACCAGATGAGCTCTACCGCGCAACAACTCTCCCAGGGCGCGTCCGAACAGGCCGCCGCCGCCGAACAAAGCACCTCCGCCATGGAGCAGATGGCCGCCAGCGTCGACCAAAACGCCGACAACGCCCGCCAAACCGACAAGATCGCCTCCAAAGCCGCCGAAGATGCCAAGGCCGGCGGCGATGCCGTCGTCCGCACCGTCCACGCCATGAAAGAGGTCGCCGCGCGCATCACCATCATCGAAGAAATCGCCCGCAAAACCGATCTTCTGGCTCTCAATGCCGCCGTCGAAGCCGCCCGCGCCGGCGAACACGGCAAGGGTTTCGCCGTAGTGGCTTCGGAAGTCCGCAAACTGGCGGAACGCAGCCAAACCGCTGCCGCCGAGATCAATCGGCTCACGGTCGGAGGCGTCCAGACCGCCGAACTGGCCGGCGATCTGCTCACCAAACTGGTCCCCGACATTCAGAAAACCGCCGAACTGGTCCGCGAAATCGCCGCTTCCAGCTCCGAACAGAGCACCGGAACCGGCCAGATCAACAAAGCCATCCAACAGCTCGACCAGGTCATTCAGCAAAACTCGGCCGCGGCCCAGGAAATGGCCTCCACCGCCGAAGAACTCTCCAGCCAGGCCGATCTCCTACAGTCCTCCATCGGTTTCTTCAAGCTCGACCAGACTCGCGGCGCCACCGCGCCCGTTGCCCGCAAATCCCCATCGCGCCGACCCCTGCCCGCCGCTAAATCGCATCCCCCTACTTCCGCTTTGCAGAAGATGCAGCGCGCCGTGGCCTCGGCCTCCTCCCCCATCGATCTCGGCCCCGACCCCGGCTCCGACGATTCCAACGATCTCGAGTTCACCGCCTACTAGCCCACGGCGTCCTGCGCTAGCCGAACCGGTCGGCATACTATCATCGAATTGTGGTCCTCTTGCTGGATATTCGCTATGCCCTTCGCGTGCTTCGCAAGTCCCCCGCGTTCACCGTCGTAGCCCTACTCACGCTCATGCTGGCGATCGGCGCCAACGTCGTCGTATTCGGCGTCCTGAATGCCGTCCTGCTGCACCCGCTGGAGGTTCGCGACCCGCAGAGCCTCTATCAGCTTCGCCACCAGCCCTGGATGATCGGTCGGCTCCTGACAACGTCGTATCCCGCGTTTCAGGACTTTCAACAGCGCAACACCACCTTCAGCGGCATGGCCGGAGTCTATGGATATTCTCACGCCCGGCTACGCTGGCGGAATGCGGTGAAGAGCATCTCGGGCGACGAAGTCACCGGCAATTATTTCGACGTGCTGGGCGTCCAGCCGCAAGTAGGACGCTTCTTCCACGCATCCGACGAGCATGGCCCGGATTCCGCGCCCTATGTTGTCGTGAGCGATGCTCTCTGGCGCAGCGCCTTCCAAGCCGACCCGGCCGTCGTCGGCGCCATCGTGGAGCTCAACCAGCATCCATTCACGGTGGTGGGCGTCGCGCCGCCGCAATTCCACGGCGCGGAACGGTTTGTCTGGCCCGACTACTGGATCCCCATGGTGAACCAGCAGCAGGTGGAACGCTCCGATTACCTGCATAGCCGGACGTCCATCACGGTTACCGTGATTGGCCGCCTCAAGCCCGGCGTCACGCCCGCGTCGGCGACGGAAAATCTGAACGCCATCTCAGCCGAACTGGCCCGCGAGTATCCGCAAACCGACGATGGCCAGCCGCTGCGGCTCATCCATCCCGGTCTCCTCGGCGACGACGGCGACGTCATCCGCGGATTTCTCTTCAGCGTGACCCTGCTGGCGCTGCTGGTGCTCGCGGCGGCATGCGCCAATCTGGCCACTCTGTTCGCCGCGCGGGCCGCCGATCACAGCCGCGAACTGGCGCTCCGCGTTGCCCTGGGATCGAGCCGTTCGCGCCTCGTCAGGCAACTGCTGACCGAGGCGGTGCTGCTGTCGCTGATCGGCGGAACCGCCGCGCTCGTGTGCGCCGGCCTGCTGATCGGTGTGCTGAACCGCTCCGATGCGTTCGTTGGCCAGTTGACCGTCACCCTGGACGCGCGCGTCTATCTGGTCTGCCTGGCACTGACGCTGGGAAGCGCGCTCTTATTTGGCATGGTTCCGGCGTGGCAAACGTGCCGCAGCAGTCCCTTGCAGATGATCAAGGGCGCACCGCCGGACGCCTTGCACCTGCGCCGCTTTGCCCTCCGGGATCTGTTGTTGGGCGCACAAATTGCCATCTGTACTCTGCTGGTCACCGCCTCTCTGGTAGCCGTGCGCGGCATGGTGCGCGCGCTCGACGCTCCGCTGGGGATCCAGCCCCGGGGCGCCATGCTCGCCGATCTCGACCTGAGCCAGGCCGGCGACACTTCCGCCGACCAGGCCATCGCGAACCGGAAGGCCATCATCGACGCCATGCGGACCATCCCCGGCGTTACCGCCGTCGGTTCGGTGAGCCGCACGCCCTTCACCGGCGGTATCCATGGGATTCCGGTCTTCCGTCCAGGCACCACCGAGTTCAAGCGGGACCATTCCGCGCTGGCAGCCTACGTATTTCCGATGTCGCCGGGCTATCTGGAGGCTGCCGGCACTCGCCTGCTGGCCGGCCGGGATGTCTCCTGGCACGATACCACCACCACGCCGTGTGTGGCCATCGTGAACCAGACCTTTGCGCGCACCATGTGGGCGGAAACGCCGCCCATCGGAAAGCGCTTCATCCTGCGGGGCAACCTGACGCAGGTAGTGGGCGTCGCGGAGGACGGCAAGTACCACGACCTCCAGGAGCCGCCGCAGCCCGCCGTGTTCCTGCCTATGTCGCAAAGCGAACCGGGCGAAACCGTGTTCGTGGTGCGGTCGCGGCGGACTCCGGCCGAGATGGCGGCGGCGCTCCAGCGCACCCTCGGCGCCATCCAGCCGAATGCGCCCGTCAGCGTGCGAAGCTGGTCCGACGAGATGCGGGGGGAGCTGTTCCCGGCGCGCGCGGGTACCGCGGCGCTGGGCGTCATGGGCCTGCTGGCGGCCATGCTGGCGGTCACCGGCATCTTCGGTATGGCCGCTTACAGCGTCAGCCGGCGCACCAGGGAGCTGGGAATCCGCCTGGCATTGGGCGCGCGCCGGGCGCAAGTCATCGGCGCCGCCGTCGGCCGGCCCATCGTGCTGCTAGGCGTCGGATCGGTGGTGGGTCTGCTGTCGGGCGTGTTCGCCGCCCGGTTGCTGGGGCAAATTGTGTATCAGGCGAATCCGCGGGATCCCGTGGTCGTAGGCGGCGCGGTGCTCACCATGGCGCTCCTCGGCATCGCGGCGTCCGCCATCCCAGCCCTGCGCGCGCTTGCTGTCGATCCATCCGCACTCATGCGGGAAGAGTGAGTCAATTCTCCGCAGGCCGCTCAATCCGATCGATCGAAAACATCTGAATCGGGACCTTCTGCTTCACCAGCTTCAAACCCAGTTGCTCCTCCAGCGCCGTCGCCAGGTACGGCGGACCCCCGTCGCCGCCGGCGTCCACTTTCGCGTCGCGAGAGTATTCCAGCGCGATCTCGTACATCCCCTTGAGCTCCGTCTGGTCCGTCACCGGCGCTTGCAGCACCACCCGCAGGTAATTCGCCAGACTGTGCATGTCCACGTTCCGCCCGCTGAACCGCCCGATCTCCCGCCGCCCGCCGGTGTGATTCACCGTGTCCCCATCCTTCGGTTGGTACTCGTGAAATCTCGGTCCCCCCTTCGCCACCGTCAGCGCGAACCCCTGGACTTCCCCCGTCGCCCAGTGGAATTTCAGGTGCAGCCGCTCCT
>Ga0181529_10006389_pt1 | contig 11985 bp, 12 predicted proteins | sample PEATcosm2014_Bin_36_FD_119763 | JGI IMG/M metagenome (GOLD analysis project Ga0181529, IMG submission 119763) | Peatland microbial communities from MTU Mesocosm Facility, Houghton, MI, USA - PEATcosm2014_Bin10_30_metaG | ecosystem: Environmental > Terrestrial > Soil > Wetlands > Peat | place... | reverse complement strand
CACGACTTCAGTCGTGCCGAAAACGCCGTGTTTATTGATGGTTGGGCTTTAGCCCCTGCCGCTGTCCACAAAGCCCAATCATTGTTGGCCTGCCGAAAATGTCGTCTATTTCTGTCGCACTACTCTAGCTTTTCCCCTCCAGCACATCGCGCAGCGCGAAGCTGGTTTCGAGCCGGGTAACTCCCGGCAGGCGGGATAACTCGTTGCGATGCAGCCGCCCATAGTCGTCGATATCCGCCACGCGCACCACTAACATGTAGTCGTACTGGCCGGCCATCAGGTGGCAACTGGCGATGCCCTTGCATTTGCGGATGGCCGCCTCGAAGGCGCTCAGCACCGCCGCCGACTGCCGTTCCAGGCTCACGCGGATGTAGACCGTCATGCGCTTGCCCAGCAGCCGGTCGTCGATGCGCGCGCGGTAGCCGAGAATGGCGCCCGAAGCCTCCAGCGCCTGAATCCGCCGCGAGGCCGCCGAGGCCGAAAGCCCCACCGCCTCGCCTACCTCGTAGTTGGTGGCCCGGCCGTTCCACTCCAGATAGCGGAGGATGGCTTCATCCAGGTCGTCCAGGCCGGAAGCCGCCGGGCTCTGCGAATGCTCCCTCTCGCTCTCCGGCCAATCCGCGCCGGAATCTTGCGCTACATGCTCATCCTGCTCACGTTTCGTTCCCATATGGACCTTGTATCACGAAGTTTGCACACATTGGAAGCCCTTTGCGACGTAGTATTCACAATGTTGGAAAGATCGAACTCGCCCGGCGCCGGGTCAGCCCTCCCTCCAAGAGGCGAAATCGGCGCCGGGTATTTTTTCTTTTCCCGGCGCACAAACGGGCATCCAACCCAAACAGGAGCAAACCATGATCATCGGCGTTCCCAGAGAAATCAAGGACAATGAGGCCCGCGTGGGCGTTACCCCCGCGGGCGCAAAGGCTCTCACCGAGGCTGGCCACACCGTATTGGTGGAGACTATGGCCGGAGCGCAATCCAGCTTCCCCGACGCCGAGTACCAGGACGCCGGCGCGGAGATTGTGGGCGAGGCTGGCAACGTTTGGGGCAAGGCAGACCTGGTAGTCAAGGTCAAGGAGCCCATCGAGAAGGAGTATGCCTTCTTCCGTGAGGGGCTGGTGCTCTTCACCTATCTGCATCTCGCTCCCCTGCCCGGCTTGACCGACAAGCTGCTGGAGTCGAAGATCGTCGGCATCGCCTATGAGACGGTGCGCGACCGCCAGAGAACCCTGCCACTGCTCACGCCCATGAGCGAAGTGGCCGGGCGCATGAGCGTGCAGGTGGGCGCAAACTATCTCGAAAAGGAGCGCGGCGGGCGCGGCATTCTGCTGGGCGGCGTGCCGGGCGTGCCTCCGGCTCACGTCACCATCATTGGCGGCGGGGTGGTGGGCACCAACGCCGCCAAGATCGCCCTCGGCTTTGGCGCCAAGGTGACCATTGTCGATGTGAACCTGAACCGCCTGCGCGAGATCGACGACATCTTCGGCGGCAGGGTTTACACGCTGGCCTCCAACAGCTACAACCTTGCCCAGGCCACCCGCGAGGCCGACCTGGTCATCGGCGGCGTGCTGATTCCGGGGGCCACGGCGCCCAAGCTGGTCACCCGCGCCATGGTGTCCAACATGAAGCAGGGCGCGGTCATTGTGGACGTGGCCATCGATCAGGGCGGGTGCGTGGAGACGGCGCGGCCCACCTCGCACTCCAATCCCAGCTTCGTGGTGGATGGCGTGGTGCACTACTGCGTCACCAACATGCCGGGCGCGGTCCCGCATACCTCGACCTTGGCGTTGACGAATTCGACGTTCCCCTACCTTCTGCGCATCGCCAATCTGGGGGCGCGCGAGGCCTTGCGCCAGGACGCAGGTCTGGCCGAGGGATTGAACACCTATCTGGGCGCCCTCACCTATCGCGGCGTTGCCGAAAGCCAGTTGCGCCCATGGACCGCTCCGGCCAGCCTGCTCGGCTAAGAAAGGCCAGCCGCCGGCCGAACGTGGAAGGCGTTCCGCCGGCGGCAAGAGCGGTTCTTTCAGACCGTCAGGAGTAGCGTAGCGTCACCGTGATTCCCGGTTCCGGCGACGGGTTCTGTGCGGGCCCGGCAAGCGACGGCTGCGCCCCGGCCATCACCATCAGTTTGGTCAGGGCATAGGCAGTCGGCGCCAAAAGGTCCGAAGGGACATCCTTGTGCACAATGTCGCCTAACTCGGTTGTTACCGATTGCCATGAAGGCTCGGGATTGGTTGCGGAAGGTGCGCCGAGAGTGGCCAGCTTCTGTATGTCTTCGCACAGATTGAGAAAGTCGCTGGCCTCCTGCAAGTAAGCGTTGATGCTATTCGCGTCCAGGCTGCCAAAATGAGTATTCACCCACGCCAATCCCGCGGCAAGGTTTCCACTATCGCGGCGTGAGGGAATGGGCGGAACCGCTCCGGTGCAGGCCACGTTCCACGCGCTCCAAGCATCGTAATTCATGTCCATGGGAGAGTTGACGGAGAAGTTACCAGGCGAAGATCCTGCGTTCATCTGCGCACAGGAATAGGCAAAGGCGTTGTAGTTGGCCGTGTCGGCGTCTTCGTTGGCAAGAGTTCCGTCGGGGTTCTTGGTGGAGAAGGGTACCTTCCCGCAGGCGCCGGCTGCAAAGATCAATTCCAGTGTCTGCGGCGAATTTCCCTGCTCCACCGCCGCCTTGAACTGGCTGAACAGTTGCGAAGCCGTCTGCCCCGTTTCCGCCATGGAGATAATGTTCGCAATCGCCGTGCCGAACTTCGGGTTTTTGGTGGCTTTCAGCAAGATATGTAACTCGGGCGGCTGCAAGGTCAATGCGCCCGCTGCCGAGTTGGTTCCCTCCACGGCAAAGTACAAATCGATCTCCCGCCCGCTGCCATTCACGTTGGTAATCTCCTGGTAGCCGGTCCGATCGACCAGGTTGAAGGTGTTGCTCCCCGCGTAGATGACGCTGGAGTTAGTAATCTGGGCAGAGGACCATGCCGCCGAGAACTTGCCGAAAAAGTTGAAAGTTACATCGGTTTTCTGGTGGTGGAAGTCTTCCAGCCCGCTGCCCGGATCGAGGGTCATGCCGCCGTTCGATTGCGCCAGCGCCGCCTGGAAGTCGCCCGCGACGACCTGCTTCCACGCGGAGGGGAAACCAACCGCGTTCAGGTTGAAGGTAACATCCAGCAGCAGCATCCTGGAGTTCAGGTCGTCGATGGTAACTTCAAGCGCCGTCTTGCCCTGCTGAAAGGGCTGAAGCCAGCTGTTGATCTTCGTCTGGGCATCGTTCACCCAGGCGGTTACCTCGCTCTGTGCTTGCCCATTCAATAACTGGCCGGTCAGGACGCCGGTTTGTCCGGGCAGCGTCTGCTGGGCCAGCGCGCTGAGATTCACCGTAGATAAGTTGACCTTTGGATTAAGGATTAGCGCGGCTGTAGCTCCGGCGGTGAATGAGGGGTCGGCGGAGTGGTTTGCGTAAAGGTGAAGATGGCCCGTGGAGTCATCCGTTTTCCATAGCAATGCCTCAAAGCTGTTGGTGTATTGAAAGCCGACGCCCAGCGAGCCGCTCGCGTTGACCGCAACCTCGGCGGAGAGAGTAGCGCTGGGCGCGGCAGCGGGAGCGCCAGGCAGCGCGGCCTTCGACTCACCTGAGAGGAACACCTGATTGACTCCAACGGTAGCGCCAAAGCCCAGATTCAACGTGGCGTCGAACTGGTGAAACAGGTAATCGCCGGGTCGCAGGCTCTGATAGGTTTGGGGATTCAACGGCAGCACGAATCCCTGAAAGGCTTGCGCCAGCGCATCTTTCAAAAGCGTTGCGCCGGACACCTGCTTGCAGAATCGGACGGCAAAGGTCGTTGACCCGGATCCCTTTGCGGAAATACCGATGGGCCCGAGCGCCGGAACCGTGGCGGCGACGCTCGCGCCCAGGCTCAAATCCAGTTCCACCGCCAAAAAATACGCAGTCCCCGACTCCACTTTGGCGGTATTCGACGCGTTTGCCGTTGTGTTCAGACCATCGCCAATGGTGGTCGCGAAAGTCTTGGTGTAAGTTAGCAGGTCCGCCCCTGGCTGAATCACCTGAATCGAGCCGCAGACCCCCCCGGACAACCCAAAGGTGAACGCGCCCGCCGTCCAGCTTTGGGGGCCGCTTTGGTAGTTGAGCTTGCTGGGGGCGGTGGCAGGGGGCAGGGCTTGAATTTGCTTGTCGAGGTCGGCAACAGTTTCCACGGCAAGGCTGAACAGTGTGAGTTCGCTGTTTTGCAGGGCGACGGGGTTGTCGATGGTGATATCGTTGCTGCCGTCTCCGCCGGCGGAGAGTGTGATAGACATGGGACCTCCATGCGATCCGGGTTGGGCGGCTCAACTCGACGCTGAGCCGAGGCTGGTCTGAGGAAAAGGGCAAATTCGAGGCGGAACCTGCCTGCCCGGCATGGGCCCAGGGAGAGGCAGACGGGCTTCCGGATCGCGCCAGGGAGAAGGAAAACTCAGCTTTCCGCGATCTTCTTGCCAAGGTAAGCGCCATGGCCGAGTCCCATGAGGATCATCAGCGTCTGGCCAATATCGGGCAGCCCCAGGGTGCAGGCGGTTTCTCCGATCTTTGGGTCGAAGGGCGGGCAATTAGGGTGTTGGATGAGCGCAAAGACCTTGGACAGAAAGACGCCCACCGCGATCACGGTCCACAGCACGACTTGAACCTTGCCCAAATCCGGCATGCCGGTGTCGTCGGCGAAGATGCCGCTCTGGCTCGGCGGTGGAGCGGGGGCAGGAACAGCGGGTGGGGCTGCCGCCGCGGCAGCGGCGTCGCTTTTCGCCTGTGCGCCCACGGCAATGGACTTGGCAGAGACCGCGGTCACCACGCTGATTCCCATGGCGATCAGCAGGTTTGCGGGGACATCCGGCAATTCTTTCTGGTAACCGCTGCTGAACCGGATTTGGTAGATGGCGAGGAATCCAAATACCACTGCGGCAGTCCAAACCAGCATTTGGAACTTGCTGGTGCTGGGCTGGCCGTCTTCCCCGACGACCAGCGCCCAGGGATGCTTCTTGGTGGCGACAAGCAGGACGAGCCAAAAGATGGCCAATCCTGCCAATCCGGTGAGATAAGCAAAAACCTGTTGCAAGGGCATGAGATTTCTCCTGATTTGAGCGGACGGGAAAAGCCGGCCAGAGAGCCGCGCGCAAAGCCGCGTGCTTGCTTTTCCCGGCTGGCTGCGTTGTAAAGGTGTACCGGTCGCCGACCACCTGGGCGCTGCTCCCAGCCCAGTCGTTCTCGGCGATTGGGTTCAAGTATCTTGACGCTGGATGTCTCGAATTAGGAACGGCCAACTCGCGAGCCGCAAGGTCAGGCTGCTAACCGAACGGGAAGCCGGAAAGCAAGGCTAATCTCCCACGAGTCCTTGGAGCGTGTCAAGTAGTATTTTTCCCGATGGCGCCGATGAACTGAGAAATCCCTCTGCCTGGAGGCAAGGTAACCAATGGAAGTTAATAGTTTATAAATAGCATCCGCTGCCGAGTTATGGAGCAGTTCAAAGCCGCCGCGGCGGTTCGCAGCCTGCAGCCAACGAGTGGTCCATTTTCACAAAGCAGAAGCGGCGCGATTCCTCGCTCCGGCCGGAGCGGAAAGCAGCGGAGCCGGCCACCGCCGCGGCTCCGGTTGCGACGACCAGATGGCGCGCTTTCTCGGCGGCCAGCGGGCGTGAGAGTGTGGGGCAGGGAGGGGGTCTCTGTGCTTTTCTCTTGCAGATTGGAGTGCTTTGGTCCTGTGGCGCGGGCTACGCTAGCGCGCAGTCTTCATGCGATTGCCCGTGCTCCAGCCCCCGGGCATTTCTCAAAGTCACATGGGGCAGCGTAAATTCGATTAAGGCGGCTTGATTCAGACTGGAAACCTGGTTTTTGAGCCCCAGGCAACGGCACGCGAAATGGAGAACCGCTCTAAATGCATGAGCTTTCAATCGTATCCAGCATCGTAGAGTCGGTGACCGAGTCGCTGGCGGCGTATCCCGGCGCCCAGGTGAAGGAAGTGCGCCTGCGAGTGGGCGCGCTGGCCTCGGTGATCGAGGACTCGCTGCTGTTCTGCTACGAGATCGCCACCGAGGATACGCCGCTTGCCGGCTCCAAGCTGGTGGTGAAGATTCTGCCCGTGGTAATGCACTGCGAGCCCTGCCGTGCCGATGTTGAATTGCCAGGATTGCAGAGCTTCCGCTGTCCGCAATGCGGCGAATTGGTTGCCGACATGCGGCAGGGGCGGGAACTGGAGATCGATTCGATCGAGATTGAGGAGAACCCATGACCACGCGCATTGTTGAGTTGCGCCGCGGAATCCTGAAGAAGAACGACGAACTGGCCGCCGGCCTGCGCGAGCGCTTTACTGCCGCCGGCGTGCTGGTGCTGAACCTGGTTTCCAGCCCTGGCACGGGCAAGACCGCATTTCTGCAGCGGACCCTGATCGAGCTGCGGGCGCGGGGAGCGCGCGTGGCCGCGCTGGTAGGCGATCTGGAGACGGACAACGACGCCCAGCGGCTGGCCGCCAGCGGCGCTCCGGTGCGGCAAATCAATACCCATGGCATCTGCCACCTGGACGCGGAGATGATCGACAAGCACCTCGCGGACTGGGAGGGCGTCGAGCTGGGCCGCCTGGATTTCCTGTTTATCGAGAATGTGGGCAACCTGGTCTGCCCTTCGAGCTACGACCTGGGCGAGCGGGTGCGGGTGGCGCTGCTCAGCGTGACCGAGGGCGAAGACAAGCCGCTGAAATATCCCACCATGTTCAACTCGGCGGACGCGGCCGTCATTACCAAGATGGACTTGGCCGAGCCGTGCAGCTTTGACCGCGAGCTGGCGCTTAAAAATATCCGCGAGATTCGGCCCGGCATCCAGATCTTCGAGACCTCGGCCAAGACCGGCGAGGGAATGAAGGCGTGGCTGAATTACCTGGCCCTGGAGGGCGGCGGACGCGGCGCACGGCTCGACGGAGAGACCGTTGCAGTTCCCCAGCCGATACCAATCCGCCGCGAGACGGCGCCCTCGCCGCAACCAGTCGAGGCGACGCCCGAGCCGGAGGAGGTCTTCGCGGAACCGGAACTCGCCCCCAGCGGCGAGGGATTCACCTCTGTGCGGGAGGCAAAGGAGTACCTGGTTGGTTTGATCGACGACGAGGCGCGGCGCTCAGGCCATCCGTTGATGGAAGTCGAGAGGAAGATGCTCTATGACTCCGCCAAGGGCTGGACGCTGCGCGAGATCGATCAGGTGCGGGAGACCTTCAACCTTTATCACGATCCGGTGGAGTACGAAGAGAAGATCAGCGGTCTGATCCGCAGTGTGCGGCAGCGCGCCCGGGCCGGGAAAGACCGTCAGTTCGAGGCTTGGACCGAGGCTGTTCATGCCTTGGGCCGCGAGAAACACTACCTGCTGGACTTGATTGCGGCTGCGGGAGAGACACCGCGGCTGCGCGGCCGGCGCCTCAAACTCTGGCTGGTGCTGCTGGTTTGCGCCGTCCTGGCCGGGGTGGCCATCTGGATGGGCCTGCACCCGGACGAGATCAAAGTCTATGTGCCAAACACGCATTGAGCCGGATGGGCGATGCGGAGCAAATCCCGCAAGCCGGGGGGGGGAAAGCATGGATGCAGCGAAAAACGTGGAAGAATATTTGGCCGCCGTGCCGGAACCGGCGCGGAGCACCCTCCAGAAGATGCGCTCCATGATTCGGGCAGCAGCAGGCCCCGAGGCCACCGAAACCATCAGCTACGGCATGCCCTCCTTCCGCTATAAGGGCGCTCTGGTGAGCTATGCGGCGTTCAACAACCATTGCAGCTTCTTCCCCATGAACTCGGCGTTGATCGAGCAGTTCGGCGAGGAGTTGGCCGGCTACAGCACCTTGAAAGGAACCATCCATTTCCCCCTGGACAAGCCCCTGCCCGCGCCGCTGGTAAAGAAGATGGTCCGCGCCCGCATGGCGGAGAACGAGCGCAAGAAGGCCAGCTAGATTGGTGCTAGGAACTTCGTTCCAGGATTGAGCTGTCATCCTGAGCGACCGAACCCGGAGCAAAGCGAAGGGGAAGGGAGTCGAAGGACCTGCGTTTTCATGGCGCCCACCGCAGCCAAGGACTTCAGGCAGTGGACTTTCGCGAGTGGGTGATCGAGTTCGGCAGCGGGGCCTATGTCGTCCTCTACCGCTACGACGGTAGGGAGATCGTGATCCTGGCCGTCCGGCATGGGCGCGAAGCGGAGTACTGATGAGATCGAAGAGTGAGGCCTAATGTAAGGAACCCCGCCCACACTTGCAACAGGGAAGGCGTTCTATGTTCGGATTATTCGGCAAAAAAGGCTCCAAACCAAAACTATCTGCCGGTGGTTCAGTCATGTTGAGCTATCCAGAATCCGAGTGGTCCGCACCCCAAGTCGGTTTTGCTGGAAACGAAACAGTGGAATATGCCAAGGCGCGTGACGAGGTTTATTCGCGGCGTTTCGGCGACGCCCATCAGGTCTTCCATGAAATGCCTCCACTGATTCCGCACATCGACGTGATGGAATATTCGCGGAACGAAAATGATGGCAGCTTTCGCATTCTTGTGACATCCGGAATGAGCGATCTTGCGATGGCGGTCCCTGCAAAAGCTGAAGCTCCACGCAGGGTTGAACTCATCTTTTATTGTTCAGAGCCCAAGAGGGAATACGCCGAGACGCTGCGCCTGCTTGGGCGTTTTCCGCACGATCAGAAGACCTGGATTGGCCCGGGCCATACGATTCTCAATGGGAATCCCCCAGCGCCTCTGTGGGACAGCGCGAAACTCGATACCTTCCTTTTTCTGCCAACCCTCATTCGCGAAGATCGGGACTTGCAGGATGAATTGATCCTCGGTGGCGATGGAGTCCAGTTCCTTTGGGTTGTTCCGATCACAACTCCGGAATGCAATCTGAAACTGGCTGAAGGGACAAATGCGCTTCTCGATCTCTTTACGAAGAATCGTCATCCGCATATCTTCGACCCCAACCGTCCCAGCTATGTGTAGCGGTCAGCGACGTGGATCTCATTGGCGGCCGATCCGGGGGGGGGCAATTCCCGGATATTCTGTCCCAACTGAGGCTACATCGGACTTTTGGTTCGTGTGATTCAAATCACACTGTACGGATACATCGAAGACGGTATAACGTAAAAACCATGTGCTTAGCGATACCGGGAAAAGTTGAAGAGATTACCACCGAGAACGGCCTGCGCGTCGGCCGGGTGAACTTTGGCGGGGTTGTGAAACGGGTCTGCCTGGACTACGTCCCCGACGTCGAGGTGGGCGACTATACCATTGTCCACGTGGGGTTTGCCCTCTCCAAGATCGACGAGGAGAACGCCCAGAAGACCCTGGCCCTGTTCAAGGAGATGGGCATGCTGGACGAAGAGCTGGCCAGCGAGGACGAGGCCTTTGCCCGCGCGGCGACCGCGCCGCAAATGGCTTGCCCTGACGGCTCGTGCGCTGCGGAGCCGCCGAAAACTGTCGTCCATTGAGATTTGTGCTTTCCCTGGTCTCAGAAGCGAGACCAGGGGCACCCGGCAGTCCCACCCGCGCGTTAGAAGAGCAGCCGCAGGTCCTTCGACTCGTTGCGCTCGCTCAGGATGACAGCATCGATGGGACGCGCAGCCCTGGCGAAAACAGGAGCAGCAGATGAAGTACCTTACCGAATTCCGCAATGGCGAGATCGCCCAGCGCATGGCGCGGGAGATCCACCAGATCGCCACCCGCCCGTGGAAGATCATGGAGGTCTGCGGCGGACAAACTCACTCCATCATCAAGAACGGCATCGACCAGATGCTGCCCGCCGGGATCGAGATGATCCACGGGCCCGGCTGCCCGGTCTGCGTGACCCCATTGGAGCTGATCGACAAGGCTTTGGCCATCGCCAAGCAGCCCGGCGTCATCTTCTGTTCTTTCGGCGACATGTTGCGCGTGCCCGGCACCGAGGGCGATCTTTTTCAGGTCAAGGGTGCGGGCGGCGACGTGCGCGTGGTCTACTCGCCTCTCGACGCCGTCGAGCTGGCCGCCAAGAATCCTGACAAGCAGGTGGTGTTTTTTGGCGTCGGTTTCGAGACCACGGCCCCGGCCAACGCCATGAGCGTGCACATCGCCAAGCGGCGCGGCATCCAGAACTTCTCCCTGCTGGTCTCGCACGTGCTGGTGCCGCCCGCAATCGAGGCGATCCTCGGCGCGCCCGGCCACCAGATCGACGGCTTCCTGCTGGCCGGCCACGTGTGCAGCGTGATGGGCTATTGGGAGTATCCGCCGCTGGCCGAGAAGTACAAGACGCCGCTGGTGGTCACCGGCTTCGAGCCGCTCGACCTGCTGGACGGCATACGCCGCTGCGTCATTCAGTTGGAATCCGGCCGCCACGAGGTCGAGAACGCCTATGAACGTATCGTAACGCTCGAAGGGAACCGCCCCGCGCAGCGGCTGCTGGCCGAGGTCTTCGAAGTCACCGATCGGGCCTGGCGCGGCATCGGCACCATCCCCAAGAGCGGCTGGCGGCTGAGCGAGGCCTACCGTGCCTTCGACGCGGAGCAGCGCTTCCATATCACCGGCATCCATACAGAGGAGTCGCCGCTCTGCCGCGCCGGGGATGTGTTGCGCGGCGCCATCAAACCGGCCGAGTGCTCGGCCTTCGGCAAGCAATGCACGCCGCGCCACCCGCTGGGAGCGACCATGGTCTCCAGCGAGGGCGCCTGCGCCGCCTACTATAACTATGGGCGGTTCATCTCCGCCGAAGAGCTGGCGGGTGCCGGGTCGGGCCTGTCTGGGGCAACAAATGTCTGAGAACGCGAAGGCCGCACCTGATTTTTCCAACTGGTCCTGTCCCCTGCCGCTGGCTGGCTACCCCACCATCGTGATGGGCCACGGCGGCGGCGGCAAGCTGGGCAACGAGCTGGTCGAGAACCTCTTTCTCCCCGCCTTCCGCAATCCCGAGCTGGAAAACCTGGGCGACGCGGCGGTCCTCGACCTGGGCGGCAATCGGCTGGCCATGAGCACCGACTCCTTCGTGGTGCAGCCGCTCTTCTTTCCCGGCGGCTCGATCGGCGAACTGGCGGTCAACGGCACGGTCAACGACCTGGCTGTCTCCGGCGCGGAGCCCAAGTTCCTGAGCGCCAGCTTCATCCTCGAAGAGGGCTTCCCGCTGAACCAACTGGCGGCCATCGTGCAAAACATGGCAGCCGCGGCGGCCACGGCGGGCGTCAAGATCGTCACCGGCGACACGAAGGTCGTCGAGCGCGGCCACGGCGACGGCTGCTATATCAACACAGCCGGCATCGGCGTGCTGCGCCCCGGCATCGTCGTCGGTCCGCACCGCGCCCAGGCCGGAGACGCCATTCTGGTCTCCGGCACCGTCGGCGACCACGGCATGGCCATCATGAGCGTCCGCGAGGGGCTGGAGTTCGAGAGCCAGATTCGCTCCGATTGCGCGGCGCTGAACGGGCTGATCGCCGAAGTGCTCGACGCCGTCGGCAACGCGGTCCACGCCATGCGCGACCCCACGCGCGGCGGCCTGGCTTCCACGCTGAATGAAATTGCGCAGAACTCCGGCGTGGGCATGGCCATCGACGAAGCCAGCCTCCCGGTGCGGCCCGAGGTGCAGTCGGCCTGTGAACTGCTTGGACTCGACCCGGTCTACGTGGCCAACGAGGGCAAGGTGGTCTTCTTCGTCGCGCCCGAGGCCGCAGACCAGGTGCTGGCGATCCTGCGCGCCCACCCGCTGGGCCGCGACGCCGCTCGCATCGGTCGTGTCACCGCCGAGCATCCGCGCATGCTGGTGGCGCGCACCGCCATGGGCTCGAACCGCGTCATTGCCATCCAGATCGGCGAGCAGTTGCCCCGCATCTGCTAGGGCGGTTTGCCCTCTAGCCTGGATTATTCATGAATAGCGTTGTCTGCCGAAGAGTCCAACCAAAACGCCATGAACACGATTTGCGCAGAAAACGCACTGTCGGCTGAAGTTGGATCGAAAATCCGGTCGAAT
>Ga0181529_10006388_pt1 | contig 11985 bp, 7 predicted proteins | sample PEATcosm2014_Bin_36_FD_119763 | JGI IMG/M metagenome (GOLD analysis project Ga0181529, IMG submission 119763) | Peatland microbial communities from MTU Mesocosm Facility, Houghton, MI, USA - PEATcosm2014_Bin10_30_metaG | ecosystem: Environmental > Terrestrial > Soil > Wetlands > Peat | place... | reverse complement strand
CTTGATGATGCGAGCGTGAAAGTCGGAAATGCTAGGATCGGTCAGAACCAAATCCGCGTTGTTTGACCGACCGATGACAGTGGGATTCCGGGTCAGGGGAAAGACTTGTTGATCGTCGCCTGATTCCGGAAGGACGAGAGCGGCGCGATCGGAGCCCAAACGAGGACCGTCCCGATTGACGAACTCAGCGAAGCTGAGCGTCTCGTGGTCGGAGCTGTCGTTGTCGCCGCGTTTGAACCCCATCGCTTGCGTCCTGCGTCCTGTCCTAGCAAGTATCATGGTGAAGCGACAGTCCTTCTTGGGCAAGGCCTAAACCTGTGGCGGGAAGGATCATGCCAGTGACCAGCAGTTCGTCATCGATGACGAATCGTCCCACAAGTCGCTTCTCGGCCAAACCGAACTCTCGCGCCGAGCCAACCAGTTCGGAGAAAAATACGCCCTGCTCGGGCGCAAAGTCTATGTGCACGTCGGAGAATTCGAGAAACCGCCTGAAAGCGGGAAAGAGGGTCTTGTACGTGGTTTCCTTCGCGGAGAAAATTAGGCGCGCGCGAATCCCCGGCGAGGATGTTTGCCGAGCGTCACGCTGCTCCCGCTCATCAAGCACCAATGGCCAGACGTCGAGGGGAAGCGGTTGTCGCGGCTCGGCGTCTAGGCCAATGCCCATGGCAACGCGTCGATCGGCAACAGCGACGCCGCAGTATCCCTTCGGACAACCATCGGTGTGGGTGATGGATCCAACGACCGACGTTGGCCAGATGGGCGCACGATGCTGATCCGCGAGTAGGGGAAAGTTGACGATGCCAATTTCGGCCAATGCCCGTCGCGCGCAGCTTCGCGAGGCGGTAAACTCCTGCCGCCGTTTTTCAACCGACATACACACGATGGCGGCTTCTTCCGGCAGAAGCGGTTCGTGCCCCTCGGAAAGGCGCGCTTCCTTCGTTACGATGCCGGGCTGCCGAAAGACGAGATGGAGGCGCGCCTGCATCGCTGGCGTTGAGCCAGGTAACTTGTCGAGAGAGGGCAAGAGCTAGTAGGCGTTTCGGCCCTTTTTGGCACCGAAAATAGTCAGGAAAATGATCTTCAGATCGAGGAAAAGGTTCCAATTGCGAATGTATTCCAAGTCGTGCTGAATGCGCTGCTCCATCTTTTCCAACTCGGCCGTTTCCCCTCGCCAGCCGTTGACCTGCGCCCAGCCGGTGATTCCTGGTTTGACCATGTGACGAAGCATGTAGCCGTGAATGAGGGCGCGATATTGCTCGTTGTGAGCCACGGCATGCGGCCGGGGCCCGACCAGCGAGAGCTCGCCGGTGAGGACTTGTAGAAATTGCGGGAACTCGTCCAGCGAGGTTCGACGTAGGAACCGTCCAACCTTGGTAACGCGTGGATCGTTCTTGGACGCTTGGACAATGGCAGGGCCATCCTCGCAGACCTTCATGGTGCGAAACTTGAGTATGCGGATTTTCCTTCCACACAGGCCGTAGCGCCACTGTCGGAAGAAAATCGGTCCGGGCGAACTGGCCTTGATGGCGATGGCAATGCAAATCATCGGAATCGCGGTGAGTAGGACGATAACGCTTCCCAGGACTAAGTCCTCCATGCGCTTCACCCATCCCACCACGCCCTCGAAGGGAGAGTCGTGAACGCTGACTACCGGGATGTTGCCAACCTGGCTCCACTGCGCGCGCAACAAACTGTAGTAGAGAAAGTCGGCTACAAGGTAGACCGTCACCGTGGTGTCCGCGAGTACGGCAAGAAGCCCCGCCGTTCGTAGCTCGGCTCGCAGGGGGAGCGCGACGTAGACCACGTCGATCGATCCCTGGCGGCATTGACGAATCAGATCCTCCGAATTGCCGACCACCTTGCACCTTGGGTGCTTGGGAACATGCCGTCGCTTCTCGGAACGGTCATCGAATACTCCGGTAAGCTTGAGTCCGAGCCATGGGATATTCTCGAAAGACTCGGCCAGTCGTTCCGCGTCCTTGGTGCAGCCGAGGATTGCAACTCGACGCATATTTCGCCCTTGAGCGCGAAGGATGCGCAGTCCGATCCGGACGGCGACGCGCAATCCGCACAACAACAACGGCGCAAGTATGAACCAAGCGAAAGCGGCGACGCGCGAGTATTGCGTCGAAGTCTTGGTAAAAAACCAGAAGGCCAGCAGCGCCAGGGGAACCGGCAACCACGCAATCAGCGTGTCCTTGGTTTCGCGAAGGATGGTTTCCATTCGCCATGGCCGATAAAGACCGCTCACTTCAGCCGCGAAACCGTAGACCAGCAGCCCGATAACGGTGATGGTCATCGTCTGATCTCGCCACGCCTCGCCGTAGGCTAAGTGCGCGAGCATCTGCGCGAGGATTACCGTCGCGGCATCGACCAAGCGCTGCAGGGAGCTTACCCAAGCCTCGTGACGCCGCAGTGTTCCACTTGATGATCCCATGCTAGGTTCCTATTCTTTAGTTTGTAGACGATAGAGACCATGTGGCCGTTTGCAAGTCAAGCGTGAAGTGGCTTACATATCGCAACAGGTTAGTAACATCCTTCAGACATTGGAAAACTCGTCGAGCGATGAAGTAGGGGATTCGCCGGTTGGAGTCAGGAGACTTAGCGAAATGCCGTGCGCCAATCGTGCCGTCGCGCCGATTGGCGTCGATGTGGCCGAAGCCCGCTCGATCTTCCGTTCGCGTGCTAAGGTTTGGGCGATGAGAATTGCCTACCTCGTTAACCAGTACCCGAAGATCAGCCACGTCTTCATTCGACGGGAGATCCTCGCGGTCGAACGAGAGGGCTGCGAAGTCATGCGTTGCAGTCTCCGACGGACGACGGACAAGCTGATCGATCCACTCGACCGAGAAGAGGCAAGAAAAACCCATACGGTACTAGATGCCGGTTGGGCTGGGTTGTTACAGGCCATGGCGTGGATGTTCGCGGCGCGCTTCGCGCTTTTCTGGCGCGCGCTATGGCTTGCTATTCGCGTCGGCTGGCGTTCGGATCGCGGCTTGTGGCGGCACGTGGTTTATCTCGCGGAAGCTTGCGTTCTCGTGCGCTGGCTCGCGCGAGACAAGATCCAGCATGTGCACGCCCATTTTGGTACCAATTCCACAACGGTGGCCATGCTCTGCCATCGGATGGGAGGCCCGACTTTCAGCTTCACGGCTCACGGTCCCGAGGAATTCGACAAGGCGCTCTCGTTGGGATTGGGAGAAAAGATTGCACGTGCGTCGTTCGTCGCGGCCATCAGCAGTTACGGACGCAGTCAGCTCTACCGTCGTTGCGATTTTCGCTACTGGTCCAACATCAAGGTCGTTCGTTGCGGCGTGGATGACGACTTCCTTGGCCCCGCTCCGGCGCCCATGCGAGGCGCGCGCCGACTGGTTTCCATTGGTCGTTTGTGCGAGCAGAAGGGCCAGCTTCTTCTGGTCGAAGCGATGGCTCGCTTGCGCAGGGAAGGTCGCGAGGTCGATCTTGTGTTGATCGGCGACGGCGTCTTGCGCGGCAAAATCGAGGCTGCCATCAAACGCAACGATCTTGAAAGGAACGTCCGTATTCTGGGCTGGGCCGACGGCGAGACGATTCGGCGCACGCTCGACGAGAGCTGTGCGTTCGTATTACCCAGTTTTGCCGAGGGGCTACCGGTCGTCATCATGGAGGCGCTGGCGCGAGCGCGTCCCGTGCTTAGCACGTTCGTGGCTGGCATCCCCGAGCTGGTCGTTCCCGGACGCAACGGCTGGCTCGTACCGGCCGGCTCGGTGGACGCGCTCGTCGACAGCGTTCGGCAGATTCTCGACGCTCCTCTCGAACAGCTCGCCGAGATGGGTTTGCGTGGGCGGGAAGACGTGCGGCGGCAACATGCGATTGAGGACATCGCCCGGGGCATGGTGGCGCACTTCCGAGCGACCATTGAAGACGAGTCCTCGATCACGCTTCCGACACCCGCCTAGCGAAATCCCGTGCCGGACCCAACCGCAACGGATTGCTTGCCAGGCGCCATGCCGACGGTCTCGCTGATGGGACTTCGTCTTGCGTGTGTCGATCGGCACGAGTTGCTCGACCACATCTTTTCGTCCTTGCGGGCCGGGCTCGGCGGCTGGCTGGTCACCGCGAACCTGGATTTTCTGCGCCGCTACGTGCGTGACCCATCCGCACGCGATCTGTACGACGCCGCGGAGATCCGCGTGGCCGACGGCATGCCACTGGTTTGGGCCTGTCGACTTCAAGGAGACGACCTCCCCGAGCGCGTGGCGGGTTCGTCTCTCGTATGGCTCATGATCGAGCGCGCCGCTCGGGAAGGTCGCTCCGTGTACCTTCTGGGCGGCGCTCCTGGCGCGAACGAGCGCGCGAGTAAGGTTCTCGTCGACAAATTTTCTTCGCTTAGGTTGTGTGGCGGTTCCAGTCCCGGCATCGGCAGCCCGCCCTCGTCGTCCGAAGTCGCGGGTGTCCTTGCCGACCTCGCCGACTCGCGCCCGGACATTCTCCTCGTGGGATTGGGATCGCCCAAGCAGGAACAGTTGATTCGCGAATTGCGGCCGCATTTGCCAGCGACTTGGATGGTGGGGATCGGCATCACGTTGAGTTTCGTCGCTGGGGACGTAAAACGCGCACCGGTTTGGATGCGCAAAATGGGGATCGAGTGGGTTCACCGCATGTTTCAGGATCCGCGCCGATTGATGAAACGGTACCTCATCGAGGACTTGCCGTTTGCCGCTCGATTGTTTCCTTCCGCGTTGCTCGCGCGACTACGACGCGCCCGGAAGCATGGCTAGCCGGCATCAATGAGACTATGTCGGCGGCACCTGACGCGGAATGGGCGCCATCGAATCTTTGCACGATGGCTAGCGTCGTTTTGTTTTTTTACGGATGGTCGCCGGCCGGAACGCGAAGATCGCCGTGAAGATCGCCGTCATGGGGCCCGACATCGAACGGCGAGGTTACTTGCGCGGCTCCGGGCCTTTGCCCAGGGTCGAGCGGACCAGCCCAATCACACGTTCGACCTGTTCGTCGGTCAAGTGGGGCGACAGGGGCAGCGAGACCGTGTGCTCTCCGACGTAAAACGCGTTGGGAAAATCGCTCGGCTTGAAGCCGAATCGCTGGCGGTAGTAGGGGTGGACGTGCAGCGCGCGGTAGTGGACGCCGCAGCCAACGCCACCGCGATGCAAAGTCCGTAGGAACTGGTCGCGCGTGATTCCGCTGGCGGCTTCGTCGATCAGCAAGGTGTAGAGGTGTCGCGCGTGCATTGTTTCTGGCTCCTCGGAAGCTGGCCGCACGCATGGCAGATCGGCAAATCCTTGATCGTAACGCGTCCATATTTCGCGGCGGCGCTTCAGCCAGCCTTCGATCTTCGCGAGCTGGCGAATTCCGATCGCCGCCTGGACATCGGTCATGTTGTATTTGAAACCCGTGAAAATGACGTCGTAGTGCTTGTAACCTTCGTCGCTGAAGCGGGTCCAGGCGTCCGCGCTCATCCCGTGCAGGGAGAGAATCCGCGCCTTATTCGCGATGGGGTCCTGATTCGTGCACAGCATGCCACCCTCGATGGTCGTCATGTTCTTGGTCACGTAAAAACTGAAACAGCTCGCGTCCCCGAGCGCGCCGATCTTGCCGCCGCGGTAGCGCGCCTCGATAGCGTGCGCGGCGTCCTCGACGAGCATGAGCCCGTGTCGGGACGCGATCCTGCGTAGGGCATCCATCTCGCACGGCCGGCCGGCCAGGTGCACGGGAAGTATCGCTCGGGTCCGCGACGAAACACGCTTCTCGACCTGTTCGGGATCGATGTTCATGCTGTCGCGCCGGATGTCCGCGAAGATGGGCGTCGCGCCGGAGTGAACGATGGCGTTCGCCGTGGCCGCGAAAGTAAGCGGTGTCGTGATGACCTCGTCACCCTCGCCGAGACCGGCGGCGACCAGCGCGAGGTGAAGCGCGGCGGTGCATGATCCAAGCGCGACGGCGTGGCGAGTGCCGATATAGTCGGCGAACGCACGCTGGAACTCGTGAACCTGGGAGCCCGTGCCAGCCCAACCGCTACGCAGGGTCGCGGCCACCGCGTCGATCTCCTCCTCGGCGAAGTTCGGTTTGCCGAATACTATGTAGTCTCGACTGACCATCGTTGCTTTGTTAACCCTACTCCCTATCCGTGTTTTCTAGTCGGCTGTTTGCTGTGATGTCCTGGGAGGGTGACGAAGCTCTCTTTTCGTTCACCACGTGCGTTGCAATATCTGACCACTACGCCAATATAGCCGGATCTATGTGCGGCATTGCCGGCGCCGTGGGCGCCATCGAACCCAGCCTCGAAACCAGCGTGCGAGCCATGATGGACGCCCAGGTCCATCGCGGCCCCGATAGCGAGGGCCTATTCGCGACCGCCGTGGGGCCGGGCGTGATTTTGGGATTTCGCCGGCTCGCTATTCTCGACCTTTCGCCCAACGGTCATCAGCCAATGGTCGACGAACGGCGTGGAAACGTGATCGTCTTCAACGGCGAAATATACAATTTCGCGGAATTACGCGCCGATCTCGTCGCCCAAGGCGAGACCTTTCGCTCGACGGGAGACACCGAGGTCCTCTTGCGCGCTTACGGGCTCTGGGGCGAGGCGATGGTTACCCGATTGCGCGGCATGTACGCCTTCGCCGTGTGGGACGCACGCCGGCGCCAAGCGTTTTTGGCGCGGGACAGGTTGGGAATCAAACCGCTCTACTACGCCGTTGTACGGCGTCCGGGCGGCAACACACTGCTTTTCGCTTCCGAGGTTCGAGCGCTCGTCGCGACAGGTCTCGTGCCGCGACGGCTCGATGCTCGCGGCGTCGCGACCTATCTGTGGAACGGGTTCGTGGTGGGACCGTCGACCATTGTCGAGGGTGTGTCGCTCCTGCCGTCTGGAACTTCGCTGACCATCTCCGTGGACGATCCTCAAGCATGCCCGCGTCGATACTGGTCGCACGCGGACCGGTCCATGCTTCCTCGCGAAGACGCGGTGGCGGTCCTCGAGCACGAACTCCTCACGGCCGCGCGCCAGCACTTGGTTAGCGACGTTCCGCTTGGCGTGTTCCTATCTGGGGGCGTGGATTCGAGCGCTGTGGCCGCGCTTGCGGTTCGCGTCGGAAGCCAACGAGTCAAGACCTTCCACATCAAGTTCGAAGAGGCGGGCTTTGACGAGTCCATCTATGCACGCAAGGTGGCGGAATCTCTTGGCACCGAGCACGCGGAATTCACGCTTACGCAAGCGCATTTTCGAGTTCGCCTGGACGAGGCCTTGCAGGGCCTGGATCAGCCGACCTTTGACGCCATTAATACCTATTTTGTTAGCCGTGTCGTACGCGAGGCGGGCTTTACCGTGGCATTGGCCGGAACGGGTGGCGATGAGTTGTTCGGTGGCTACGCAAGTTTTCGCGATCTTCCCAAGAGTCTCCGCCTCAGCCGTGTCGCGCGCTTCCTGACCCCTGTGCTTGCCCGATTCATGGCTGCCATAGTCATGCGCGCGACCGCTGGCAAGGGCGGTGAAGTACCCCCGCAAGCTCGTTGGGGCAAGTCCGCCGATCTGGTCGCCACTAGGGGCGACGACGTGAGCCTCTACCAGGTGATGCATGGGCTTTTTACCGGGGATTTTCTTGGCGAGCTGGCGATGCCATCCATGCTGGATTTGGCGCCGTACGGGTTGCCGCCAGAACGCGCGGATGAGATCGCCGCCATGGTCAAGTCGGGTACGCGCCTCGCGGCCGTGGCGCGAATGGAGTTGGCGCTGTTTGTCGGCGAAAGGTTGCTACGAGATTCGGACGTCGCCAGCATGGCGACCTCGTTGGAGTTGCGTCTACCCTTCCTCGATCACGGCGTTGTCGAGGCAGTCGAGGCGGTCTCCGATGCCGCTCGCTTCGCGCCGCTAGGGAAGAAGCAGCTACTCAAAAAGCTGGCCATGCCGTCGCTCGACCCGGCGCTCTTCGATCGACCTAAGTCGGGTTTCGTGCTGCCCCTCGAGGTGTGGGCGAAGAACGAGCTGTCTGGTTTGATCGAAGCGCTGTTCGCCGAACGGGCGCTGGTCGAAAGCGTTGGGCTGAATCCGGATGCCCTCGCCCGGTTGTGGCGGGCCTTTCGCGCCGGCGCGCCGGGGCTGTATTGGTCACGGGTGTGGGCGCCTTTCGTTCTTCTCGACTATTGCCGCCGCCAGCAATTGTCGCTGCATTGAACGGCTCGGCCCGCTTCGACCCAGCAACACGAGGCAGGTATAGTGGCGCCATGACTTCGGCGACACTCATGGTCTGGTGCAACCTGCGCCTGACCGAGCGGGCGCTCGCGATGCTGCGGGCGGGGCTCGGTCCGCACCGCCTCGTTCGCGCGGTGGCGATGCCCGAATACAATCAGCCGCTCGGGCGCCCCGATCCCTTCTTACCCGAAGCGGATGTTGTCTTCGGCCAGCCCGAGGCGGACCAGTGCGTGGCTTCCGCTCGGCTACTCTGGGTGCACCTGGCGAGCGCCGGATACACGACGTTCGCCACCGCCGATGTCCGTGCCGCGCTCATCGCTCGCGGCATTCCTGTCACCGCCAGCTCCTCGATCTACGACGAGCCCTGCGCCCAGCACGTGCTTGCCTACATGCTGGCCGAGGCTCGGCAACTACCCCGCTCGATGCGCGACCAGACGACGAGCCACGCGTGGAACACCCCGCCGACGCGGGCGGCGTCCTTCCTGCTCAGAGGCCAGACCGTCTTGATCGTCGGATACGGTGCCATTGCCAAACGCCTGGCTCAATTGTTGGCTCCGTTCGAGCTGCAGGTGGTTGGCTTCCGCCGTCGCTTGCGTGGAGACGAACCCATCGAGGTAAGGACGATGGTCGAACTCGACGGTTGGCTGCCTCGCGCCGACTACGTGATCGACATCTTGCCAGCGGCGACCGAGACGGCCGGCTTCTTCGACGAGGCGAAATTCGCCGCCATGAAGGCCGGGGCGATCTTCATCAATATCGGGCGTGGCACCACGGTGGACCAGACCGCTCTGCTTGCGGCCCTGCGTGGTCACCTGCGTGCGGCCTATCTCGACGTCACTTCGCCCGAACCGTTGCCGCCCGAACACCCGCTGTGGTCCGAGCCAAACTGCTTTCTCACCCCGCACGTGGCCGGCGGGCACGCGGATGAATACGAACGATTGGTAGAGCTCTTTCTTTCCAATCTCGACCGTTTTCTGCGCGGCCAGCCTCTCGCGGGCCGCGTGTACTAAGGCCTCTTTCTTCGATCGCAATCATTCGGATCGCCGACGACGATGATTGTCCTGTTGGGATTATCACGACCTCCAGGCGCGGTCGTGCTTGAAATGGCCCACCACTCCGGTAGAATCAAACGGTGGGGTAGAGTCGATTCGGTGGGACTGGGTGATGGGATCCGCATGCCCCCACGGGAGGTACGTCCAAATGCGAACCAGAATTGTCTCTATTGGTCGCATCCGTTCCGTGGCTGCGTTGTCCATGGTTTTGGTTGGGGGCTTCTTGTGCCTTGGCGGAAGCGGATGCCAGTCGGGCGGGCAGATTGGTCCGCCGCCTTCCATGGGCGGAAACAGCGGATACGGCGGAGTTGGCAACGGTGGCGGAGCCGGTAGCGGAGGTGGCGCGGTATCGGGCGGCGGAGGCACCGGCGGAATGTTTACCCTCACCACATTCACGCCGCCTCCGGCGGCGACGTGCGGAGATGGGACACTGGACCCTGGCGAACAATGCGACGATGGCGTACTTCCTGACAAGAAGACCGGTCCGAATGCTATCGATGATGGCTGCAATGCCCTCTGCCAGATCGAGGCCAATTACATCTGTCCTACCCCCGGCCAACCTTGCCAAAATCTCGCGGTCTGTGGAAACGGCATCCTGACATCCAACGAAACCTGCGACGACGGAAACACCACCAGCGGCGATGGCTGCTCGGGCGACTGCCAGACGGTTGAACCCGGGTGGGAGTGCCGCGAGCCCGGCAAGCCCTGCTCGCCCATATGCGGCGACGGCAAGGTCGAGCTTGGCAAGAAGTGCGACGACGGAAACACCGCCAACGGCGATGGCTGCTCGTCGACCTGCCAGATCGAGCCTGGGTGGAGCTGCGCGGGGGCGCCCAGCGTGTGCACGCAAGCGGTGTGTGGCAACGGCATTCTCGAAACCGGAGAGGCTTGCGACTGCGGCACCGATCCAGCCAAGCTGCCCACCGGCTGCACGGGACCGAACGGCCTATTCAACGGCGACGGCACCGGCTGCTCGAAGACCTGCACCATGGAGCCAATCTGCCGCGGAACGAACGGGACGGGCGCGACCCATGCCTGCGCGGCCTCGTGCGGGAACGGCAACCTGGAACCCGGCGAGGAGTGCGACGATGGCAACTTGGTGAACGGCGACGGCTGCTCGTCGGCCTGCCAGATCGAGGGCGGCTTCACCTGCACGACGCAAAGTAGCCCCGACACGCAGCCGTGCAAGCAGACGATTTACAGCGGCCAATGCCTGGAATTGCCGATCAAATACCGCGACTTCAAGAGCGAGCACGAAGCCGGCGGTCACCCGGACTTCTTCTACTACGGCGCGACCCTGCAAGCGGCGAGCGTCGTCAACATCACCGGAGTGCAGGGCCAAACCAATCCGCTCAGCTACAACAAGCGCTACTGCGTGCCCAACTCGGCCGGTCCCGCGAGGCAGAATGACTCGACATCGCGCTGTTGGGGCATAGCTCAAGCGAACCTGGACGCGAACGGACGCCCCGCCTTCGATACGACCCGCAACGGCGGGGGAGCGAACGCGACGTTGTGCGACTGCCAGTTCACCGACTGGAGCCACGACACCAACGGCGGACACGTGCCGGGCTACACGATGACCAACAGCCCGCTCAACGGTCTGACCTACGTCGGCGGAACCAGCGGTCATCCGCTGTACAAGGGCCCCGCGCCCATCGCGACCAGCGCAACCACCTTCGGTCAGTGGTGGGCCGACAGTACATTCACCAACAACAAGCATACCGTGTCGACGCTGGAACTCGGGCCGGTGGCCGGGGCAACCAACCTCTACCGGTTCTCCAGCGCTCCCCACAGCGTGTACGGCAACTTCTTCCCCCTCGACCCAGCCGCCAACAATTTCCCCATTTACACGTTGACCGGGAGCACGACCGGACCTGGCACGGTTCTGACTTCGACGACCGGCAACGCCGAGCCGCTGCTGTGCAATCTTTGGCCTTATTGGTACAGCTCCGCTGCATTTGGGGCGGGGGCGAACTGCAAGGCGGATCAGTATGTCTTCCCGCCCAGCTTCGCTCCCGGTGTCGATCCGGCTTTGTGGTTCGGCCAGAACCCGAACGGCGCCTGGATCCCGCAGACCCAGGGCTGGTTCCACGATTCCTGGTTCTCCGTCGAGGCGCGCGATTTGTTCGCGTTCAACGGCGCCTTCCAACTACAATTTTTCGGCGACGACGACACCTTCGTGTTCATCAACGGCGTGCTGGTGATCGACCTCGGCGGCGTCCACCAGCGCCTTCCGGCCAGCGTAAAGGTCGACGCCACCGGAAACGCCACCATCCAGGAGGGCGGCAACGTCTATATGCCGTGTACGAACCCAGCCGGCCAGACCAACTGCCCGGTGATTCCGGCGGGCTACGCCGTCGGCGATCTGGTTCCCTGCGACGGGAGCGCGAACGCGAAAGATCCCGTGACGAAGGTACCGTTCAACTCGACCTGCCCGGCCGGCAACACGACATGCGACTGCCGCCAGCGGACGCTCACGGCCGCGGCGCTCGGCCTGCAGCCCGGCGAGACTTTCGAAATCGCCGTCTTCGAGCGCGACGGACACCCCACGGAATCGAACTTCCAGCTCACGCTGAGCGGATTCTCCACCACCGAGTCAATCTGTCAGCCTCGCTGCGGCGACGGCGTCGTGACTGGCGGCGAGGAATGCGACTGCGGCGATGGGACGGTGCCGGTCCCATCGAGTTGTTCGGGTCCGAACAACGATAGCACGTACAACGGCTGTACGACTCAATGCAAATGGGG
>Ga0181529_10006386_pt1 | contig 11990 bp, 9 predicted proteins | sample PEATcosm2014_Bin_36_FD_119763 | JGI IMG/M metagenome (GOLD analysis project Ga0181529, IMG submission 119763) | Peatland microbial communities from MTU Mesocosm Facility, Houghton, MI, USA - PEATcosm2014_Bin10_30_metaG | ecosystem: Environmental > Terrestrial > Soil > Wetlands > Peat | place... | reverse complement strand
CCTGCCCCACGACTTCGGCATCGGTCCCGTTCTTGAATCGGCGCGGGGTGAAGGGCCTGTCCGGATAGGGGTGCACGACCACGAATCCTCTTTCCAGAGTGCAACAACCGCAGAGATAGCGGCCCTCCCGGGTGAGAAGAACGTAGAGAGGCTGTTCCCAGAATGTTGTCTTTCGTGATGAGGCGGGCTTTTGGATTCGCCGATTGATGGCCACAAACTCCGCGTTGCGAAGCCAGGGATGGATGGGGTCCGGGTCTCCGCCGACCCAAAACACGTCGGAGACGGAAAAGTTTGGGACACGCGTCAGTTCGCTCAAGGACCTCCGGAGGAAGAGCGGGATTTCCCGCCAGCGCACGAGCAGAAGGTCGAAGAACCCGTTTTGCTTACGGGCGGGTCCCTCTCGATTCGCGCTACTGGTTTTGCGCCCACTCGGCGGACTCGAGCGAGCCATGAGCTGGTCGGGGATGGGTTCGGCCCCGGTTTCTTCCAGAGCAAGGTTACTGGCGCGAAGAAGCTCGGCGAAGCCGGTGGCATAGACGATGCACAGCGTGATGATTTTCTGAATCTGGCGCGGCGCAGCCGAAAGCGTCTCATAATCCGAGAGCGTGCTTGCGGCGGTGAAGTACCGCGAGTCGCCAAGCTCATGCGCTATCCAGCGCGAAATCTCCGACGCTTCCCGGAACGAGAGGCCCGAGCGGGCTCGCGATCGCCGGAGCAATTGCCTGAAGTTCATTTCTTGATCGTTTCGGGGAAGACGCTCAGCGCTTTGCGCAACGCTAACCGCGCATGGCGGGGCCGAGCCGTCGCGGCGGGTGAGCGCGCGCAGCTCGGCGTCGACGACGCCCAGAATTCTCAGGTCCCTTCCGAGGGAGAAACCGCCCTCGGCGAACGGAAGCTGCGGTGAGCGGAACACGACCCTGCCGTTGCCGAGAGAGGACAAGCGGGAGCAGGCGAAGCCCGAGTCATGCTCCACCAGGAAAATTCGCGGATCGGCAGAATTCTTGGCTGGAGATTCGTTCGCTCGCCGGGCATCCACACGGACGATGCTCCCCGGACCGATGTCCGGGAAAGCCAATAAATCCTGCTCGCCGACCTTCGCATAAAGAAAGTGCGTGTCGTTGCGCGGAAGCAAGTTCTTGGCGCGTTCGAGCCCAGCGGGTGACAGTAGCTGTCCTAAGGGAGCGATCGTGGCCCTGCCCGCGGTGCCCGGCCGTTCGACAAACCAAGCGACCCAGGCCCCCATGTCGTACACGGCGGAATCAAGGATTACCGTGCGTCTGCGAGAGACCAGAACCTGAAGCTGGGCAATGACGTCGAGGTCTAGTCCGAAAACGGCGAGCCAGTCGCTTAATCGATAGCGCGTGATGCGGCTGAGCGCAATCAGCTGGTACAAGGTGGGCGTGGAGCAGGCATCGGCGAGGTCGGAGTGGAGATTGTGCGGGAGATAGAACGGGGAGGAGCGGCCGAACATCTCGACCGAGAGTTGCGAGGCGCGATAGAAAGTCAATTCCCGTGTCGCGAGGATCTCCCGCACCTGTTCCGCCCGGCGAGCTGAGGTGTTTTCCATGCGCGGCGATATAGCTAAGATCGAGTCTGCAGAAGCAACAAATCGTGGGACTGGCCGCACTTCCGACCAGTCGAGAGATTTTCTTGATGCGCGGCGACGATGTTCGATATAGCTGATAAGGTAACGTAGCTGGACATTGATTAACTCTAGGAGTAGGATGCCCGCTCATGAACGTGAGGCGAGTGAATGCGCTCGCTGGCAAGCGGCTCAAGGCGTGGCGCGAGAAACTCGGCTTGTCCACACGCGCCGTGCAAGCCATGAGCCGGCAGATCGCCACGCAGCATCAAAATGAGGAATTCTTTCTTTCGCACAACTGGGTGACGGACATCGAGAACGGCCGGTTCCAGCCACGCATGTTCCGCATGTACGCGATCAGCGCGATTTACCGTCGCAACTATACGGAAGTGGCGGCACTTTACGGACTGGAGATGGGAGACCTTCGCCGCGACATGGCCTCGATCCACCTGCCGAAAACGCATCTACTCGAAAGCCTGGGGGACCCGGAAACCGAAGCGGTGTCGCTGCCGGTCGAATTCAAGCCCGATTTCCGGTTCGAGCGAACGAATCTTTTGGCCCGAGCCGTGGAAAAGTGGGAGGCCGTGCCGCTCGGTCTGTTGCAGCATCTCGACCTGCGCACCTCGATGTACGGCTATATTGGGCTTGAGGACTTCACGCTCTATCCAATCATCCGGCCCGGTTCCCTGGTGCAGATCGACTCGGCTCAGAGAAAAATCAGCCCCGCGCCGTGGAAGACCGATTTCGACAGACCGATTTACTTCACTGAGCTGCGCGATGGGTATGTGTGCAGCTGGTGCGAGATCGATCGCGGGAAATTGATGGTGATTCCTCACGCGCATGCACACCAAGATGTCCGCACCTTCGATTATCCAGCCGAGGCGGAAATCGTCGGCCGGGTCACCGGCGTCGCCATGCGCATTGTTGGCGACCGGCCCCCGCAATCAAAAGAACCCTCCCGCTAAAGATAACCGACGTGTAATCTTTGCCGCGAGCTTTGATGAAAACGCAGAAGGCGTCGCCGATGCGAGGTATTCGCGCGTGTGTACCGTTTCGGTGAGGCGCTCGCTGCCGCGCTCTTCGCAATGGCGTCCGCCATCTTGGCAAAGTCCTCTGGATATTCGCGCTCGATGAGCATTTCGATACTGGGCGCCAGTTCGTTCCATGCGTTCGCGGTACCCGCGCCATAGCCGAGCAAGTTGTCCGAATCCAGCACGACCCAGTTTTCCCAAGGCATTTCCTATTACAACGCTTCGACTCGCCTCGCTGATGGCTTCCGCTACGGACCGGGCGCGGAGCTGGCAATCAGTACGAGCAAACTCGGCGCGCGCGGTCCGGTGGGACTCGAGGGTCTGGTGACCTACAAGTACAAACTGATTGGCGACGGCCATACCGTGGCGGAGTATTCCTCGGGCAAGAAAACCTTCCGCCATCGCCCGATCGCGTAAGCCCTCCGTCGGTCGGGAAAAGGTGGCGGGTGACGGCCAGAAATTCGCCCTCGGAGTGCAGTCGCGGTGGTACAACTCGGCCTTTTCAAGGTGATACTACAGCAGAGCTTGCTAAGGATGCAGGTGGAGCTCGCCTAAACGGGAGTGCGTAGCTTTGGTAGCCATGTCCGTACCCCGGGGTTTCTCCTGGGTTCGGAAGTGAGTATCGCTTAGGTTCGTATGAAGCTGTGCTCTGGGAGACGAGCTGGCCGGGAAGAAATCTAGGACCGGTTGGCACATTCCGGCGCGCTCAGCTGTATGTATGTGTTAGTCCCTGCGGTTGCTGTAGATGTTGGAGTGTTGTGCGATTTTGCCCTCTCCGAAGCTGAAACGCATCTTGGAGCGGCGCCTAGCGAGGAGTGATGTGTTCTACGCGCTCGTGCCCCGCGCCTGCGTTCTTGTCCGAACCGGGTCGTCCGCTAGAGACCGCGAGCGTCGCCGCTTCGGTTTCCGAAGGAGCGCAGGTTGGGATTTGAGCGATCGGAGTGGGTCTGGAAGAACGGCGAGATTGTCCCCTGGGCTTCGGCCACCCTTCATATCTCCTCCCACGCGCTGCACTATGGCAGCGGTGTGTTCGAAGGAATTCGTTGTTACGGGACGCAGGCCGGACCTGCCCTGTTTCGCTTGGACGCGCACCTCGCTCGTTTGTACAACTCAGCGGCCGTTTACCGGATTCCGATTCCCTACACCGCGGAGGAACTCGCCTCGGCCACCTGCGAAGTCATCCGGCAAAACCGCTTGCGCAGCTGCTACGTCCGTCCGCTCTGTTTCTACGGAAGCTATTCGCTCGCCGTCGCTCCTTTGCGTTGTCCGGTGGAAGTCGGGACTCTGGCCTGGCCCTGGGAGCCGTTGCTCGGCGCCGCCAACATCGAAAAAGGTGTCCGCGTGACGGTCTCGCCCTGGACCAAACTCCATTCGAGCATGCTGCCCGCAACCGCCAAAGCCAGCGGGCAATACTTGAACTCGATGCTTGCGCTGCGCGACGCGGTCCAGCACGGCTTTGATGAAGCGATCCTGCCCGAACTGGACGGCAAGCTCGCCGAAGGTTCGGGCGAGAACATTTTTCTGGTGCGCGGCGGAAAGCTGCTGACCAACGACGAGGAGGATTCGATTCTTCCGGGTGTGACGCGGGATTCGGTTATCCGCATCGCCCACGATTTGGATCTCGCGGTGGAAGTGCGCAGTTTGTACCCGGACGATCTGCTCGCGGCCGAGGAAGCCTTCTGCACCGGCACGGCTTCGGAAGTGACGCCGATCCGGGAAGTCGACGGCATCCCGGTCGGAAAGGGTGTGCGCGGCCCGGTCACCCAGCAGATCCAGCGGGTGTTCTACGAAGCGACCTCGGGCCGCAACCCGAAATACGACTCGTGGCTGAAGCTGGTGGAAGGCAGGCCCTAACAGCCGCCTGACTTCCGCCGCCGCGCCGGCTCGGCGAGCGACGCAAAGGACTAGAGCGATGGAACTGATGCAACTGGAGATGTTCGTCGCGGTGGTGGAAGAAGGCAGCGTGCACGGAGCCGCCGACCGCGTCTTCCGCACTCAGCCCGCCGTGAGCCTTGCCGTGCTGAAACTGGAAAAAGAAATCGGCGGACCGCTCTTCGACCGTTCCAAACTCTATCGTTACACGCTCACGCAGCTGGGTGAATCTCTCTACAGTTATGCTACCCGCATCCTCGCCCTGCGCAACGAAACGCACCTAGCTCTGGAAGACATTCGCAACCTGCGCGCGGGGCGCCTGCGCGTCGGAGCAAACGAAAGCGTAAGCCTCTACCTTCTTCCCCGGCTGACGCAGGAATTTCTGCATCGCTTCGCGAGCATCCAGATCGAGTTCCGCTGCGACAGTTCGGCGCGCCTGCTGGCCGACCTCAAGAACCGCAAGCTCGATCTTTCGCTGCTCTCGTTCCAGCCCGAGGACCGGGAACTGGAATCGCACTTCATCATGCGCGATGAAATGGTTTTGATTGTCCATCCCGATCATTCCTTTGCCGGGCAGGTGTCGGTGGACATCACGAATCTGGGCAAAGAACCGGTGATCGTGATGGATGTATCTTCGGCCTGGCACAAGAGCATGGTGGAGCAGTTCGCGCGACTGAAAGCTCCGCTCAACCTGCGGGTCGAGAATGCGCCGATCGAGACCATCAAAAAGATGGTCGCGATGCGCCTGGGGGTGGGATTTGTGCCGCTGATGTGCGTGCGGGAAGAACGAGCGCGCGGCGAACTTGCCGTACTGGCGCTCGACGGCTTTCATCAGGAGCGCTCGCTGTACATGGTGCGCAGGCGGGCGGTGCAGTCGCATGCGGCGCTGGCCTTTGCCCAGGTAGCCGTCTCGTTCGGGGAAGCGCTGCAGACCGGCAAGCAAACCATCGTGCAAAAGACCGCAGCGCAGGCGCCCGCAGGCCAGCGCGTGAAACAGAAGAAGCTCGTGATCGTGAAGCAGCGCGCGTAGTCGCCCTGGCTCATTCGGCGTCTCTCTCCCTGTGGCTTATCGCCAGATAAGCGCTATTAAGAAAGTCGCAAGACTCCGTTGTGATAGATATGCGCCCGGGGAGAGCCGGGGGATGATCGTGTCGTCCCGTAAACCATTGCGATTCGTGCCGTTTCGTTGCTGCTCGCCGGATGTGCGCTGGTCGAATGGGGGGCCGGAGCCATGGGTCGCTGCGAGAACGGAAATCATCGAGCGATAAGCAATACTTATTATGCTGGATGGAAGGCCTTATGGTATTCGTAAGGGCGATAAAATGAAGAAATTGGCTCATCCCCGGCAGCACGTTTCCTCCCCGAAACGGGCTGGAAGAGCCATTTTCTTGCGTAACCGAAGGCTCGCTTCATCGGCAACAATCCAGATTTTGGCCGTAGTCCTGGTAGTGCTTGGGCGAATTCCTTCGCCCCAGAGCGGATAACGGCCGAGACGAAGTCAGCTTCAACACCCGAGCCGTTATCCCCAAATCAGGGATAACGGCTCTTTTGTTTTTTAGGGCGTCCCTTGGTGCGGGCGCTATCTTTCGGAGGCACCGATGGAACTGATGCAGCTCGAGATGTTCGCGGCGGTGGTGGAGGAAGGCAGTGTGGGAAGAGCAGCCGGGCGCGTGCATCGTACCCAGCCCGCCGTGAGCCTTGCGATTGGAAAGCTCGAGAGCGAATTTGGTGGACCGCTGCTGGATCGATCCTCCCGCGTCCGGGGCTACCGGCCGACGGCCATGGGCGAAATCGTGTACGAATACGCTTCGCGCATTCTCGGCTTGCGCAACGAACTGAGCGCGCTGGTAAAAGAAGCAGAGAGCTGCACGGGCGAGTTGCGCATCGGGGTGAGCGGCCCCGAAGGCCTCGCACGCACGACGGAGCTGGTTGGAATCTTTAGCGAGCGGCACCCCGAAGTTCGCATCCAAGTTCACGCAGACCTTGCAGACAACGTTCTGCGGGAACTCATCGATCGCAAGCTCGAGCTCGTCTTTCTGTCTTCTGTTCCCGCAGCCGCCCAATCGAATAGCGATCTGGTGGCTTCCCAGCTCGCGGCGGGCCCTCGGAGCATGCGGTTCTGGGCCGTCGAAAGACGCATAGGCCGGTCCCACATCGCGAAATTGTTCGCCGAACTGCTGCGCAGCAAACACGGCGGACAGGCGCCCGCGCACGGGCGTGTGCCGGTTTCAAGGATCGTGCGGCGCGGGAGAATCGCGCCGCGCGCACTGCGCCCCGCGAAATAAGACGGGCAGCAAGCAGAAGATGTCCTGGCTTCTGGCGGCGAGAAGCGATTCAGCTCTCGCTGGTCCAGTCCAGCAGAACCTTGCCCGAGCGCCCGGACTGCATGGCGGCGAAGCCCGCTTCAAACTCCTGGTAGGAAAAACGATGGGTGATGACCGGAGCGATGTCCAAGCCCGATTCCAGCATTACGGTCATCTTGTACCAGGTTTCGTACATCTCGCGGCCGTAGATGCCTTTGATGGTGATCATGCTGAAGATCACCGTGTTCCAGTCGATCGACATTTCCTTGGGCGGGATCCCCAGCATGGCAATCTTCGCGCCGTGGCTCATATTCGCGAGCATTTCCTTAAAGGCCGCTTCGTTTCCGGACATTTCCAGGCCCACGTCGAAGCCTTCCTGCATCCCCAGCCTGTTCTGCGCATCGCGAATGGACGTTTCTCTGGGGTCGATCGCCAAGGTCACACCCATGCGGCGCGCGAGCTGGAGCCGGTAGGCGTTCACGTCGCTGATGACGACATGCCGCGCGCCGGCATGCCGCGCAACTTTTGCGGCCATGATGCCGATCGGTCCCGCTCCGGTAACGAGCACATCTTCGCCCAGCACGGGAAAGGAAAGCGCCGTATGCACGGCATTGCCGAAAGGATCGAAGATGGCCGCGACTTCATGGGGAATCGCCGGATGGTGCCTCCAGATGTTGCCTACGGGCAGCGAGATGAATTCCGCAAAGGCCCCCGCGCGAGTGACGCCGACGCCCTGGGTGTGCGCGCAGAGGTGCCGCCTTCCCGCCAGGCAATTCCGGCAGCGGCCGCAAATGACGTGGCCCTCACCGCTCACCAGCTCCCCGACCCGGAAGTCGCTTGCGTCTGCGCCCACGGCGATGATTTCGCCGACGAACTCATGGCCGATCACCAGGGGCACCGGAATCGTGCGCTCGGCCCATTCATCCCATTCGAAGATGTGCAAGTCGGTTCCGCACAATCCGGTGAGCAGCACCTTGATTAGAACATCGTGGTTGCCGATCTCGGGAACGGGAACTTCCTCAAGCCACAGCCCGCGTTTCTTTTGACTCTTGACCAGCGCTTTCAATTTCGAGTTCCTCCGTTAGGAAAACTTCGCTTGCTTGCAATCTTCGGAACGCAGAAAAGCATCCACTACCCGGCCAGGGAAGAAAAGCGAAATCGATGGAAGAGATCGAACGGCGCTATAAGTATTTTAAAACGATTGGTTTCCTCCTTTGTGGTGTAGTACCTGAAACGGCAATAAACGCGAAGTGTTACATGGGGGGAGCGGGCGCGGCCGCGCTCCCGGTCTCAACGGAGAGCTCGCAGGTGAAAACGAGTCTTTTTGAAATCTTCAAGATCGGCATCGGGCCATCGAGCTCGCATACGGTCGGCCCCATGCGCGCGGCCTGGGATTTTGTGCGGAGCCTCGAGACTCACGGGCTACTGCCAGATGTCGCTCGAGTTCAGATCGAACTGTACGGTTCTCTCGCCCTGACCGGCAAGGGCCACGGCACCGATCGCGCCATCCTTCTGGGGTTAAGCGGTGAGGTGCCGGAGGAAGTCGATCCGGAGTTCGTCGAGCCGCACCTGGAAGCAATCCGCGCGAGCCGCAAAGTCGATTTGTTCGGCGCGCAGACGATTCCGTTTGAGGAATCGCGCGATCTGCTGTTCTATCGCGACAAGCTCCTGCCGTCGCACTCAAACGGCCTGCGCTTCCGGGCCTTTGACGACGCGGGCCGCGAGCTCGCAGGACAGGTCTACTATTCGACGGGCGGCGGATTCATCGAGAAGCAAGGAGAGCCGCGCGCACTTTTGTCTTCAGTTCCGGTTCCCTACCCCTTTTCGAGTGCCGGGGAATTACTTGCGATCGGGAACGCGCACGAACTCCCGATCTGGAAGATTTCGCTTGAGAACGAAAAGGCCTGGCACACCGAAGGCGAAATCCGCGCTTACATCGAGCGGATTTGGCAGGTCATGCAGGAGTGCGTGGGCCGCGGGCTTAAGGCCCGGGGCGTGCTTCCCGGAGGCCTGAACGTGCGCCGGCGCGCAAACCAGCTGGCGCAGAGACTCATCGAAGGGCGCAGCTCGGATCCCCTTGCGCCGATGGATTGGGTGAATGTATTTGCCATGGCCGTGAATGAAGAAAATGCGGCAGGCGGACGTGTCGTGACCGCTCCCACGAACGGCGCCGCCGGAATCATTCCGGCGGTCGCGCACTACTACATGCAATTTGTGCGCAAGGCGACGCACGAAGGCTTGTTCCGTTATTTCCTGACCGCCAGCGCCATCGGCATTCTCTATAAGGAAAACGCTTCGATCTCGGGAGCCGAAGTTGGCTGCCAGGGCGAGGTCGGCGTCGCCTGCTCGATGGCCGCAGGCGGCCTGGTTGCCGCCCTGGGCGGCAAGAACCGCCACGTCGAATACGCTGCGGAAATCGGCATGGAGCATAACCTGGGAATGACTTGCGATCCGATCGGTGGTCTGGTGCAGATCCCCTGCATCGAGCGAAACGCGATGGGAGCCGTCAAAGCCATCAACGCCTGCCGCATCGCCATGCACGAAACCGGCGAACACAAGGTTTCACTCGACCAGGTAATCGAAACCATGTACCGCACCGGCCTCGACATGCAGACGCGCTATAAGGAAACGTCTCTTGCGGGTCTCGCGCTGAACGTCATCGAATGCTAAAGCGGCGAGTTTTTTCCGAGGCGTCCGCCGGAAGCCTCGAAGCCGGTTGCCCACGCCACGACTGGACCCGGCCCGAGATCCGCGGTATCTACTCGCTCCCGATCCCTCTGCTCATGTTCCGGGCGCAGGGTGTTCACCGCGAATTTCACTCTCCGGTCGAGGTGCAGCTCTGCCGGCTGCTTTCGATCAAGACGGGCGGATGCCCTGAGGACTGCGCCTACTGCCCGCAGAGCGCCCATTACGAAACCGGCCTCGCGCGCGAGGGCCTTCGGACGGTTGGGGAAGCGGTCGACGCCGCCAAGCGCGCGAAGGCCGATGGGGCAACGCGGTTTTGTATGGGAGCTGCCTGGCGCGAGGCGCCCGAGGGCGCCGAGTTCGAGCAAGTGCTCGAGATGGTGCGTGGTGTTCGGACCCTTAAGCTGGAAGTCTGCTGCACGCTCGGGATGCTGACCGCCGAGCAAGCGAGGAAGCTGAAAGCAGCAGGCCTTACCGCCTATAACCATAACCTCGACACGTCCCCGGAATTCTACGGACACGTCATTACCACTCGCTCCTACCAAGAGCGCCTCGCGACCATCGGCCACGTTCGCAGGGCGGGGATTACGGTTTGCTCGGGAGGAATCCTGGGAATGGGCGAGCGGGCGGAGGACCGGATTGGATTGCTCGCCGAGCTTGCGATTCTCGATCCGCATCCGGAAAGCGTTCCCATCAATGCACTGGTGCGGTCCGACGGAACGCCTCTTTTTCACGCCGAGCCGCTTGACCCTTTGGCCATGGTGCGCACCATTGCGACCGCACGGATTCTGATGCCACGGTCGATCGTAAGGCTTGCGGCCGGGCGCGAAGCAATGTCCCGCGAGGCGGTGACACTGTGCCTTCTCGCCGGCGCGAACTCGATCTTCACCGGCGAAAAACTTCTCACCACTCCCAACCCTGCAATGGACGAGGACCGGAAGCTGCTGCGCGATCTGGGCATGAAGGCGGTCTCGCTTGATTGAGACTCTTCGCGAAGTGCTCCCATGGCGCATGGCGAGAGATCTCGACCGCCTTCGTTGCGCCTCGCAGCTTCGAGCCTTCGAACATCCCAAGGGACTCGAACTCAGCTCGAACGATTATTTGGGCTTGGCGAGCGATCCTCGGCTGAAAGGCGCCGTTCTCAAGGCCGTCAGAACCTCGGAAAAAATGGGCTCGACCGGTTCTCGCCTGCTGTCCGGAAACGCGATCGAATGGGAAGCGCTCGAAAGCGAGTTCGCAGCTTTCGCGGGCACTCAGGCCGCGCTCTATTTCAGCTCGGGATACTCCGCAAATGTGGGTCTGTTGAGTTCACTTCTTCGCCCCGGGGATATTGTCTTTTCTGACCGCTTGAACCACGCAAGCCTTATCGACGGAATTCGTTTATCGGGCGCGGAAAAAGTGATCTATCCGCACGCGGACCTGGCCTATGTCGAAGGCGCCTTGCGCAAGCACCGCGCAGCACCGGGCGCAAAAGTCATCGTGACCGAGAGCCTGTTCAGCATGGAAGGTGACTTCGCGCCACTCGAGCGTCTGCTAGCTCTGGCGAAGGATTACGGCGCCGAACTGGTTGTCGACGAAGCGCATGCCACCGGCGTTTGCGGGCCGGAAGGACGAGGGATGGTCGCCTGGCTGGGGATTGAGAAGGATGTGCTGGCATCGGTTCATACCTGCGGCAAGGCCTTGGCGAGTGCAGGCGCCTTTGTGTGCGGCGGAGCTGTGCTGCGCGAATATCTGGTCAACCACGCTCGCACGTTTATCTTCTCGACAGCCATGCCGGATTATATGGCCGGCCAAATTCGAGCAGCCTTAGATCTGGTCCGCGGAGCCGATCCTGAGCGAGCGCACCTGCAAACGATCGCGGCGTCGCTGCGCGAGGGTCTTGCGGCAGCCGGGGTGGGTTGCGGGCCGGGTGAGTCGCAGATTGTTCCGGTCGTCTTTGGAACGAACGAAGCGGCCCTGGCTGTTGCGGCGAAGCTCGAAGCCGATGGCTACGCAGTGAAAGCGATCCGTCCTCCCACGGTTCCGGCGGGCACAGCGCGCATCCGTCTGTCGCTCACGAGCGCAATTTCACTCGACCAGATCGGCCGTGTGCTTCACTCGATTCAGGCGGCCGCAAAACCGTGGCCGCGATCTCTTTCCGCTTCTTCTTCCGCGACGCATGCCTAATCGGTTCTTCGTCACTGGCACGGACACGAGCGTAGGCAAGACTGTTGCTTCCGCCCTGCTGTGTGCCGGTCTGGATGCCATGTACTGGAAGCCGATCCAGACCGGGCGAGGCGAAGGCACCGATCGCAGGACCGTCGCCGCGCTTGCCGAGCTTCCCCGTTCGCGGACGATCCGGGAAGCCTACTGTCTCGCTCCTCCGCTGTCGCCGCACCTGGCTGCCCGAATGTCTCGCCTGCGAATCGAACTTAATAAAATCTCCCTGCCGGAGATTCCGCCCACCGAGAACCTGATCGTCGAAGGAGCTGGAGGAGTCCTGGTCCCGATTAACGAAGAAGATTTGATGGTCGATCT
>Ga0181529_10006385_pt1 | contig 11992 bp, 8 predicted proteins | sample PEATcosm2014_Bin_36_FD_119763 | JGI IMG/M metagenome (GOLD analysis project Ga0181529, IMG submission 119763) | Peatland microbial communities from MTU Mesocosm Facility, Houghton, MI, USA - PEATcosm2014_Bin10_30_metaG | ecosystem: Environmental > Terrestrial > Soil > Wetlands > Peat | place... | reverse complement strand
GGGGCTCGGTGAGAGTGACAGTCTTGAGCATGGCGAAATTGACGAGGCCGTTGGCGGGGCGCGCGGCCGCCAAGCCGGAGGCGCCGGCCGCCAAGCCGGAGGCGCCGGCGACGGACCAGGCGTGGCCGTTGACGCTGAACCAGGCGCTCCCGTCCTTCTCCTCGTACTTCTCCTGGACTACGTGGGCGGCGCCCGAGTTGGTGCAGAAGGTTCGGGTCTTTTTGGGGAAGAGGAACTTGGGGTCGTAGTAGTCGGCGACGATCGGGTAGCGCTCCTGTCTCGTTTCGATGCGGACTCCGACGTCGACTGCGTTGTCCGTGAAGCCCACTCCAGCTTCGTTCATGATCTCCTGGAGGAAGGCGAAGCCGCCTCGGCCCGGCGCGACGACGAGGTCGCGATAGGAAATCTCGCGCGTCGCCGAGCTTCGCTCGGCGACGCGCGCGGAGCTTCGCTCCGCGACATTAGCTGAGGGGGGCTCCGCGTCGCGCGCCGAGCTCCGCCCGGCGACAGGCTCGGTGCGGAGTATGCGCGCGCGGGCGTCCACGGATAAGGCGCGCTCCCCGAGCGATATCTCCGCGCCGAGGCCGGAAAGCCTGGCTACGAGGCGCTTGATGAGCTCGAGGCCGCCGTCGGTGCCGAGGTGGGACTGACGGATCTCGAGGAGGCTGACGCCGATCTTCTCGGCCCGCCTCGCATAGACGGAGAGGTTGCGCTTCTCGAGAATCCGCGGCTCGAGGAAGGCCTCGACGCGCGCGAGGTAGGCCTCTGCCTGCTCCTTGGACCAACAGCAGTCCGGAAAGCCGATCGGCCAGCTGAAGTTCATTTTGCAGTCGTTGCGCAGGCCGCCCGAGGAGTACTCGTTCTTGTCGAGGACGAGGAGGGAGAGGTCCGGTCTCCTGGCGAGGAGCTCGAAGGCGGCGCCCAGGCCCGCCGGTCCGGTACCGATGATGACGATGTCATAGGTTCTCATGACGTTCCCACAGCATAGTCCTCGGGGCTTTCCCTGTCACCCCGGCAGCGGATATCATCCGGCGATATGGCAGCGACTCTCCTCGCCCTGCTCTCGATCCTGGTGTGGAGTTCCCTCGCCCTGCTCAATTCCAGGGTAAACGCCCTTCCGTCTTTCTTCGCGGTCGGCGTCGCCCTCAGCGTCGGAGGTCTGGTCGGACTCGTCAAGGCTCGCGAGTGGCGCGTGCCGATACGGACTCTCGCGATCGGAGTCGGGGGCATATTCGGCTATCATGCCCTGCTTTTCGCGGCTTTCCGCATCGCGCCCTCGGTGGAGGTCAACCTCATAAACTACCTTTGGCCGCTGCTCATCGTCATCCTGTCGCCCGTATTCCTCCGAGGCTTCCGCCTCGGCCCGCGGCACGTCGCGGGGGCCGTCCTCGGCCTCTCGGGGGCCGCCCTCATCGTCAGCGGCGGGCGCCTCGGCCTCGACGCGACCTATCTGCCGGGCTACCTCCTCGCCGCGGCGGCCGCTCTCGTCTGGGCCTCCTATTCCCTGCTCACGAAACGGCTGCCTCTCTTCTCGACGGGCGCGGTGGGAGGCTTCTGCTTGGCATCGGGCCTCTTGTCCCTCGGCGTCTATTTTATCGGGAAGACCGGGCCCGGCGCGGCGCCAAGCCCGGCGCCTTCGGACTGGCTTTTCCTGGTCCTGCTCGGGCTTGGCCCGATGGGTGGGGCTTTCTATGCCTGGGACGCCGCGCTCAAGCGGGGCGATCCGCGGGTCATCGGGGCGCTCTCGTACCTGACTCCGCTGCTTTCTACGCTCAACCTCGCGCTGCTCGGCGGCAAGCGGCTGTCAGCGGTTGCGATCGTCGCGATGTCGCTCATCGTGGCGGGCGCTATCGTCGGTTCCTTCGATGTCCTGAAAGGCGCCCTCGCGCGGGGCGGGGGGCGCCGATAAGCCGAGAAGGGCTCGGCCTATTTGCGTCGCGCCGGGCTAGGGTTGCGAGGCTTGCCCGCGAGCTTCCTGTAAGGCATCCATACGTATTTGGCATCGGTGATGCGCCACCCTGCCTTGGACGGATTCCTCCCCGTCGCCAAGGCGTAGGCGAGGTCGAAGACCGCCTTACCTTGATTAGCGGCATCGGCGGCGGCGACTCCGAGGAGCTCGCCCCATCCGAGGGCATCCGTCATCCATTGAGGAGGGTCGCCGGCGCAGGCGCCGACGATGGGAAGGTATCGCTTGCCCTTGAAGAATCCGGCGGCCTTGAAGGCATCTATCGCCTCGAGGGTCGACTCGGAATCCGCGCAGACGACGGCCTCTATCCTCTCGCTGAAGTCGGCTATGAGGGCGGCGGCCTCTTTCCCTGACGGCCTGTCTTCCGCTTTCTCGTCTTCGGCGGAAAGCCGCTCGGCGCCGACCCCCGCGGCGCCGAGGGCCTTGACGCAACTCGCCTCGAGAAGGGCCGTATCGGATGAGTCAGGGTCCATGGATAGCAGGATGTATTGAATCTTGCGATCCTTGTTCCTATCGGCTGCGGGGTTGTCCTTCCAAAAAGAAACGAGCATTTGGCCCATCGCTTCGCCCGCCTCGGCGCCCCGCGTCCCGACGAAGAACAGCTTATCCCAGGAGCGCATCGCCTCTTCGGATGGCTCACGATCGAAGAAGACTATCGGCGTCCTCGCGTCCTTCGCCTTGCCGATGATCGGGCTCAAAGCCTTTCCGTCTACGGGATCTATCGCGAGGGAGCCGAGGTTTTTTTGGAAGAAGGATCCTGCTTCCAAGTCCAGGGTCGATTGCTGGTTTTGGCCGTCGACGATGGAGAGGTCGGCCTTGTCCAGCGCCCTGGTCTCGATGGATTGCCGGATCGCGACCGAAATAGGCTCGTCGAAGGAACGCATCGCGAGGCCGATCTTCGGCTTTTCCCTCCCGGCCTGGGAGCAGGAAACGATGACCAGCGCCGCGGCGACGAAGATCGAAGACAGCCTCTTCATTGAACGATCCTCAGTAGGTGATCGTACGCGAGGAATCGGCGCACCCAGCCATTCTAGCCGGATACTCCGGAGCTGTCCAGTTCGAGCATCGCGGACCCCGATTGCAAATCGGGCACCCCGATTGCAAATCGGGGTACTGCCCTTGTATGCGGGCGTCCCATCCTCGATACTTTTTTTCAAGGGGGAACATGTGGGCAGGGGCAAAAAAATTATCGACACCTCCCTCGTCGTCGATGAAGCCGTCGCCCTGATCGAGGAATGCGGAGTAGGGGAATTTTCGACGCGCCGTCTCGCTTCCCGGCTCGGGATCTCGGCGATGACCCTCTACAATTACTACGAGAATCGAGGAGCCATCATGAAAGAGGCCCTCGATAGGAGCCTGAGCCTGCTTTGGGCCGGGCTTCCAGCGGAGGTCGACGCATGGCGCGACAAGGGAGGCAGCTATCTCGGCGCCTATCGCGTCTTCGCCGACCATCTGCTCGCCTTCGCGATCGCTCGTCCTCTGCTATGCCGCTTTATCCTCACGGAAGGCGCCGGAGGAGATTGGATGGCGAAAGACGGCTATATCGAGGACATCTTCGGTTCGAAGAGCACGGGCTCTGAGAGCCGCCCCGAGACGATGCGCCGCGACATTTATCTCTTCGAGCTCCTCGCCTTCGCGCTGGCTCTCAAGGTCATCGGGGGGGGCGAGACTCCCGAGCGGTTCGGCGAGCTGGTAGGCGAAGGATACGAACTCCTGATCGCCCGCCACGAGAAACCGCTCGGTCAATCCTCGACGTAGATCCGGGGGATCCTGCTGCCGACCATGCACGTGAGCTCGTAGGGAATCGTGCCGAGCATCTCGCAGAGAGCCTCGCCCGCGATGCCCTCGCCGTCCTTCTCGCCGAAAAGGATGACTTCGTCTCCCTCCGAGGCTTTCGCCTCGGGGCCGAGGTCTACCATCGATTGGTCCATGCATATCCTGCCCACCAGCGGTCTGTCGGCGCCTCCTAGCCTGACCATCGCCCTATTCGATAAGGCCCGACTATAGCCGTCCCCGTAGCCGATGGGGATCGTAGCGACGGTAGTGTCGACGGGCGCCCGCCACGTGAGGCCGTAGCTGATGCCCTCGCCGGCCCGCACTCTTTTCACGTAGGATATCCGCGCGATGAGGCGCATCACCGGTTCGACGCCGACTTTCCTCCAGGGCGAGGGCTCGTAGCCGTAGACGAGTATTCCCGGCCTGACCATGTCGAAGCGCGCCTCGGGCATGTTGACCAGGGCGGCCGAATTCTCGATATGGACCACGGGCGGCGCCAGGGCGCGGCGCTCGAGGACGCCGAGCGCCGCGCGGAACCGGCTGGTCTGCTCGCGGGCGAATTCGAGATCGCAGTCGGCGGTGGCGAAGTGGGAGAATGCGCCGACGAGATCGAGGCCGGTCCCCCCCTCGCGCGGGACCAAGTCCGACAGCTCCTCGGCCAGGCTCTCGAGCTCGTCCCATCTGGCGCCGATGCGGCCCATGCCCGTGTCGATCTTGAGATGGGCCCGGAGGTTCCTGCCCTCGGCGCGGGCGGCCGCGCATGCGGCCCGCGCCTTGTCCGCCGATACGATCGCCGCGTCGACGCCATAGCGGGCGAAGAGACGCAGCCGATCGTCGGGAGGCGAGCCGAAGACGAGGATGGGCGCGGCGATGCCCGCCCGGCGAAGCGCCAGGGCCTCCTCGATCAGGGCGACGCCGATAAAGTCGGCGCCCTCCTCGAGAAGCTCGGAGGCCACCCGCAGCATGCCGTGGCCGTAAGCCTCGGCCTTGACCACGGCCATGACCTTCACGCCGGGACCGGCGAGCTCCCGCGCCCGCGCGAAGTTGCGGCGCAAGGCGCCCAGCCGTATCTCGGCCCTCGCGGGCCTCGCCTCCTCCTTCTCGCCGTCCATGCCCGGTTTCCTGCGCTAGTCTGGGCCTCGGCTAGCGGGGCTTCTTGATGAGCTGCGCGGCGCGCTCGGCGGCCTTGACGACGGCGTTGATGAGGGTGAGCCTGAGGCCGCCGGCCTCTAGCTCGAGTATGCCTTCTATGGTGGTACCCGCCGGAGTCGTGACCATATCCTTGAGCTTGGCGGGATGCTCGCCCGTAATGAGGACGTTGCGCGCCGCCCCGAGGACCGTCTGCGCCGCGAGCTCGAAGGCGACGTCGCGGGGAAGGCCGAGCTTCAGCCCGCCGTCGGCCAGGGACTCGATGATGACGTAGACGTAGGCCGGGCCGGAGCCGGAGAGGCCGGTGACCGCGTCCATGTATTGCTCTTCGAGCACCAGGGCCCTGCCCACCGAGCGGAAGAGCTCGGTCGCCCATGAAAGCTGTTCCGGGCTTACTGACGCGCCCGGGGAAAGGACGGTCATGCCCTCGCCGATGGCGACGGCCATGTTCGGCATCGTCCTTATGGTGGGGACGCCCGCGGGGGCGCAGGATTGCAGGAGCTCGAGACCGACTCCCGCCGCCACCGAGACGAGGAGCTTCGTGGAATCCAGGGCGGGCGATATTTCCGCGATGACGTCCGCGACATCCTTCGGCTTGACGGCGATGATTATGGTGTCGGAGAGCCGGGCCACTTCGCGATTGTCGAGGATCGCGCGAAGTCCAGTCCTCGCGACGAAGTCCGCGCGATGCGACTCGGAGCGATCGGATAGGACCATGTCCTCCTTGGCCACGAGGCCGCGTTGCGCGATTCCCACGGCGAGGGCCTCGCCCACCTTGCCTGCGCCGATGATACCCAGCTTCCTGCCCACGATGCGCCTCCGATCCGCGGAGTATAGCGCCGATTCCGATGCGGCATCTACATGCTTGAATTAATCGGCGCAAACACGGCAGAATCCCACATGCGCGACGAACGCCCTGCCCTCCTCTCGCCCGACCCCGCGGATCTGCCCCTCCTCTTCGAGGCGGGGCGGCTCCTCGTGAGGCACGCGAACCTCGAGGAGGCGATGAGCCCTCTCCTTGCCTTCCTCGCGGATAGGGTGGACCTTGCGGGGGGCATCGCCGCGCTAGCGATGTCCGACGACGGGGAAGTGAGGGTGGCCGCCGTGGCGGATCCCGCCAACGCCGCCCTGGCAGGGAAGCGCATCGAGCTCGGAGCCGGCCTCCTCGGCAAGGCGCTCGCGACCGCGGGCCCGGTCTTCGAGGCGGAGAGCCTGGCGGTGCCGGTCATGCTGGGCGGGTCGGCGGTGGGAGCGCTCTCCTTCTCGCGCTTTTTCGGGAGCCGCGAGCATACCCTCGTAATCGCGTCGTCCATCGCGGCCCTCGTGGCCGAGGCCCTCGGCTTGAGGCGGCGGCTCGCCCGCGCCGCGACCCTCGGCGACTCGGCCGTCGGCCACGTCGTACCCCAGACTGCCGAGCCCCTGGGCATCGACGAAGGATGGGCGCCCGCGGCCATCGTAGGCCGCGCCGCGCCCATGCGCGAGCTTTATTCCCTTATGGACCGCGTCGCGGGCACCGAGACCACCGTCCTCGTCTCGGGCGAGAGCGGCACGGGCAAGGAACTCGTCGCTCGCGCCCTCCACGAGCGCTCGGGGCGCGCCAAGGCCGCCTTCATCGCCGTCAACTGCGCCGCCCTGCCCGAGTCGGTCATCGAGAGCGAGCTTTTCGGACATGAGCGCGGCTCCTTTACCGGGGCGCAGGAGCTGAGGCGAGGCCGCTTCGAGCTCGCCGACGACGGGACTCTCTTCCTCGACGAGGTCGGGGAGCTTTCGCAGGGAGTGCAAGCCAAGCTCCTGCGCGTCCTGCAAGAGGGCGAGTTCCAGCGCGTGGGCGGATCGGTCACCCTCAAGACCGACGTCCGCGTGATCGCCGCGACAAACCGCGACCTCGAGCGGGAGGTGGCGGAGGGACGCTTTCGCGCCGATCTATTCTGGCGCCTCAACGTCTTTCCGCTCCGCGTTCCGCCTCTTAGGGAGCGGCGCAGCGACATCGTCCTCCTTGCCGACTATTTCGCCGAGAAGCACGGACGCCGAGCCGGAAAGCCGATCTTGCGCATTTCCAGCCCCGCCATCGATCTCCTCATGACCTACCATTGGCCGGGCAACGTGCGCGAGCTCGAGAACTGCGTGGAGCGCGCGGTGATCCTGTCGACCGATTCGGTCATCCACGCCTATCATTTACCTCCGAGTCTCCAGTCCGCCGATTCGACGGGAACGGGACCTGCCTCGACCCTGGATGCCTCCCTCGCCAGGCTCGAGCGGGAGCTTCTCGTCGAAGCCTTGAAAATCTGTCGGGGCAACGCCGCGGCCGCGGCTCGCCGCCTCGGCATAACCGAGAGAAGGATGGGGCTCGCTCTGCATCGATATGGCATCGACTGGCGCCGATTCCGTACATCTATGTAGTCTTAGATAATGAACTTACGTCGGTGTAGGTTGCCCTTTCTCTTTCTTTTGATCAATTCTTTAGATGGTAACGACATATTTTTTCTGAAGCCTTGGCATGATATTTGCGCTACTAAATGATCAGCTCTCATATTCATAGGAGTGTTACATGTCTGATTGCATCGAATCCAAAACTCTCGGCCTCGCGGAGGTATACGGGGCCAACTGCTTTTCCAACGCAGTCATGCGGGAACGCCTACCCAAGAGCATCTTCTCCGAGCTGCTTAAAGTGCAGGCCGGCAAACGCGAACTCACCCTCGACATAGCCGAAGTTGTCGCTAGCGCGATGAGGGACTGGGCCTTGGAGCGGGGGGCCACGCACTATACCCACTGGTTCCATCCACTCTCCGGTATTTCCGCCGAGAAGCACGATTCCTTCATCGCTCCGACCGGCGACGGCAGGGTACTCATCGAGTTTTCCGGCAAAGAGCTGGTTAAAGGCGAGCCCGATGCCTCCTCCTTTCCCTCGGGCGGCCTACGGGCCACCTTCGAGGCCAGGGGTTATACCGCCTGGGACGTGACCAGCCCGGCCTTCCTCAAGAAGACTCCGAGTGGCACCACGCTGTGCATCCCGACGGCCTTCGTCTCCTATTTCGGCCACGCCCTGGACAAGAAAGTCCCCCTGCTTCGCTCGATCGAGGCGCTCAACAAGCAGGCTCTGCGCGTCCTCGGCGCCCTCGGCATCAAGGACGCGTCTCGCGTCACCCCGACCGTCGGCCCGGAGCAGGAGTACTTCCTCGTCAATCGCGAGCTGTATCGGAAGCGCCCGGACCTCGTCCTCACCGGGCGTACGGTCTTCGGCTCCATGCCGGCCAAGGGGCAGGAGATGGAGGACCACTACTTCGGAGCCATACAGGAAAAGGTCGCGGCCTTCATGCGCGAGCTCAACGACGAGCTCTGGGCGATGGGCGTCACCGCCAAGACCCAGCATAACGAGGTGGCTCCCAATCAATTCGAGCTCGCGTGCGTGTTCTCGAGCTCCAACGTCGCAGCGGACTCCAACCAGCTCGTGATGGAAACGATGCACGCCGTCGCGGCCCGTCACGGCCTGGCCGCCCTCCTCCACGAGAAGCCCTTCAACGGCATCAACGGGTCGGGCAAGCACGTCAACTGGTCCATGGGTACCGATACCGGCCTCAATCTGCTCGAGCCCGGCTCCGACCCCGCTTCCAACGCCCGCTTCCTCGTCTTCGTCTGCGCGTGCATAGAGGCCGTCGATCGCTATGCCCCGCAGCTCCGCGCCTCCGTGGCCACCTCCGGCAACGACCTCCGCCTCGGCGGCAACGAGGCTCCCCCCGCCATCATTTCCGTCTTCCTCGGCGACGAGCTCTCCGAGGTCCTCAACGCGACGGCCGAGGGCAAGCCCTACGTTTCCAAAGAAGGCGGCAAGATCGAGATCGGCGCCGCATCCCTTCCCAAGCTGCCGCAGGACCTCACCGACCGCAACCGCACGAGCCCCTTCGCCTTCACCGGCAACAAGTTCGAGTTCCGCATGGTCGGCTCCTCGCAGTCCGTCGCGACGCCTTCCATGGTGCTCAACACCGCCGTCGCCGATGTGCTTTCCCGCTTCGCCGACCGCCTCGAGGCGGCGGCCAAGAAGGGAGGCGACATGGCGGCCGAGGAGCGCGCCCTCATCGCCGAGTCCTACAAGGCGCACCGCCGCGTCGTGTTCAACGGCAACGGCTACGCCGAGGAGTGGCACCGCGAGGCCGAGCGACGCGGACTGCCCCGGTTCAAGGCCGCTGTCGAGGTCATACCCGAGTTCGCGTCCCAAGCCGGCCTCGAGCTCTTCGCGCGCCAGGGCGTCTTCACGAAGGAAGAGGTCGAGAGCCGCTGCGTGATTTACCTCGAGAAATACGCCAAGCAGGTGAATATCGAGGCGGGCATCATGGTCGAAATGGCCAGGCGCTATATCTTCCCCGCCGCTACCGCCTCGGCCGAGGACTTCGCCCGCGCCGCGAGCGCGCTCGCCGCGGTGGGCGCCCTCTCCTCTCCGCAGGAGCTCAGGGCCCGCAAGCTGGCCGAGCTCGCATCGGCCGTCGCCGACGAAACCGAAAAGCTCGAGAAAGCCCTCGCCGGCGTCCAGGAAATCGAGGAGCCCCTCGCCGAGGCGCGAGCCTACCGCGAGAGCGTCATCCCCAGGATGTCCGCGCTCCGCGAAAAGGGCGACGCGGTCGAGAGAATCGTGGAGGCCTCGCGTTGGCCCTTCCCGACCTACGAGGACCTCTTGTTTTCGCTGTAGCGGATGGACCTTCCGGGGGTCGGCGGCCAATCCTCCTCTGGCGGCCGGCCCCCGTTTTTTTTAGCTCTCGAAAAGCTCCCTTTCGTAGGCGAAGAGGGCCGGCGTTCCGCCCGTGTGCCAGAAGACGAGGGTCTCGTCTCGGCCGATCTCCCCCGATCTTACCAGCGAAGCCATGGCGCCCATGGCTCGTCCCGTGTATACGGGGTCGAGGAGGATGCCTTCGGTCTCGGCGGCGAGCCTGAGGGCGCCGCGTTCCAGGTCGCCGACTATGCCATAGCCGGCGCCCGCGAACTCGCGCCGGAGGACGATATCGCCCGGATCGAAGCGCGAGCCCAAGCCGACGAGCTCGGCCGTCTCGTTCGCGAGGGCGAGCACCCGGTCGGCGAAGCCCTCGCCGCTGCGGGCGAGCTCGTCGACCGCCTTGTCGATGCAGATCGCCGAGATTTCGGGCGGGCGCCCGCCGGAGCCTTCGAGGCCGAAGAGCCTGGCGCCCACCATCAGTCCCGATTGAGTGCCGCCGGAGCTCGACGCGAATACGATCCGCGACGGCGCGATGCCCGCTTCCAAAAGCTGGGCGCCCAGCTCACGGGCCGCATCCGCGAAGCCGAGCGCCCCTATCGCGTTGGAGCCGCCGTAGGGGATGATATAGGGCGAGCGTCCGCCCTCCCGAAGCTCCTCGGCGACGAGGGGCATATCCTCCCCTTTACGGCTCCGGGACCAATGGATGCGCGCGCCGAGAAGCCGGTCGAGCAGGATGTTTCCCCCGCCGCCTTCGGGCGCGCCGTCGGCGCCCGGCTTCGGCTCGCCGAGGAGGAGGTGGCAATCCAGGCCGCAGGCCGCCGCCGCCGCCGCCGTTTGCCGGCAGTGATTGGATTGGGCCGCCCCCCCGGTGATGATCGTGTCGCAGCCCCGCGCGAGCGCGTCCCCGATCAGGAACTCCAGCTTGCGCGCCTTGTTGCCTCCCGTCGCGAGTCCGGTCTGGTCGTCCCGCTTCATGAAGATGCGAGGGCCGCCCAGCGCCGCCGAAAGGCGCGGCAGCTCCACGAGCGGGGTAGGCAGTAGGGCCAAGCTCCTCCTGGGAAACTCCGATAATTCCACTCGCTCGCTCCTTCTCCCGATAGGGAATAAGTCGATATTCCGCCTAGATGCGATGTAAAAGCGCCTTCGTAACGAAGGTTTGCCGCATCGGGGCCCTTTGACGGGTTTTTTCCATATTAATGTCGACCTTCGCTCTTTTCACCGTCCCATGCCCTCTCTGGCCTAGTTCGGGGACCATGCTATAATGCCCCCGATGAAGGTTTTAAAACGGATCGCGCCCTTCGCGGTAATAGTGGCGGCGGCCCTCCTCCTCCTGTATTCGCCAGATATCGCTCCCGAGCATTATACGGATCTCGCGACCTTCTTTCGCGTGGAGATGCTGAGGCAGGGATATGCCGGATTCTCGGTGGCGGCGGTAGCCGACGGCTCCGTGCTTTACGTGGACGGATTCGGAAGGGAAGGTTCCGGGGCGAAGGTCGGTCCCGACACGCGGCTTTACGTTCCTGCCGCGGCCAAATCCATGGAGGCGCTCGCCGCGTACTCGCTCATGCGCGATCAGAGGCTTTCGATCGATAGGCCCGTCCGCGACTACCTGCCTTGGTTCTCCCTCGGCGGGGGCAAGGGCGATCCGACTATCCGCGACTTCCTGTCCCATACGAGCGGGGTCTCGAACATGGCTTTCGACGACGCCCATCCCGACGCGCCCACCCTTGAGTCGGCAGTGCGCCGCATGGTCGGAGCCGTTGCCCGCGACGCGCCGGGAGCGCGCTTCCATTACCTGGACACGGATTACCAGGTTCTCGCCCTCGCGATGGAGAAGGCCGCCGGCAAGGGCTACGCCGCTATCCTCTCCGATCGGATCTTCGGGCCTCTTGGCATGAAATCGAGCACCGGCCGTCCCTCCGCCCCGCTGCCCAAAGGCAACGCCTCGTTCTTCGCCCTCGCCATTCCGCGCGCCGCCCCCTCCTCGCCCCTCGGCGCGCCTTCGGGCTACGTCGTCAGCACCGCCACGGACATGGGCCAGTACATGGCCTTCCTCCTCGGCCCGGAGAAATTTACGCGGGGTCCCATCGCCGCCCACGCGGTGGGCGCGCTTTTCGACCCTCTCGTCTCGAGCGCGCCCTACAGCTTCGGCCTCTATCTCGGCAAGTCGGAGGAGGGCCGCTTCGCCTATCACGACGGATCCATCGAAGGATTCTCCTCGCGCATCGCCCTTTGGCCGGACAAGAAGGCCGGGATAGCCGTCTTGGTCGCGCAGGGCTCGCTCATGCAATCCCTCGTCTCCCTCCCGGCCCTGACCGAGGGCGCCCGCCGCATCATGCTCGACGGCAGCGCTCCTCGTCCCTTCCCGCTCGGCAGGCTCTATATCCTCATGGCGGTAG
>Ga0181529_10006382_pt1 | contig 11994 bp, 9 predicted proteins | sample PEATcosm2014_Bin_36_FD_119763 | JGI IMG/M metagenome (GOLD analysis project Ga0181529, IMG submission 119763) | Peatland microbial communities from MTU Mesocosm Facility, Houghton, MI, USA - PEATcosm2014_Bin10_30_metaG | ecosystem: Environmental > Terrestrial > Soil > Wetlands > Peat | place... | reverse complement strand
GCGGGTGGAGAGGGCCTTCATGGCCGCGAAGCCTCCTACACTCAGGGGGCTGATGGCGGCCTCGGCGCCGCCGGCAATCATGGCGTCGGCATCGCCGCGCTCGATGATGCGGAAGGCATCGCCAATGGAGTGGGCCGATGAGGTGCATGCGGTTGCGGTGGCCTCGTTGGGGCCACGCGCGCCAAAGCGGATAGAGACCTGTCCGGCGGCGAGGTTGATGATGGATCCAGGGATGAAGAAGGGCGAGATCTTGCGCGGACCACCGGCCAACATGGCGATGTGTTCGCGCTCGATGACGTCAAACCCGCCGATTCCAGAGCCGATATGCACACCAATGCGGTCACGGTTCGAACCGTCGATCTTGAGGCCGGACTGGTCCATGGCCTCCTGCGCGGCGGCAATCGCAAAATGGATGAAGCGTCCCATCTTGCGCGCCTCTTTCTTCTCAATGAAAAGAAGCGGATCGAAGTCCTTGACCTCGGCGGCGATGCGCACGGGATGGCCGGTGAGGTCGAATGCCGTGATCTCCGCAATTCCGCTGCGGCCGGCGAGCAGACCCTGCCAAACTTCGGGCACAGTCTTCCCGACCCCGCATACAAGGCCGATTCCGGTGACGACAACTCTGCGCCGCCACGGATGCTGCTGCAACGGGAGCGTGGCTTCCATTCTTACTTGGCCGCCTTCTGGTGCTTCTCAATGTAGTCGGTGGCGTCCTTGACAGTCTTGATCTTCTCGGCGTCCTCGTCGGGGATCTGAATGTCGAAGGCCTCTTCAAACTGCATGACGAGTTCGACGACGTCGAGCGAGTCGGCTCCGAGGTCCTCCTGGAAGCTGGCGCCCGGCGTGACTTCGGCTTCATCCACTTGAAGCTGCTCGACGATAATCTGTTTTACCTTTTCTTCTACTGCTGCCATTTCGTTCTCCTGTGTGTCTTACGATTCATAAACCGGTGCGGCATTTGATTCCGATGCGTGCGGCCCCAATCCGGACAGGGCCGGGCTGTGTGTTGCAAGGATGCGCCGGAATAGTTGCGCAAGTCTCAAGGATACCGAGCGCCTAGCCGAGTGTAAAGCAAAGCGGGCCAAGTTGGCTGAGAAGTCTGGCCTGCGGGAGGTGGTACGACTCGCTGTAATGAAGGGGGATATGACATTGACTTGGGATTTAGCGAACAACTGGCGTAGATTGGTGGAATGCAAATCATGTTGATGGTCTGGTTCGCGGTTGGATTTTTGGCGGGTGCGGTGGTGGCGTGGCTGATCGCAAACGGGCGTGCGCAGGGTGCAAATGCCGAGTTGGCAGCTCTTCGCAATTTAGCCGATGAGAAAGATCGGAGCCTGGCGAACAAGGAAGAGGAGTTGAAGGTTGAGCGCGCGACTTGCAAGGCCGCTGGCGAAGAGCTTGCCGGAGTGCGCGCAACACTGGAAGCAACTGGCGAGAAAATTCAGGCGCTGATGGATGTGGAGAATCGATTGAAGGATAGCTTTCCAGCCCTGGCGGCGAGCGCGCTAAATGCAAATAGTGAGCACCTGATGCAGTTGTCGAAGCAGCAGTTGGATAAACAGCAGAGCGACGCGGTCAGCAAGCTTGGCGAGAAGGAGACCGCGATCGAGACGCTGCTCAAACCGATGCAGGAGTCGCTGACGCGGCTCGCGACGCAGAGCCAGGACCTGGAGCTGAAGCGGGAGGGAGCATACTCCGCGGTGCTGGCCGAGGTGCAGAATATTCAGCGCTCGCATACCGATTTGCGCAAGGAGACTACCCAACTGGTGGCCGCGTTGCGCGCACCGAAGGTTAGGGGGAACTGGGGCGAACTGCAGCTGAAGAAGTGCGTGGAGTTTGCCGGGATGGTGCAGTACGCTTCGTTCGATGTGGAGCAGTTCGTGCGTGGCGAGGACGCGAGCTATCGTCCCGATCTTGTGGTCAAGATGCCGAATGGGCGAACGATCATCGTGGATGCGAAGACTCCGCTGGATGCGTTTCTGGACGCAAGCAGCTCGGAGGACGAGGTGGTCCGTTCAGCCAAACTGGTTGCCCATGCGGCGCGAGTGCGGGAACACCTGAAAGACCTGTCGAGCAAGGGATACTGGCGGCAGTTTGTGGACTCGCCGGACTTCGTGGTCTGCTTTTTGCCCAGCGAGGTGCTGTTCAGCGCGGCACTTGAACAGGACCCGTCCCTGATCGAGTACAGCGCAAGTTCGGGTGTATTGCTAGCCACGCCAACTACGCTGATTGCCTTACTGAAGGCAGTTGCGTTTGGTTGGCAACAGTCGGAGATCACCAGGAATGCCAAGGCCATCAAAGATGCGGCGATCGCCGTCTACGGCAAGCTCGCCGGTCTCTACGAGGACTTCATTGACCTGGGAAATCGATTGAAGGCGGCGGGTGGATGCTACGACGACATTGTGACCAAGATCGACGGGCAAGGCGGAGTCTTTTCCGTTGCACGCAAGCTGCGGGAGTTAGGAATAGAGGAAAAGAACTTGGAGGATGGTAAAAAAGGCAAGATCAAAGCGATCGGATTGACCCTGAGGCCGATGGAGGCTGAGGACTGGCAGCCCACGCTCACTCTCGCTGCAGACGCCGAAGAATCTGGGGAATAGAGATGCAGAAGAAACTTGCAACAGGCTATGTCGAGATACTTGCGCTGGCGAGGATGCGGTCGGCGAGGTCGGCGGCTTCGCGCGCGGGACGTACATCGTGGACGCGCAGGATGTGCGCTCCGGCGAGGATCGCTGCGGTGTTGGCTGCGCTGGTCGAGGAAACCCACATCTCAGATGCGAGATGTGGGGCACCCAATTTATTGGCAGGTTCAGTAGGAGCTTTCTCAACAAACGTACGGCGCAGGAAGCTCTTGCGCGAGAGACCGGCGAGTAACGGGAAGCCGAGGGCGTGCAACTGGTCGAACTGCGCGAGCAGGGGGAAATTCTCGTCGAGAATTTTGCCGAAGCCGAAGCCTGGATCGAGAACGATAGCGTCGCGAGCGATGCCAGCAGAAAGCGCGGCCTGAGCGCGAGCTTCTACTTCCCGAAGTACGAGCGGCACAACTTCGGTGGGAGCGAGAGCAGGCAGCGAGCGCCACTGCTGCGGACGTCCTCGTGTATGCATCAGGACCACGCCGCAGTTGAGCGAGGCGCAGTTTGCAGCCATCGCATCGTCCCACAAAAAACCACTGACGTCGTTGACGATCTCCGCGCCGCAGTCGATGGCGTTGCGCGCGGTCTCTGCGTGGTAGGTGTCAATGGAGAGGATGGCGTCGGGCTGCGCGGCTAGAATTGCGCGCAGGATGGGCAGCACACGCGTCTGCTCTTCGGCTGACGTGATGGGCGTTGCGTTGGGGCGCGTGGATTCGCCGCCAAGATCGAGGATGTCCGCGCCTTCGTCGAGCATCTGTAGCGCGTGAGCGAGCGCGGCGTTGGGATCGAGGTAAAGGCCGCCGTCGGAGAAGGAGTCGGGCGTCGCGTTCAGGATGCCCATAATCAGCGTACGCGGTCCAAGCGCGAGAGTACGCGTGCGAAGTCGCCAATCGAAGCGGGAGCGAACTGCAAAGGGCATCAGAAATCCTACTCAGGCGAATATGACGGTCTTGTTGGCGTAGCTGAGAATGCGGTGATCCAAGTGCCATTGCACGGCGCGCGAGAGGACCATGCGCTCCAGGTCGCGTCCTTTCTGGATGAGCGAGGGAAGCTGGTCGTTCTGCGAGATGCGCGTGACATCCTGCTCGATGATGGGGCCTTCGTCCAGCGTCGCCGTGACGTAGTGACTGGTTGCGCCGATGAGCTTGACGCCGCGCTCGAAGGCCGCGTGATACGGACGCGCGCCGGTGAATGCAGGCAGGAACGAGTGGTGGACGTTGATGATGCGGCGCGGATAAGCATCGACGAACTTGGGTGAGAGTATCTGCATGTAGCGGGCGAGAACGATGAGGTCGATCTTGTGTTTTGCGAGCAGGGCAAGCTGCGCGGCTTCGACCTGCGACTTGTTGTCGCGCGTGACGGGCATAAGGTGGAAGGGGACCTTGTGGAACTCGGCGAGCTGTCGCGCGGCCTCGTGATTGCTGACGATGAGCGCGATGTTGCAGCGGAACTCGCCGGTCTGGTGGCGCAGCAGCAGATCGGCCAGGCAGTGCAGATACTGCGAGACGAAGAGCGCGACGTTCTGCTGGGCGTCAGCGAACTCGATGCGCCAGTTCATCTGGAACTCGCGCGCGATGGGCTCGAAGGCAGCGCGGAATGCGGCTTCGCTGAAACCGGCGGCGTCGGTGGCGAACTCGACGCGCATGAAGAAGAGGCCAAGCTCGACATCCTGATGCTGGTCGGCGTGCAGGATGTTGATGTCGTAACGGGCAACAAGAAAATTCACGATGGCGGCGACGATTCCCTTGCGGTCGGGACAGTCGATGAGCAGGATGGCGATCTTGGGATTGGGCATGACGGTTGGAACCAGATTACCTGATTGAGTGATTATGACGCTGCGAGGATTATGAAATGTGGGCAGCCCAGCGACTCAATATCCCCTAGAAGTCAATGCCCGACTGAGTACGCCAAGCAAGCAGTAAAATACAAAACCATAGGCAGCCCACCTAACCCACTCGCGAGCTTTGCGTTTCTCACCCTTCTCCGTGTAATGTCTATGAGCCAAAATCGCTGGGATAAACACAATCGCCGATGAAACAAAGAATGCCAGTATTCTGAGAGGCCAACTCAAGTGAGCATTTTCCTTTTCTCTCACCGTTTCTGCAACCGCAGATAAACTGCTTAATTTTGTTGTGTCCAATTGTCGATGACTAAATTCCGCCTTTGCAGCCTCGATAGTATTCTGAGTGAAATCCTGCGAATGCGCGTACAGAATATCGTAGAGTTCCTCATCGGTTTTACCTGACATTTTTTCCTGCAAGTTTTCTGTCGAATACCTCACATCCGTTTCCCCTTGCGCCGCATTATAGAGCATTTACTCGTTGTGGAAGCTGCCGTACTAATCGACCGAATAACCACTGATGATCACGTCTTCTATTTTGCGTTGGCGTTCAAGCTCTGGCTTTGCTGCCCGCAGATGTCGGATCAAACCTTTGACATCAGTCCATCCGTCTGAGTTAACTGAGAAATTATATTGCTGCCCGACGAGCTTGAGGCAGTTTTCTATTTGCGCTTTGACCTTGTCTATTTGCTCGCCAGTGAAATTGGGAGGAAATCCAATTGTTGCTGCGGTTAGGTCTGTGTGCGCAATTACTTTATGTCGCCAAAGCCGGAAAGGTTCGGCAACTTTCTTTACCCTACACGCACCTTCTATAACCTCCGGTAGTTGCGTAATGCTACCTAATCGTTCAAGCGTCAAGTTAGCTTGCCGTTCACGGCCTGACACTTCGGGGTCAGTAATCCTGGCAATCCGCAAGGCAATACTATTGAAGAGAAGTGTCTGCGTTAGCCCGAAAAAATCGGGTGCAGCGCCGTTAAGCAACGAGAGGACATCGGAGCTTTGTTGAAAGAGAGCTCGATAGGTATCGTGTTCGTGGCATAACTCCCACATCTCTTTACAGAGAAGTCCAAACAAATTCCCGAGATCATCGCCCATCACCTGAATGCAACTATCCACCCAACCATCTCGATTTGTCACATTGCTCATAGCTGGCCTCTATATACATATTAGGCGGGTCATCATCCATATATAGGTCGGGCCATCAGCCCTCTGGGTTCTTTCGGTACCCCCGTTTCATGGGGCGATGCCCCATGCTGGTATAGATCGCGCCGTTGGCGCTTAGCAGATCGTATACTTTGGCTTTTACGACCACTTGATATTGCATAACGCTATTTAATGTCGCGCCAGTTGGGGCCGAGGGCTACTTCGGCGAGGATGGGGACACTGAATTCGGCGACGTGTTCCATCTCATGCTTGACGAGGGTTTGCAGTTCTTCGGCTTCGCTGGGGATTACATCGAAGAGGAGTTCGTCGTGGATCTGGAGGGTCATGCGGGAGCGGAGCTTGCGCTTCGCGATCTCGGCGTCGATGCGGATCATGGCCAGCTTGATGAGGTCGGCGGCGGTGCCCTGCAGGGGCGTATTGATGGCGGTGCGCTCGGCGAAGCCCCGCTGATTGGGGTTGCGCGAGGCGATGTCTGGGATGGGGCGGACGCGGCCGAAGTACGTGCGGACGGCCTGGTCGCGACGGACGGTCTCCAGTGTGCGGTCTATAAACGCGCGGACTCCGGCGTAACGCTCGAAATACTTTTCGATGTAGGCGCGGGCCTCGCGCTGCTCGATGCCGAGTTGCGCGGCGAGGCCGAAGGGCGAGATGCCGTAGACGATGCCGAAGTTGACGGCCTTGGCGCGGTTGCGCGTCTCCTTATCGAGTTCGGCGACAGGTATTCCAAATACTTCCGAAGCCGTTAGCGTATGGATGTCCTGCCCGGTGCGGTAGGCGTTGAGCAGCAGCGGGTCCTGCGAGAAGTGGGCCATGAGGCGTAGCTCGATCTGCGAGTAGTCTGCGGAGAGGAGCAGGTTGCCGGCGGCGGGGATGAAGGCGGCGCGAATCTCCTGGCCGAGCGCGGTGCGGACGGGGATGTTCTGTAGGTTTGGGTTGGTGGAGGAGAGGCGTCCGGTGGCCGTGCCGACCTGATTAAATGTGGTGTGAACGCGGCCTTCGGCGTCGACGAGGTGCGGCAGCGAATCTAGATAGGTGGAACGCAGCTTGGCGAGTTGGCGATGCTCCAGCACCAGCGCGGGGACGGGATGATGCTCGGCCAACTCCTCCAGAACGTCCTGCGCGGTGGAGATGACCTTGCCTTTGCCATGCTTCGACGGCTTGGGGAGTTGCATTTTATTGAAGAGGACATCTCCGAGCTGCTTGGGCGAGTTGAGATTGAAGCGATGGCCGGACTGATCGAATATCTTATCGGCGAGGGTGTCCATTTCGACGGCGAGGCGGGTGGACATGGCGGAAAGGACGCAGGTGTCGATGCGGACACCGGCCTGCTCCATGCGCAGAAGGACGGGGACGAGCGGGAGGTCCATGGTGCGGTAGAGATGGAGGAGGGGGTGCGGCTGCACCGAGCCGAGGATAGAGTCTGATGTTGCGGCGGCGGCGTCGCTCTCCGCCATCTGCTGGGCGAAGACGCGGGCGAGGCGGACGATGGCGGCGGCAGCTTCGGTGAGACGATTGGGGTCGGCGGGATTGGATTTTGTCGGCTGATGGATGAGCGCCCGATTCGTCGAGCGTGCGGCGATGTCGACGAGGGTGTGCGAGCCGTGCGTGGGATTGATGAGGTAGCTCTGCAGCATGACGTCGGTGATGTCGCCGCGCAGGGTGATACCGTGCGGGGCGAGCGCGCGGAGGACGGACTTGAGATCATGTACCAGCTTGGGGAGGGTTGCGTCTTCGAGCGCGGCGCGAAGGCCGGGCGCGTCGAGGGAGACTTCGATGGCGGAGGCACCGTCGATAGAGAGGCCGAGAGAACAGGGGGCAGGGGTCAGGGAACAGGGATCAGCGGGCAACGGCGTAGTGGCTTCGTGTGCTGCGGGCGTGGAGAACATTTCCATCGTCTCGGCTGGTGGCGGCTCGGGTTCGGCGTCGGGTTCGGCGTCGGTCTCTTCTGAAAGTGCGCGGTCATCTTCAAAGATCGCAATCGCCAAACCGCTCGGCGCGGGCTTCTGTTCGCTGTTCCCCGTTCCCTGTTCCCTGCCCTTCGCGAGGAGTGCAGCTATGTCCGCGTCGGTGGGCTGGAGGTTGAATTCGATGGCTGCGTTCGTGGCGGCGGGCGCGAGCTCCTTGAGCATAGTTGTGAATTCAAGCTCGGAGAAGAGCTCGCGGCAGGCGGCGTTGTCGACGGGCTGGGTGCGCATCTCGTCGAGGGAGAACTCGATCGGCACCTCAGTGTGGATGGTGACGAGTTCCTTTGATAACAGGATGTTGTCGCGATTATTTTGCAGCGATTCGCGATAGGCTTTGCGTTTGATGGAATCGGGCGTAGAGACTGCGGCGTCCAGCGCGGCCTCCACGCTGCCGAACTGCTGAATGAGTTCGACGGATCCCTTGTCGCCGATGCCTGGCGCGCCGGGCACGTTGTCGACGGCGTCGCCGCGCAGGGCCATCACATCGATGACGCGCGCCGGCGGAACGCCGAGGACGGACTCGACTCCGGCGGGATCGAGAACGAGGTTGTCCTTGGTCGGGTTGAGGATGCTGACCTCGGGCGTGACGAGCTGCATCATGTCCTTGTCGGAGGAGACGACGAAGACACGGTGGCCGAGCGCGGAGAGCTTCGCGGCGAGCGTGCCGATGACATCGTCTGCCTCGAAGCCCTCGTAGCTGAGGATGGGGATGCGGAAGGCCTCCAGCGCGCGGCGGATGTAGGGGAGCTGCTGGATGAGGTCGGCGGGCGTCTCGGCGCGGTTGGCCTTGTAGCCGGCGTAGTCCACCTCGTCGAACTGCTGCGTCTTCGCATTCCACCGGCGCAGAGGCTTCATCTCACGAGCGCGCTCGTCGCGGAAGACCGGGCCGTGCAGGTCGTAGACGGCGGCCAGAAGCTGCGGGGCGAAATCCTTGCGCAGCTTGTTGATCATGTTGACGAAGACATAGGTGGCCGCGGTGGGGATGCCGGTGCGCGTGGTCATGGGGCGCTGGCGCTGCATGGCGTGATAGGCGCGGAAGATGAAGGCCATCGAATCGAGAAGATAGATGGGCGGCTTGACGGCAGATGTTTCGGAGGTGGTGGGTTCAGTTGCCATCGCAGGTTGAGAATACCAAGTCCGTCGCGGACGGCGAAACGCGCTTCGCGCAAATGCGTGCTGCATGCGTCTCAGAATCGGCATGAGGGACGCGCAGTTTTACTCAGTGGCAGAGGGCGGCGGAGGCGTCTCCATCTGTTGGAAGAGTCGATCCATCTGTTCCTGGGAGCCGGTAAATAGTTCGACCGGCGGTTTGCGGAGCACCAGCATCTTGCGGTAGAGCACATCCGCAAGGTCGGAATTGATGCCCCAACCGGCGAGGTAACTGAGCCGCAGGTCGTCGTCCGTGCTGATCTCGGCTCCCTTGAGCCAGGGTGCGAGACTGGTTGCGTTACCGGTGTACGTCGAGAACAGATCTGTAATTGAAGTTATGCCAACTTCTCTCAGTGATTCCCTGACGCGGGCAAAGTCCGGTCGGTTGACGCGGGCCAGCACTTCATCCAGATTGATCTTCATGGGCGCGTCCTGCCCCATGAAGACCATGTCGTAGCCCAAGCCGTCGCGGAGATTGACCCAGACAGTGCCGTTGGGAAATGCCGTAAAGAAGGTGGCTAGCTCACTGCGGATGGTCGGCTCATCGGTCTCGTACAAGGGGACGTACAGGGTGAAAATGCCGCCCGGCCTGAGATGCTCCTTCACCGCTTCGAAGTACTCCTTGGAGTAGAGCGCGGCGGTGCCTTTGATGAAGACGTCGAGCGGATCGGACGCGATGATGTCGAACTTCTTGGTTGTGGTCAACAGGTAGTGCCTTGCATCGTCGTAGACGATATGAGTGCGTGGATCGAGCGCGACGTGGTAGTCCTCGTCGCCGAAGAAGCGCGTAGATGCGGGAGGAATCACCGGTTCGATCTCGCACACTGTGATCTCACGGACGCTGGGATACAAGGTAAACGTCCCCGCCGACACGCCGGCGCCGAAGCCGATACCGAGGACCGATTGTGGGTTGGGATGCAGCAGTGCCGGCAAATGCCCGACCATGCGCTGTAGCTTCATGTCGTAGATCTCGGTGGTAGCTTCAACGTGGCCATTGACGTTGACATAGATCGTGCCATTGCCCCATTGGGTGATCGCCACCGACGAGTTTCTGCCTTCCGCGGCATACAGCACAGTTGAACCGCCTGCCCTGAGGGCCATCATGCGGCCATAGGCGATAAGTTCGCCTGGGACGGGATCGATACTGCCCGCAAGCACAGCCGCTAGGATGATACCGGCGACTGCGGCGGCGCTTCCTTTAAGGGTAAACAGGGCGCGGCCAAGGAGGACCAGCGCGCCAGTAATAGAGACGAATACAAGCAACTTCTGCGTCTGCTGCGAGCCGATCCATGGGATCAGAACGAGACTGACAGCGAGAGCGCCGACGATGCCTCCCAGGGTATTGGCCGCATAGACCTTGCCTGCGACCCGGCCCGGATCGTCGTTCGGCTCCTGCAACGCGGCGCAGGCCAGCGGAAAACTCGCTCCCCAGAAGAATGCCGCGGGAAGTATCGCCACCAGGCAGCGCTTGAGGTCGAGCCAGTAGATTCTCCAGGCATTCTGCGTGGTCAACACATCGTCGATCCATCCGGGAAGCACATGGATGATTGCGAATGCCGTCCATGCGATGCCGCAGGCGATGCATATCTGCGACCATCCCAGCCCGGAGCGCGCGTCCATCCTCATCTTGCGCAGGACCCGCGTGGATATGCCGCTGCCCACGGCCAGGCCAAGCAGGAAGACCGCGAGAATGATGGAGAAGACATACACCGTACCCAGCAGAAGCATACTGAGCAGCCGCGTCCACACCACTTCAGCGCCGAGTGCGGTGGCGCCGGAGAGCGCAATGACGAGGTACACCAGCCAGCGCGCTCCTACCGCATGGCCGGTGGCAGGCGCAGGGGACGGCATCTGCGCATCTGGCTCCACAGCCGTCATACGACGCGCGAGGACGAGGCTGACTGCAGCTACGGCCAGGTTGATCGCAGCCGCAAACAAGGTGGCGGTAAGCGCGTTGTAAAAGCGTAACAGCACAAATCCCGCAAAGATGCAGCCCGCGACCGCACCAAACGTGTTGGCGCCGTAGAAGTAGGCCAGCGTGACGTTGTCGTCCTGCTCATGCTGGAAGCAGCGCAGGATGGTGGGCAGCGATGCGCCCATCAGGATGGTGGGCAGCAGCATGCACGCGGCGGCAAGCACTCCGCGCAGCAACATACTGGGCAGTCCGTGCTCCGCGCCGGTGATGTAGGCGCGGTCCAGATACGGCAGTCCAAGCTCGACCAGAACAGCACAGACGGCGATGCAGGCTTCCAGAATGGCATACGCACGCAAGGGGGCGCGTTGCATGGTGCGCAGATTGGGAAGCCAGAGGCTGCCGATGCACAGACCGCCCATGAAGGTGGCCAGCAGTATCCCGAGGGAGACCGAGGTCGATCCAATGGCAAGTTGCAGTAGCTGGTACCAGACGACTTCATAGATCAGCGCGCAGAAGCCGCTGGCCGCGAACAAGAAGAGAAGTGGAAGGTATCCCTTCTCGGTAGTTGGTTTCAATGTGATATTTTCCCGGTTGCAGATTTGTACAAACTATAGTGGGGTCGGGGTTTGATTGTCGAGTAGGAGTCGCGCAGACGGGGGCGACGTACCGCTGGGACGAAGTGCCGCATGGGGTCGCGGCGTAGAGCGCTGTTGCGATTTTCTTTGTCGGATTCGGTGCGGAAGACTAAGTTAAAGGTGTGGGCTCGAAGACGTTTGATGGCGTGTGGTTTGTCGCGTACTCGCATGACCATCTGCCGCCGCATGTGCCTAGGCGATATGCGGAGACGGAAGTCATTATAGAACTCGGTCTTAACGAGGTTCGGTTCGCTCGGAGACGTGACCATACTCGGCCCAGTAATGCGAAGATGTCAGACGTGAAGAAAATCATGACGATTGCGGCACAGCATAGGGATGAATTACAGGCTTTGTGGGAGGCGACTCATGGCTGAATGCAAGATGCCAACCGATGCAGAGATCGAGGCGGCGCTGGAAGAGGCGCGCAACGCCCCGCCTGAGGTAACGATTCTGGAGGCGGCGTACCGTGGGGAGCCGGGGCTGGAGTTCCTGATGCTGAAGCTGAGCGATGGGCGGCGGTTGCTGATCCCGCGCGAGGAGCTTGGCGAGCTGAAGAATGCCACGGTGGAACAGGCGACGGACCTACAGATTGGGCCGCATGGAGTGGACATCTGGTGGCCGCAGTTGGACGATGGCCTCTATCTGCCGGACTTCCTGGAACACCGCTGGGGCAAAGTGCCGCGTGGGGTCGCGG
>Ga0181529_10006378_pt1 | contig 11998 bp, 7 predicted proteins | sample PEATcosm2014_Bin_36_FD_119763 | JGI IMG/M metagenome (GOLD analysis project Ga0181529, IMG submission 119763) | Peatland microbial communities from MTU Mesocosm Facility, Houghton, MI, USA - PEATcosm2014_Bin10_30_metaG | ecosystem: Environmental > Terrestrial > Soil > Wetlands > Peat | place... | reverse complement strand
GATCAGCACCAGCGGAAGCCGCCTCTGCTGCATCTTGTGCATCGCCATGATCAACGCACCGAGCTCCTTGCTGCTGAAGTATTGAATCTCGTCGATGAAGATCGCCACTACCGTCGACCGATCCGCAGCAGCCTCTGCGATGGCTATGAACAGGTTAGGTAGATCGATCTCTATGTCGCCGCTGTCGGCGACTCCCTCTTCCGGGTCGATGTCGAGCCCTATGGAGATTCCGCTGTACGTCAGCTTCAGGTTGCCGAGGAAGCCGCCAAGGACCCTCAGGCCGCGTTTCACCTTATCTTGTGCGCCAGCCATTCGATCCAGGTCGAACAGGAGTGTGCGAAGATAGGGAGCGATGAGCACTCCGAGCGGTTTCTCGCCAGTGGCCTCGATCGACATGGTGCGATAGCCCGCGGTGATGGCCCTCCGCTCGATCTCGTTAAGCAGCACCGTCTTCCCCACGCCGCGCAAACCGGTGAGCAGCAGGCTTTTCTCGGGTCTGCGTTCCCGTGTTCGGGCGAGCAGGATTTCAGCCTGCCGCAGTATGTTGTCCCGGCCCACCAGTTCGGGCGGTGGCGAGCCGGCGCCAGGCGAGTATGGGTTTTTGATCGCGTCCATGCCCTGATTATACCGGATTATAGTGGACTATACGGGGATATAGCATAAATCCGCTATAATCATGTATAAGTATGCAGAAGTCGGTAGAACTTCGCGACCTGCCGGCATCATCGCTAGCAAAGGAGTTCCACGCCCTGCCACTGGCTTGACCGATTTCTTTCGGCACAATCAGGCCGGACGCTCGTTCGAGAGGGGCCTCATCGTGGCGAGGAGGGTGTGCTGGGCGGTTACGGCACGGTGCGGTGCTGGAAGATGCCGGGAGGGTCAAGGAGGATGCGCTGGCGCTCCGTGAGGAGGTGCTCGACGGCCGGGCCGGAGGGATTCGACTCCATCGGGAAGTAGGTGGCGTTGGACCAGGTGCTGTGGCAGGGACTGTACTTGAAGTAGAGCGTGCGGCGGACGCCTGGGCCGCGCCACGGGAGCGTTCCGTGCAGAAGCGCCTCCGTGAAGATGACGCAATCGCCGGCTCGCGCCGGGACCTGCACTATGGCTTCCGAGGGCGGATCGAGCGACCTCAAGGAGGCCGGCGTCTCGAAGTTATTTCGATGGCTTCCCGGAACGCAGCAGAAGCCGCCCATGCCCGGCGGCACGTCCGTTAACGCATAGACGGCCACTGTCAGCCCGCTGTACATCCGGCCCTGGAAGACGTGATAGTACTGCGACGGATCGTACGGCAACGCGCCGCAATGGAGTCCCAGTCCCCCTCCGCCGGGTTGAAGGAAGATCGCGTAGTCGTGGTCCAGCCGGAGCTGGTCACCCATTAGCTCCTTCAGATAGGGCAGCACGACCGGATTGTCGAGCAGGCAGCGGAAATCGTCGTTCCAGGTCAGCAGATAGTCGAGATGGAGGTTATCTTGCTGACCGCGCCACTTCGGATCTTCCTCCGCCTTAGCGTCCAGCCAGACGTTCATGCGCGCCAGCGTCTCGGCGTCTATTGCGCCGGGCACGACGACGTAGCCCCTAAGGTCGAACAGGTAGCGCTCTTCATCCGTCATGGGAGTCGGTCCTCAGGTCAACAGCTCAACAGGTCGCTCGGGCTATGTGCGGCGCCGGCGATGGGTACGCTTTTCACCTACAGGCCTACGGACCTGTAGACCTGCATTCTGCCCTCTATCATCTCTTTTGCGGCCTCGGCGAAGTCCTCCGGCGTCAGCATGCAGAGCCGGTGCAGGATCGGGATTGCGCCGTGCTCGACGAAGCGGTCAGGGATGCCGAATCGGCGGACCTGAACGCCCGTCACGCCGCGATCCGCGAGCAGCTCCAGGACTGCCGAGCCCACGCCGCCTGTAACGATCCCCTCCTCGATCACGATCAGCCGGCCGGTTCGCGCGGCGACGTCCAGAATGGTCTCGTCGTCCAGCGGCTTGGCCCAGCGCAGGTTGACCAGCGTGGGACGTATACCCTCGCTCTGCAGCGCGCGTACGGCCTCGAATGCGGGAGCGACCATCGCGCCGTAGGCCAGGATTCCGACGTCGTCGCCTGTGACGAGCGTCTCGGCCCGGCCGAACTCGATGGGATCGCTCTCCCTCGGCCACTGCGGGGTCGGCGCGTTGCCGCGCGGGTAGCGGATGGCGATGGGGCCGGCGTTGGGGCCGGCCACGTGCTCCTGAAGAGCGTAGCGGATCATGGCATCCAGCTCGTCGCCGTCTTTGGGAGCGAGCTGCGCAACGTTCGGGATGGGCCGCAGGTAGGCGATGTCGAAGACGCCGTGATGAGTCGGGCCGTCGTCGCCGACCAGTCCGGCGCGATCCAGGCAGAAGAGCACGGGCAGGTTCTGAAGCGCCACGTCGTGCGAAATCATATCGTAGGAGCGCTGCAGGAATGTGGAGTAGACGGCTGCGACGGGCTTCTGACCGGCTGCGGCGAGGCCGGCTGCGAAGGTGACGGCGTGCTGTTCGGCGATGGCGACGTCGAAGAAGCGGTCGGAATGGGCGTCTTTGAACTTGTTCAGGCCGGTGCCGTCGGCCATGGCGGCAGTGATTGCGGCGATGGAGGGATCGGCGTCGGCCAGTTCGATAAGGGTCTTGCTGAAGATGCTGGTCCAGGTGCGGGGCGGGGAGTTCGGGCCGGCCGTTGCGCCGGTCACGACGGCCTCGCTGAACATGGCGGGCGTCACGGCGTGCCACTTACGGGCGTTCTCTTCTGCTGCGTCGTAGCCCTTGCCCTTGACGGTGCAGAGATGGACGAAGATCGGCCCTCGCATCTGCTTGATGTGTTTGAAGAGATCGATGAGCAGCGGCAGGTCGTGGCCGTCGATCGGACCGAGATAGGTATAGCCAAGCTGCTCGAAGAGCACGCCGGACTGCCCCGGTGAGACAAAGTGGACCGGATTCAGCTTGAACGCGGCGGCGGCGGCCTTGGTAAGAGCGCGACCGGGCGTGCCTGGAACGCGGCTCAGCACGCTCTTGCCGGTCGCCTCCAGGCTCTGATAGATGGGCGTCACGCGAAGCCGGGCCAGGTAGGTGGCGAGGCCGCCGACGCTTTCGGCGATGCTCATCTCGTTGTCGTTGAGGACGACGGTGAAATTACGCTCGCTGTGGCCGGCGTTGTGGAGGCCCTCCAGGGCGAGACCGGAGGTCATTGCGGCGTCGCCGATCACGGCGATGACGCTCTCGTCGTTGGATCGCCCGGCCATGTCACGCGCGACGGCAAAGCCGTAGGCGGCGGAGATGCTTGTGCCGGCGTGGCCGGCCCCGAAAACATCGTACTCGCTCTCCTCGCGGCGCAGGAAGCCGCTCAGCCCGCCGTACTGGCGCAGCGTAGCAAATCGGTCGAGCCTGCCGGTGAGCATCTTATGGGCGTAGCACTGGTGGCCGGTATCCCATACGATCTTGTCGGTGGGCACGTCGTAGACGGAGTGGAGAGCGAGGATCAGATCGACAGCGCCAAGATCCGAAGCAAAGTGGCCTCCGGTCTTGGAGAGGTTTTCGATAATGGCCAGACGGAGCTCGTCTGCCACCTGCTTGAGCTGATCGATCGTGAGGCTCTTCAAGTCTGCCGGACGTTCGATACGAGAGAGCAGATCATACATTAGGCTTGTGTCCTGGAACGCATCCTCGGCGAGCGTGCCGACATCCTGGATGCATCCGGCGTAATATGCGGCGCTTCCGCCGCGCCAATTGGCAGCTTATGCTACCACTTTGTCGCGCAAAGTGTCAACGGTATTACGGCGTTACGGCGGGTCAAAGTTCCGGCGCGCGAACTATTCTTCCCGAGATGCGGCCGGCATAGCGAAAAGGTCGTTGAGCAGCAGCGTGGCAATCGGATCGATGCCGATGTTCGGCAGGATCTGAAACGTCGTGACGACCAGGTCGCCCTTGCCCATCGGCAGTCTCGCCACGAGCGCGCCGGGATTGTGCAGCCAGCCGACGAAGAGGCCGGCAGCCACGTTCTTGGCGGGCGGTCCGGTCACCACGCGCTCGGGCACGATCGGCTGATACTCGAAGTCGAACCTGACGGTGTCGGGAAGAGACGGAAAGAACTCGGAGGCGAACCAGATCCTGGACGTACACCAGTCTCCCCACCAGCCGTTCGTGTTCCGCTCGAGAAGCCGGACACCGAGGCCGCTCGCGATGGTGATGCTCTTGGCATGCGTGGCCACGAGGATCGCCTTGCCCCCGTCGTGCAGGAAGTTCGAGACGACAGGATCCCAGCGCGTGACGAGCCCGATCGCATCCGGCTCCGGCTGAGCGGCGACGCGGCAGCCGATGCCGGTGAGAAGCGATGAGAGGCCGATGGCGCTGCCGAGCGGATCGTGCAGCCACACCTTACGCCCCTTGCCGATCGCCTTCATGCTGATGGGCGCAAACACGATATTCTGCTCGGTCCGCGCGACGAGCTCGCCGTTCGCATCGTCCAGCTCGACGTGGACGACGCTCTTCATGGCGACGGGAACGGCCGGCGCCGTGAGCCAGATCTGACCGATCACATAGGAGCCGCAGGGAGGCTCCTTCTCCATCATGCCGCCCAGCCGCACGGGCTCTTCGCCCTGCATCTCGTTACAGCCCTCCAACCACCAGCGCAGCTTGCCTCCGGCGACGCGCCTGCCGCTGAAGGAGGAGAAGGTGATGGTGAGCGCAGCCGGCTCGCCCTCCCAGAAGGCTGTCCGCGGCGAGAGCCTCGGTATCAGGATGTCCTGGCGCTGAAGGTCTCGAAGCCGGTCGTGGAAGACCTTGCGGTTGCGTCCGAAGTCGAGCAGGCCGTTGCACTCCCAGTTGACGTCCGTGAACTCTGTGACGACGTAGCCGGCCACCTCCGGATGGCGGCGCATCTCCTCGATCTCCCACTTGAGAGAGAGCCACTCCTGCTCCTGCGACGCGTCCGCCAGCGCGTTATAGTCTGCGAAGGCGCGCTCCAGCTTCTGCTCCTGGAACCTCTTGAGGACCTTGTTCGGCCGTGCGGGGCCCTCGCCGGTCTGGAACCAGTAGGGCTCTCCGCCCTCGGCCGCATAGATGTTCTCCACGCGAGGCAGGCCCCAGTTGCCGAACTCCGAGATCAGCAGCGGCTCGTTCTGGCGCGTTTCCGCATCGCCGTAGCCTGTGAAGGCGCCGGCCTGGCGCTCTGCGAACGCCTGCATCCACTCTGCGAAATCCTCCGCCTGGTCGGGGATATTGAAATAGACGTGGTAGTCGGCGAGATCGCTCACGACGTGGAAGTTGGGAATGCAGGCGGAGTTATCCACGACGAGCCAGGAGGGCGCCAGCTCTTTGGCCCATCGGTAGGTGGAGGCGAGCCATCGCCTCTGTTCGACGTCGTTCAGATCGATGCCCCAGGATTCGTTCATGAGCGAGACGATGACGATACATGGATGGTTGGCGTCTCGCTGCCACATCTGCCGCAGCGTCTCTCGCGCGCGAACTCGAAACGGCTCGCTAAGGAGGGCGCCGTTCGGGATCTCGTACCAGACGAGAAGGCCAAGCTCGTCGCATAGGTCGAGATAGGTGGAGCTTGGGACTTTGATATGGCAGCGCATCAGGTTCAGGCCCATCTCCTTCGCCTTGAGAAACTGATCGCGCAGGAACTCGCTGGAGGGGAGCGTGTAGGTCGAGCGCGGATAGAACGCCTGGTCGAGCGCTCCGATGACGAAGAGCTGGCGGTTGTTCAGCCAGATCCGGCCCTCCTTCGCCTCGATCTTGCGCATGCCGAACCGCCTGCTGACGGCGTCGATCACCTCGCCCTCGCACTCCAGGGTTACGAGCGCCGTGTAGAGGGCGGGCGAGTCCGGCGACCAGAGCGCAGGGTTTGGAACATGGATCTCGTGCGTGATCTCGACCGAGGATCCGGCAACACCCTGGCATGGCGGCACGGAGATCCGGACGCTCTCAACCGGCTCGGCGCCCTCGGGAGATTCGATCGAGATCCGGGCATGCCAGCGTGCCACGGCTTGTTGGGCCTGCCCTTCGATCGAGATCCTTGCGTGGACGGAGCCCGCGTCGATGTCGGGCAGAAGGGTGACGCGGCCGACATGCTGGTGGGACATCGCCTCAATGAGGACGCTCTGCCAGATTCCGCCTACGCTGCTGTACCAGCTCTGTTTACCGTGAGGAATCTCGGCAAAGTGCAGGATCTCTCCGTTCGGCAGCGTAGCGTCCTGCTCCACGGTCGCGTCCGTAACGCGCACGAGCAGAATGTGGACGACGTCGGGACCGTAGCCGTTGAGAGCGTGCTCGATCGGGAAGGAGAAGGGCAGGTAGCCGCCCTCGTGAGTTCCGATCGCCATGCCGTTGACCCACACCTCCGCATAGTAGTCGACGGCGCCGAACTTGAGCACGATCCTGCGGCCGTTGAAAGATTCCGGGACGGTGAACCTGTGCTCATAGACCGCAGTTCCGGCTCGCTCGCGCAGATCGTGCCGCTGGCTCTCCCACGGTCCCGGAACGCGGATCACCTGCGGGATCTCGTCACCGAACTGAAAGACCCAATCGCCGTCGAGGGAGAGCAGCGATCGGAGTCCGTCCGTCGTGACCGAGAATCCGGCGTCTTCCGCGGCGTCGCCGTTGATGAGAGTCGGGGTTGAGCGGAATTGTGCGATTCTAATCGATTCTGCAGTCATGTGGGGTCCTTATAGCCGCAGCGGCGGCAGAGAATAATCTCAGGCGGACGAAGGCCGCGGATGCGATCTCGAGCGCCGACGACTCAGGCTCGAGCGTCGCCTGCAGGGCATCGCTCTGGGACGCAGGGCCCGGGACGTCCGGTTCCGCAGCGGTGCGCGGGCACCGGCTCATCGCAGGCTCCATGACGCGGCTCATCGTAGATCCAATTGAGCACGCGCAGTTCCGGTCCGGCGTCGAGGCTCGCGCCTGATGGCCGGTAGGAATATGACGGTTTCGCGCAGGCAATCGTTCTCTCTTTCGCGAATAAACCGGGGACAAGTGCGCTTGATTTTGCCGACCGACGCAGGCCGGATACTGCCAGTTCTCGCACGATGCACCGTGCCGCGCAGAAATGTGAGGAGATCCGTGGACGCCTCGCCGCTCCCAGATGAGCATAAGCTGCTCGTCGTAGACGACGAACCCCTCATGACGGAGTTGTTCCGCCAGTACATGACCAGACGTGGCTTCCAGGTGCTTGTCGCGACGACGGGCGCCGAAGCGATTCGCATCGCCGGGCAGGAAGCAGGCATCTCGCTCGTCATGACCGACATGACGATGCCCGGCATGAGCGGGGTGCAGCTTGCAGAGGCGCTCCTGACCGAATTGCCCGGCGTTCCTGTTATGATTGCGACCGGCCACGATGCATCCTCTGGAATAGAGGGCATGCCGACGAACGTCGTCGCGGTCGTGCAAAAGCCCTTCCAGAACCGCGATTTGATTCGAAACATCCGCAGCATTCTTGGCCTTCCCGCCGAATCCTCCTGACCGTCCGCCACACGGATGCGCGACGAGTGGCCGGACAGATGGTCGATTGCCTCTTACGGCGGCGGCGACTTCATTTCCGGATCGTCCTCAGCGCGGCGGCGCCGGGTCGAGTTGCCGACAGCACTTGACAACACTCGGGCAGGGGCCTATACTATTGCAAGTACTTTGCAAGACAAAGTGGAGCTGAGGGCGGTGCGCAGATGGCGATAGCGGACGAGGATGCGGCGCGGCAGGCGCAGGAGGCCACGGCCAACCTGCGAGTAATCCGCGAGCTGATGGAGCGCTCGACGAAGCACTCGACGTTTTCGGGATTCTCCGGCGTATTCGCGGGGTTGATCTCGATCGCGGGGTGCCTCTATACGCGCAGTCTCTATCCGCAGCATCTTACGCCCGGACATTTTCATACGCTGTTTCTCATCACGTGGTTGCTCGTAGCGCTCGGCGCGATCGGTGCGGATTTTGTGCTGACGAAGCGCCGCGCGGCGCGCGTAGGCAAACGCGTGCTGTCCCGGCTCGGACGGCAGATGGCGCTGGCCTCCGCGCCCGGGCTCGTGACGGGCGCCCTGCTCACGGTCGTGCTGCTCCGGCACGGGCTGCCGGAGCTTATTTACCCGATCTGGATGCTTTCGTACGGCATTGCGGTGTCGGCAGTGGGGCTGTTTTCGCAGCGAGAGGTATCGATTCTCGGCGCCTGTTTTCTGGCGGCCGGCGCCGCAGCGCTCTTCCTGCTGCCCGCGTACGGCCTGACCGTGATGGCGATCGCATTTGGCGGTTTCCATGTCCTTTACGGCGTTCTCATCTCGCGCAAGGATGGGTAGAAGACCGCGACGGTTGGATACATGATCGACATTCTAACATCGCATCGAAACGGCGCGTACGCCGCGGCCGCGCTTGAGGCGCTGGAAGAGCTGGACGACACGATCCATCAGAAGGTCCGGCTGGGAATCATGTCGACTCTGCTTGCACTTGGCGAGGCCGACTTCCGGCTGCTGAAGGAGACGCTGGCGCTATCGGACGGCAACCTGAGCACGCACCTGGCGCTGCTTGAAGAGCGGGGCTACGTAGCGGCAAGGAAGGAGTTTGTGCGCCGCAAGCCGCGCACGACGTACACGCCGACGGAGCTCGGGCGGAGCGCTTTTCAGAGCTACCTTGTGGCGCTGGAGCGGATCATACAGGCGGCGAGCGGGGCGGAGGAGCGCTCGCGGCCCTGAGGCCCGGACGCGGTATACCCCCGCACATCTCCGCCCGGCGCGAGCCTAATCCGCGGTCGCCGATTCCGACGTTTCGGGCGAGGGTTTCGACGAGAGCACGCCGCCATCGTCGGGTTGGAGCAGCCCACGCAGCTTCTCGCTGAGCGCCTGGATGGAGATGGGCTTCTGAATGAAGGCCGTGTGCTCCCGGGCTGAATGTGCCGCAGCGTCGCGCTGTGAATAGCCGCTCGTGAGCAGGACCGGAACGTCCGGATTCTGGCGGCGCAGCGCCGTCAGAGTCTGCTCGCCGGAGAGCAGCGGCATCGTCATGTCAAGAATGACGCACGAGACGGCCGGCGTCTGCGCCGTGAGTATCGCCAGCCCCTGAAATCCGTCCGCCGCCTGCAGCACGGAGAAGTTGAGCCGCTCCAGCATGCGGGCGGTAACCGCGCGGGCCATGTCGTCGTCGTCGATGACGAGCGCCGTGCCGCTGCCGCGCCACGCATCGTCGCTCAGAGCCTCGTCGGCGTCTTCGGGCGCAGTCGCAACGATAGCGGGCAGCAGAAACCGCACCCGGCTTCCCTTACCCACTTCGCTCTCCACGTGTATCGTGCCCCGATGGCTGCGCGCTATGCCGTGAACGGCTGCCAGCCCGAGGCCGCGGCCCACGAAGCGCGTCGTGAAGAAGGGCTCGAACATGCGTGAGAGCGTCTCCGCGTCCATTCCGGATCCGTTGTCGGCGACTTCCAGGAAGACGTAGCTTCCCTCCGGCGCATCCGCGTTCGGCGTCGTCTGCTCCAGGTAGTTGTGATCGAGCCAGAGCGCGCCCGTTGTGATCGTTATGGCGCCCCGTCGGTCTCCGATGGCCTCGGACGCGTTCGTCACGAGCGATGTTACGACCTGGCGCAGCCGCTCCGGGTCGCCCTCCACCATCGGCAGGTTTCGCGCTAGCTGATAGCGCAGCGTTACGCGCCGGCCCGTCATCGACTTCAGCGCTGCGGCCAGCTCGTTGACGACGGTGTTGAGGTTCACCTGCTGCAGCACGAACCTGCCCTTGCCGGAATAGGCGAGCATCTGCTGCGTCAGCTCAGTCGCGCGGCGGGCCGCGGTTTCGATCTTCTCCACGGCGGAGATGGCGGCCGATCCGGGCGGCATCTCCATCTGCGCAAGCTCCGCGTTGCCCGAGACGATCTGAAGAAGATTGTTGAACTCGTGCGCGATCCCGGCGGCCATCGCGCCAAGGCTCTCCATCTTCTGAGATTCCATCAGCCCGCGCTCGAGCGCCCGATGCTGCTCTTCGGCTCTGCGGATTCCGGTGATGTCTCGTGCGATGGTGAGCACGGAGCGGATCTCATCGCCCGACACCTCCGGCACGAGCCGCGCCAGGAACGTGTGAACGCCATAGGCCGCGGAGAGGGTGAACTCCAGGTCGGAGGGCTCGCCCGTCTCGAAGACGCGCGCGATCGCGGCCTGCCAGCTCTCCAACGTTCCGCCTGAACGCGCCAGTTCGGCAAGCCCTTTGCCTATGTAGTCGTCCGAATGGCGGCCGACATAGACGAAAATCGCCGGCGAGACGTAGCTGAACTCTAGATTGCGGTTGTGGCGAAGGGCCAGGTCCGGCAGATTGTCCAGCAGCCTCTGGTACTGCTGTTCCGCCTGGACCAGGGCCTCGCTCGAGCGGGGACGCGCGGAAGGAAGAACGAGATCGATCTCAGCCGCCGATGGCTTTTCGTCGAGGGTCAGTACCGGCGCGAGCGCATCTTGCGGGATCTCCGATCCGGCCTGAGCATCCGGCTCCGCCGGCTCTTCGGCCGTTTCGGCGGGCAGCGATTCGGAGCGCGCCGGCTCGTTCCGTTGCGGCGCCTCGTCCGGCAGATTCTCAACTCGCGCCCAGGGAGCGGCCCGGACGATTGGGCGCACGAGGACGAGCAGGACGACCTTGCCCTGCAGCGGGATCTCGGTGATCACGACGTCGGAGGGCAGGTCGCCGGTGGGTGCGTTCAGGATGACGGCTTCTGCCATGGCCTCGGCGGAAGCGGCGAGCGCGCGCTGCAGGCCGATCCATTCGTACGGATCGGTGAAGAGCTCGCTCAGGGAGCGCGCCTCCGGCATTGTGGGCTCGAGCAGCCGACGCGCGGCGGGATTGGCATGGAGGATCGCGCCGCTGCGAGCGGCGACGAGAGCCGCATCCGGAAGCGCCTGCACGTCCTTGAGGCAGCGCTGCGATGCCGCTTCAAGGGCGACCAGCCGATCCGCGCCGAGGAGAACGGCGAACATCCTGCCGGCGTCGTCTGCCGTCAGGCTCACCCAGGCAGGCCGATGGACGCCTGAGCCTTGAAAGTCCGTGCGATAGGAGATCTCCTCGCCTGCCAGCGCCCTGGCGCGCGCGTCGTGGCTGCCGGCGTCCAGGCCGGAGGCGGCGAGCGAGCTCCAGTGGACGCGGCTCGCGCCTACGGGCACGCCGAGCAGCTCCAGGGCCGCGTCGTTAGTTCGCTGGATAAGGCCGCTCGCATCGATCTCCGCGGCGCCGAGGGTTTCGGAGCGGGTAAGGCGGCGCAGCCGGTCTTCGGGCTGCGATGCCGGCTCCCACGCGATCTCGCCAAGCGCGCCTGCCGCCTGAGTCAGGAGATCGATCTCGGCGTCGGGCCAGGCGCCGGGCTCCCGTCTTGCGGCCGCGAGAAGTGTGAGATCCCCGTTCACGTCGCTCACGGGAATCCAGAGAAGCGCGCCGATATCGTGCGCGATCAGGAAGGACAGGATCGGCTTGAGCCGGCGATCGAGCCGGACGTCGGACGTGATGATGGGCTTGCGCAGGTAGAGCGGCCGGGGCGAATCCTGCGATTCGGCGCCGGGACGCCGGACCCACGTGCGGCCCGTCGCCGGCTGGGTCGTGAGAGCGCGCGCGTACTCCGGGGCTTCGGACAGGTCGAGCTCGTCGGGGAAGGCGCCGCCTACGCCGTCGCGGCGCCGGTCGAGGCGGATCTCGATGCCGCACAGCCGGCCCGTCGCGAGCGCCAGCGCGGGCTCGGGCACGGCCTCCGCGATCGAGTCGAGAGCGCAGTCGAGGGCCACGTCGCTGGAATCGTAGCGGACGGAGCAGAATCCGAGGGTCGCGAGCAGGCGGAGGCGCGAGCGCTCCTGACCGGCCGCGCGCCATGCGGCATCCGCATACGTGGCGAGCCGGCGCAGGCCCGCGGCAGCCTGCTCGAGAGGCTGGCCGCGATCCTGTGTGCTCATCGCGTACGGTTTGTCGCTCATTCGATTTACGCCTGTATCCGCTCGGGACAGACGCGGACCGAAATTGCACGCCGGGTCCGAAACCCGGCGCCTGCTCGT
>Ga0181529_10006376_pt1 | contig 12000 bp, 10 predicted proteins | sample PEATcosm2014_Bin_36_FD_119763 | JGI IMG/M metagenome (GOLD analysis project Ga0181529, IMG submission 119763) | Peatland microbial communities from MTU Mesocosm Facility, Houghton, MI, USA - PEATcosm2014_Bin10_30_metaG | ecosystem: Environmental > Terrestrial > Soil > Wetlands > Peat | place... | reverse complement strand
GGCTGCGGCAGGTCGTCCACCACCACGGTGTCCTCGGGACGGACGCCCGTCGCGCCGAAGATGCGCCGGAAGAACTCCGGGCCCTCCTTTGCGCAGCCCACCAGGTCTGGCCCGAACTTGCTCTCGGTAAAGCTCTCCGTGCCGGCCCCGATCAGGGCGGCGAGCAGCCACTCGGAGTCGTTTGCCGAGGCTAGCTGCGTCCGGAAGCCCTCCTCAAACAGCGCGGTCATCGCCTCGACGGCGCCGGGATAGGAGGCGTCGCAGACGGAGAGAATGGCGAATTGAAGCTCTTTGGCGGTCTGAAGAGGGTCGGGCGGAAGCGCAGCTCCTACCGTTTCGAACAGCATCCGCATGGCTTTGACACGCATCTCGTCCAGCCAGGCGGAATAGTCGCCGACGGGATTGCCGACCCAGCGCTTCAGGTACTCGTCGTTGACTGCTTCGAGCATCCGCGCCGTGGCGTGCTCCCATGCGCCGATCTCGCCGCCGAATTCGGGGGCGCAGACGCGTGCGGCCTCGCGCACGTACTGCGTGGTCAACACGACCTGGTCGCTCAGCGTAAAGTCGAAATCGATGAAGATGTGTTTGTCGGACACCTGACCCTCCGGCCCGCCTAACCCCCCGGCCCCCTTCCCCACGGGGAAGGGGGAGTTACAGGATCTTTTTGCGATGGGCTCTCCGTGCGCTGTTGGCAGGCTCGCGCTGTAACCACCGTGTTGCTGATGGGTGGGCCGGGCGCGTTTTGTCGTCTATTCGGCGGGAAGGGCGGTTCCGCCGACGGTCATCTCGCTTACAAGGATCATGGGCATTCCGACGCCGACCGGGACGCTCTGGCCATTCTTGCCGCAGGTGCCCATTCCGGGATCGAGCGCCCAGTTGCTGCCGACCATGGTGACTTTCGCCAGGTCGTTCGGGCCGTTGCCGATCAGCGTGGCGTTCTTCACCGGCCGTCCGATCTTGCCGTTCTCGATCAGATAGCCCTCCGTCACGTTGAAAACGTAGTTTCCGTTCGAGATGTCGACCTGGCCGCCGCTGAAGTTCTTCGCGTAGAACCCCTTCGAAACCGATCGGAGGATCTCCTCAGGCGTGTGTTCGCCCGGCGCCAGAAACGTGTTCGTCATCCGGGGCATCGGGATGCACTGGTAGTCCTGCCTCCGTCCGCTGCCCGTGCTTGCGGCGCGCATCAGCTTTGCATTCAGCCGATCCTGCATGTAGCCTCGGAGAATTCCCTTGTCGATGAGAAGCTTGCGCTGGCCGTCCGTGCCCTCGTCGTCGATGTTGATGGAGCCGCGCCGGTTCAGGAGGGTCGCGTCATCCACGACCGAGACGATCTCGCCGGCAACACGTTCGCCGATCCTATCCGTGTAGATGGAGGTCTTCTTGCGGTTGAAATCGGCCTCCAGTCCGTGGCCGACCGCCTCGTGAAGCCACACTCCGCCCCAGGCGTTGTCGATCACTACGGGCATGGCTCCGGCAGGCGCCTCGGCGGCGCCAAGCTGCACTATCGCCTGGCGGGCGGCCTCCGCGGCCAGGCACTCCGGGCTGTTCGAATCGAAGTACTCCATGCCGATGCGGCCTCCACCGGCCTGGTAGCCCATCTGGGCCTCGCCGCCCTCGACGGCCAGCACGAGAGCGCTCAGCATCAGCATGGTGAGCCGGTCTGCGACGTAGAGGCCGTCCGAGTTGGCGACAAGGATCTCCTTCGCGCTGTCGGAGTAGCCAACCTGCACCTGGCGCACGCGCGGATCATATTCGAACGCGGCGGCGTTGGCGCGCCGCACGAGCTCGACTTTGCCGCGCACGTCCGCCTCGTCCGGCGCACTGCGGATGGGATAGAAGCTGGGCGCGGCGCCTTCCGAGACGGCGACGGGCGAGGTCTGCGATCCGCCCTCCGCGATGTAGGAGGCAACTCGAGCCGCCTCGAGCAGCTTCTCGGGCGTCAGGTCGTCGCTATAGGCGTAGCCCTGCCGCTCGCCATGAATGACGCGGATGCCCACGCCGAGCGATTGGCGCGTCTGGGCGCTCTGGATCTTGTCCTCTTCCAGCGGGATGCGCGTGCTCGTGGCGCGCTCTCCGTAAACCTCGGCGAAGTCGCCTCCGCGAGCGAGAGCCTCGCCGAGCAATCTGTCGGCAAGCCCGGTATCGATCAGGCTAGTTAGCGTTGCGGCCATGCTGAAGCGTCTCCCTGCTCGCGCGCGAGCGAAGGCGCGCATGGCAGAATTATAGCACCGGAACGCCGCTGCCCTGCGCGTGGCTTCCGCCGGATTCCAGGGCAGGGTTTCCGCCGGCCCGAGCCGAATTCACCTGGGTGGGCGGAAAACTCGCCCATGCGATGAAGGAGGCCCTGAAGCAATGCCATCGAGATTTACCGTGCGCTTGATTGGCGGCATGGCTGCCGCCGCGATAGCCGCCGTCCTGTTCTGCGCAATTGGAGCGCACGCCGGACAGAGGCGCCACTCCGGCGGTTACCAGCTTTCCGGCGGTCCGCTGGCTCACGTCACGCATGAGGTGGACCTGTGGGAGCGAGCCTACCAGCGCCGCGACAAGCAGACGTTGATAATGAAGCTGCTCGTCACGACGAAAGATGCGGACAAGGTCGAACAGCGCTACCAGTGGCTGCGCGGCTACGGCCCCACGGATATGCCCGGCACGGTGCATCCGCCCATCCTCTTCGACAGGAACAAGGGATCGTTCCATCCCACGCAGTACGCCCTGATGAAGACGACGAAGATATCTCCTGCCGAGTGGGATAACACGGTGCAGGAGAAGGGTACGTACCACGACGAGGAGGGCGACTGGATGGTGACGCGCGTGCGGCACATAACGGTCGTCAAGGTCGGCGCGAACTACTACGTGAAGAACTACTATCTCGAAGACAATCCCGACGCGTATGGGTTCGGAGTCGACGATATCAAGGATAAGATGACGAAGGCGCAGTAATCGGGATCCAAGAGGTACATAGCCCAAATGTCCGACGCCAAGAGCTCCGGCGATCCCTTTCCCGGTTTCGAAACGATCTGCGCGCACTGGGGCGAGGATCCTACCGGGTTCCTGGGCGCGATCGCACCGCCCATCTTCCAGAACTCCAACTTCGCCCGCCCGAAATCCGAGACGCCCGCCGGCGAAGGGCCCCTCAAGCGGTACGACTACACACGCGTGTCGAATCCGACGACGGACGTGGCGGAGGCCAAGATCGCGGCTCTGGAGGGAGGCGAAAGAGCGCGCTGTTTCGGAAGCGGCATGGGCGCAATATCCGCTGCGATTCTCTCCTGCGTCCGCACAGGCGATCACGTGATTGCGGCGGAGACCGTCTATGGACCGACCAGGCAGTTCCTGTCGGACTACCTGGATAGGTTCGACATCACGACGACCTACGTGCCCGGCGTCGATCCGGACGATTACCGCCGCGCCATGCGTCCGAATACGCGGCTGCTCTTTCTCGAATCGCCCTCGAGCCTGGTGATGCGCCAGCAGGATCTGGAGGCGGTGGCGCTCCTTGCGAAGGAGGCCGGCGCGAGCACGGTCTGCGACAACTCGTGGGCATCGCCCTATTTCCAGAATCCGCTGAAGATGGGCGTGGATCTGGTGGCGCACTCCGCCACGAAATACCTGGCCGGCCATAGCGACGTCGTCGCCGGGGTGGTCGTGGGCGACGCGAAGCGGATGGAGGCGGTCGTCGGACGCGAGGGATTGCTGCTCGGAGCCGTGCTGGACCCGTTCGCCGCCTGGCTGCTGATTCGCGGGCTCCGAACCCTCGCCATACGCATGGAGCGTCATCAACAGAGCGCGAAGATCATCGCGCGGCGGCTGGCGGACCATCCGGCCGTCGAGCGCGTCTTCTATCCCGGTATGGCGGAAGATCCGCAGCCCGAGTTGACCCGCAGGCAGCTTCGCGGCACGTCCGGCCTGTTCAGCTTCGGATTGAAGGACAACCGGCGCGAAGCGCACTTCCGCGTGGTCGACGCCCTGCGCTACTACGCGATCGGCTGTAGCTGGGGCGGTTACGAGAGCCTCGCGATGCCGTGTGCGGTCTCCATGCGCGCCTCTGGAGCCGAAGGAGACGGCCAGCGCTGGCTCATCCGCCTGAGTATCGGCCTGGAGACCGTCGAGGATCTCTGGGCGGATCTCGAAGGCGCTCTTGCCGGAGCGGCCTGACGACGGGGACGAGCGCCGACCCGATCCGCAGGTCCAAAATCCTATGCAAAGATCCAATATCAGTCTCTTATCCATCATCCTCCGCATCTTTCCGCTGAGCCTGCTGTTCGGGGCCGCTCTGCTGCGCGCGCAGCCTCCCGCCGCCGCGAGGCCGGAGTTAGCGCGCAAAGAGGGCCAGCCCTGCATATACTGCCACGTCAGCCCTTCGCCGGGCGCGGTCGATCCCGTTACGCGCGCGAAGGAGACGACGATGCGCAACGGACGAGGTCTCTACTACGCGGCTCACAACCATTCGTTCGCCGGCTACGACGAGCGCGCCGTGATGGGCGCGCGCTCCGCGCCGCTCTTTCGGTTCGGCTGGCGGGCGACGCTGAACACGCCGGCGGATCGCATGGGCGTAGGCGACGTAGCGGGGGACGGCAAGCTGCGGCTTGTGACGCTCGATAGGAGCTCGAGCGGATCGCTCGTCCGCGTGCTGCGCTGGGACGGCCAGGCGTTCGTACGCGAGTTGGAGGCGCCGGACGGATCCGCGGGCCCGAGTATGGAGGTAGGACGATTCGCCGGCGCCGGCCGCCCGGCCGTGATCGTGACGCCCTCCGGGCTTCTCTACTGGAGCGGCGGCAAGCTCGTGCGGTGGAACTCCGGCGGCTCGCTGGCGCTGCTCGGAACGGCCTGCATGCGCGACGGCCAGGAGCGGCTGCTTATCAGCCGCAGTCCGAAGGAGGCGACCGCATGGAGGGTGAGCCTTGCGTCCGGCGCGTCGAACTGGCTCGTGGACGGCATCGCCGCGCCTAATTCCGGCGCGCTCTCGTGGGGCGAGATGCACGGCTCACCGGAGTTCCTGGAGAAGATGGGGCTGGTCGAAAGCGTTGCGGCCGGAGGGATACTGGGCGTCTGGGATCCGCGCGGCTTCGGCGCGACGTTTCTCTACTATGCCAAGATCGTCCAGGACTTCGATACGGCGCCCGATCCGGGCAACCCTCAGAAGCCTCGGTTCGTAGTGAAGGGCCGCAGCTACTACATCACCTTCCAGGATCCGACGATCCCGTCGTTCGAGCGGCAGATCCGGAGCGGCGTCGACCGGCAGCATCTGGTCAATCCCTACGTTAGCGAGACTTCCGCCCTGGATGGTCCCATCCTGGACATCGCCGTGACGGATCCGAAGGGCAGCGGTAAGCCCGGCCTGCTCGTGCTGACCCGAACCGGCGAGACCACCCGTACCCTCACCTGGTATTCCCTCGACTGACGCCGCCGGCCGCGCGCGAACCCTGAGTCCGAGCTTTTCCACAGAGAATCTCGCCAGGACCGTTACAAAACGGGCCGCCATATGTCATAATAGAGTAGACACATGGCGGCTTAAAGCGGGTGGTCCGGGACGCCTTGCAGAACCCGCACATGTCCCGATCCTGATGAACGGACGGAGCGTGTGTATTGCATGCTGCAGCAACCGACACCAGCTCGCCTCCGCGCGATTCGCAAGCGTCAAAACGGGATCTTCGCCAGATTTTGTGGCGCCCGACCGGGACACCGGACTGAAGTCCTGCGCTAATCGGCCTGCGGCCAACCGTCCATGCGGACGGAGTTGATTGGTGCGCCCTGAGCCGGGTGGGCGCCCCCCGGGCCGCGCCTCGGGCAACGAAGGCGGCTGCCGGCCCGGCAATCCGACGCAGTACGCGCAAAACGACACGCGCGATGAAATGGAGCCGATCTCAAACGGGACAACATAAATTGACGGAGAACCTCAAAACGGCGCAGAAATCAAATTGACGAGATCGGAGAGGCCAAACATTCAAATGGGTGTGACCCAACTTTGTTGGCCGCCGCATCCGGATGCGCGGGGCCGGCCGCACCTGAACGGCTCGAACGCCGCGCCTAGCACAGGCATTAGCGTCGCCCGCCCCTTCAGCGGCAGGCCTCGATAGCGCCGGCGTTTACGCCGGCCGACTCAGCCACGCGGCCGCTCCAGCGAGAATGGTCTCGGCGCGCAATACCCCGAATCGAACGAGAGGACTGCCATGCAATCTTGTCGAGTCGCCATCATGGGATGTCCGGCGAGGCCGGATGTCGAGTGGACGGATGAGAGCGCTCGCGCGCTGCAGCGGATCGGCTTCAATGCCGTTCAGTTGAATATCGCGTGGGGACCGCGGCCGGCGGACGAGCCGCTGAACCTCGAAGACGTGGTCGAGCTGCCGGAGGCGGAGGCAAGGGAGTATCCGCAGCCCGTCCCTTTGCGGTGCGATCCCTCGCCCGAGAGGCGCGAGCGGAGGCGAGCCGATCTGCGCCTTCGGATCGCAGTGGCGAGGCAGGCCGGACTGCGCACGATCTTCCACTTCGGCGCTCCCTTCAACGCCCACGAATCGTACGGCGACAATCCGCCTAACTGCCTTCAGGACCCGAAGGTCGTTCGCCGCTACGAACTGCTCATCGAGACGCTGAACGGCGAGTTCCCGGGCATCGACGACCTGCTGCTCTACACCTACGATCAGGACGCATGGCTCTGCAGCGAGTTCGGGACGTGCCCGCGATGCGTTGGGGCGCCTCTGCATGGCCGCGTCGCCGGCTTCGTCAATGCGCTCGCCGCCGCATGGCGGCGGCTGAATCCGAACGGCCGTCTCTGGTGGGAGCCGTGGGAGCTGTCGGCCGGCCAGGCGCTGCGCGCGGCCGAACTGCTGGACGCGAGCTGCGTGGGGCTTTCGCTCCACTCGAACATCGCGGAGGTGCAGGCGGCGATCCCGGTCGACCGCTGGCTGGAGCTGACCGTGCGGATGGCGAAGAGCCGGGGGATTCCGGTGATCGTCGAGCACTTCCTCAGCAGCCCGACGGAGGAGATGGAGCCGTTCACGCACATCGGCTATCCTCTCGTTACGCTGCGCAGCCTGAGGAAGATCGCCGGGGTGGGCGCGGACGGAATCAAGGAGTATTACGGCATCGTGCCGTCTGCGTCGGACGCCAATCTGGCGATGACGGCGGCGTTTCTGGCCGATCCGAGCGTCTCCGACGAGGAGGCGCTGCGGAGGCTGAGCGCGAGCTACGGCGACGCGGCCGCCTCGATGCCGGAGTTCTGGCGGCTGCAGAGCGCGGCGATGGAGCTGTTCCCCTGGTACACGTCGTGGTTCATCCGCGAGGTGGGCAGAAGCGGCCCGGCGCATAGCATGCGGGCGGCGTTCATTCGCGGCCAGCAGGCGCACACGCCATCCTGGGAATCGACGCGCCGCGCGATCTTCATGAAGACGGACGAGTCGCCGCCCGACCCCTGGATGCTCGAGGACGTCCAGCTCCAGTGCGAGATGTCGGCTGCGCGGATGGCGGAGGCGCTGAGGGTCGGCGAGTCGATCCGGGATCTCATTCCGGAGGGGATTCGGGACGATTTTGCCGCCGGTCTCGAGGAGATGGAGGCGTGGCGCCGCATCACCCTCTCCTACGCCCTTCACATCCGCGAGACAAACCTGACGCGCATCCTGCGCCGGCATCTCGCCTCCGGTTCGCCCTTGCCGGACAGGGTTCTGCATGAGCTGAAGGAGACGCTGACCGCAGACATCGCCAACCAGGGCGAGGAGGAGCCGTGCAGGTCAGCGCTCTCGCTGCTGGAATCGGATCCGGAGAAGTTCGCGCAGAGCCTGTTCTGCGACGCCGATCCCGCCGAGGTTCTCGGCGGCTGGCGATGGTCCGGCTCGATATTCAGCGTCACGTCACGGTGATCCGGCCGTACCAGGTTGGGCCGGCGTCAGGGCGGCAGGTGTTATTGTAGGAGAGCACGGCACTGCCGAGGCCACTCCATGGTACGGCGCTACGCGCGGGAGGCAGTGCATGGAGCGTGTGAAGAGGACTTACGCGCTGCCGAACGGCCTGTTGGCCAGGTTTGAGGGCGAGGTCCCGCCTGGCCGCCGGAGCGCTAAGATCGCGGAGCTCATAGAGGCATGGGTCGAGGAGCGCGAAAGGGAGGCCCTGCGCAAGGCCGTCATCGAGGGGTGCCGGGACATGGCTGAGGTCGACGGCGAGACCTTGAAGGAGTGGGAGGCGGCCGACGATGAACTCTGGCAGTCGATCGAACGTTGATCCGCGTCGCGGCGGCGCGGTAACGATGACGCGGATCGAGGCCGCGCTTTGCATTGCGACCGGGCTTACGAGGGTCTGAATCAGAGCGGATGGGCGGCTTGCCGGAGACGGATAAACTCGGCCAGCGCCTCTTCCCACGGAGGGAGCAGGTCGCGGCCCTGGATCTCCAGCGACTGATGGCGGAGGACGGAGTAGGCGGGGCGAGTCGTGGGGCTGGGGTATTCGCTCGCCGGAATCGCCTTTACAGCCATCGAGGTGACGCCTGCGAGCTGGAGGGTCTTGCGCGCCAGGTCGAACCAGGAGCAGCTTCCCGTGTTCGTGATGTGGTAGGTGCCGTATAGCGGGCTGCCGAGCAGGGAGGCGATCGTCTTTGCCAGGTCGACGGTATGGGTCGGGCAGCCGACCTGATCCGAGACAACCGGAAGCTCCGTCCGCGTCTTCGCCAGGTTGAGCATCGTGGCCGGAAAGGACTTGCCGTGGATGCCGAAGAGCCAGGCGGTCCTGCAGATGAAGTGCTTCCGGCAGAGCTCCCGCACGTGCCGCTCGCCGGCGAGCTTGGACGCCCCGTAGTGGTTCAGCGGATTGGTCGCATCCATCTCCGTGTAGGGAGTTGTCTTGCGGCCGTCGAAGACGAAATCGGTGCTCACGTAGAAGAGCGGGATGTCGCGCTCCGCGCAGGCCGCCGCCATGTTCCACGTGCCCAGCACGTTCACTCGAAATGCCAGGCCGGGGTTGCGCTCGCAGCCGTCCACGTCCGTATAGGCTGCGACGTGGATGACGGAATCGGGCTTGAATCCCGTCACGGCGTCCATGACGGCGCCGGTGTCGGTGATATCCAGGAGGGTCCAATCCCTGGCCGGCGTATGCTCCTTTGCGACCGTGTCCGTCCGGATCGGGTCGTGGCCGGCGGCGGCGAGGATCTCGCACAGATCGATTCCCAGCATTCCGTTGGCGCCCGTCACCATCACGCGCATGTCAATCCCCTGTCTTGTGCACAGTTGTCACGGTTGAAGAAGGTCGAAGCGGAAGAGGGCGATTACCGTTATGAACCACAGAACCATCGCCACCTGCAGCGACCGGTCTTTCGCCAGCACGTCCTCCGGAGCTCCGCCCCAGCCCTTCTGGAACACGAGATAGAGATAGCGACAGATGCTGTAGAAGACGAACGGGACCGTGAGCCAGAGATGGGGATGGAGGATCGCGGTCTCCGATTGGATGCTGTAGACCGAGTAGCAGACGATGGTGACGCCCGTCACGATCGTGATCAGTGTGTCCAGGAACGGCAGGCTGTACTCGTCCAGGATGGCGCGATGAAGGCCCGCCTGCCTGCCGAGCAGCACCAGCTCCTGCCGCCGCTTGCCGAACCCCATGAAGAGGGCGAGCATGAGCGTGCAGAGCAGAAGCCAGTGCGAGATGTGAAGCCCGATCACGACGCCGCCGCCGACGGCGCGCAGCACAAAGCCGAACGCGATCGAGAAGACGTCCAGCAGCACGACGTGCTTGAGCTCCAGGCAGTAGGCGACCTGAAGCGCCACATAGACTCCGACCGTCAGGCCGAGCAGCGGTTTGAGCGCGGTGGATGCGGCGATGCCTCCGAAGGACAGGATTGCAAATGCCGCCCAGGCGATCGGGACGGGCAGGGCGCCGGACGCGATCGGGCGGAAGCGCTTTTTGGGATGCTGCCGGTCCTGCTCGACGTCCAGGATGTCGTTCAGAAGGTAGATGCTGCCGGATACCGCGCAGTAGAGGAGAAAGGTGAGAACGACGAGCTTCAGCTTGTGCAGATCGGTTAGCTGGTTCGCGAAGACGATGGCCGCGAAGACGATCAGGTTCTTCGTCGCCTGCTTTGGCCGGATGGCCTTCACCAGCGCCATCGGAATGGAGAGAATGGTCGGCGCAGCAGGGTGCGCTTCCGGCGCTCCTGTCTCATCCAAACCCGAAGTCTGCGAGCTCATTCGACTGCGTCCCTGCCTTTCGCGCCTGTAGGTCCGGGCTCGCTAGCCCGATTTTGCGATTCGCCCGACAAGTCCTGTGGTCGACCGGCCCTCCGCGAAGGGCAGCACGACGACCTCGCCGCCATGCTTGCGGACTGCGGGCGTCTCGACCATCTCTTCCGGATTATAGTCGCCGCCCTTCACGTGCACTTCCGGCCGCAGCCTCTCGATCAACTGGATCGGCGTGTCGTTCTCGAAGATCGTTACGAAGTCCACGCAGCCCAGCGCGGCCAACAGCTCGGCGCGGTCGTCTTCGCTGTTATAGGGGCGCGTGGGACCCTTCAGCCGTTTCGTGCTTGCGTCCGAGTTGACGCCGACGACCAGAACGTCGCCAAGCGCTCGAGCGGCCTGCAGCGTACGCGCATGACCGACGTGCAGGATATCGAATACGCCGTTTGTCGTAACGAGGCGCTCGCCTGCGGATCGTCTCCGCTCGATCTCGGCCGCCAGCGTCTCCCACGATCGGATCACTACGCCCACTTACAGGTCCTCCTGCAGATATTTTCCATAGAAGCGTTGCACGAACGCCCGATAGTCCGGGTTGGCTACAATCGCGCGCCACCAGCTCTCGTTATCCAGGTACCAGCGCACGGTCCGCTCGAGCGCCTCGTCGAAGTCAAACTCCGGCCGCCAGCCGAGGGCCCTCAATCTCGACGCGTCGATGCTATAGCGAGCATCGTGCGCGCCGCCGCGAGGATCCTCGATCCGCTTGATGAGCGATTCGGGACGGTCGAGGAGCTGAAGCAGCCTGTGCGCGATCTCGACATTCGGACGCTCGCAGTCGGATCCTATATTGTAGACCTCGCCCAGCTCGCCGTTATGGAGCGCGAAGTCGATTCCGGAGCAGTGATCCATCACGTAGATCCAGTCCCGGACCTGCTGGCCGGCGCCGTACAGCGGCGCCTTCTTGCGATCGATTAGGCGTGTTACGAAGAACGGGATGAGCTTCTCCGGATACTGGAACGGACCGAAATTGTTGCTGCATCGCTTGACGAGGGCGGGCGTGCCGTAGGTGATGCGATGCGCGCGCACCTGAAGCTCGCCTCCTGCTTTGCTTGCGGAGTAGGGCGTATTCGGCTCCAGCGGGTGCGCCTCGGTGAACCGGCCGTCGGTTATGGAGCCGTAGACCTCGTCCGTCGAGACGTGGAGGAGGCGCTCGACGCTGTGGCGTCGCGTGGCGTCCAGAAGAACGAAGACGCCGTAAACGTCGGTCTGGATGAAGCTGCCGGAGTCGAGGATGCTTCGATCGTTGTGGCTCTCCGCCGCGAAGTTGACGATGAAGTCGACCTTTTCGGCTTTCAGGATGCCGTCGACGACGGTCTCGTCCTGGATCTTGCCGGGATAGAAGCGGAAGCGGTCGCGCGTCGCGGGATTGTCCGCCATGTCGGCCATGGTGGAGATGTTGCCTGCGTAGGTCAGCGCGTCCAGCACCACGATCCGATAGTCGGGATGATGCTGCAGCGCGTAGCGGCAGTAGTTGCTGCCGATGAATCCTGCGCCTCCGGTTACCAGCACGGTCCTGCTCAAAGCTGAAACTCCGAGCCGATCTCCTCGTGCCGAATCTCGTCCACAGGCTCCTTCTTACCCTTGCCCGCGTACAGCCTGTCCGGGAAGTTCAGCACGAATGCGTCCTGATCGCAGACGTTGCGGTATGCGTGCACGACTCCCGGCGGCACGACAAGAAAGAGCGGGTTGGCGTCGCCCGCAGTCAGCACCTCTTTGATTCGCGGCAAGCCCGGCCGATTCTCCCAGAGAGTGATCTCGAAAGCGCCGGAGATAAAAGCGAATCCGTCGG
>Ga0181529_10006375_pt1 | contig 12000 bp, 8 predicted proteins | sample PEATcosm2014_Bin_36_FD_119763 | JGI IMG/M metagenome (GOLD analysis project Ga0181529, IMG submission 119763) | Peatland microbial communities from MTU Mesocosm Facility, Houghton, MI, USA - PEATcosm2014_Bin10_30_metaG | ecosystem: Environmental > Terrestrial > Soil > Wetlands > Peat | place... | reverse complement strand
CCTCGACGATGTCGCGGGTGGTCCCGGCCACCTCGCTGACGATCGACTTGTCCTCGCCGACCAGGCGGTTAAGGAGGGTCGACTTGCCCGTATTCGGCTTGCCCATGATCGCCAGCCTGATCGGCGCGCGCTCCTCGTCCAGCCGGAGCACGCGGGAGAAGTCCAGGCGCTCGACGATGGCCCGCTCGAGGAGGTCGACGTTGCGCCCGTGCTCCGCCGACACGAAGACGACGGGATCGAAGCCCCAGGCCGCGTGGGCCCAGGCGGACGCGTCGCGCTCGGGCGAATCGGCCTTGTTGACGACGAGGAGAACCTTGGGCGTCCATTTGCGGAGGAGGGCGGCGAACTCCTCGTCCTCGGGCGTCACGGACATGGCGTCGACGAGGAAGAGCACGAGGTCGGCCCCCTCGAGCGAGGCGAGGCTCTTGGCCACCACGAGCTCGTCGAGGCCGGCGCGCTCGAGCTTGAAGCCGCCCGTATCGATCAGCCTGAAGACCTTGCCGCTCTCCCGCAGCTCGCAGACCGAGTCGACGGCGTCGCGCGTGACGCCGGGCGTCGGCTCCGTGATGGCCCTTCGCTTGTGCAGGATGCGGTTGTAGAGCGTGGACTTGCCGACGTTCGGCCTCCCCGCGATGACGACGATGGGGAGGTTCTCGTAGCGCACTCTCGCGGCGGGCGCCGGGGCGGCCGGACCGATCGGCGTGTCTTTCTTGTCCAAGCTCGCGTCTCCTGGATCGGGGAGGAAAATAATCCCTCGGCGGGATCCGGATCGCCTCTTCCCTCGCTTCCCGACCGGTAAGGATACTACGTAAGCCTGGACGAAAGATAGGCCGCCACCTCCGACGAAGTGGAGAGTGCCATGGCGGCGCCCGCTACCTCCTTCGCGTCGGCCAGGCTCATCGAGCGTATGGCGCGCTTCACCGCGGGGATCGCCGCGCTGGACATGGAGAACTCGTCGAGGCCGAGCCCCAGGAGGACGATGGCCGAGGCGGGATCGGCGGCCATCTCCCCGCACATGCCCACGGGTATGCCGGCGGCCCTTCCGTTGTCGATGGTCCTCTGCACGAGCCTCAGCACGGCGGGGTGGTAGGGCTCGTGGAGGTAGGCGACCTTCTCGTTGCCCCTGTCTACGGCCATGGTGTACTGGATGAGGTCGTTCGTCCCTATCGAGAAGAAGTCGGCCTTGCGCGCGAGGATGTCGCTCGTCATCGCGGCCGCCGGTATCTCGATCATGATTCCGATGGGCAGGTCCGTCGCGGCCGCCCGGCCTCCGGCCGCCACTTCGGCGCGGGCCTCGTCCACGACTCCGAGGGCGCGCTCGAGCTCGTCCGCCGTGGCTATCATCGGGAACATTATCCTCGTCTCGCCGAAGACCGCCGCCCTGAGGATGGCGCGGAGCTGAGTCTTGAATACGTCCACCCGGCTCAGGCAGAAGCGGATCGCCCGCCAGCCGAGGAGGGGGTTCTTCTCGTCCTGGGCGCCCAGCTCGGGCAGCACCTTGTCGCCGCCGATGTCCAGCGTCCTGATGGTCACGGGCTTGCCCTTCATGGACTCTATGACGTGCTTGTAGGCGAGGTACTGCTCCTCCTCGTCGGGCACGTGGCCGCCGAGGAAGAGGAATTCGGATCGGAACAGGCCTATGCCGTCGGCGCCGTGCGCGAGGACCGCCTCGGCCTCCTCGGGCACCTCGATGTTGGCCTTGACGAGGATACGCTTCCCGTCCCTCGTGCAGGCGGGCAGGTCGCGGAGGGCGTCGAGCTCGTGCTGCCGGGCCGCGGAGGCGCTGCGGGAGGCCGCGCTCCGCGCCAGGGCCTCGTCGTCGGGATCGCCCGCCACCGTGCCGCGGTCGCCGTCGACGGCGGCGACCGCGGCCTGGCGAAGCTTCGACATGGCGCCCGTCACCCCGAGGACGGCCGGTATCTCGAAGGCCCGCGCGAGGATGGCAACGTGGCTCGTCCGGCCGCCCGACTCGGTGACGACGGCCTTAACGCGCTCGCGGTTCATCGAGATCATATCCGAGGGCAGGAGGTCCCGCGCGACGAGGACCACGTCCTCGCGCAGGTCGGCGAGGCTGGGGCGCTGGCGCTCGAGGAGGTGACCGAGGATCCGCCTCGATACGTCCTCTATGTCGGTGACCCGGTCGCGCAGCGAGGGATCCTCGGCCTGGCCGAGCTTGTCCGCGAACTCGCGCTCGACGTCGACGACGATCCGCTCGACGTTGACCATCGTCGTCATGAGGGAGCGCTCGATCTTCTCGTGGAGGTCGGGGTCGTCCAGCATGAGGAGGTGGGACTCGAAGATCGCGGCCTGGTCCTCGCCGGCCTCTATCCTCGCCTTGTCCCTGAGCGAGGTGACATCCGCCCTCGCCTTGTCGACGGCGGCGAGGAAGCGGGCCCATTCCGCGGCCAGCTCCGACGCTTCGACCGGGCGGACGGGCACCGAGGAGGAATCCTCGGTCGCGAAGATGAAGATGCGCGCCACTGCGACGCCGGGAGACGCGGGAATGCCGCTAAGCTCGATCATGCCGCCTCGCATCTAGTGCAGGACGTTGAACGGATTCACGGTCCTGCCGTTCTTGAATACCGAGAAGTGGAGGTGCGGGCCGGTGCTGTAGCCGGTATTGCCGGAGTAGGCGATCCTCTCGCCCGACGCGACGCGCTGGCCGTCCCTGACCGAGATCGACTCGAGGTGCCCGTAGAGGCTCTGCCAGCCCGCATGGTGCGATAGGACGACGTAATTGCCGAAGCCCGAGTTGTAGCCGGTCTCGGAAACGACGCCGTCCATCGCGGCGCGGACGGGCGTCCCCATGTCGACGCCGATGTCGATGCCGTTGTGGAACACCCGCGACCCGCTGAAGGGGTCGCTTCGCCAGCCGTACCAGCTCGTGATCCAGCCTCGGGCCGGCCAGGCGAAAAGGTCGCCCGAGACCTCCCTCAGGGTGAAGGACGCGAGCTTGGCGTCGGGAAGGAAAAGGCTGCGCCCCGCATCGAGGCCGTCGGACATGAGGCCGTTGGCTTCGATGACGCGGTCCACGGAGACGCCGTTGGCGGCCGCCACGGTCGTCGCGCTGTCCCCCGCCTTCGCGGTATAGAGGATGCCCGACATGCTGGGGATCTTGAGGATCCTGCCCGGCTGCAGCGTCCGGGCGTTCTTTACCCCGTTGAAGCTGACTACGGCGTCAAGGCTGACGTTGAAGTCGTCGGCTATGCCGGAGAGGGTATCGCCCCTCTGCACCATGTACGCGGTGAAGTATAGACCGCGATCGGCGCGGCCCTCGGCCGACGCGTCGCCGGCCAGCTCCGCCCCGCCGACCGCCGACCCTCCGCCCTTCGAGGCGAGGTCGCGATCGGAGCCCGAAGGGCTCAGGGGGGAGACCGAGCCGAACAGGAAGAGGATGGAGGCGAGGAAGACCGACGAGACCGCGGCGGCCTTCTTCGTCGCGAGGCTCTTGATCCCGCGCGGAATACCGCGAAGCCGCCGTGCAATGGCTCGCGCGAACGCTCCTGCTTGCTCCTTCATCGCGTCATCCACTTTACCCGAAGGGTCCTTTTCACGCAATCGTATTTTTCGGCCTCATTTCGGCACGGCCACCGCGTCCATCACGAGACCCGAAGCCGCCGCGGCTTCATAGACCTCCGATTCGTCCACCGATCCGCGGGGAAGGGGATGGGGGGGAGCGTTCCCGACCAGGAGGACCAGACGCGATTGGGCGGCCCAGGGAAACTCGCTCGCGGCGGCGAAGAGGCCCTCGAAGACCGCCTCGGAGACGTCGCGGCCGCCGCCGCCCTGGAGCGAATCGAGCCTGGACGAGAACGCGGCCGTATCTCGCGTGAAATCGAAGCGCTTGTAGAGGTATTCCTCGAAATAGTCCTTGAAGGCGACTAGGCCAAGGCGGAAGGAAGTGAAGTCGGCCGTCCTCTTCGACAGCAGGTCTGGCAGGCCGTCCTTCAGGACGTCGAGGGCCTTGACCATGCTGCCCGTGGTGTCGAGGCAGAGGACCAGATCCAGGGACCTGCCTTTCTGCGTCTCGAGCAGCGCGTCGATCTGACTCAGGATATCCCGGTCCGTCGAAGCGAAGCGAAGCTCGCCGCGGCCCGCTTCGGCTATCTTTCCGAAGGCGGAGACCGTCTCCGGGTAATAGAGGCCCTCTTTGTAGAATGGCGCCGCCGTAACCGGCGAGGGGGGCGCCGGGGGCCCGAGAGCTGCCTCGAGCACCGCGGGCGCCAGGACGGAAGGAGGCGCAGGCGGCGGAGCGACGGCCGCTCCGGGGGCGGGCGCGCCGGCCGGCGGGCTCGGAAAGCTATCGGGCGGTTTCCGACTCACCCGGACGACGTAGGGATTGTCGGCGAAGGGTCCCGAATAGTCGGCGTAGGGCTTGGCGAAAGTTCGAACATTGATGAAGGCGCCGTCGCGAATGAGGACCTTCCCCGACCGGGACCAGGGATACCCCCAGGCCACGACCGGGGGGATGAAGATATGGAAGGCGTGCCCGAAGATCGGGTCTGCCTCGAGGCTCGAATCGACGAGGAAGTGGAGCTCGTTCGGGCTCGGCGCGCTCCTGCCTGCGAGGATCCTCATCTCTCCGCCGTTCACGGCGTTCTTCTCGAGGGCGCGATAGGCGAAGGAGTCGGCCTTGAGCGCCGGGTCCCGCGTGGACTCGGTGAGGAGGATGGAAGCCAAGCCCGCCTTTGCTCGCACGTATAGGTGAAGGCCGGCGTCGTCGTGCCGCTCGATCCTGAGGTCGTCAGGCCCGAGCGTCAGGGCCGACGGGACCGCGACCGACGGAACGGCGACCGCTCCTCGGACGATGCCGAGGGCGAGGGCCGCGACAGCCGCGGCGTGGGGGTAGGGGCGCACCTATTGATCATCGGCGCGCCGGCATCCCGAGCCAATTCCAAAATGCCTCCGCGTTCGACCTCGGCCCCTTGGTCACGGCTCGGGCGCCCAGCAGCGGGACGCGCGTATGCGGCCCGCGTCCTCGCGGACCAAGCGCTCGAAATCGGCCAGCCTCTTCGCCCGCAGCTTCGGATCGAGGGCAGCTTCCATCCCAAAGCGGTATTTGAGCTCGAGGACCCGCGCCGCGGCCTCGTCGAGCCTGGCCGGTGGCAGCCGGCCCTCCCGGACCGCCGCGACGATGGCGTCGCGTACCCGTGGGGCGGCCCGCATGTCGACGAGCATGAGGAGGTCGGCGCCGGAAGCCAGGGCGGCGACGGCCGAGCGCTCCGGGCTCGAGACCGAAGATAGGGCCTTCATCCCGAGATCGTCGGTGATGGCGACGCCCTTGAAGCCCAGGCGGCCCCGGAGCTCCCCGCTCACTACCGGCAAGGACAGACTCGCCGGGCGGTCGGGATCGACCGCGCGCAGCACGACGTGCGAAAGCATGACGGAGGATACGCGGTTCCCTATCGCCGACGCGAAGCGGGGCAGGTAATCGCGCTCGTAGACCGCCTTCGAGACGTCGATTTCGGGGAGGACAAGATGGGGGTCCTCGCCCGAGTTTCCGGGGAAGTGCTTGGCGACGGCGGCCACCCCCTCGGCCTGGATGCCCCGGATGTAGGCCCCGGCGACGGCGTCGACCTTCGAGGCCTCGCGCCCGTAGGAGCGGGAGCCGAGGAACCGCTTGTTCTCGTCTGTTAGGACCTCGACGACGGGGGCGAGGGCCATGTTGAAGCCGAGGTCCCGGAGCTCGGCCCCCGCCGCGTGCCCCAGCAGGAACGCGAAGCGCTCCCCGCGCAGACCCACTTCGGATGGAGGGGGGACCCTCGTGATACCCTCTCCCTTGAAGCGGAAGACCGAGCCTCCCTCGTGGTCGACGGCCACGACGAGGGGGATGGCCTCCTGGGAGCGATCGGCCGCGCCGCGGGCGGCGGCATCCTGCAAGGCCGCCGTGAAGAGACCCGCCTCCTCCGGAGAGACCGGCAGGTTGAAGCCGAAGAGGACGACCCCTCCGACGGGCATGCTCTCGAGAAGGGCCAGGGTCTCCGCCGAAGGCTTCCCCGAGCCCTCCACTCCTATAAGGAGGACCTGCGCCGCCTTTTGCGACAAGTCGAGGGAGGCGAGTCGCGTCCCAACCCACGGGCCCGAGCAGGCCGCGCCCGTGGCGAGGAAAGTCAAGGCGAGGCCGGCGAGCCTGATGCGGGAGACTCCCGCTCGCGATCCGGTTTGCCGAGGAGACATCGGGGGGAGCCTGCCATGCGGAGGCTTCGCGTTGCAAGGCGACTACAGTCGCGGCGCCTCAGGGGCCGCCTGCCAGACCCGCGGCGATGAGGGCCGCTATGTCCTCGTCAGAGTTGCGCGGCGGCGGGACGGGACCGGCGCCGATCCTATCGGCGGCCAGCACGGAAGCCAAGGCGGCCAGGGTTCGCGAGAAAGGCGAGGAGGGATCGCTGTCGAGGAGGGGTCTGCGCGCCGCTATGCTCGCCGGAAGGGCCGGGTCGTCGACGATGTAGCCCGAGAAAGCCAGCGAGATGCCCAGGTTCCTGGCGACGATATCGCGGAGGCGGCGGCAGAGCTCCGCGTCGCTCGGGTCCCGGCCCATGTTCACGACGGCGCGCGGCCTGAGCGCGCCGAGCCTCTCGAGGGCCGCGGGCCCTTCGGGATAGCGATTCGCGAGGTCGCGGGCGAAATCGAGGAAGGTGAGGCCCGCCCCTTCGCGCTTCGCGGCCGCGAAATCGTGCACGGCCGCCCTCCCGGGACTCTTGTCGGGAAAGGACCGCGACAGCAGCCGATAGGCCGCGGTCTTGAGGAGGGCGTAGGCGTTGAGCACCGAGGTTATCTCCGGCTTGACCACGAGGAGTCCCTCGTCGGAGGCGAGGAAGAAGTCTACGACGTTGTAGGAGGAGCCCGCGCCGAGGTCGAGGATCGCGAAATCGGCGGGCAGGGCCTCGAGCTCCTTGAGGATGCGTCTTTTGGCGAACCATTCGATATTCCCGGTGCCCGGCAGGAGGCCGTCTCCCGGCACGAGCCAGAGCCTCTCGTGTCCCGTCTCGACGAGGAGGTCCCCGAGGGCGCGCTCGCGCTTCCAGGCGAGAGCGCCGATGCCGGGGTGCCTGTTCTTCACGCCCAGGCAGGTATGGAGATTCGAGCAGCCCAGATCCAGATCCACGAGGACGACGGCGCGACCCGCGCGCTTCGCGGGCCCCGAGCCCCCGCCTCGGGAGAGGGCGAGGCCGAGATTGGCCGCTATGACGCTCTTGCCGACGCCCCCTTTGCCCGAGGCGATGGGCAGCAGACGAATCATGTTCACTCCTTCGGGCCTACTCTAGACCCGGCGCGCCGCCGGCGCCAGTCGTGGGCGCGACCGGCCTTCCGTGGTAGCAAGACGCTCCGCCAAGCGATATTCTTGGAGCATGAACCGCAACAGCGCGTCGATAGCCCTCATGCTGGCCCTCGCGGCCATGCCCGCGGCGGCCGCTCCCCCCCTCGGCGTCCTCGTGACGCCGCCGGGCGTGGCGGGCTCTCCGGCCCCCCTTCTCCCGACCAACGAGCAGATCACGGTGGCAACGGAGCCGACCTCGAACGCGGGCCTCTCCGATGTGGAAGCGGTCTGCCAGATCGACGGAGGGACCTTCTATATCGATAGGAACTACGCTGGCCCGATACCCTACGCGGGGAGCATCGCGCCGGGCAGCCACTATTTCGAGCTCGACCTCCCCGGCTACGATCCCCTCGGGATTTGGCTCACGCTCGACGAGAGGACGAAATACACGATCAGCTTCAACCCGGCCCAGACCACCCCGATATTCGCGACCAACGACAGGGTGGCGGTAACCAACGCCCCGACTCTCAGCGCGGGGATCGCCAGCTACCAGATCTTCTGCGACATCGGAGGAGGGGAACTCTACATTGACCAGATCGACATCGGAACGGTCCCCACCGCCAACATCCCCTTCACGGGCAGCATCTCTCCCGGCAGCCACTATTTCGAGCTCGAGCTATCGGGATACCGTAACCTGGGCTTTTGGCTCAACCTCGACGAGAAGACCCAATACACGATCACTCTCAAGCCGGAGAGGATCACCGGCTTCATATCGATAGACGTCGAGCCGAAGGACGCCGCGGTGACCGTCGACGGATCGGTCCCCGGAGCCGGGACCATCGAGGTCCCCGTCGGATCGCACAGAGTCCTCGTCAGGCGGTTCGGCTACATGGACCAGCAAATAGCCGTCGAGGTGACCGACAAGGCGACGTATTACGTCAGGCTCTCGCTCGCCAAGGCTCCCTTCGTGATCACGAGGCTCGGCTTCGACCGCCAAGCGTTCAACCCCCTGAACGCGGGAACGCGGGGCCAAGTCAACCTGAAGTTCGAGGCCTCGAACTACGGCTCGGCCCATGCCGAGATCCGGGGACCGGACGGCGCTCCGGTCGCGACTCTGGACTTCCCGAACATCGACACTTGGGCTCAATCGCGCCCGTGGAAGGGTCTCGGCCCCGACGGGAAGCCCCTGCCCGACGGCGTCTATTCGGTCGTCCTCACCGCCACGCCGGCTCCGGGAGTTCCCGTCCAGCAGGCGGGGCCCGACGGCGGCTTAACCCTCAGCGCGGAGACCGAGATCGATTCCACCCTCGTGATTCGGACCATAGGGACCGCCTCGGCCATACCGGGCCTCCTCTACATGCCCGACCCCCTGACCCAGCCGGCCGGCACCCTCGCGGCGGAAGCGTCCTGGTTCGCGCCTTTCGGAAATCCCCAGTCCTCCGCCTTCGGCCTTTCGGCCGCGGTCTCCGTCGCCGGCGTAGCGACCATCGCGGCGGACGCGGCGGTCGAGACGGGATCCAACGCCGGGAGCGACTTGGCGGGCTCGGCTCTCGTCACCCTGTTCGGGGACAGGACGACCCTGTTAGGCGGGGCCTTCTTCCTCAGAGGCGGCTACAGCTCCGCCCCCGAGCCCTCCCTCCCAGGAGCCGGCAGCGCGATCGAGGCTTCCCTCCCTTTATCCCTCCGACTGGGGGATTTCTCCCTCGCGCTTTCGCCCGGGGCCCTCCTGGACCTCTCGTCGAGCTCGCCTTCCGTCCTGGGCCTCGCCCGGGCGGGCCTCTGGACGGAAGGAGGCTCGTTCAGGGCCGGAGTATCGGGCGAGCTCCCCATGGCTTTCTCGGGCGCTCTGCTCTCGCCCTCCTGGCCCGCGCAGCTCGCGCTCGAGGGCAGACTCATGCTGGGCTCGACGCCCTTCGTCGCGTCCGGCTATATCGACGCCGAGCTCGAGAGGGGAACCGCTCCCGCCTTCGGGATGGGGCTCGGTCTCGGCCTCCTGTTCTAGGTCCGCGCCCCTTCCTGCGCCGGCCTCGCGACGGGTATAGTCACCCTCGGAGAACGCGACATGAAGACCCCCGTAGCCATAGTCCGATGCCCGACCTACGATCCCGCCGTCCTGGACCGGGCGGTGGCCGAGGCGGCCGATCTCGCCGACATGCCCGACGTACGAGGCAGGGCCGTCCTGCTCAAGCCCAACATCCTCAGCGCCTCGCCTCCCGAGAAGGCCATTTCGACGCGCGGGGAGCTCCTCGCCTCCTTCGCCCGGCTCCTGAAGTCCCGCGGCGCCTCGAGGATCATGGCGGGCGAGTCGCCGGCCTTCCAGTCGCCGAGCTCCGCGGCGCGCCGCTCGGGCATAGCCGCGGCCTGCGAGGCCGAGGGAGTCGAGTGGCTGGATTTTTCCGCCGGGGCCGAATACGAGTGCCCAGAAGGCAGACGCGTAAAGCGCTTCGCCTTCGCCTCCGCCCTCAGGGAAGCCGACGTCCTCGTTTCCCTGCCAAAGCTCAAGACGCACAGGCTCATGCGCTATACCGGGGCGATCAAGAACCTCTTCGGCCTGGTGCCGGGACTCGGCAAGAGCGGCTTCCACCTGCGCTTCCCGGGCGTCGCGGACTTCGGCGCGATGCTCGTCGACATCGCCCTGGCGTCCAAGCCCGCCTTCTGCCTCATGGACGCGGTGGTATCGATGGAGGGCGACGGACCGGCCAACGGCCGTCCCGTCGATACGGGCCTAGTCCTCGCCTCCCGCGATCCCGTGGCCCTCGACTGGATCGCGGCCTCGGTGATCGGCTACGACCCCTTCGAGCTGCCCTACCTGGTCGACGCGGCTTCCCGCGGCGCCTGGATATCGGGCCCGGACGACATCGAGGTCAGGGGCCTCGCTATCGCGGACGCCAGGCCGGCTTCCTTCGAGCTGTTGCCGCCCTACTCGAACGCCAGATTCATCACGGAGCTTCTCCCCGCGCCGCTCCGCGCCTTCGTACGCAACGCGACCGTGGCGAGGCCGTTCTTCGACGAAGCCAAGTGCGTCCGCTGCGGCGACTGCGTAAAGATCTGCCCGCCCAAGGCCCTCGAGCTCGCTCCCGCAGGCGGGGCCGGCGGCGATCGCGGTCGCGCGAGGCGCGTGCGCGTAGACTACGACAAGTGCATTCGCTGCTACTGCTGCCACGAAGTCTGCCCGAAGGACGCGATAAGCCTTCGCAAGCGCCCTTTCTGAGAGCCTCGGCCGCCCGCCGCGAGCCTCAGCCGCTCGCCAGAAGTCGGTCGGCCATCAAGAGCGCGGCGACCATCAAGGCGTGGGAGTATTGGCCGGTGCCCATCGACGCGCGGACCTCGCCGGCGGGGACGAGGTAGGAATCGATGACCTCGTGCTCGTCGAAGGCCGTCCCGCCCGCCCTCGAGAGGCCCTCCGCAAGAAAGACGTGGAAGCGATTGTCCATGAAAGCCGGGTTGGGGAAGACAGAGCCCGCCAAACGCATCGAAGCGGCGGCGAAGCCTGTCTCCTCGGCGAGCTCGCGCGCGGCCGCCGCCGCCGGATCCTCGCCGCGTTCCACTACGCCGCCGGGGAACTCGACGCTGACCTCGTCGGAGCCGTGGCGGTACTGGCGAACCATCAGGAAAAAAGTCCCCTCCCCCCGGCGGACCACGGGAACCACCGTCGCCCAGTCCGGCGCCTCCAGCACGACGAATCGGCCTACGCGGCCGCCGGGTCCCTCGTTCTCCATCTCCGCGACCGTGAAGACGGGAGAGGAAAGAAGCTCTTTCCGCGCGATCCTTTTCCATTTGACCGATCCCTCGTCCATTTCCAGCCTCCCGGCGAAGGAATAGTACATGGCGCCGCCTCGGGCCGGCAAGCCGCCGGCCTTGCGCCGAATCGCTTCGCATTGTAGCATTGGGTTACGAATGATCCTGCCCAGCTTCAAGAAAATCTCCACCAAAGTGGCGCTGTCCTACGTGCTGATCGCGCTCCTCCAGGGCGGCCTTTCCATATTCACCCTCAATTTCGTCACCACCCAGGCCATGGAGGCTTCCCTCGACGACCAGCGGCTCAAGACCGGCCGCCTCATCGAGAATTACTTCATCGACGCGAAGAACGAATTGGAGGTCAAGGCGGACCTCCTCGCGGGGCAGGGGAACCTCACGAGCCTCCTGATCCGGGGCGACCTCGAGACGCTGGGCTACGAGCTCTCTTTCTACCTCGCCCCCCTCAAGCTGGACGCGATCCTCGTGGTCGATCCCCGCGGGAATCGGATCGTCGACGTCGGCAAATCCTCGATCTCGAGCATCCTCCTCAAGCGCAATCCCATCGATATCCTCGACAGGGGCCTCGCGACCACCATCGCGGGCGAGGGCAACAGGATACAGCTGTGGAGCCTCCACGAGATGGCGATCAACGGCAAGCGCCGGGGCATGCTCTGCGTCGCTCAGAGCCTCGACCGCTCCTTCATAGGGAGAGTCGAGGAGATCTCGAGCACCCAGATGCTGCTGGCCCTGCGCAAGACCATACTGGTCAACGGCCGGCTGGGCGACAACGTCTTCATCGAGTACAGCCGGCGCGTGGCCGCCGACCCGGATCTCGGCGCCTCGGGGAAGATAAAATCCTTCGTCTATAAGACCACCACCTTGCCCGGATACCCCGACCTCGAGCTTGTGTACTTCATCGATACCGCCACCTCCACGGCCCTCCTATCGCGCTACGTGACCTCGACCCTCCTCATACTCGCGGCGACCCTGGTGGTGGCTTTCGT
>Ga0181529_10006368_pt1 | contig 12011 bp, 15 predicted proteins | sample PEATcosm2014_Bin_36_FD_119763 | JGI IMG/M metagenome (GOLD analysis project Ga0181529, IMG submission 119763) | Peatland microbial communities from MTU Mesocosm Facility, Houghton, MI, USA - PEATcosm2014_Bin10_30_metaG | ecosystem: Environmental > Terrestrial > Soil > Wetlands > Peat | place... | reverse complement strand
GCTCGGCATCTTCCCGAGCGTCCTTGCCGACACCGAATCGATGGCAATGATGTCGGTGGAGAGGACGAGCATCCGCTGCTCGTTGTACTGGCTGCCCGAGTGCCCGCGAGGCCCTCCGGTGAGCATGACCTTGTCCGCGTCGACGATATTGAGGGCGGGCTTTCGGAAAAGGCAGGCATCCGCTATGCATTGGTCGAGCCCCTGCGCGTGGAAGGCCTCCCGGTCCCAGACGATACCCATGAGATTCTTCATGGCGCAGGTCATGCCCGCGCCCCCATGCTCCTTGAGCACGGGCACGTTGATGAAGACGTCGGCCTCCAGGATCAGCTCGTGCACCTTCATCTTCTTGATCGCGACCGCTCCCGGAACGACTACTTCCTGGTAGCTCGATGAGCCGTCGCCCGAAACGACGGTCGCGCCGCCCTCCTTGGCGTAGCTCTCTATGAGGGAGGCTTTGTACGAGGCGGGACCGCTGTCGCAGCTATGGTCGAAAACCCAGACCTTTCTCGCGCCCGCCTGGAGGCATTGCTCGACGAGCCGCTTCACGAGCTCGGGATTGGTCGTGGCGGCCAGCCGCGGCTCCTGGCTCCATCCGATGTTCGGCTTGATCGCCACCGTCTGCCCCTTGCGGACGAAGGCGGCGATGCCGCCGATTTCCTGCAAGGCGCGGTCGAGCCTCGACGCTTGGCTTCCCCCCTTCACCGCGACAATGTCGGGGGGAATCGGGCCTTGCGAGGAGGTCTGCGCCCAGAGACCGCCGGGCGCGCCCCGGCGGCCGAAGAAAAGCGTCGCGGCTCCCAAGGTCGCGGCCCTTTTGAGGAACTCGCGCCTGTCCATCATGGCATCATCTCCCATCCAGCTACCTCCGCCGTCCATGGGGCACTCTCGTCCTTCGGCTGACAGTTTACAACCGGCACACAGTTCGTCAATTCAATCGTGGGCGCAGGTCGCCCTCGTCCTGCCTGAAAACGAAATCGCCAGGGGTATTGCGCGGGCGCTAGCGGCGGCCGTCAATAGACGGCGAGCCTTTCGCCGTCCAGGGCGCCTCCTCGTAGCTCGAGCACCTCGCTGCAGAGCCGCGAGACTTCCGCCTTGGAATGGCTGACCATCACCGCCGTGATGCCGGTAGTTCGCTGAATGCGGAGAAGCTCTTCTCCTAGCTCCTCTCGGAGCTCTTCGTCCAAGGCCGAGAGCGGCTCGTCGAGGAGAAGGAGCTCGGGGCCCCGAGCCAGAGCTCGAGCCAAGGCGGTGCGCTGTCGCTGGCCGCCCGATAGTTCCCTCGGGAACTGATGAGCCTGGGCATCGAGCCGCACGAGCTCGAGGAGCCGGGCCGCCGTGTCCCGGTCCGGATTGGCGTAGAGTAGGTTCCCGAGGACGGTCATGTTGGGAAATAGGGCGTAATCCTGCGCCACGTAGCCCACTCGGCGTCCCTGCGGTCGGATGAACACATTGGTCGATGAATCGTACCATACGTCTTTTCCGACTCGCAGATGGCCGGCATCGGGACGATCGAGGCCCGCGAGGCAGCGGACCAGGGTGGTCTTGCCAGAGCCAGAGGGGCCGCGCACGCCTAAGAAGCCGCCCTCCGGAAGATCGTACTCGAGCTCGAGGCAGAAGCGCCTCTTGCCAGCGCGCAGTTGCTTGACAAGATAGAAGCTCAGCACTCGATCCCCCTACCGTCTCGCTCCGCGCCTCTGCATGAAGAGGAGCGCAAGGATCGCGACGTAGCTGGCGGCTACGAGCGCGATCGAGTAGACCTGGGCGCCCGAGAAGTCGAGCGCCTCGACGTGCTCGTATACGGCGATCGAGACTGTCTTCGTGACGCCGGGGATGCTGCCGCCGATCATGAGGACGATGCCGAACTCGCCGATGGCGTGGGCGTATGTCGTCACTATGCCCGCGAAAAGCGCCGCCCTCATGTTCGGGATCACGATCCGCAGGATCGTCCTCAGTCTCCCCTTGCCGAGCGTATAGGAGGCCTCGAGCAAGCCTGGGCTCACGCCGAGGATCCCCGTTTTGAGGGATGTGAGCATGAACGGCAGCCCCGAGACGCAGCCTCCCACGACTATGCCGACGAAGGAGAAGGCGATCCTTAGCCCGAACGTCGATTGGAAGAAGGCCCCAACGGGGCTCCTGGGAGAGAGGGCGACCAGGAGATAGAAGCCGAGAACCGTCGGGGCGAGCACGAGAGGCAGGGAGGTCAGGGCCTCGAGGAAGACGGTCCACCCCGCCCTCGCGCGGGCGAAGGCCCAGGCGAGGGGAAAGCAGACTACGAGAAGGAGTATGGTCACCCAGGCCCCTAGCCTGAGCGAAACCAGGAAAGGGGCGAGCTCCATTCCTTAGGGCTTGCCGTAGCCGAATGCGGCGAAGACGGCCTGCGCCTCTGAGGAAGAAAGGAAGTCGGCGAAGGCTGCGGCAGGCTTGGAATCCCCCGAGGCCGCCAAGACGACGAAGGCCTGCTCTATGGGGGCATAGAGACTCGGGTCGACCTCGAACCAGAAGGTCCCTTCCTTGTCGTAAGCTTGAACCTCTTTCGAAAAGAGGGCCGACTTGTTGACGAACCCCGCGTCCGCGCTGGTGAGCGTGAACTGCAGGGCCTGGGTGACGTTCTGCGCGGTGACGAGCTTGGGCGCGACCGACTCGTAGATCCCCGTCTTGATCAGGGCTTCCCTGGCGGCTCGGCCGTAGGGGGCAGTCTCGGGATTGCAGTTGGCCCAGTGCGTTACGCCAGGGTCCTCCAGGATCGCGAGGCCCTTCGAGAGGTCGAGATTTCTCGTAGTGAGGAGGATGAGCTTTCCAACAGCGTAGACCTTGGCCGGCCCCGTGGTCATCTTCGCTTGCACGAGGTCCTGGGCGAAGCCAGTGTCCGCCGACATGAAAACCTGGAACGGCGCGCCATTCTTGATCTGAGTGACGAGGCTCCCCGAGGATCCGAACGTGAACTCCGCCTGATATTGCGGGTACATCCTCGCGAAGGCTGCGCCCAGCTGATCCTTGACGGCGCTCAAGTTCGCGGCGGCGGCGATGGAGAGCTTCTCCTGGGCGGCGGCGAACGAGAACGCCCAGGCGAGCGCTAAGACAGTGATCGCGATCCTTTTCATGACATACCTCCTCGATCCATGAAATCGTGCTTGATTCTCCTCGATGCGGAGCGCGGCTCCGCTGATCACGAGCTCGAAAACCGGCCATCAGACCTGACATCCTTCGCGTGCAGCGCCTTGTCCTCCAGCCAGCCCTCGCGCTCCGGATCGTGCCGGTCGAAGGCCGCGACATAGGGCTTGATGTCGAGGAGGGGCGTGCCGTCTATCATGTCGGGATCGGCGAAGCGGATAAAGCTGCCTTCGATCGAAAGGAGCCGGACGATGGACAGGCCGATGGCGTTGGGTCGCCTCGGCGATCTCGTGGCGAAGATGCCGTGCTTCCCGGTGTCGAGGAAGGGAACCACCTCCAGCGAATAGCCATCCACGAGATGGAGGTGGTACACCAGGATGATGTGGGAAAATCCTTCGAGATCGCGGAGCCCCCCTATGTACGGCGGGAAAATTTCCACGGACCCCTTCTGGCCCTCGGCCCCCGACGGCTGAATGGGCATATTCTCGATCGAGACATAGGGACTGCTTATTGCTCCTATGTACGGGAAGAAGTGCCCACTTTCGAAAGGCATCGGCGCGCCTCCATATGCTCTGAAGCTGATCGCGTCACATGGAGGCATGGTAGCGCTTTCCTGTTCAGTACTCAATAGTTGAGTATTCAATAATGAGGGCTTCAATATAGGCGAAATATGCGACAGCCGCCCTCGGCCGGCCCTTCGATCCATGCGTCGAGGATATCCTAGCCGTCCCGTCTCGCCCCACGTGCTCCGATACCTACGGGAGAGCTGCCCTCCTCGCATTCCTTGAGCCATCCGAGCATGGACTCGAGCTGGCTGATGCGGTATCGATAGACAATAAAATCGATCGCAGAAGGATCGGCGACAGTCGCCCGATCCCTCATCTCGGAGAGCCATGCGTCGCAAAGACCGATCTGCGCGCCTATGAGCCTGATCTCGGACCTCGGGAAGTAGAGACGGATGAAATAGAGCTTGGCGAGAAACTCGAGGCGGAATTCCCTCCTGGGACTTGGCGACTTGACCCAATCGAGGAAGATTTGCCTGCCCTTGGGCAGCAGGCCGTACATCTTGCGGACGATCCCGCCCGAACGGTCGATGGCCACGGATAGTATGCCCTTCGACTCGAACTTCGCGAGAATCGAGTAGAGCTGGGCCTGTTTGACCGTCCAGATGAGCCCGAGTCCGGACTTCAGGCGAAGGCTCTGGTAGAGCTCGTACCCATAATGTGGAGACCTGTACAATAGCCCAAGAAGGGTGTACTCGATCGGGTTCTCCGTCAGGCTCCCGCTCTTGCGCATAGACCTACCCTCCAGCATCCCCGAATGGCTTTCAATGGGCAAGGTCATAATAATGGACAAAGACTGGATCTGCGACGCTTCTTTCGACAAGCTGGCTGAACGGCTCCTGATTGGCCGGGACCTGGACCTTAATCATCTACGCCCACCACTCCTCTCGCATCCGTCGTTCCCTGGAGCGAAAATCCACATCCTCGCGCCTTGGTTTGGTCCTGTTGTTTCCCTTCGAAACAGCTCGATTTTGCGCCGCTGGGGCAGAGGCTTCCTGGATCACGTTTCGTATTTTAATTCATTGTGCCACAAATAATTAATGCTCATCGATCTTGCGAAGTTGGCATGCTTTTTGCTGAAGCATTGTTAGAACCCTAAGGTTCATCGCGAATCGTTCAGGTTCGCGGACATCAGCTCAAAGGGGGATCGCTATGGATCTCGTAAAATGGGACAGCCCCGCGCCGATGGACGTTTGGGATGCCTTCGACGGCTTGCGCGGGGAATTGGATCGGGCGCTCGATCCTTTCAGGATACCTTCGGTCGCGGGTCTCCTCGATCGAACGACCGCTCCGGCGGTCGACGTCCTCGAGACGGAGGAAGAATACCTCGTCATGGCCGATCTGCCCGGCGTCGACAAGCGCGACCTCGAGGTGAGCGTCACCGGATCCCTGCTCTCCATCAAAGGGGACAAGAAGGGAGAGCGAGACTCCGAGAAGCGCAAGATCTTCAGGAAGGAGACCTGGATCGGTTCGTTCAGCCGCACGATAGACCTGCCGGCTCAGATCGACGCGGGCAAGATAACGGCCGAGCTCAAGGATGGCGTCTTGACCGTGCGCATCGCCAAGCGCGAGGAAGCCAAGACGAAACTGATCACGGTCGCGACTGAATAGGAGGCGCACCATGGAAGTCAAAGACAAGAACGAAGGCCTGAGGACCATGATCCCCGCCTGTTCCATTGCGGAGGATTCGGGCTTGGTGACGGTGAAGGTCGAGATGCCCGGGGTTCCCAAGGAAGCCCTGGAAATAAGGATCGAAGGCAACGAGCTGTCGGTGTCGGGGAATCGGCGCCTGGACGCCCCGCGGGGACGCTATATCCTCAAGGAGAGGCGGGCCGAGGCTTTCAAGAAGGTCTTCACCTTGGACGATACGATCTCGCGCGAGGATGTCGACGCCGCTCTCGCGGATGGCATTCTCACGCTCAAGCTGCAGATCAAGGAGGCCGCGAAGCCTCGGCGCATAGAGATCGCCTGATGGCTCAGGCGGGCGCGTGGGCGGCGCCGCGTCGCGGCCGCCTCCACGCGCTGGCGGATATTCCAACGAACTTCCGAGGACCTTGCGAGGGATGCCATGAATCGGAAAGCAGCGGGATTGCTGGTAGCGCTGGTCGCGCTTCTGACCTCGACGAGCATGTATGCCCAGGACTCCAAACAGGGCAGGTACTGCATAGCATATTTCCAATACACGGATTGGCTAAAGATCACCTTACCGATCACGTCGTATGGCCAAGACAAAGTGTCTTCCTCCGGGGAGGCCTTCATAGATCGCGGGGACGGGGTCTTTTCTCAACAAGCCTATCCCTCCCTGCCAAGCTTGATAGAGGACTTCGTCTCGAAGGGCTATGCGCTGCGGCAGCTCGAGTACGGCGCCCCCGGGTCGGGCGGCATGGTTCAGCTTCTTTTCGAGAAGGCCGAGATCGGGAAGGGCTCGGAACGATGAAGGAGTACGTCATGGTATGGCTCATGAGGCATCACGTTCAAAGGCACTCTGTCCTTGCGTTTTCGCTGTCCCTATTATTATCATCACCCCTGGCTTGGGCCGAATCGCCTGCCGATTCGACGCCGGCCGCAACCAAGGCCGATCTGTCCCAGGCTGTCTCCGTCCAGAACGCTTTCCGTTCAGTCGCCAAGAGAGTCCAGCCGGCGATCGTAGAAGTCAATGTCACCATCACGCAGGCCGTTCCGGACAATCCCCAGGAGGATTTCCCTTGGCAGTTCTTCTTCGGCGATGCTCCCGACCAGAAACCCGCGCCTCGCAAGGAACAGGGGCTCGGTTCGGGCATTATCGTTCGGCGGGAGGGCGGCAGCTACTATGTTTTGACCAACAACCATGTGGCGGGATCCGCGGACAAAATCACGGTCAGGACCTTCGATGGAAAGGAATATGCGGGCAGTCTCGTGGGCAAGGACTCGCGCAAGGATCTGGCCCTGGTCAAGTTCAACAGCAGCAACAATGATATAGCCGTGGCTACCCTCGGCGATTCATCCACCCTTCAGGTCGGGGACTGGGCCATCGCCATCGGCAGCCCCTATGGCTTGGTCTCTTCGGTCACCGCAGGCATCGTCAGCGCCCTTGGCCGCACGGGCGGGCCCGACGGCAACATTTCGGATTTCATCCAGACCGACGCGGCGATCAACCGCGGCAATTCGGGCGGAGCGCTGGTGAACATCTATGGCGAGGTCGTGGGCATCAATACCTGGATCGCCTCGGAGGGCGGCGGCAATATCGGCCTCGGTTTCGCCATTCCGATCAACAGCGCCAAGAAGGCCATCGAGGACTTCCTCTCCTACGGCAAGGTCCGATACGGGTGGCTGGGCGCCACGCTCGAGCCTCTCGATAAGGCTGGAGACGCGGAGCTGGGAGTCGATCCCGGCAAGGGGGCCTTGGTGGCCGACGTATATCGCCGCGGACCGGCCGAAAAAGGCGGCGTCCATCCTGGCGACGTGATCCTAGGCCTGAACGGCGCCGATATCTCCGAGGTGGATCAACTCGTACGGCTCGTAGGCGATCTGCCCACCGGCAAGGACGCCGACGTTCGGATTTTGCGCGACGGAAAGACCCTCGATGTAAAGATCGACATCGAGGCTCGCGACGAGAAGATCGTAGCCGACGCTCGGAGCCTCTTCCCCGGCGTCGATGTGGTCTCGCTCGACAGCGAGGACCTGGACAAGGCCGCCCTGCCCAAAGGCGTTAAGGGCGTCGTTGTGGTGAAGGTGCAAGACAAGTCCCCCGCCGATATCGTCGGCCTCCAGCAGGGGGACATTATCACCAAGGTCGGGGATATGGACGTCAGGAACCTCCGCGACTATTATCGCGGCCTCTCCGATCCCGCCAACGCCAAGGTAGAATTCACCATCCTTCGAGATGGCGAGGCCCTGACCACCCCGGCCGTGACCGCGCATTAGGCATGGCCACGAATGGCGCGCCTGGCCGACGGTGAGAGCCCTGCGAATCAGGCGGTTTCGTCGGGCCCGATCCGATCGGCCTTCGCGAGCTTGGGGAAGAGCCGGATCCACAGGCCGACCACCGCGAGCGTCCCGATGCCGCCGATCAGGACCGCGGGGACTGTCCCGAACCAGGCGGCCGTGATGCCGGACTCGAATTCCCCCAGCTGATTCGAGGTGCCTATGAACATCGAATTCACGGCGCTGACCCTGCCTCGCATCTCGTCGGGCGTCTGGAGCTGGACCAAGGACTGCCTGATGACGACGCTGATGACGTCCGAGCCGCCGAGCAGGACCAGGGCGCATAGGGAAAGGGCGAAGGATCTCGAGACTGCGAATACGATTGTGGCGAGGCCGAATACGGCGACCGCGAGGAACATCGTCCTCCCGACTCTGCGGCGAAGCGGCCTGCGCGCCAGGAAAAGCGATATCGCGAGGGCTCCGATGGCCGGGGCGCTGCGAAGGAGGCCGAGGCCCCAGGCCCCGGTCTTCAGGATGTCCCTCGCGTAGATGGGCAGCAGGGCGGTGGCGCCTCCGAGGAGCACCGCGAACAGGTCGAGGGAGATGGCCCCGAGGATGACCTGCCGCTCGCGGATGAAGGCGATGCCGGCGAACACCGACCTGAGCGTCGTGACTTCGCGCTTGGGGGGCTTGCCCTGGATTTTGGCGATGGAGATGAGGACGCAGGCCGCTAAGTACAGGAGCGAGGCCGAGGCGAAGACGCCGCTCGCGCTGAGAGCGTACACGAGGCCTCCGAGCGCCGGCCCGACGATGGTCGCTACCTGGAAGGCCGAGGCCGACCAGGCCGCCGCGCGCGGAAAGTCCTCGACGCTGACCAGGGCCGGCATCAGGGACTGCATGGTCGGCCCCTCGAAGGCTCGGGCGGCGCCGATGGCGAACACGATGGCGAGTATGCTCTCCTTGTCCAGCCTGCCCATGAAGCACGTCGCCGCGAGGAGCCCCGTGCCGAGGGCCTCGACGAGCTGGCAGGCGCGGACGATCCCGCGCCTATCGTAGCTGTCGGCGACGTGGCCGACGACGAGGGTCAGGACGAACATAGGCAGGAATTGCGCGAGGCCGACGAGGCCGAGATAGAAGGCGCTGCCGGTGAGGGCGTACATCTGCCAGCCCACCGCCACCGCCTGGAACTGGAAGGCGACGGTGGCGGCTATCCGCGCCAGGAGGAAGAGCGCGAAGGGGCTCGACAGCCGCGGCGACTTCGTGGTCTCGTCTCCTACCAGGGGACCGCTCCGTTCTCGCCCAATAACCCGCCGTTCCAGCTCCGATCGGCCTCGAGCACCATGCTCGCCAGGAGGGGAGCGGGCTTCTCCGGCGGGCGCGAGGACGAGCCGCCGTCGGTTACATGCGTGAGGGAGCCCAATCCGCTCGAGATGCTCGCGACGGCGGAAGCCCCGAGGACCTTGGTCTCGTAGACCCGCCGCAGTCCTGAGATCGTGGCCTGTTCGGTCGCGGCGACGCTTATCCCGGAATTGCCGATGAGGATACCCAAGCGCCCTGCGTCGCGCTCGACCTTGGCGCGGGGCGCCAGGAGGACGACGACGCCCCGGGCTCCGAGCTCGCGGGCCGCGGCGAGCCCGATCCCCTCGTTCGCCCCGGTTATGGGAGCAGGCTTCTTCCCGCTCATAAGCCTTTTCCTCCTTTGCCGGTCTCGGCCGATCGCCCGGCTAGAATGCTCGCCGCGCAAGAAAAATGAGCCAGCTTGACTTCCTCAGTATGCCGCATTACGATTGACTAGTCAAATATACCCGGAGGCTCGAGTGAACGCGAGTGGGCCCAATCTGACGATCAATAAGGTAGTGCGAATGGCGCAAGCGTTCATCAATTGCAGGCTCAAGCCCATCGGCCTGAGCAGCGGGCTCTTCTACTTCATCCTCGAGCTGATGGAGCGCGACGGGCTTTCGATGCAGGAGCTCAGCAGGGCGGTGATGGTGGACAACGGGTACACGACTCGAGCCGTGAAAAGGCTCGTGGATCGCGGGTACCTCCGAAAGCGCGTCGATTCGGCCGATTCGCGGTCCTATCGAATATTCCTGACAGCCAAGGGAAGGAAGACGTCTTCCGCCATTCAAGCAGCCCTGCTGGAGTGGGCCGATCTGGTCACCGAAGGCGTATCCGACGAGGAGATCGGCGTCCAATACCGGGTTTTCGATGCCTACTACAGCAATGCGAAGCGCCATTTTAAGGAAGCAAACGCGGACATAGGATGAGGAGTCCACCATGGCACGGATGAGAGCGATCCAAGTCGGCAAACCGGGCGGAGATTTCGATCTCGTGGAGATCGAAATTCCTGCCCCGCGCGAAAACGAGGTTCTTGTCAAAGTCGAGGCCTGCGGAGTTTGCCATGGCGACGCCATCGTCAAGGACGGGTCCTTCCCCGGCCTCGCCTACCCAAGGATCCCGGGGCACGAGGTGATCGGAACGATCTCCGGCCTTGGCCTGGGCGTCGAGGGATGGTCCCCAGGCCAGAGAGTCGGCATAGGCTGGCACGGCGGCCACTGCTTCAAGTGCCCGGCCTGCAGGCGCGGCGAGTTCTGGGCCTGCGAGCATTCCCTGACCACGGGCATCTCGGTCGACGGCGGCTACGCCGAGTACATGATCGCTCGTTCAGAGGCGCTGGTCCCCATCCCGGATGAGTTGTCGTCGGTCGAGGGCGCGCCCCTGCTCTGCGCTGGCCGTACGACCTTCTCCGCCTTGCGGAGCAGCAATGCCAGGGCCGGCGATCTCGTCGCCATCCAGGGCCTCGGCGGGCTCGGCCACCTGGCGCTTCAATACGCCCTGCGGATGGGGTTCAGGACGATCGTGCTGTCTCGCGGCCGTGAGAAGGAAGAGTTGGCGATCGAGCTCGGCGCCCACGGCTATATCGACGCGGAGGCGACCGACGCCGCGAAGGAGCTGAGGCAGATGGGCGGAGCCAAGGTGATCCTTTGCACGGCGCCAAACGCGAAAGCCGTGTCATCCGCGGTCGCGGGCCTGGGTCGCAATGGACAGGCTGTGATCGTGGCGGCCGGCAGGGAGCCCCTTCAGATTCCGTCCGGCCTTCTCATCGGGGCCGGAAGATCGATAATCGGATCGGGCGCCGGCGAGCCAGGCGATGCGATCAGGTTCAGCGTCATGACCAAGGTGATCCCTATGGTAGAGGTCTTCCCGCTCGAGCAAGCGGCTCAGGCCTACGAGAAGATGCTGTCCGCCAAGGTCCATTTCAGGGCGGTCCTGAAAATGTGAGGCAGGATGAAACGCAGAGCTCCTTTCCCGGATCGATACGGCCCATGGGCGGTGGTCCTCGGGGCGTCGGAGGGCCTCGGGGCAGCTTTTGCCCAAGCCCTCGCCGGCCGAGGCATGAATCTCCTCCTCGTCGCCCGCAGAGCGGAGCTCCTTGAGAAGTTAGCCGACTCTCTCCGTCGGCTCTTCGGCGTCGAGGCGCGCTGTCTCGCCGCCGACCTTTCTTCCGCCGACTTTCCCGGGCGACTCGGGGCAGCGGTCTCCGGACTCGAGCTAGGCCTGGTCGTCTACAACGCCGCCTTCGCGCCAGTCGGCGACTTCCTGGGCCTGGAGCCCGAGGACCTCTCGAGGGTGATCGAGGTCAACGTCCGAGCGCCTTTGCTGCTGCTGCGATCGCTCCTGCCCGCGATGGCCGCTCGAAGGCGCGGCGCCGTCGTTCTGATGTCCTCTCTGGCCGGATACCAAGGCACGCCGCGGATCGCGACCTACGCCGCGAGCAAGGCTTTCAGCAGGATCCTGGCCGAAGGCCTTTGGTTCGAGCTCAAGGACTCGGGCATCGACGCGATCGCGTGCTGCGCTGGGGCTATCCGCACGCCTGGCTATGCGAGCGCGGGCGGCCGCGGCGCCCCGGGCGCGCGAGATCCCGCATTCGTGGCGGAGCGGGCGATCCAGGGCCTGGGCCGTGGGCCGGTCGCGATCCCGGGCTTCGTCAATGCGGTGGCCGCCTGGGCCATGGGCCGCGCCCTGACCAGGCGAGCGGCCATCGGCCTGATGGCGCTCTCCACCGCGGGCCTGCGACCATCCGCCGCGCCGGGGAAACGAGCATGAACGACTTCGTCGCGGGATTCATCGCGCCATGGCTCATCAACGCTGTCATCCTCGCGCTCCAGCTCTCGCTTCCCGCGCGCGAGGTCAGCGGCTACGTGCGGGACCGGAGGACGGGCGAGACGCTGAGCTACCGGCTCAACGGCCCCTTGGTGCTGGCGATGCTCGTCGCGCTCTGGCTGCTCGCGGGCCGGCTCGGCCTCCTGCCCTGGGACTGGCTCTACCTCCATCGCTGGTCCGGCCTGGCCGGCTCCTGCGCCTTGGGCCTGGCTTTCAGCCTCGCGACCGTGGGGACCGAAAGAGGCGATGGGCGCAGTCTCCTGGCCGATC
>Ga0181529_10006365_pt1 | contig 12015 bp, 14 predicted proteins | sample PEATcosm2014_Bin_36_FD_119763 | JGI IMG/M metagenome (GOLD analysis project Ga0181529, IMG submission 119763) | Peatland microbial communities from MTU Mesocosm Facility, Houghton, MI, USA - PEATcosm2014_Bin10_30_metaG | ecosystem: Environmental > Terrestrial > Soil > Wetlands > Peat | place... | reverse complement strand
CCCACACGGCTTCGGCTGAAAAATCGAAATGCTCTTGGCCCATGGCCCAGGCACCGTGGATATTTTTCCGGATCAATTCAAGACGGAGGAATCAACCCAATTCGAGATTCGCCCAGCCCCAATGATTGGTCCTAAAGCGAAGCCCGTGGGCGGCGAACCGACCTAAGGCATGTGGGCAGTTCATGGTTTCCATGCTTAATCGACCAATCAGAAATCGAGGCTCCTCGAAATCGCGCTCAGAAAGGAAAAACTACGGTGTAAACTACGGGTTTTATTTCGATAAGTTGCCCAAAGTTGCGTCATGTCGCATCGACGAACTCATGCGAATCCAACTTACGTAACCCCATTAAAAAAAGAAACCTCCAGAGGTTTCTGGAGGTTTCAAATTGGGTGCAGGGGTTGGATTTGAACCAACGACCTTCAGGTTATGAGCCTACTAATCTCACTATGAGATAGTTGCGTCAGAATGAAGCGGACGGTATCAGACGGTATTAGACGGGTCTGGACGGGGTAGAAACGGACAGTCTTTGGACAGTAGCCCATCGGAGTGATTCGACGAGAGATGATGGTCAACGACGACAGGCTAACGACAATTAGAAATCGCCACTGCCGGAAGATGAGGCCGACGGGAGGGATCAGAGCTTCCTTACTTCCAAGCGACCTCATTTTCGACCTGAACTCTCGAAAACGCCCATCAGCGGTCGCGTCGGTAATCGCGCGGAGTAAGGCCCGTTTCCTTCCGAAACGCCTGCGCGAAGTGGCTCGGATTCGAGTACCCGACCTCGTTCGCAACAGCAATGACACTTTTGCTCGTTTCCCGTAGCAGACGTTGCGCAGCCTCGATTCGAAGCTTGATCTGATAGCGCGATGGCGGAATTCCGGTTGCTCGCTTGAAGAGTCGGTTGAAGTGAAATTCGCTCAGGCCGGCGATTTCAGCGAGCCTTGGCAGGCTGAATTCATCCGCTCGATGCTCCGCCATCCAATCGGTTATCCGGCGCAGCTTGTAGCCCGGCAACGCGGGGCTCTCGCCTTGCATCGTTGGGTCGAGCGAAGCGTAGTTGCGGGCCAGATGGACGGCAACCGCCTGGGCAATTCCCCGCACGAAGAGGCCGCTGGCCGACCTGCGCACCGCCTCGTCCTTGAGCTGTTGGAGCAAGCCCGTCAAGGCAGCGTCCTCGAAGCCGGAGATTTCCCGCAATCGCGCGTGGGCAGCGTTCTTCCCGAACACTTCCTGGAGCCCCTCTTGGAAAAGCGGCAGGCTTAACAACACGAGAACCACCTCGAACGGCTCAGGAGTCAGAGTCCGAAAGCGGAACTCGTATGGGGCGCCGCCCGCAGTCAAGTAGAGCGAACCTCGCTTGAGCCGCGTCGTTAGCCAGGGCCCGTCGCCTTCACGTTCTTCCGCTTCCGCTTCGCCCGAGCTGATCCAGGCGACGAAAGGCTCCGTGACCGCCGGCATAATAAACGGCTCCGTCTTGGCGGGTAGGGCCATAACCGCCAGACGAACGCCCTGCCATGCCGGACCCTTGCCAGAGGCAATGCGGACTCCAGCAGCGTACCGGTCGAGCCAATCGGCGGAGGTGTGAGCGGGCACCGGCATAAGGGGAGGCGTGCAAAATAAGCCATGCCTCCTCCTCCAGGCAACTCTCCTGCGCCCGCAACGCAACGGAGGCGGGTGGCGCCGCGGTATGGCCGCAGAGAGAAACCTGAATCTAGCCGACCAATCGGCAGGCCTTATGAAACCGGCGGGAAGTCGGTCGACGCGGCCAACTCCGCTTGTGCCTCGAAGCCGGCGATGCGCTTGCGCAACGTCGCAATCGTGCTCTGCAGCGCCAGGGAGCCGAGTACCAAACGCAAGGGAGCCGGCTCTACGTCGGCGCTCTCGATGATACGCGCGGCCATCCGCGCGGGGTCGCCTGGTGCAAGACCGTTCTTTGGGTCCAGCATCTTCATAAAAGCTCGCGCGGGTGTGTTCTCGTAAGCCGGAAGGGACTTAGCTACCCGGGCGCCGCCGTAGCGAAATTCCGTGCGCGCTCCGCCTGGCTCGATGATGGTCATGCCGATGCCAAATGAGGCGACCTCTTGAGCGACGGATTCGACGAATCCCTCGATGCCCCACTTCGACGCGTGGTATAGGGAATTACCGGCGAATGCCACTTGGCCGCCATAAGTGGAGATCTGGATCACACGACCACCCCCCTGGCCTCGCAGGTGCGGGAGTGCGGCTCGGATCAGATGAATCGGACCAAGCAGGTTGGTGCCGATCAGGTGCTCGACCTCGTCGTTGCTAATTTCCTCGGCGGCGCCGAAGAGGCCGTATCCCGCGTTGCTGATGATGACGTCCACACGCCCGCGTTGGAACGCCAGTTCGACGACCCGCTGGATGGCCGAGGGATCTGTCATTTCGAGAACTTCTGCGTGAAAGGTCTTCGGGTAGCGCTGGACTAGATCGGCGACTTTGCCGGTGTCCCGGACGGTGCCAATGACGCGGTCGCCGCGCGCGAGAAGTTGATCCGTAAGTTCGCGGCCAAAGCCGCTGCTGATTCCGGTAATGAGCCAAGTGCGTTGTTTCATGGTTGTTTTATTCTATAAATTGAATGTCTACCGGCTCCTTGTCGTCGGTCAGTGGGAGCGGATGGCTTCCAAGTCGGAGCGCACGCGTCCCGGCTCGGATTCGAGCGGCATGTTTGCAGTGTCCTGTACGCCTTCCAGGCTGTCAGGAGAGTCGCTTGCCAGCGCGCGAAAGAGCGGATCCAGATCCGCCTGAGCTGGACCAGCAACCGCTACGAGTTCCAACGTCTTGCGCTCGGCTGGCTTGGAAGTGAGGCTGCGGATCAGCACTTGTGCGATCTGCCGGCGTGCGATGACCCCGTCGCGGGAATCCCCGGTTTGGCGGAGGTCGCCCTGGAGGAAAACAAGATGGTGCTGGTTCGGGGCGTTATAATCGAACCAGCCCGGCCGAACGATTGTGTAGGGATGGCCGCTGGCACGGACAAGACGCTCGGAGCGACGCTTCCAATCGTGCGCTTCCGTGGCACGGTTATAGGCACCGGTACGGTTGGTAACGCCAATCGAAGTCATTAAGGCGATGCGGGTCGGTCTCGGCCTGAGGGCGTGGAGGACATTTCGCACTCCGCCGTAATCGATTGTTTCCGCCCCCACTTTGCCCGCCCCGTCCGAACCCAGGGTAAAGACGATTGCGTCAACGCCATCCACCGCGGCCAAAAGGGCTTCCGGCTTGGTGACGTCCCCGACGACGATTTCGGCTCCTTGCGGTAGACCGCGTGCTCTGCGCGGGTCGCGCACCAGCGCCCGTACGCGATGGCCCGCTTTAGTGGCTTCCTCGACGGCGAGCCGGCCGATGCTACCGGTGGCGCCGACGACAAGTGTGGTGATCCGGGTGGAGCGCATTGGATTAGCCGTTCGCTCTTTCAGCGGAGAAAGGGGCCGCCTCGTCGATCACGCGCAGCGCATTAAGGCTTCGCGGGTAACCAATATACGGGAGGAGCTGAGTAACTACGTCGATCAGCAGGGCGCGATCATTGCCGACTTTCAAGTTCCCGGCGACGTGGCCTTTTGCCTGTGGTTCACAGCCGCCGAGGGAAATCAGCATGGCGAACGTGAGCAATTCCCGGAGAGCCGGGTCCACGCCGCGCCGCGTGTAATAATCGCCAAAGCAATTCGCAGCCAGAAAGTCCTGAATGTGTTGCTGGTCTCGGGGGGCGTTCTTGCGCATTTGGTCGATCATGGGGCCGAAGATCGATCGCTGGACCGCTAGCCCTCGCTCGTGGCGCGTTTCCGCCGAGGTGGTGGACTGCCCTTCGACGGGAAGCGGGATCCCCTTTACCTTGAGAACCTCATTTGTCGCATGGAGAAAATCGAATACCTTCGCGATGCCGACGTACGGCACTGCTTGGTAGAGGACTTCCTTGATGGCGACCGGGGTGACGCCAAGGGTTAGAGCCGCGCCTACCATAACGCGGTACTCCGCCACCGCCTGCGAGGCGATAGTCGACGCCAGGATGAGCAAGACGCGAGTCTTGGCGTCGAGTTTGGTATCCCGGAGCACCTCGTCGAAGGCCCAATTATCGAAAAGCTCGATGAATTCGGGATCAGTCTCTTGCATTGTCGACTGATGGTTGGGAAAGAATTCCTCGTGATTGCGCACGGCGGATTCCGTAAGGCGAAGAGATTTCATAGGAAATGCAGGGGTAAGGGCTTGGGGCACTTGTAGCTTACGAGAGCTTCTCGTAGGCACCGTACTGTTCGTCGGTCACTTTCTCCATCCACTCCGCCGAATTGCCGTCGCGGTGCTCGACTATGGCAATGTGGGTCATGGCGGTTGTGGGTGCCGCCCCGTGCCAGTGCTTTTCACCCGGGGGAAACCAAACGACGTCGCCGGGGCGGATTTCTTCGACCCTTCCTTCCCACGGCTGAACGCGGCCGCACCCGGCGGTCACGATAAGGATTTGTCCCAAAGGATGTGTATGCCAGGCGGTGCGGGCACCGGGCTCGAATGTGACGGCAGCTACAAAGCTTCGTGCTGGACTGGGCGCTTGAAACAGGGGATCCACACGGACAGCACCCGTAAAGTATTCGGTTGGCCCCTTTCCGGAGGGTTGAGAACCGGCGCGTTTGATTTCCATGGTTTGTCCTGAATTTGCGTCAAAGCTCTTGGTGGGTGGGGCGGAAGAGGATCTCGTTTACGTCAACTTCCTCCGGCTGGGAAATGGCGAATGCGACGACGCGGGCAAACGAGTCGGCCGGAATGGCGTACTTCTCGTAAAAGCTCTTGATTCCTGCCGCCACGTCCGGCTCGGTGATGCTGTCAGGTAGCTCGGTGGCGACGGCACCTGGCGAGATGATGGTTGAACGGATGTTATAGGGCTTCACCTCCTGGCGAAGGCCCTCTGAGATGACCCGCACCGCATGCTTGGTGGCCGAGTACACCGCCCCGCCAGGCCGCACCAGGTGGCCGGCTACTGAAGACACGTTGATGATGTGCCCTGACTTTTGCCGCTTCATGTGCGGCAACGCGGCGGCTATCCCGTAGAGGACTCCCTTGATGTTCACATCGATGGTGCGGTTCCAATCCTCGATCTTCAGCCGCTCCAAGGGCGAGTGCGGCATCAAGCCGGCATTATTGATCATCACGTCGATCCGGCCAAATTGCCGGACGGCTGCGTCCACCAGTGCTTTCACCTCCTCCGGATTTGTAACGTCGGTGGCGAGGGCGAGAGCCTTGGCGCCATTGGCGCTCAAGGCATCAGCCAGGGATCGGATTCGATCAACCCGACGCGCGCCGAGCACGACTGCGGCTCCCTCCGCTGCAAGAAGCCGCGCCGCGGCTTCGCCTAGGCCGCTGCTCGCGCCAGTAATGACGATGACTTTGCCAGTAATGCCGTCGCTGTTCATGGCGCCACAATAGCACGGCCGATCCATCGTTTCTCCCAGTGGTTTGCGCGGACCATCGTGCGATTGCTGGAAACTGGGGTCGTGCCTGCTGGGCTGTGTTAAAGCCCATAGTAGGGCTCGAATCGTACGCTTGAACTATCGCGGGCTACGGCCGCCCGATCGGCAAAATGCCGGACGGCACAATGCCCATCCTCAAACAGCGATTGATTCTGAAGCGACTTTGTCCTGTCAGTCAGGCCACTTTTTCTGGGCGCCAACTGAACGCGAGCTTCTTGTGGTTCTGCGCACAGTCGCGGAGATACAAATTAATCAGGTTTTGATACGGTATTCCCGCCTGCAGCGACAATTCCTTAAAATACCCGATTATCTCGGTCTCCAGCCGGATCGTAACCGGCTTTTTCAACCGCTTGGCGTAAGGGTTCTTCTTTGCGCCTGTGAAGTCGTATGCTTTTCTCATTTTCGGTTCTCCATGTATGGCTGCTTTTCTTTTGTCCCGGCTTTCCGGGCCGATATGATTCGGATTACCTGATTGTTGCCCCGAAGACAGTGAACGACCACCAGGATTCTAAGTGAGATGCTCATGCCCATGATCACGAATCGCTCCTCAGCAACCGAATGGTCCGGGTCCGGGATGATCAGCGCATCCTCGTCGTAAAACACGCTTTTGGCCTCATCGAAGGTAATTCCATGCTTGGCTGCATTGCTCCGCGCTTTCGTCGGATCCCACTCAAAGGAGAGTGTACTCATTTCGGAAGTAAGCAATATGCCATATTGCTAGCGTATTGCAAGCGGTCAATGATACTCCAGCTCTCCGGCTCCGGTCCGCCGTTCCCTTAGCCCTTCGGCGCGTGATTGATTGCGTAGCTGAGGGCGTCGGTGAAGCTCATGCCACGCTCCTTGAGTTTTTCGGCAAGATCGCCCGCTGCCCTGCGGGCCTCGAGGAGTTCAGCGGCATGCTTCTTGGCCGCCTTTTCTGTGCCGAAATACAGGCGCTCTTTTCGAGTTCCGGTAATCGAAGCCGGTATGTTTAACCGCCACCGCCAGACCCTTGTCACCCTGTCGCGCGCCGGAATGACGCGCTCGTTGATGTCGACCCTAACAGGAGGCCTGATTTTATCCTTCATGATTCAACTCTGGACAGTTTTTGGACAGTAAGCCTGTCCGTCACCAAATCGAGCCCTTCCTTTTGCAACTTGCTTAACAGAAACGCCTCCCGAGCAGTGGGAGGCGTTCCAGAATTGGGTGCAGGGGTTGGATTTGAACCAACGACCTTCAGGTTATGAGCCTGACGAGCTACCAGGCTGCTCCACCCTGCAATATGGGAGGGTCAACCTACCGCCGTGCAGGACTCTGTCAAAGTTTTTCAGAGCGATGTTCGTCGGGCTGCCCATTTGCGAGGCGGGAGGGAGTGGATTGCCTCACTTGGACGCGGGTGCTGGATTCAATTGGCGCGCAAGGTCGCCGACGACCGATGACGGAACGTCCAGGCGCCAATTGTCCTGTTCGCGCTCGAACTTGAAAGTGAGATCCAGCTGGCTGCCCGATCCTTCCTGGATCCGCACGCCGAGGAGTGCCGAATCCGGGTCGGCGTCGACCTCCCTGAAGGTCGCCATCGCCGCATAATCGGTGGGCATCTGGGCCGCGATCAGGGTGGCGACAATCTTCTCGGAACTGCCGAACTGGGCGCGCGCCTCGCCGGGCAGCGCGGCGAAATACGCATCGGCTTTTGCCTTGGTGGCCTTGTCCAATGTGATCAGCCCGGTCAGGCTGTCGACGTCGCCCGTTCGGGCGGACCAAAGCACGCTTTCGACAGTGTCCGAGGGACTCGCCTGTCCGGCAAACTTCCATTCGCTTGACGGAAGGACGGTGGCCCCCTCCGGCCAGACCGGGTCGACCGGCTGACCCAGGTTGCGCTTAAGCGAATGGATCTGGAGATCGAGCGCGTTGATTGCGTTTCTCGCCCGGTCGATCTCCTGGTGGCGCCTTCTGAGTGCGGCCAAATCGCCAGTCGAGGACATGACTTGGCGCAGGCGGTCGTTCTCTTCCTGGAGACTGAGTCGTTTGGCGTGGAGACGCTCTAGGCGGGCGGCCTCGAGCTTAAGGCGCCCATCGCGCTCCTGCTCTTTCCTCTCGATGAGGCAGAACGCGACAAGCGCCGCGATGCCGACAAGGACGATGACAAGCCTCGCGCGCACAGCTTCAGCCTTTGGAGCCGGGGAACCAGTCCGTCGGAGCGGCAGGCACCGAAAACGGCACCATGCTGACCGCCCCCGACTGACCGTTTGACGCGGGTGCCTGTCCCTCCGACTGCCCGCTCTTAAGCGTGAAGACGATCGGCACCAGCATGTGGGTGTTGACACTCCTTCCGGATTTCAGGCCAGGGTTGAAGCTCCACTGGCTCACCGCATCGACCGCCGCCTGCGCAAAGGCTTGGTCTGTCGAGCTCGCCGCAAAGGCATTGCGAACGTTGCCGGCGGAATCGACAACGAAATCGACTGTCGCCTGCCCGCTCACGCCCTTTTGGCGCAATTCAAACGGATAGGCCGGTTTTCCCTGGAAAAAGGGCACCGGCATTTGATCAAGTCTCGAAATGTCCAGGACCGTCCCGGTCATCGGGGTGCCGGCTGCGGCCGCGCGGCGCCGGGCGGCCTCAAAAGCCATCTGCTGCCTTAATCCGGAGGCCTCGGCGGCCAGGGCCTTGACCTTTTCGCCGAGAGCAACACCCGCCTGATTTGCCTCCGCGAGGCTGCGCGCCTCCGCAATTGTGCGGGCGAGCGCCTGGTTCTCCGTCCGAAGGCTCCCGAGGTCGTCGGTCTGGGTTTGGAGGCTTGAAATCTCCACGGCGAGCCGTGCGTTGGCTCTTTCCTGGACCGTTATTGTCGCGGCTCCAGCTGCGAGGGCGAGGGTTGCCACGCCTGTTGCGATCTTGTTTGCGCTCATAAAGAGAAGAAGGCCTGTCCCTGCCGCGGCCGTTCCGATCGAACCGGCCGCGGTCGCCGCGGCAGCCACTCCTGCGGGTGCGAACATTGCAGCCTCCGCGGTCAGACCGGCCGCAAGCGCCGCGCCGGTCGAGTTGATTCCCCGGCGGCCGAGGCGCCCCCTCAGCTTCTCAAGCGCGCGGTCCACCTTCATCCGGGCGGCATTCTCGCTGAGACCGAGGCGCCGGCCGACTTCGGCATACGGGCGGTTGGCGAAATACCGTAGGACAATGGCTTCCCTGTCGCGTTCGCCCAATTGGACAATCGCTTCGTCCAGAACAGGGCGGATCCGGTCCCATTCGGGGCCTGTCCCCGTTTCGCCAGTCAGCGCCGCCTCAAGGGCCGCTTCCCGTTCGTGGACCGCGCGGCGCGCCTCCCTGCGCTGAAGGTCCAGGGCGGAGAGGCAGGCGCTGCGATACAGCCAAGCCGGCAACGCCGGATGGCGGACCAGGGCGACCGCCTTGCGGGCGAGGGAGACAAAGACCATTTGCGTGACCTCCTGGGCCCTGTGGTGATCGCCGCGCATCTGCCGAAGCGCCGCCGAGTAAACGAGATCGACATGCCGGTGGACGATTTCGGCAAACGCGGCCCCGGACCGTTCGGCCGCATAGCGTTGGAGAAGTTCAGCGTCGTCCATCGGATCACCCTAATACTGCCGGCTGTGCCAAAAGCACACAAAGTCAGCCTCGAAGCCGAGGCTTCGGATGGCAGCTTGTCCTTAGGCAGGACCCGCCGCAACCGCGGTTTTGGCCGAATTCCAGGGTTTTTTCCCGGCATTTGCCCGGATGCCGGCGCCCATTGCCGGCTCAGCAGAATAGAGGGTCATGGAGGCAGGGCGCCGGCCCTCCGGGAAATGGGTTGACAGGAACGTGTTAAAGCCTAGCTGTTGACCTCTTTTCCCATGAAGACTTTCCTCGCCAAGAAGGAGACGGTGCAACCCAAATGGTATCTGATCGATGCCGAGGGAGTTGTGCTCGGCCGTCTCGCCGTCAAGGCGGCCAATATCATCCGCGGCCGGCACAAGGCATCCTACACACCGCACGTCGACACGGGCGATTACGTCGTCGTCATCAACGCCGAAAAGGTCGTCCTCACGGGCAAGAAGGACACAAAGAACGAGTATATGTTCTTCTCGGGCTTCGTCGGGGGCGAAAGCTACCGCAGCCTGAAGCTGATGCGCGAACGCCACCCTGAGTTCATCATCGAGCACGCCGTCAAGGGGATGCTGCCGAAGAATCGCCTCGCCGCCGATATGCTGACCAAGCTCCGCGTGTTCGCCGGCGGCAAGCACACGCACGAAGCCCAGAACCCCGTCAAGATTTCAGCCTGATCGAGACCATGACCATCACCGCCAACGTTTTCACCGGGACCGGCCGCCGCAAGACGGCCACCGCGCGCGTCCGCCTTTCCGACGGCACAGGCAAGCTTGTCGTCAACGGCCGGGAACTCGACCGCTATTTCAGCCACGACAACTTTGCCAAGCAGGCCTACGCCCCGCTCCTCACAGTCGACATGAAGGAGAAGCTCGACGTGACGGTCAACGTGGCGGGCGGCGGCGTCGCCGGACAGGCAGGCGCCGTTGCGCACGGGATCGCCAGGGCCCTCCAGAAGATGAACCGCGAACTCCGGCCCGCGCTCAAGAAGGCCGGCCACATCAAGCGCGATCCGCGCGAGAAGGAACGCAAGAAGGCCGGCCAGCCCGGCGCCCGCAAGCGCTTCCAGTTCTCCAAGCGCTAAAGCCTTCCCGCGAGGCCGCGTTCTTCGACGAACTCTTTCGAAGCCGCCGTGTCCAATATGGGCCGGCGGCTTTTCGCTTTCGGGAGCCGACAGCAACCCGCCGAAGCGCAACGCGCGAAGGCGGGTCCTCCCGACTCCGAAAGAGGCTGCGCCTTTTTTTCCCGCATGGAAAAAAGTTCCGAAAAAACCGCTCACCGCGCGCCGCCGGTCTGCGATACTGGAACCGGGGGCGAAGTTCGAAGTCAGCGGGAGGCAGGCCGGACGTCCGTGCCCGGCTGATACAACCAAGAACCATCTGAAAAGATCATGCTGAATAACAAATCGCTTGTTCTCTTCCTCGGCGCAGCCGCCGCGGGAGCTCTGACAGCCCATGCGCAGACGGCATCGTCCGCGCCCCTGCCCGCTTCAACAGCCAAGGACATATCCGTCGACGTCACGCCCGCGTACGTCTCGCAATACCTGTTCCGGGGCCAGCGCCTCGGCGGGCAGTCGGTCCAGGTGCCGATCGAGAGCGTCGACGGCCCGTGGACGGTCGGCGTCTGGGCGGACGCCCCGATCCACGACACGGCCCGCCAGTCGGACCCCGAGGTCGACTACTACGGAAACTACGCGTTCGCGCTCGGCGGCAACCTCGACCTCAAGCCTGGCCTCACCCTGTACACCTACCCGGAGAACGGGCTCAGCGGCGCCTACCGGAGGAATCTGGGCGTTGGCGAGGGCTACTATCGAAGCACGTTCGAGCCGAGCCTGGCGCTCGATTACTCGGTCGCCGGGTTGAGACTCACCCCGACCTATTCGTACGACACCGTGCTGCGCGGGTCCAACTATGAGCTGGCTGCCCTCTACGCGATTCCGATGAGCGGCACGGGCACCGAGCTCGATTGCAACGGCAGCGCCGGCTGCTATCTCTACAGCGACGCAAGCCGCATCCACGACGGCGCCGGATCGGTGAGATCCAAGGGCGATTACTGGACGCTGGGCGCCTCGGTTCCCTTCCAAGTCGTTCGCAACGTCAAGCTCACGGTCGGCTGGGACTACGAGCACGGCGACGGTCACCTTCAGCAGGGGGCGGCGCCGCAGATCTCCAATCCGGAGTGCGTCGGGCGCGGAGTCTTCTCCGCAAGCCTCGGGTGCCGGTTCTAGGCTGAAGCGCCGTTTCTTTTCCCTTCAAGGGCCCTCTTTTTGCAAGCGGGCCCTTTCTGCGCATTCGGCTCCGGTGCAAAATGATTTGTGGATTCGGCGCGCTGCGTATTGATTCGAGGCCCATGAATGTCGGCATTGTCGGCGCGTCCGGTTACGCGGGCGAAGTCCTCGTCAAGCTCCTCGTCCGCCACCCGCGGGCGCGGCTGGCAGCGGTCACCTCGCGCACGCACGCGGGCAAGCCGCTTGCGCAGGTGATCCCCGCCGTCCGCGGCATCGACCGGGGCATCCTGTTCAGCGCGTCGGATCCGGACGCCCTTGCGCGCAGCGACATCGGGCTTTTCTTTCTGGCGCTGCCACACGGCGCCGCGGCCGACTTTGCGAAGGCGCTCGTCGCCGCCGGCAAGCGGGTCATCGACCTGAGCGCCGACTTCAGGGTCTCGGATCTGGCCACCTACGAGCGGTACTATGGCAAGCACCACGCGCCGGAACTGCTGGCCTGCGCGCGGTACGTGCTGCCCGAATTGACGCCCCCTTCATGGAAGACCGAGGCGAAGATCGTCGCCTCGCCCGGGTGCTACCCGACGAGCATCCTCATTCCCCTTGTTCCCCTGCTGCACGACGGATTGGTGAAGCGCGAGCACATCGTCGCAAACAGCCTCAGCGGCGTCAGCGGCGCGGGCCGGAAGGTCGACGAGGCCTATCTTTTCGTCGAGAGGATGGAGAGCGCCAAGGCCTACGGCCT
>Ga0181529_10006364_pt1 | contig 12015 bp, 7 predicted proteins | sample PEATcosm2014_Bin_36_FD_119763 | JGI IMG/M metagenome (GOLD analysis project Ga0181529, IMG submission 119763) | Peatland microbial communities from MTU Mesocosm Facility, Houghton, MI, USA - PEATcosm2014_Bin10_30_metaG | ecosystem: Environmental > Terrestrial > Soil > Wetlands > Peat | place... | reverse complement strand
CACAACATCGAGATCACCACCGCCGAGTACCTCCGCCACCTCGCCCTCAGCCGCATTTACCTCGACAACATCCCCCGCATCCGCACCTCCGTCCTCACCCAGAACGAGCGCGCCCTCGAAGGCCTGCTCTACGGTGCCGACGACTTCGACATCCCCATCGAGGACGAAGTCACCCAGAAGGCCGGAGCCACCATCGACCTCAACTTCGACCGCATCCTCGACGTAGCCCGCTCGCTCGGCTTCACGCCTGCCTACCGCCATGTCGCGCTCGACCACCCCTCAGCGCCGTAGCCCTCATCCTCCGAAGTCGTCATCCAGTTGCAGCCACCAAGAGTCGTCATCCCGACCGCAGCCCCAAAGAGCCGTCATCCCGACCGCAGCGCGCAGCATATACCCCGTCATCCCGACCGCAGCGCGCAGCATATACCCCGTCATCCCGACCGGAGGCGGCGTATTTTGCCGCCGCAGTGGAGGGACCGCCGCATTTCGCTTTTGCTTGTTCTTGTTCTTGCCGTTGTTCTTGTTCTTGCCGTTGTTTGTTCTTGTCGTTGTCTGTTCTTGTCGTTGTCTGTTCTTGCTGTCATCCTGAGCGCGTTTTTCGAGCGCGAAGGATCCCGATACCGCTCGCACCCCCCTCAACCCTCCACCCCTTTCTCCCCACAAAATTCCGCCAATGCTCATAGCCCATAGCTCATAGCCGAACAAAAAAATCGCCGTTCCCCACCCTCAAAAACCCCAGCAAATCCGCTTGTCAAGCCCATCGACGCTGAAAAATTCTCCTAACTCACACCCCATCAACCACTTGCCTCCTAAAAATAGTTGGCATAGTAGTTATGCTCCGCTTGGTAGAATTAAGGTATAGATCGAATTCGAACTCGTCATTCTGGCGCAGCCAGAATCTCCGTATTTGGTTTTTGCTGCGCCGCTGCACTTCAGGAGAGCCGATGCAAGTTGCACATAATCAACGTTATACCCGCAACTTGCAGCGATTGAATCATTTGCCGGAGCCACCCCAGCCAAAGCCTCTTTTCCACCCATAACCCTTATGTTCTGAATCCTTTAGCCGCAACATCAACGCAATCAATCTTTTTGGCCAACACAGCCCACGCAACCGATTGATTTCAAACCGCTTGCTCCTAAATCATTCATTATGTAGGTTTTCCCTTGAGCCACTACATAACAAGCCACTTACGCACCAATCCGCCGCCAAGGGGGATGGCAGGGGGAGGGGGAGAAGGTTTTACGAAATTTTAGCGAACAAAGAGTTCACTTGCTGGGCAGGTCGTAGATCACCTCGCCCGGACGCGTGTAGCCCAGTTCTTCGCGCGCCTGGTGTTCGATCGCATTGGGATCGTTCTCGAGCCGGTTCACATGCCCTGTCAGCAGGTCGTTCTCGCGTTGCAGCTCCTGCATCTGCAGGTTCAGCCGATGCGTATCCTGCCGCTTCTGCTCGTACACGGTCAACCCGTTCGCCCCGAAGACGACGTGATACGCCATCCCCAGCGCAAGTGCTGCGGCAGCCAATGTCGCGGCCTTGCGCCGCTCCATCGAGAGCCGCCCGCAGAGCGCGCGCAAAGACGCAAAACGTCGTCCCCTCGCCGAAATCGGTGGGTTCACTTCCATCCTTCCAGTTGATGAGGCCGCAGCCATTCGAGTCAAGACCAAACTCCGCAACCGGGCCGGCAGGAATCAAGGTCGTACATGGGTCCCGTTCCTGAAACTCCCAGATTGATGGATCGAGGTTAATGGTTCGAGCAGAGGTATATGGAGCCCAAGTTGTTCAGACGATCTCAGCATTGGCACTCATGGGTGAGGGAATTGGTGAGTGACAGACAAATCTCATGCACGCAGATATCATGCGAAGCGGATCAAATGCCGACGAAATCCACATCTGCTTTCGCACGGGCGGCGCACAATCCCGCGCAGCTTGGTATTCTTGATGTGTCGGATGAGTTCGTCGCACATGGGATCTTTTCAGCCTTGCTGTTCTCGGCTTACACGTCCATCTCACTCTCCCCATCCACTGAACCACTCTGACAAGGAACGGCCAATTCATGACAGACACAAGCGCAGCCATCCAGGAAATCAAGATCGCCCACAGCCCCGACTCCGACGATGCCTTCATGTTCTACGGCCTGGCCACCAACAAGGTGCGCGTTCCCGGCTTCAAGTTCACCCACACGCTCACCGACATTGAGACGCTGAACCAGCGCGCCATCCACGACCCCTTCTACGACGTCACCGCCATCAGCTTCCATGCCTATCCCTACATGCAGGACACCTACACCCTGATGGCCTGCGGCGGCTCGGTCGGCGAGGGATACGGTCCCATGGTCGTCTCGCCGCGCAAGCTCTCGCCCGACGACCTGATGAAGACGCGCATCGCCGTCCCCGGAACGCTCACCACCGCCTTCCTCGCGCTCAAACTCTTCTGCCCCGAGGTCGAAACCGTCACCATCCCCTTCGACAAGATCATCCCCGCCGTTGTCGCGGGCGAGTTCGAAGCCGGCCTCATCATCCACGAGGGCCAGCTCACATACGGCAACGACGGCCTGGTCAAGGCCCTCGACCTCGGCATCTGGTGGCGCGAGCAGACCGGCCTTCCGCTGCCTCTGGGCGGCAATGCCATACGCAGGGCATTAGGCAAAGACGCAATGCGGATCACTACCAACGCCCTGCGCGACAGCATCCAGCACGCACTCGACCACCGCGACGAGGCGCTCTCCTACGCCATGCAGTTCGCCCGCGACCTCGACCCCGTCCTCGCCGACAAGTTCGTCGGAATGTACGTCAACCAGCGCACCCTGAACTACGGCGAAGACGGACGCGAGGCCATTCGCAAGCTGCTCGAGATGGGCTTCGACCGCGGCATCATTCCTGTGAAGGCCAAAGTTGATTTCGTCGACTGACCGCTCCTCCAGCCCGCGCAACCATGGAGCCATTTTCACCCCCCACATGTGCTATTCTCTTCAAGGTGGTTGCGCGCAAACGGCCTCGGACTCCAGGCTGCCCAAACCCGATCGCCCCTCCCCCCAAGAGGCCGCAACATATTAGATTTGCAATGAGTACTGAGGTTGCAGCAGTTCGGACGCGTAGCTCAATTGGCAGAGCATTCGACTCTTAATCGACAGGTTGACGGTTCAATTCCGTCCGCGTCCACCATATTTCCAATCATTCTAATAGACTTACATGCAGTCGGCGGAAGATCTTGAGTTCTCCGATCATTGCCATCATGGGGCAAAAAGAGGCTCTGTTGGGCATACTTCTTCCCACCTCAGCGTGCAAGGAAAAGCTTTGTCCGAAAACCGTCGTCCCACTCACCACGCATCAGACTCTCGCCAGCGCGGCCATACAACCAACATCACGCCGCCGCGCCCCTCCTTCACGCAATCTCGTCACCCCAAACTCCACTCTCGCCGCCTTAATGAATAACGCAGGTTAGGTACGGTCCACCGAGACGTCTTTACCACGTTCGCGCCCCTATGCACATTAACGATTGTGGCGATCCGAGGTTTCAAGACAACGACTCAAAATTGAAATACATATTAGGACCGCTGGTCTTGGGTTATTCGGTGTTGACTTTTAGCCTTTCGTTCCGATAGAGTCCTTCGCGAGGAGAATAATGATGAACAAGTCACTGCTGAATTTCCTTTGGTTTGTGCTTATTCTCTGCGTCGCCATTCCGCTGCGCGCCCAGAGCGGCTGCGATGATTCTCCAGAGAATCCTACGGTTGTTCTAGCCCTTGTCGGCACAGCGGGTGCACTATTCTCCACGCTTCGTGCCCGCATGAAGGCTCGACGCAATTCATCCGCGCGATAGGCTTTGGGCCACTCAATTCTCCTCAATACAGAGGCCGAACGCATGACCGTTTTTCCGGACTCTGAAGCCCGTGTTTCAATCGAACATCCAAGGGGACTTTCGCCGGTGCAGTTCGCCGCGCTTGCGACTACGCTTGCCGTCATTGGATTATCGATCATCTGGCTTACGATGATCCGTCTTTGGGTAGCGTGGACGACCGACGCTCTGAAATCTATCGGAATGGTTGTACCACTGGTAAGTTTGATCCTCATACTTCGAGTGTGGAAATCACTTGGCTGGCGGGCGGAAGGAACCTGGTGGGGTCTTGCACTCCTGTTAATCACCGCGACAGTAGCACGGATTCAGCAGCAAGTATTGCTGATTATGTCTGTCTCGCCTCACTGGTACACTCCAATGCCGCCGAACTCGCTCATACTGTTTGCGTACGGTTCCGGTGTAGTGTTGCTCCTTGGCGGTGTGCGACTGTATCGGGCCGCACTGTTTCCCGTTCTTCTCCTACTGTTAGCCAATCCTGTTCCACATGCGTTTAGTTTGATGGTGGATCTGCCGTTGCAGCACGACTCGGCCCATATAGCGCGGGCGTTTGCCATGGCTCTTGGGAATCCCTTGACCCCTGACCATCTTCGCTTGATGTTCACGCCTGACTTTGGCATGTTCATTGCTCCCGGGTGCAATGGCATTCGCGGTTCCGTGACGATGGGCCTCATCGCGCTGATCGCCGGTTACATCTATCGATTTCGCTGGTACGCAAGCGCTCTGGTCGTCACGGGAGCGATTTTGCTGGGCTACGTGTTCAACTTGGCGCGACTTTGCTTGCTTGTTCTGTATTACGTGGTTGCGTTGCACTTCACCCCACTGCAGAACAAGGCGGAGATTGCGGATTACCTGATCGGAGCCGCGCTATTTCTTATCGCCACGCTTCTTCTGTTCGCGTTCATCCATCGCCTCCGCGGTGCCGGAAACTGGAATCCACCTGAGGCAGCCATCGTCTCTGAACAAGGTGGATTTCAGGATCGTACCCCGCGCACGCGCTATGCACAGCTTGCAGCGATGACGGCGATCGCACTCCTCGGATGCACCAGTCTGGCGCGAGCCCATGTGGCAATCCATCCATCCACCGTTGCGCTCGCTGACGCGGCGGCCGAGCAGTTTCCTCCGCGTCTCGGCAACTACACCCTGCTACGCTCATGGAATGAGATTTCACCCGCCGGGCCGGTGCTCTACGTCTGGGCCGAGTATGCGCCGACGGATGGGGGAGTGCCGGTCGCCATCGGAGTATCGCCCACACTGGGCTGGCACGACCCTCTCTTCTGTCACTACATTCGAGGAGAAACTCCGCTCTGGCGGGGGCAACTTACGACTGCAACGGCTGGGGGGGGGGGGGCCAGCAGCTTTAGCTCGGCTTTCTACAACGACGGCGTGACCCAGTACATCGAGGCAGCGACTCTATGCCACGGCGGTACCTGCGGTGAATTCGCCACCGAACGTGCCCACTTCGGCTTCATCTACACCCGCACAAACACAGAATCTCTGCTACGCGATGATCCCATGCGGCCCGTTCCGGTTGTCATCCGCGCTGAGACCCTCGACGAATCACTCCCCGTTGATGCTGCACGTCAGCAGTTGACCAACGATTTGCGGGCCTTTCTTGCCGCTGTCAAACTTGACGATCTAACCCGGCCCTACAGCCGCTAGCACCGATGGGACTCTCATGCATAGAAAAACGGGCCAGTTACACTCAACCAGGGAGCCGTGGAATTAATACTGGTCTGCTCTTGAAGTTTGGCGTTACAATTCACGCGTCTACGGTTGATATGGCCACCGCGCCGCAAGTACGGATGTCTAGAACGGTATCTAACGATTTTCAATCTGGATTCGGAGGCAGAGGTTATGATCGCCACACGCGTTGCAAGGAAGGCCACTCTGAGTGCTGTTTCGGCAGTCACACTCACCGCACTCGCGTTATTCACCTCTGGCTGCACCGGCTTCACGGATGCCGTCCACTCCGACACCATACCCACGACCGGTGCAGCGATCCAGGGGATCGTGCATGGCGGCCGACAGCCCATCGTAGGCGCTCACGTCTATCTCGTCGCCGCGGGCAGCGGCGGATACGGAGTTGGCGCGACCTCGGGCCCAACTGGAACGGCCTCGCTGCTTATCGCCGGCAACGGCAGCGGCAATAGCCTGGTCGCGTCGGATTCACACGGCGGCTACGTCACCACAGACGCCAACGGAAACTTCGGCATTACGAGCGATTACAGCTGCACGGGAAATCCGTTTGTCTATCTCCTGGCGTCCGGCGGAGATTCTACGGGCAGTGGTGCCAATACCGCCACCATGCTTGCTGCGCCCTTGGGGCAATGCGGCAACTTGAGCTCCGGCACCTATGTCACCATCAACGAGGTCACCACGGCAGCCACCGCCCTTGCCCTGGGACAGTTCATCACTCCCTCAACGTATATGATCGGCACGTCCAGCACAAACACTACCGGCCTGGCCAATGCATTCGCCACGGTAAACAATCTGGTCAACATCAGTACGGGCGTTGCGGGTGCAACGACGAGCCCCTTGACTGGTGGCGGCGGCAGCGTCACAGTAGCTCCGGAAACCACCAAGCTGAACACCATCGCCAATATTCTGGCCGCGTGCGTCAACACAACAGGCTCATCCAGTACAGCGTGCACGACACTGTTTACCGCAACGTCGGCGACCGATACCTTTGGGGCTGCCGTCGCCATGAGCCTGCACCCGACGACCAGCCTCTCCGCTCTATATACGTTGCAGACGGGTTCAACGCCGTTTGTCCCCAACCTGGGTACACCGCCCACCGACTGGACCGTTGGCATCCTGTACACGGATGGTACAACGTCGCTGCTTTATCCACAGAACGTCGCCGCCGACGCCTCCGGCAATATCTGGGTGGTCAACCACAATAGCACTACGACAGGAAACCTTACGGAGTTGAGCCCAACCGGCACACCACAGGTCAATGTCTCAACCATCGGCGGAACGAGCATGACTGCGCTTCAACCGCGCAACGAAGCCATCGATACAAACGGTAATGTATGGATTGTTGCCGCCACAAGCCCTGGAGGTATCTTCTGGTACGACACAGCCAGCCCGGGTTCCAGCCTCGTCATAGCGGATAGCAAATCTCCATACGGAATTGCCATCGATGGAAGCAATAATGTTTTCGTTACTCATGAAAGTAGTAGCTCTACTTACACCGTCTATGAGTTCCTTGGAGGCAACCTGGTGGCTTCAACTTCAGAGGTCCAGTATCCGCCTTACAAGGTCGGTGGCACCACCCTCCAACAGCCGGAATATGCGGCTGTTGATACCTCTGGCAATCTATGGATGACCAATGGCAGCTCAACCTCTGGCCTTTATAACAATATCTTTCAGATGTCTGCCTTCAATGGGGGTACAGGCGGGGTCTGCACAGTATTTCCTTGCAATGTAGCTTCCGACAGCCTCTTGGCCGAAACCTATACAAATGTCCCATCCGCTACGGGTAGCATTCCGACTCTGAACGAGGCATGGGGTATAGCGGCTGGCCCGAGTGGGGTAATGTGGACCCCGAATACCGCCGGCGTTGCCCTGACGCAGATGACCTCAACCACCTCCGGTACAAACTATGGCTCCAGTGCTTCCTTGACCGCTCCCGCCTATGTCGCCGTGGATGGGGCAGGCAATGTCTGGGTATCGAATAAGAGCACGAGTCCCGGCTCCGTGTCGGAGTTCAGCAGCGGCGGAGCCATACTCTCTCCCACTACCGGCACGAGCAGCGTGGTTGGATTCTCCCATGCCGGCATTGTTCAGGCCCAGGGCATTACGCTCGATCCTTCAGGCAATGTCTGGGTCGCGAACCAGACCGCCACCACCGGCGGCGTCTTCGAAATCGTGGGCGCGGCAGCTCCGACGGACACTCCGATTGCGAAATCACTAGCGGATGGCAAAGTCGGCGCGTTGCCATAACCTTGTCTCGGTACCGATTGCGGGGTCCTGCACTCTGTGCGGGGCCCCATTTTCGTCTGCGCTTCCGTTGGCGCGCAACCAGCCCATCGTCTAGAGTGGTTCTGTGAACCGCAATCCTTATTTCGCCGCTACTCCGGTCTCCTTCTCTCTTGTGCTGGCCGGAGCGCTTTCTCTGCTCGCCTGCGGATGCGGATCCAGTGCCGCTCCGGGAAACACGGGCGGGAGCAGCGGCGGAACAGGAGCCAGCTTCAGCGGCACGGTGCGGGCCGGATCGCAACCGGTGAGCGGCTCCACGGTGCAGCTCTACGCGGCCAGTGACAGCGGCTATGGAGCGGCAGGCTCACCGCCGCTGCCCAGCGCACTCACCACGAACAGCGCAGGCACCTTCACGGTTCCGGCGGGCTATGAGTGCGCTAGCTCCTCGTCCCAGCTCTACCTGATTGCCAAAGGAGGCAATCCGGGGCTGAGCGGCTCGGGCAATAACTCCGCGTTGTGGCTGATGACGGCGCTGGGCAGTTGCGGCAGCATCGTCTCCGGCACTGCCGTAGTGGTGAACGAGGTGACGACAGTGACCTCGGTTGCGGCGCTGGCGGCCTTCTACTCCAGCGGCGGCAACGTGGGCGCCAGCAGCACCAATGCAGCCGGACTGGCCAACGCATTTGGCGCTGCCAGCCAACTGGCGAATATGTCCACCGGCAGTTCGCCCGGCGCTTCCCTACCTGTTGGACTCAGCATTCCTTCCGCCAAGATCAACACCCTGGCGGATATCCTGAACAGTTGCACCGCGACCGGCGGAGGTTCTGCCTGCACGGCCCTGTTGACGGCGGCAACACCTTCCGGCGGAGTGATTCCCGGCAACACCCTGGATGCGGTCTATGACATTCTGCGCAATCCAGCCAACCACGTCAGCTCGTTGGACGCTCTGCTGCCGGCCAGCCCGGCCTTTACGCCGGTAGTTGCAAACGCGGTGCCGGAGTGGACCCTGGCGGTCACATGGAGCGGCGGCGGCATGGACCTGCCCACCGCGATGGCCTTCGATTCCAGCGGCGACGCCTGGGTCGTGAGCTACTACGGCGTGCTCACGGAGCTGCCGCCACTTGGCGCTGGCGGCGAAGTGCAACAGATGGCCTCGTCCTCCGACGGGCTGTCGGAGAACTATGGGCTGACAGTGGACGGTGCGAACAACATCTGGGTTGCAAGCGAACAGAGTAGTCACAGCATCAACAACGGATACGGAGACATAGTGAAGTTCAGCTCCACTGGGCAGGTGCTCTCCGGCACAAATGGATTCAGCGTCGGTGGTGTCTACTTCCCGCAGGGGCTGGCGGCAGACACAACCGGCAACGTCTGGGTGGTGGATTACGGCGATTCGCTGATGACCCTGCTTTCCAGCAGCGGGTCTGCCATAAACAGCGGGAAGGGATGGGGTACGGGAGAACTGTTTCTGCCGGTTGCGGTCGCGGTCGACGCCAGCCATAACGCGTGGGTGGCTAATCAGAGCGCCAACACGATAACGCGTATCTCAGCCGATGGCTCCAGCGTGGCGCAGATCACTTGCTGCAACGGCGCCAGCGGCGTGGCCGTGGACCAGGCTGGCAATATATGGGCGGCCAACTACTTCGGCAACAGTATCAGCGAGGTCTCTAGCGCTGGAAACGTACTGCTGAATGGACAGACGGGCGGCGGGGTGTACACACCGGAGACGGTGGCGATCGACGGGGCTGGTCGCGTCTGGGTGGGAAATTATCATGCGGCCACACTGAGCGAGTTCGCGGGCTACAACTCCGTCACGCCCGGTGCGCCATTATCACCAACCGCAGGGCTGGGTACGGATGCGCAACTTGGCTCTCCATTCACAGTTGCCATAGACGCAAGCGGCAATCTCTGGGTGTCCAACTCCAACGGAGCAAATACCGTGACAACGTTTGTTGGACTGGCCACCCCCGTAAAAACTCCGTTGCTGGGACCGCCGCAATTGCCGTGAGTTCTGGGTGCAAGATGAATGCAGATTGATCGCGTCGGAATTGCGATAGCGCGTGGTTAACTATATCTCCCAGCCCTAATGCGCTTTAGTTGACAGTGCAAATCCAAAGCTTGAGAATAGACCTGCTCTGCTGTAGGCATTGATTTTTGAGGGGAGACTTATGCCATTGCTGCCCCGTTGGTCTCTGCCCTCGGGTATATTCCACTTGAATTCCCTCAAAAATTGCCCCCCCTCCTCTTCCCATTCTGGCTTGTTGGGTGAGTTTTTCTGGTTGTGCCCGGTTTATCTTATGGGGATGCTGCTGCTTGCGGGCGGATTGCTTCTGTCCGGGTGCGGAAGCTCCCAGATCACGCTTCCAGTGCATCCGTTGAGATTGTCGGGAACGGTCCATGGCGGTCAGCAACCTGTGACGGGTGGATTGATTCAACTGTATGCAGTTGGGTCCACAGGAGACGGTTCCACGGCCACTCCACTCATCGGAGCTACGGTGACCACCAGCGACGGCAGTGGAAACGCCACAAATAGCAACGCAAATGCGGGCAACAACTTCAACTCCCTGCCCGCCGGATCGTTCACCATCACAGGCGATTACACCTGCCCTTCCGCCGGGACGGAGGTCTATCTGGTTGGCACAGGAGGAAATTCTGGAGTGGGCACGAACAATAACCTGGCTTTGATGGCCGCCCTGGGACCGTGCGTCATTCTCACTTCCTCCACCTATATTGTTATGGATGAGCTGACGACCGTCGGCTCCATCGCCGCGCTGGCCAATTACACCAGCTCCTACTCCGCGATAGGCTCCAGCTCGGGAGACGCCTCGGCGCTTCAGACAGCGTTCAGTACGGTCAACGAGTACACCGATACCACGCTCGGCATCGCGCCCGGACCGACGCTGCCCTCCAGTACCTATGCGTCGAGCATCGAGATCCAGACGCTGGGCGATGCAATCTCCGCCTGCATCAACTCCGCCGGCGGCACAGCGGGAGACGGCAGCAGTTGCGGTACGCTCTTTGCCGACACAACCCCTTCCGGCGGCCCCGTGCCCACCGATACCGTTGGCGCCGCGCTGAACATCATCAACCATCCGGCGCTCAATACCTGTGCCATCTATAACCTCGTCCCCGGTACGCCCCCCTTCGAACCTACGCTCAGCGGTTGCCCCTCAAGCTGGACTCTACCGATCTCTTCTCTGGCCGTTACTGTGTCGGGGACTTCGACGGTCACGATCGGGCAGACGGCGCAATATACGGCCTCAGTCAGCGCGCCGACGCGCGGGTCGACGAACCAATCCGTTACCTGGATGGTGAATGGCGTGAGCGGAGGCAACTCGGCAACGGGCACCATATCTTCCACCGGGCTCTATACGCCGCCATCCACTGCTCCTTCCGCAGCAGTCACGATTACTGCGGTCAGCGTGTTGTCGAGCACTGCGACCGGCTCCGCTAGTGTAACGGTGGTACCGATCTCGGTCGCAGTCAGCGGGCCGGCCAACGTCGTCTTCGGGCAGACGGGCCAATACTCCGCGGTGGTGACCGGTACGACCAGCCAGGCGGTCACGTGGATGGTAAACGGCGTGACGGGCGGCAGCACGGCGGAGGGCACAATCTCGACGAGCGGCTTGTATGCCGCACCCACAACTACTCCAGCGAGCCCGGTCACGATCAGCGGACAAAGCGCCGGTCCTCCTGTGACCACCGGTTCGGTCGGCGTAACCCTCTCAGCGGCTGCGGTCACCCCGTTCACCTATGCTACGGGTGACACTCGCACCGTCACCCAGCCCACCTACCCGGCGGTGTGCCAGACTTTGTCCGCGCAGTTCACCACCTCGCAGCGCTCGTCGCCGCCTGCTTCCGACGACACCAGTCGCCTGCAAGCCGCATTGACCGCGTGCAAGAACACAGGTGAGAGCGTCGAACTCACGCCATCTGGCACCAGCAATGCCTTCTACTCCGCCGAACTTAACGTCATCGGCGAAGGCCTGGTCATCGACTCCGGCGTCACCCTCGAAGGCAATACCGCGTACTCCAGCCAGTCGGAACTGCTCAACATTTCGGGTGCCAATTCCTCCGTCATGGGGCCTGGTACCGTCGACGGGCGAGGAGACATTATCAGCGGTACGCCGCGTATCGTCCAAACGAACAACGCGAACAACTTCATCGCCTACAACGTCACCCTCCAGCAGGCGGCGCACCCCAACCTTTATATTCAAGGCGGCAACGGCGCAACCGTT
>Ga0181529_10006362_pt1 | contig 12017 bp, 8 predicted proteins | sample PEATcosm2014_Bin_36_FD_119763 | JGI IMG/M metagenome (GOLD analysis project Ga0181529, IMG submission 119763) | Peatland microbial communities from MTU Mesocosm Facility, Houghton, MI, USA - PEATcosm2014_Bin10_30_metaG | ecosystem: Environmental > Terrestrial > Soil > Wetlands > Peat | place... | reverse complement strand
CCAGCACCGCGCCGAAAACACCGAGAATTCCAATAATCGAAAACATCTGTCTCGTTCCCCTGATTACAAACGCTTGGAAGGTGGATTCGACTCCGCGGACACGTATTACATGCCGTAAAGTGCTCGTATTGCCTACTGTCTATCGGCAGGCCAAGGGCGAATTTCCAGTGGGGAGCGGGGGTGCGAACGCCCTCAGCATCGGTTATCCACAGTTTGCGCCAAGCCGTTCGGTGTGGTGGACTATCTGTTTTCCGCCTACATGCCGATAGAGGGAATCCAGTTGGCTGAATCTATCTGCACGGCTGGAATCCGAGGAGGGCCAAGCTGTCGATCACGTGGAAAGAATGTTGTGATTGTTCAGCGTCTTGGACTGGTTGACCCTACTTTCTGCTCGAGCATCGATGATTGGACAAGAGGAAGATGACTATTGATAAGAGCACGCTTGGAGGCATCGCCCTCGCTCTGACCGGAATCGTAGTCGGATTGATGCTCGATGGCGGCAAGTTGGCGCAGGTGTTGCAGCCGACTGCGGCCTTGATCGTCATTGGCGGCACCTTGGGCGCCGTGATGGTGCAATTTCCCCTGAAGATCGTGCTTCAGGCGCTTCTCCATCTTAAATATGTCTTTTTCAATTCTGAGCCGGAGTCGGATTCCCTGGTGCAGAACCTGTTGCGCTACGCCTACAAGGCCCGAAAGGATGGGATCCTCTCACTCGATGCGGATTTGGCAAAGATTAAAGACCCCTTTCTGAAGGAAAGTCTCATGCTAGCGATCGACGGCGTCAGTGCCTTGGATTTGCGCAAGATGATGGAGCTGCAGATCGACTATGTAGGCGAAAAAGAGGAGCGCATTCCGAAAGTCTTTGAATCCGCCGGAGGATTTGCTCCCACCATCGGCATCATCGGCGCGATCCTGGGGCTGATCCAGGTCATGCAGCACCTGCAAGATATCAATGAGGTCGGGAAAGGCATCGCTGTTGCATTCGTGGCAACCATTTATGGCGTAGCCTCGGCAAACCTTCTCTTCCTGCCATGGGCTGGAAAGCTGAGAATACGCCAGCGCGAGAGGCAGATCATCCAGGAAATGACCCTGGAGGCTGTCCTTTCGATTGTCGAGCAAGTGAATCCCCGCGCTCTTGAACTGCAGTTGAGAAGTTATATAGCGGTGCCTGACCAGCGTGCTCCTCTGAAAGTGGCTGCGCGATGAGACCCGTGAGACAAAGACACTCTGCGGAGCCGGAGAACCGGGACCGCTGGCTCGTCTCCTACGCGGATTTCATCACCTTGCTGTTCGCCTTTTTTGTTGTACTGTTTGCATCCACCTATCGCGACAAGACGGCAATCGTGAAAGTCTCCCAGGCAATCCACAAGGGTTTCCAACACATGGAAGCATTCTCCGCAGGCCAGAAGAACAGTGCAGTCACAAATCCCAATCAGTCACCGAACCCGTCCCTGTCCCAACCGCAGGCCCAGGACGCGGAGACTGAGAAAGACGAAGCGGTGGCAGCATCGTCTCAGGATGTACAGCAGCTCCAGCAGCAGCTCGAGTCCACCATGGGCCAGGAAGTCAGGAACCACGAGGTGGTTATGCGAGTAACCGCGGAGGGCTTCGTGGTCAGCCTGAACGAACTTGGATTCTTCGACAGCGGAAAAGCCGAGTTGCTGCCCGGCGCCGCGGAAAAAATCGAGCGCATTGCGAAGGTCCTATCCCTGCATAAATTGGAGCTTCGTGTGGAAGGGAATTCTGACGATCAGCCTATCCATACCCCCGAGTTTCGCTCCAATTGGGAGCTATCCACGGCGCGCGCAATGGCTGTGATGCAGCTGCTGGTGGATGATTCCGGCTTCGACCCGAGAAAGATCTCGGTGCTGGGATATGGCCAATACCGGCCGATTGCCGACAATACAACACCGGAAGGCCGCAGAATGAACCGGCGTGTCGATCTAGTGGTTCTGTCCGTGACCCCCACGCAGCCTGACCCGCAATAGAAGCGTTACCTCTATACGAAAAGATTGCGATGGAACGGATGACGGCGCAATCGAAGCCTGCCCGTAGCTAGTCGTCTGCCGACTTATGTAGATATGTAGATGGGGCGCTTCTTGAAAGAATAATACTAGGCCTGCGAGTTCACACAAGTATGGAATGAAACCCTGTGAGAACAATAAGCCCCCAGGTAAGTCACTTCTACTCAGAAAACTGCTTCTGTGGTTAGGCCGGACCCTTGCTATTCCAGCGCTTTTGCATTACGTCTTATGTGCCGTGCGCCGCAATGCATAGTTCGATGAATGATTTTCACGCTTTCTCACGCGCCCCGTTCGTTCATAGCACGTAGGTCGCAATTTCGATAACACCAAAGATCGCGTGTGCGCAATGTTTTTTTGCGACCCACTAGAATCCGCGGATCGACTCGCCGATAGATTGCGAGTAATAACAACCACCTGCTCCAAGTAGCAACTCCGGACTGTGCTGTAGTCGGAACTAGTTCGGTGCAGGCGGAATTCGATACAAGGAGCAATTAAAATGATTAGTGTACTGAATAGCGTTTCCCAGCTCGAAGCTGAAAATGCGCTGTCTTCCACACAGGCATCGTTGCAGAACAGCCTTACTCAGTTGTCCACCGGATTGAAGATCAACTCCGGAGCGGACGACCCTGCCGGCATATCGATTGCCGCCGGTTTGGGAGCCAACATCGCTGCACTCACCCAGTCCAGTCAGAATGCATCCGACGGCGTCGGCCTGCTGCAGACCGCCGACGGTGCTCTCTCCCAGGTCTCGGCTCTGCTTACCCAGGCGGTTACGTTGGCGACGGAAGCCTCCAATGGACAGCTCACGGCAGCGCAGAGCACAGCTGCGGACACCCAATACCAGTCGATCCTGTCTGAGATCACCCAGATCGGTGGGACCACCAACTTCAACGGAACGGCCGTCTTCAGCGCCACTCCCATCACCACCTTCACCAGCGACGGTACGGCCGGCGGCACCACCACGACCTCGACCACGACCGGCGCGCTCTCGTCCACAACCCTGGCGCTGAATGCAACCGCTCTTACTTCGGTTGCCAAGGCCTCCGCGGCGCTCACCGCCATCACCGCAGCAATCAACACGGTCGCTGCCACCCGCGGAACCATCGGCGCATCGGTCAACCAGCTGTCTGCCGATACCAGCGTGCAAAACACCGAGGTCACAAACCTGACCAACGCGCAGAACAATGTTCAGAACGCTGACATCGGGTCCACGGTCGCCAAGATGACGCAGTACAACGTCCTCGAGCAGACCGGCATGGCGGCCTTGTCGCAGTCCAACCAGGCTGAGCAGGCTGTCCTGAAGCTCCTCCAGTAATCCCAGTTGTTTGTGTCCTTGCGGTGGCGCCTTCGGGCGCCACCCTTTTTTTGTCCGCATCTGAACGTCGCAGCCCAATGTGCCGATAAGGTATTGCGCACGGAATCGATGGGACCCGGGCTCGCGAGAAAACACCGCGAACCGAGCAAAGGATTAGGCAAACGTTATGAGTTCAGTCTCCGCATTGAATACGCTGCTGGCATCGACGTCTTCCTCGTCAGGGATTGATCTCAGCCAGATTCTGCAAGCTGCCAGCGGAGCATCCACACCCGGCATCGACGTTACTGCCGCTGTCAATGCAGCCGTTACCGCCGCTCGGGCGCCCGAGACAGCGTGGCAGAACCAGGAAAGCACTCTGCAAAGCCAGACCACCGCCTTGAACCAGTTGCAGACCGACGCTACCAATCTCGACAACGACATGCAGTCCCTTAACAACCTCACCGGGCCTTTATCAGCAAGGACAGTGAGCAGCTCAGATTCAACGATCGTCACCGCATCGGCAGCCTCTGGGGCCGCGGTTGGCAATCACACGGTTGTGGTCGGCAACCTGGCCACCACTGCCTCCTGGGCATCCAGCACCGTCACCAGCGCAACCACACCCCTGGCTGCCGGAAGTTTCACGATTACTGGTGCCAACGGTACCACCACCATCTCCACCGGCACGGGCAGCAGCACTCTCACCGATGTAGCCAACACCATCAATAGTGACAACCTTGGCGTCACTGCCAACGTCATCACCGACGCCAACGGAGCTCGTCTTGCCATCGTTAGCAACACCTCGGGTAGTGCGGCCAACTTCACGGTTACCGCAGGCACAGGCGGTCTCGGCTTTACCCAGGCCGTCAACGGCGTCAATGCATCGGTCACCGTCGATGGCATCACTCTATCCAGCGCATCCAATACGGTCACAGGAGCTCTTCCCGGCGTCACACTCAATCTGCTGAATGCGGCCCCTGGGACCAATGTGAGCCTCACCGTCGCGCCCGATACCTCCCAGGCATCGACGGCCATCAACCAGTTTGTGACCGACTACAACAAAGCTATCGGAGATGTTAACACGCAATTCACCGACACAGGGTCTGGCGAGGGTGTCCTCGCAGACGACCCTGTCGTGCGCAGTCTGCAGAGCACGCTGCAAGAGGCATTGGACTACACATACACGCCTGCTTCGGGCACTACCACCGTACCCACCCTGACAGCGATGGGAATCTCGGTGAACAAAGACGGCACCCTGTCCGTGGATAGCGGGACCCTTACCAGCACCCTGCAGAACAACTTCAATGACGTGCAGAACTACTTCCAGGGCTCCGCGCTGAATGGGTTCGCCAATTCGATGGACCAGCAATTGACGAGTTTCATCAGTCCTGCGGATGGAGCATTCACCGTGGACCTGCAAAGCATCAGCACGGAGTACACAGGCCTACAGACCGACATCAGCAACTTCGAGACCAACTACATCACGCCACTGAAGGCTCAATTGCAGAGCGAGTACAGCCAGGCTGAGATCCTGCTGCAACAGTTGCCGCAAGAGATGCAGCAGATCAATACAGAACTGGGCCTGAACAATAACTCATCCTCAGGAGGCTAGAGCGGTTTCACCACAGATGTACTCGGGGCGGAAGGTGCTGTGTGATCTTCCGGCAAGGAAAACCACGTCGCAAAAGGTACCGCAGCTCGCGGCATCTGGAAACATGCTCTATCCGGAGACTTAAATGAATCCAACAGAACTGGCATATCGGAGAACGGCAGTGGAGGGCGCCAGCGGCTTCGGCTTGTTGATCGCTCTTTACGACACGCTGGTGGGAAATCTGCGGCGCGCCATCGACGCACAGCGCGGCAATGACATCCAGAAGCGGTGCCATGAGCTGAACCACGCGCTGCTTGTAATCGGCTATCTGGAAGATTGGATCGATCGCGAAAGCGGTGGGGAACTGGCGCATAAACTGGTCACGTTTTATTCGAACCTGAGGGCAAAGTTGATTGAGGCCCAAGCCAAGAATTCTGCCGAGATGCTGGAAAAGGAGATGGCTGTAATCCTGGCAATTCGCGGGACCTGGCAGGACCTTGAACTCCGCGCCTCATCGGCACTGGTGGTCCAGGCCGCATCCCAGGCACAGAGCTACCCTGGCTTCGCGATGTCGCAAGACGCGCAAAACGCATCCAGTTGGTCGGCGTAGGTCATCTACGGCCGGGCCAACCAATGAGTTGAAAGCCGCTGCCTGACCCCGTTTATGGCGTAACCGGCAGGTATTGCGGCATAAATGTGGCAATGCCGTCGCTCTCGGCCACGCGATTGAGTACGATCTGCACGCTTGCCGTCTTCAGGCCCTCGCGCGAGGCAGTGACGACGATGGGCTTCGGCGACTGATCGGTGGTGCGAATCAGGGTAGAGCGCACCGCAACGCGGTTGATGCCGCACTCGGTGTTGAGATAGAGGTTGTTGGTGGAGTTGAGCTTTCCGCTGTTGTAGCCGCCGCGCCAGATACCCGGCCCGGTGCAGGTGAAGTCGACTCGCGCGTCGTCGGTGGGGCAACGCTGGCCCTTGGCGTCGACCACCTCGAAGTCGATCAGCGCAATGTCCTCGCCGTCGGCCTGTAGTCCCTTGGGGCCAAGGATGGGAGTCAGCTTGAGGGCAACTGGCGCACCTGCAGTGACAATTTCCTGCTGTGCGGCTATCTTGTCGCCGTTCTTGCCGACGGCCTTGATGCTGCCGGGCACGAACTCAATGTTGGGGAAGGCAAAGACCCAGCCGGTGTCGGGTTTGGAATTCACCCCGAGGGACTTGCCGTTGACGAATAGCTCGACCGATTGCGTATTGGCGATGACATAGACGGTCTTCACGGTCTTGGAGCCGTCGGGCTGCGTGGCCGGATAGGTCCAGTGGCCCAGGATGTGCAGGTCGGGCTGCTCGTTCTGCATCACGCGGTGGGCAAAGTAGAGTTCCTTGGGTAGGCGCATTGCATCCACCTTGCCGCTGACGCGGCATACTTCGGTGGACTGCTGACGTCCGTCGGCGTCCTCGTCGGTGAAGTAGATGGAGCAGTAGGCCGACCAGCGTGAGTGCTTCGGGTCGGTGTTGGAGATGCGATTGCTCCAGTAGTCCCAGTACTGCTTGATGCCGTCCAGCGCGAAGCTCTCTGAGCTGTAGAGATAATCCGAGCCGTGCATCCAACTGTCGTTGGGGCCCTTCTTGACCTTGAAATAAGGCGGCGAGAAATCGTCCCACATGCGGCGTGCGCCTTCCTGGCGGTAGTCTTCCGACTCGATGATGGGCGCGCGGTCGCGCCGCTCGGCAGAGTAGGCGCGGAACATCGCTGAAGGGGTGGCCAGCGTTTCCACCCCCGTGTCCTGCGCCATCATCACACCGTAGTATTCCGCAATGTTGTTGTTCGCTGCATTGGCCGCGTTGTTGGAGTCGCCGCGTGAGCCGATGACTCGGCCTCCGGCAGGGTCCCACTGCTTGCGCAGGTCCACCATCTGCTGCATCTGGTCCGGCTGGATCACAGTATTGCCGGCCTCCCAGAATAGGATGCCCGGGTTGTTGCGGAAGTAGATTATGGAAGCGCGCATCACCTCGGCGCGCTGGTCCCACTGGCGACCGTGGGAGTCGCTTTCGTTATCGCCGGCCGGACATACCTGAATGATGCCGAAACGCGTGAAGGCATCCGCATCCACCTTCTGCGGCGATATGTGCATCCAGCGCATGTAGTTGCCGTGGCAATCGCGGACCAGTTTGGCGGTGTAGTCGTGCATCCAGTCGGGATAACCCGCGCCCACACCGGCCCATTCATCCGCCGAGCGTTGGGAAAATCCTTTGAGGTAGACGAATTTATCGTTGACATAAACCCCGCCTGTACCCGCTCCGCCTTTGAACTCGGTCTTGCGGAATCCTGTCTCGATGCGATAGACATCCACCACCTTGTTGTCCACCTTCAACATGGAATACACGTCGTACATCGCGGGGTCCTCGCAGCTCCAGAAGCGCGCATCCTTCAGAGTGCCACCCGCGGACATCACGCTCTTCTCGCTGTCCACCATGTCCAGCGGGTCGCCATCGAACTGGGTGCAAACGTGGCCATTGCTGTCGACGATGACCACCGACAAACCTACTGTTGCGCGTTCACCCGATGTGTTATGCACCTCGGCATCGACGGTAACATCCGCCGTCTTGCCGGCTATATCGAAGTTGTCGGCATGGACATACACCCCTTGGCTCTCCAGACCGTAGTAGAGCGGCAGGGTCTGATGGATCTTCCCGGTCACATGCAACCACACATGGCGGTTGATGCCGCCATGGTTGGGATTGAAGCTGTTCCCGGACCACTGGTAGGTGGTCCCCACGCAGGGGGTGCCGTCGGCGTTCTTCGGGTTGGCGGCGCAAAAGGCGCGCTCCTTGTACGTGGTGGTGTTGTCCACCTTCACCGCCAGTACGTTTTCCTTGCCATTGGGCAGCACCGCGTCCGTGATGTCGATTCCGTAGGCCGTAATTCCGTTCTCGTACAGGCCGACTTGCTTGCCGTTGAGGTAGATGTCGCCGGCCTGGCGCATGCCCTCGAACTCCAGAAATATGCGGTTGCCGGCAAGCGCGGCGGGCAGCTTGAAGTGCTTACGATACCAGGCGAGTCCCTTGTAGGTGCCCATGTCGCCGCCACCATGGGAGATGAGCATGCGGAAGCTATCGATATCGTTGAAGCTATGCGGTGTGGCAACCGGCGACCAGGCAGCATCGTCGAACGCGGGTGCCTCCGCGCCGGTTACGTCCTGGCGGATGAATTTCCAGTCGAGGTTGAAGTTCAGCGTGGTGCGCGGGGACTGGGGCGGAACGTAGGTGGCGCCGGCCGTCGCGGGTGCAGCAAACAAGGGATAGGAGCGGCCCAAAACGACCGGTAGTCCCACAGCAAGAAAGCTGGAGGCACCAACAAATTCGCGGCGAGTTACTTTTCTGGTTGACACGGGATGGTACCGCCTTTCATGACTGGAATGGAAACTGAAGACCTGGCGCAGGAGCGGCGCGGCAACCCCGCAATCATCCATGCGAGGACAGTTCGTCTATTGCTCTGGGAGACGTATGACTGGAGCAAATTGTCTCCAGCGATTGGGGGCAAACCGTGACAACGGCTAGGGATGCTGCACCGGCTTATCCTATATAGAACTCTTCGAGAAGAGTTCATCGCTGGGAAAGATATACGCCGCATCGGTATTGAATGCGGCGTACTCCTTGTCCAGGTTGAAGATTCCCTACACCTCTCTTTTGTAGCCACAGCACTCCGGTTCGATCTCCGATAGATGCTTGCTACCACTCCGTTCCAGAACGCAGCTAGTACACCACCAATTTGACCGAGCCCAGCAAGCCCGAAGTTGGCGGCGCAGCCGGGGCAGCTCCGCGGCCTCCACCTCCCATGCCAGCAGGTGGGGCTCCTGCACCGGGCGCTCCAGGCGCACCGGCAGCAGCAGCACCTCCGCGTCCGCCCCGGCCACCACGCCCTCCGCCCATGCCAGCGGCGCCAGGCGCTCCTGTGCCGGCAGGCAGCGTTGCAAGAGCCGGAGCAGCCGCAGCAGCAGGAGCCGCACCAGCGGCAGGCGGCGCACCGCCAGCCCCTCCACGTCCGCCCTCCTGCAAGGCATACGCCTCAATCTTCAGATCGTTCGCGCCCTTCTTCAGGGCATCGGTCACGTCCCAGCGATACGGCTGCCATGCTTTCGCTCCCACATCTTTCCCATTGAGCGTCACCTTTGCGCAGTCATGCACATCGGCGATCTCCAGATAGACGCGCTTTCCCTTGGGGGCAGCGGTTGCCGCAGTGAACTGCATGGTATAGGTGGCCGGCCCGGCAAACCTCGCCGCGCCCAGATCCTCCCAGGACTTCAGGCCCGTTGTCATCTGTTTGCCGTTCAGGTCCAGCTTCCAATCGCCATCCAGCGCCATCAGCGTATCGCCGGATGTGAACGATGCCTCCGGTGCGGCCGCAACTCCCTTGGCCAGCGGTCCCACCACAATCACCTTCGCCTCATAGGGTCCCAGCGACAGTGGAACGGTCACTGTATCGACTGCCGCCGTTGTGCCTAACATGGGATGGATCTCGCCTGTCGCCAGGTCCCAGTCCTGCACCGTGCCGTGTCCCGCGATGGTCGCCATGCGCTTCTCAGCCTTGTCGCTCTCGTTGAAGAAGTAGTACATATCGCCATCGGTGAACTTGCGATGCGTATACGTCAGCCTCTGGAAATCGGAGTCCAGCTTCACGTCCGGCTTGGGAAGAGCCGCAAGCACGGCCGCTGTAATGTCGCCCGAAGGCTCGATCAGCGTAGCAAAGCTCAGATCCGGCTTATCCTTCGCATCCATGAACGTCTTGTCCAGGATCAAACTGGGCGTCTTGCCGACGAAGATCACCTTGCCGCCCGCCTTCACAAAGTCCTGCAAACGGGCAAGTCCCGTGCGCGTGATGATCGTCATCGAGGGGAAGACGATCGCTTTATAGGTCTGCCCGCTGAGGTTCGTAAAGCCGCCGTTCGAGATCGTGGCCACCGAACTCAGCGACTGCTCGTCGAAGTAATCCCAATCCACCTGGTGCTCATATAACTGCCAGCCCAGCTTGGTGGTGCTCTGGTCGGCCTCCTGCGCTGCGCTGCCTCCCATCCAAATGGTGTTGCCGGGATGATACAAACCAACCTGCGCTGCTGGACGGCCGATCGACATCAGATAGCCGCCGCGGTTGCCGTACATCGCAATCAGCTTGGCCTGCGGCTGCACCACAGGCGCAGTCGCTGCGCCAGCGGCCGCAGCACCGGAGCCGCGCTGTTGCCACGGCACGCGAAGCGCCAGAGTGGTCACTCCGCGCACCAGTTGAAAGTCCATCTGGTACTTGCCGTCGATGCCCGTTCCGCCACCCTCTTCCGCCCATACCTTCGGGTGCCCGAACAGGTGCGCATCCGAGCTGGCCAGCTTGGGGAAGTTGTTGTTGATGTTCCACGTCCCGTCCGGACGATGCACGGCGCTGGGAATCAGTTGGCTCAGGTTGTCGATTCCCGGAACCTCTACATATCGCTCGTCGCGGAAGTAGTCGCCCTCGCTGCGCTCCAGCGACTGCATCGTCTCTTCGTGGTTCAGGTGTACCAGGTACTCCACGTTGTGCGCTTTCGCCCAGTTGGCCTGCTCGCCGAAGAACGAGTTTTGGAAGATGCTGCTCCACACGTCGTAGTAATCCGCCCGCGCCAGGTCAGACCCCTTGATCGGCATGCGATCGAACCACGAAGGTAGATACGGCGCCAGGTCGTAACCCTTCTGCGCCTTGAACTCCTCCAACAGCTTCGGAGTCCAGGGAATGCCGCTGCTATAGTCCGGCTCATCTCCGAAGGTGCCCATCACGATCTTGCCGAACTGATCGCCCACCGCGTTGTAGTACGTCTCATGCACCGTATGCAGAAATGCGTCGGTCGCCTTCGGATCAAGATAATCGATGATTGAGTACGTCGCATCCTTCGCGCGCGTACCGTCCGCTCGGTTGAAGTTGCGCGTCGGCGAGCTCAGGTACACGTGCCTCAGGAATGTCACCTGCCAGGTATAGCGTGGCTCATTCGGAGTCGTGCCCTCGGCCGGCGTCAGGTACTTCAGTTGCATGTCCGCCGGTACTGGGATCGGAATCACTTGCTTGATTGCTCCCGTCTGATCGGTCTCGGTCGACCAGATCGCCAATGTGTCTGGAGGCACTGGCATCTGCAGCGTCTGCCCAGGCGCAACATGTACCGTAATGTCCGCTGTAATGTCCTGCATCCCTAACTGTGGATAGCGTTCGCTGATATAGCCTCCGGCAAAGCCGCTCGGATAGTCGCTCTCGTCCTGGATCCACATTCTCATGTTCCGCTTCGCCAACTCGGCCACAATGTACTTCACCATGTCCATGTGTCCCGGCGAAAGATACGCTGGCTCGCCGTTCGCCATATCGCGTCGACCGGGCGAATAGTTGATCATGAAGATGCCATTCGCCTCCATCGCATCCAGATCGCGAGAGATCCTCGCCCGCACTTCCGCCGGGTCGTATGGAATGTTCGGCAGCCTCTCCATCGCGTTCGCCGCGTTCCAGCTTTGAAACTGCTGCATTGCCCCATACTCGCGAGGCGGAGACTTTAAGTTCGCCGCAACCTCGGCGGTGGACGCCGGTGTTATCTGCTGCCACGGGCGCGGTGACTGTGCCTGCGCCTGTGCCTTCGCGACCGTCGCCGTGTTTGGGATAAACAAAACTGGAAGGAGGAAGAGCGGGACGAGGAAATACCTGAGGGTGGCCTTCATTGCATCAACTCCAGAGTGCTGAAATTCGTTCGCACCGGAGTATACTCACCCGTCTCAGCAAGTAGCAAGCAGCGTCCGCGCCGGCAGGGATGCCGCCTTCTTCCACAACTGCAATGAAGCGTCTCACCCATACCGCGCAAGGTGGTTTTGAGAATCCTATATGACGCCGGATGCCACAAAGGGACGGGGTTTCCCCGTCCCTTTGATGGTCGTAAAACGAATGGTGACTTGTTCTGGAAAAATCTGAGTTCGGCGAATGCAGCGAACCTGATCCTCCCTAGTAGGCCACCAGCTTGACGCCGCCCAGCAGGCCCGATGTCGCAGGCGCTGGCGCACCTCGGCCTCCACCGCCCATGCCGGCGGGCGGAGCTCCCGCAGCGGGTGCTCCAGGCGT
>Ga0181529_10006360_pt1 | contig 12018 bp, 8 predicted proteins | sample PEATcosm2014_Bin_36_FD_119763 | JGI IMG/M metagenome (GOLD analysis project Ga0181529, IMG submission 119763) | Peatland microbial communities from MTU Mesocosm Facility, Houghton, MI, USA - PEATcosm2014_Bin10_30_metaG | ecosystem: Environmental > Terrestrial > Soil > Wetlands > Peat | place... | reverse complement strand
GCTTGACACGCCGAAGCGGTGCGACCTATCAGACCGCTCCCCGGTCCGGGCGCGTAGCTCAGCGGAAGAGCATTCGCTTCACACGCGAGGGGTCGCAGGTTCAATCCCTGCCGCGCCCACCATCTGGCCCCCACCATTCGGCAGGGTCTCGTCACAACCCCGTCAGCCTTTGACTCAGATCAAAGCCGTTGCGTCCTCAACGGGCCGAGTGTCCGCCCCATGTTGTTCCGACGCACCCCCACGGCCCTGCCGCCGGGTTCCCATGACCTCGCCGTGTCGCTCGCGTTGGCGACCCTCCCGCGTCCGCTGATCGCCGGGCTGCTGCGCCGGATGACGCGCGCCCTGCCGCGCCGCTATCCCAAGCTGGCCACCCGCCTGGCCGAACTGGAGGGCAAACGGCTGCTGATCGCCCCGGCGGAGCTGTCGTACGCCTTCCTGCTCGACTTCCCGGGCGGCAAACTCGCGATCGGGCTGCTCGACCCCGAACAGGCGCCCGCGACCGACGCGCAGATGCGCGGGCCGCTCAGGCTGTTCTACGACCTGGTGCGTGGCGGGCGCGACGGCGACGCGCTGTTCTTCAGCCGCGAGCTGGCGGTGACCGGCGACATGGCGGCGGCGGTGATGCTGCGCAATGCCATGGACGGCGCCGGCGTGGACCTGTTCGCCGAGTTCCTCGACCTGCCTGGTCCACTCGGCCCGGTGGCGCGCGGCGCGGGGGCGCTGGCCGACCGCTGCGCCGGCATCCTGCTCGCCCCGCTGGCCGGGCGCACCGCGCGGCTGGAGGCGGACCTCGCGGCGCTGCGCGCCGACGTGCGGCGGCTGAAGGAAACCGCGCCGAAACCGCGGCCCAAGCCGGCCGCAGCCATCGCCGCCGCCCTCGGAATGAAGCCATGATTCCCGAGATCGTCGCCCCCGGCGGCACGCCGGCGGCGCTGGTGGCGGCCATCGATGCCGGCGCCGACACCGTCTATTGCGGCTTCCGCGACGCCACCAACGCGCGCAACTACCCCGGCCTGAACTTCACCGCCGCGGACCTGCAGGAGGGCATCGCCTACGCCCATGCGCGCGGGCGCAAGGTCAACGTGGCGATCAACACCTATGCCTCGGCCGGCAATACGCGGACCTGGTACGACGCCATCGACACCGCGGCGGCGCTCGGCGCGGACGCCGTCATCATGGCCGACATCGCGCTGCTCGACTACACCGCGCGCCACCATCCCAATCTGCGCCGCCACCTTTCGGTGCAGGCCGGCGCGGCCACCGTGGCGTCGATGGAGTACTATTACGAGTTCTTCGGCATCAGCCGGATGATCCTGCCGCGCATGTTCACGCTGGACGAAATCGCCGAGCTCAAGGCGCGCGCGCCGGTCGAGATCGAGTGCTTCATCTTCGGCAGCCTGAGCCCGATGACCGAGGGGCGCTGCTCGCTGTCGGCCTATGCCACGGGGCGCTCGCCTAACCTGTGCGGCGTCTGCTCGCCCGCCGAGTTCGTGCGCTACGACACGGTGGACGGCGAATTGCTGTGCCGGCTTGGCGATTTCGCCATCAACGCCTTCGAGCCGGGCGAGGCGGCGGGCTACCCGACGGTCTGCAAGGGCCGCTACATCGCCGGCGACGCCGACCCCGCCTATATCTTCGAGGAGCCGGAGTGCCTGAACGCCGCCGAGTACATCGGCGCGCTACGCCGGGCCGGCATCTGCGCCTTCAAGATCGAGGGCCGCCAGCGCGGCCGGTTCTACGTCGCCGAGGTGGTGTCGGCCTTCCGCGAACTGATCGACGCCGAGGCGCGCGGCGAGGCGCTCACCCACCACGCGGGCACGCTGGAACGCCTGCGCCGTCTGGCCGAGGGCGGTGAGGAAACCCGCGGCGCCTATCGGAAGGGCTGGCGATGACGACCGACACGTTGGTGCTGGGGCCGGTGCTGTTCCACTGGCCCGCCGAGGCGCTGCGCGACTTCTACTTCCGCATCGCCGACGAGGCCGACTATGACACGGTCTGCCTCGGTGAGGTCGTGTGTTCCAAGCGCGCGCCGTTCTTCGCCGACGACCTGCCCGCGGTGATCGCCCGGCTCACCCGCGCCGGCAAGGAAGTGCTGTTCTCCAGCCTGGCGCTGGTCAGCGACGAGCGCGAGCTGGCCGCCATGTGCGCGTTGACCGCCAGCGCGCCCGGATTGGTGGAGGCCAACGACGTCGCCGTGCTGCGCGAGTTGCGCGGCCGGCCGCACGCCATCGGGCCGTATGTCAACATCTACAACGAGGACGCGCTGAACTTTCTGATCGCCCAGGGGGCCGTGCGCGCCTGCCTGAACCCCGAGTTGCCGGGCGCGCTGATCGCCGATCTGGCGCGCCTGTCCCCGATTCCACTCGAGGTCATGGTGTTCGGCCGGCTGCCGCTGGCGATTTCCGCGCGCTGTTTCCACGCCCGCGCCGAGGACCGCACCAAGGACGGCTGCCAGTTCGCCTGCAAGGCCGACCCGCAGGGTCGGCCGATCCGCACCATCGAGGGCATGCCGTTCCTGGCGATGAACGGGCTGCAGACGCTGTCGTGGGGCTGCGCCAACCTGATGGCCGAACTGGCGCCGATGCGCGCGGCGGGCGTGCACCGTTTCCGCCTGTCGCCGCACACCGGCGACATGGTGGCCACCGCCGCGCTGTTTCGCGACGTGCTGGAAGGCCGCAGCGAACCTGCCGCCGCCGTGCAACGCCTGGCGCTGCTGCACCCCGACATGCCATTCGCCAACGGCTTCTATTACGCGGCCCCGGGCCACCAGTTCGCGCAGCCGGCGGCGCCGTGAGGAAGTAAGGAAGCAGTTTCACAGGGAGACGGAGAGAAGATTTGGTGCTTCGCAACGCGGCCGGCGCTGCCCGCCCCCGGGTTGAATGCCTCCTGATGCGCGCAGCGCCGATGAATCTTCTCTGCGCCTCTCCGTCTCCCTGTGAAACTGCTTCCTTCCTTTACTTCGTCCCGCCCCCCCCAGTCAGTTGCGCCACCCGCGCCTCGAAAGCCGCGATGTGGTGGTCCATGTCGAGGTGTTGCTCGGCGTAGCGCCGCGCGCCCCGGCGCAGCCGCTGGTTCAGCTTGTCGTCCTCCAGCAGCCGCAGGATGTTGTCCACCAGCGCCGCCGGGTCGAGCGCGGGCGTCAGCAGGGCGTTGCGGTTGACGGTGACGAATTCGCGCACCGGGTCCACGTCGGCCGCCACGATCGCGCAGCCGCAGGCCAGCGCCTCGCGCAGCGACCAGGACGCGACGAAGGGGTAGGTCAGATACACGTGCGCGTCCGATCGTTGCAGCAGACGCACATAGTCCTCATAGGCCAGCTGGCCGGGCAGCAGCACGCGCCTGGTGTCGTATTTGCCGGCCAGTTCGTGTTGCATATGCGCCCGCCAGGTGGTGTTGGGCAGGCGCGCGCCGTAGCTGACGTCGTCGCCGCCGACCAGCACCACCTTGGCGTCCGGCCGCGCCTTCAGCAGCGCCGGCAGGGCGCGCATCATGACGTGAAAGCCCCGGTACGGTTCCAGGTTGCGGCTGACGTAGGTGATCAGTTTCTCGCCCGGCTTGACCACGAAGTGGCCGAGGGCGAAGGACTCCGCGCGCAGTTTGGGGTTGGGGCGGCAGATATCGAGCCGCGCCCCTTCCGGCAGCACCTCGATCTCTGCCTGTGCCCATTCGGGATAGCGGGTTCGCTGCCATTCCGTCGGGGTCTGGCCGTGCTGGCCCAGCGCCAGCGCCAGCAGGTTGATGGTGTTCATCGCCCGGATGCGCGGGAACTGGTCGGTACCGATCGGGAATTCCGGATCGAAGCCGACGTCCTGGCCGCTGGTGTCATAGTAGAATTCAAAATAACCAAGCATCGGCGTGCCGGGCCACACGTCCACCAGGTCGAGCGTCTCGCCCCAGCCATGGTGGCCGATGATGATGTCGGGGCAAAAGCCGAGGCCGCGCAGGTTGCGCGCCAGGCCGGCGACCGCCTCGGCGCGGCGTATGGCGGCGTCGATGTCGCGCATGTTCGGGTGCACGTCGGACACGGCGGGCGGCTTCTGGTAAACCACGCGGCGCACGCCGGGCAGGGTGTTGGTGTTCGGCTCCGACAGGAAGACGACCTCGTTCGCCTGGTCCTCCAGCAGATGCCGGATGAAGTGCAGGTATTGGCCCGGAAAATTCTGGTGAACGAACAGGTAGCGCACGCGCGATCCCGGCGGGGGCTGCAGGAAGGGGGGCGGCCGCCCCGGTCAGGCGGTACGGCCGTGTCCGATTGGTTCGGGGAACGTCGTCAGCGGCCCCGGCGGCGAGGGACGATCAGGGACTTCGACCGCTTTGGCCTCGCCCACCGCGGAGTCTTGTGCTTGCGCGGGGTCTTGGAGGCGGGCGGCGGCGCGGGCTCCTCGGCCGCGGCCTTGGGTGGGCGGCCGCGCGGACGAGCGCGGGCGGACGGCGCCGGCACGGGCTTATCGGCCACGACCTTGGCAGGGCGGCCGCGCGGGCGGGCGGGGGCGGACGGGCTCAGCGCGGGCTTCTTGGCCACGACCTTGGGGGGGCGGCCGCGCGGGCGGGCGGGGGCGGGCGGGGGCGCAGCGGGCAACACCGGCGCCTTGCGGGCCGCACGCGGACGGATGGTGACGGAAAAAGCCTCGACCGGGGCCAGGCTCTCGGCCTCGCACGCCTCGCCGCCCATCACCGGGCCGATGCTGGAGCCGTCCACGAAGGTGGCGGCGTAAAGGCACTCATGCGTGGCCGCGGTGGCACCGCGCAGCCGCACCCGCAACCCGAGGATCGGCAGGGCCATGCCGCGGCTGCCGCAGAACTGGCCGCCCTCGACCCAGGGCGACGTCCAGCCCCGGCCGAGCACGGCCTGGTACTCGATGTCGTCGGCGGGGACGCCGCTGGCCGGCGCGATCGCGAACCCCTCGATCCAACGCTTGCTGCCGCGGTCGCCGACCCAGCTCCCCAGCCGGGCGCCAACGTCGCCCTGGGTCTGCACGTGCGCCAGCAGGTCAACCTCCTGCGGCGCGACCTGGCTGGGCATCGCCCCCGGCACCGGCCCGGCCTGACGGCCGCCGGACTCCAGCAGGCGAACGACCTGCAGGTTCGGCGCCGTGGCGGCATCGGCGTTGGGCGACTGGTAAACCGTCACCAACACCTGCGCCGAGCCGCCCACCACCCGCACCAGCGCGGCATCGCCGGCACCTTGCAGCCAGCCATCGTCGCGAAAGCTGCAGATGCTCACCGCCTCGGGCCGGCCGAGCGCGCCGGGCGGCAGCGACAGCCGCACGCCGGGCAGGCCGGATGCCGTCTCGGCGGCGCGCGACGGATTGTGGACGATGCAATACAGACCCGGTTCCAGGGTCATGAGGCGGCCGCTCACCTTCAGCTCCGTCAATGCCCTGGCGGTTCGCTGGGCAGCACTCTCGGCGTCGGACATTCAGGTGGTCTCGCTATGGGCCGTTCGCGCAACGTACGACACGGCGTATTGAGAAAAGATCAGACTACGGGCCATTCATGGTCCGCGCGCGGTCGTACTGCAAGCAGTGCGTTGTTGACGGCGTGTATCGGCAGCCCGAGCGGCAACACCCAACCGCGGCCGGTGCGGCGCACACGTTCCGATGTCGCACCGATATCGAACACCACCACGTCGAGCCCGGCCTGCCAGGCTTCGCCAAGGGCATAGCACCAGGTTTCCGGCCAGACCGAGGGCAGGAAGCCCAGATGCGTCCGCTGAGCCCGGATCTCGTACACCACCGCGGCCTCCTCATAGGGTCCGGTGACGAACACCCGCCCGGTGGCCAGCAGCGCGTTATCGTCGGGGGTGTGGCCCACCAGCACGAATTGCAGCGGCAAGGCGCGCTCGGCGGCATCGCGGGCACAGGCGAGCAGCACGTCGTAGCCCTTCTCCGGTCCGATGCCGCCGACCACGCAGACCCGGGTGATCCCGCCCGCCGGCGCGGGCGCGCGCGGCGCCAGGGCGGCATCTTCGGTGTGCGGCACCACCACCGGGGCCAGGCCGGGAAAGCGGCGGCGCAGCCGGACGGCGGCATCGGCCGACGGACACACCACCCGCCGCGCCGCGGTGAGTTCCCCCGCCGAGCGGGCGCGCAGCGCGGCGATGCCGATCGCCTCGTCGTCGGCGCGGCCGGCCTCGGCGACGCAGGCCTCGCAGGCCGCCACCGCTTCCGGTTCACCGCAATAGCGGCGCGCCGCGCCAAACAGGGTGATGCGCGGACACACCCAGGCGTAGTCGTGCACATGCACGTCGTAGGGAATGCCGAGGCGCGCCGGCAATTCCATGACGGCGCGGTGATGGCCGAGCAGGTGGTGCACTTCCATCGCCTCGGGGCGGGTCGCGCGTAACAGGCGCAGCAGACCCGGCATTTCGGCGGGCAGGACGAAGCGCAGATTGGGCGTGTCGCGCGCGGTCCCGTCGCCGACCAGGCAAACGCCCGGGAGAGTGCCGCTGGCGTCGGGGGCGGGCACGGGTCGCAGCACCACCGGCCGCCTGCCGCCGTCGCGCAGCGCCGCGCAGCGGTCCCGCACCGCGCGCTCCACCCCGCCGCCGGCATCGTGCGTCACCAGCAGCACGGCGGGCGCGCCGGCCGGAGCACTGGCGCTGAACCGGGCGGCGTCGAGCCGGCGCCGGGCCGGCGCCAGCGGATCGGCGCGCCCATGCGCCGCCACCAGGGCACGATAGCCTGGATGCAGCCGTTCCAGCACCGCCGCGTTGCGTTCCATCAACTGGTCGCGCGCGCCGCCGAACGAAACGCCGCCAGCGTGGGCGACGAAGACGCCGGGCACCGCGACATGCCGCCAGCCCAGCCGGTGGGCGCGCCGGCAGAAGTCGTTCTCCTCGCCATAGCCCTGGGCAAAGGCGTCCTCACGGAACAACCCGGTGGCGTCGAGGCATTCGCGGCGGATGTACATGCAGAATCCGACCGCCGTGGGGATGTCCACCACGCTGCCCCGGCCGACCCGGGCGGCCAGCGCCGCCAGCCGGCGCAGCGCGGCCGCATCGGGGGCGGGGTTGGCGCGGTTGACGTCCGGATAGCTGACGATGCTGGCGTCGTTGGACAGCGGCGTGGCGGTGCCGATATCGCCGCTCGCGTGCACCGCGGCGCGCAGCCGCTCCAGCCAGCCCGGCGGCACCAGCGTATCGCTGTTCAGCAGCACCGCGTCCGGTCCGTGGGCGCGCGACCCCGCGGCCCGCAGCCCGGCATTGGCGCTGACCGGAAAGCCGCGGTTGCGGCGGTGGCGCAGCAGCACGATGCGGCCCTGCGCCGCCAGCGCATCCAGCGCCGCGACCAGCTCCGGCTCGGGGCTGGCATCGTCCACCACCACCACCGTGGTGCCGGCCGGGCTATGGGCGAACACCGACTCCAGACAGGCCAGCGTCGGCCGCGCCGCGCCATGCACCGGCACCACCACGGCGACGGCGCGATGCGGCGCGGGCCGGGCGGCGGCGCTGCCCCTCGGGGCGCCCCCCCTGCCGCGCGCCATCGCCGGATCGAGCGGGCTGCCCGTGAGGTCGCACCCGTCGGGTCCGATGACGTGCAGCAGGCCGGCGGTGCCGGCGAGGCGCGCGGCGGGCACGGCGAAGCGGCGCGGCCGGGCCAGCGGGCGGACGGCCTGCGCCGCGGTGGCCCGGGCGGTGAGCGTGAGCACCAGCGCGCCGGCGGCGGTCCGCACGGTCAACCGCGGCGGGCTCAACGGGTCGGCGGGGTGCCAGGCCCAGCCCTCGAGCCCGCCGTCGCGGACGGCGACGAGACCCTCCACGCGGCCGAAAACGGATAAATCGAGCGGACTGCCCAGCAGTTCGGCGCCGCCGACGGACAGCGCCAGCAGGCCCGACGGCGGCGGCGTGGCGAGGCGGCGGACCGTCAGGCGGCGCCCGTTCAGCGTCGCCTCGATCGGGGCCGCGGCGATCGCGGCGATGCTGCCGTCCCGCCTGCGGCCGCACCAGCCCGGCGCGCCGGCGGCGCGGGCAATGGCGTCGGCCATCCCGGTAAACCCGTCGTCGGGCAGGACGTGGCGCGTCAGCAGCGCGGCCAGCGCGGCGGCGGCCGGCCCGGCCTGACCCAGCCGGGCCCGCGCCGAGGCCAGCGCGAACCACGCCTCCCCCACGTCGCAGGTCCGCGCCGCCGTCTCCAGCAGCGGGGCGGCACGGCCGGGATCGCCCAGGCGGAGGCAGGCCAGGCCGAGTGCGTAGCGCAGCGTCTGGTCGCTGGGCGCGAACCGGCAGGCGCGCTCGAGCCACGCCACGGCGGCGGCCGCCTCCCCGGCGGCGAGCAGGTCCTGGCCACGCTGAAACGCCGCCTGCGCCTGTTCGGCGAACAGTTCGGCGCGGGTCTTCGTCACCGGCTTGCGGTGGGCTTAGAGCGTGATCGACCCTGTCGAAATCGGCCGGGGGCGTGAATCACGCGATCAAATAAGGAGCTAAACATGATCACTTCGTCGATCAGAAGTGATCATGTCTGGTGCGCACCGGCGGCCGCCTGCGGGGCCTCCGGCGCGGCGACGGCCGGGGCCTGGCCGCGCAACGCGGCAAGGTCGTGCCGCGCTTCCTCCAGCCCCTGCGCCGCGGCGCGCTCCAGCCAGTCGAGCGCGGCCGCCGGGTCGGTCTCGCCGGCCAGCCCGCGGGCCAGGTAGCGGCCCAGCATCAACTGCGCATGGGCATGGCCGCGCTCCGCCGCCATGCGGAACCAGCGCTGGGCCTGCGGGCGATCCCAGGGGATCTCGTGGCCGCCGCCGAACATGGCGCCGACGGCGAACATGGCGCCGACATTGCCGGCATCGGCGGCCCGCTGGAACAGCGCCAACGCCGCCGGATGGTCCTTCGGGCCGCCGCGTCCGTTCACCATCATCTCGGCCAACGCCACTTGCGCCTCGGTCATGCCGGCCTCGGCGGCCTGGCCGATCCAGGCGCGGCCCTCGGCGAGGTCCTGGGCGACGCCGCGGCCCTCGATCAGCATGCGGCCATACCAGTACCGGGCATTGACCACGCCCTCGGCGGCGCGGCGCATCCACTCGGCGGCGCGCGGCTCATCGCGCTCGACGCCGACGCCCTGGGCGAGGCAGATGCCATAGTTGAACGCGGCCACCAGATCGCCCGAGGCGGCCGCCTGCTCGAACCATTCGCGGGTGCGGACCGAGTCCTCGCTGGTCGCCTGCCCCTGTTGCACCAGGGCGGCGAGGTCGTATTTGGACTGGTTGTCGCCGGCCTCGGCGGAAACGCGCAACCAGCGCGCCGCCTCGATGGGGTCGCGCGGCACGCCGGCCCCGGTCAGGTGCAGCATGCCGAGCGCGCGGGCGGCCGTGCGGTGGCCGGTCTCGGCGGCGATGCGGAACCACATCGCCGCCTCGGCATAATTGGGCGGCAGCGCGCCGCCGCGGGCGTAGAGGTCGCCGATCAGCGCCGCCGCCTCGGGGTCGCCGGCCAGCGCCGCGCGGCGCAGCCAGCTCTCGCCGGCAAGCGGGTCCTTCGCCACCCCGCGGCCTTCCATCAAGGCGAGGCCCCACCGCAGCTGGGCAGAGCGCATCCCCTTCTCGGCCGCCGCCTTGTACAGGCCGACGCCGCGTTCGCCGTCGCGTTCCACCCCCAGGCCCTGCTCGTAGAGCACGCCGAGCAGATACTCGGCGGTGGGCAGCCCCGCCTCGGCGGCGGCGGCCAACTGGCTGGCGCCCTCGGCGAATTGCCCGGAGGCCTGGGCCTTGCGCAACAACGCCAGGCCGAGGCCAAGGCGGCCCTGTGGACAATCGGCCTCGGCCGAGCGGCGATACCACTGCTCGGCGGCCTCGGGATCGCGCATCGCCTCGGGGCCGGAGGTGAGGATATAGCCGAGCAGCGCCTGGCCGTCGGCCGAGCCGGCATCGGCGGCCTTGCGCGCCCAGGTCGCGGCGCGCTCGAAATCCGGGCGGGCCGGTTCGTTCTGGGTGAACAGCGCCGCCGCCGGCCGGCCGGCGGAAAGCTCCGAGGCGTGGCTGGCCGCGCCCGGCGCGGCGCTGCCCGGAAGGCCATGCACATACAGCGCCGCCAGCATCGACTGCGACTCGACATGGCCCGCCGCGGCGGCACGCTCCAGCCAGCGCGCGCCCTCGACCGCGCTCGGCGGCACCCCGGCGCCCTCCAGATAGCAGCGCGCCACCTGGAATTCGGCCTCGGGCAGCTTTGCCTCGGCGGCGCGCGCCAACAGCGGGAAGGCTTCCGCGCGCTTGCCCTCCTCGACCAGGCGCCGCCCGCGCCTGAGCGCCCCGGATGCGGATTGCAGCCAACCCAACAGACCAGCCATCGTCCTCAGACCTCGCGCACGCGGCAACGCCGGGGATGACGCCGCCAGGGGCTCATGGCTCGCGCATGCCCTCGGAGCCAGCGGGAATCAGGCGCGACATCAGGTAACGCAGGAGGGTGCGCTTGCCCACCCGGATGTCCGCCTCCACCGGCATGCCGGGCACGATCCGCGCCCCCTCCGGAAGATCGTGCAACTGCACCGCGTCGATCGACATCTTCGCGCGGAAGAACAGCACCCCCATCGCCTTGCCCGTCCGCGTCTTGTCGTCCGGCGCCGTCTGGGCCTGCGGGTCCTTGAAACTGTCCGGGCTGACCGAGCGCACCGTCCCGACGGCCGTACCATACAACTGATACGAAAACGTCTCGAGCTTGATCGTCACCGGGTCGCCCACCCGGACAAAACCCACGTCCTGACCGGCCACCACCGCATCGATCTGCAACGGCGTGTCCAGCGGCACCAGCTCGATGAACGGATCGCCGGACTGCATCACCGTGCCCACGCTCACCGGCGCCACCCGCAGCACGATCGCGTCCCGCTCGGCGCGCAGCTGCACCAGGTTGCGCCGCAGGCTCGCCTTGTGCAGTTGCTCGTTGGCGTCATCCAGCTTGCGCCCCTGCTCGGTCAACTGCTGCGCCGTTTCCGCGGCGGTCTGCTGCAAATAGCCGTCGCGCTCGGCGATCTGCGCGTCCATGTCGCGTTGCGCCGCCTGCTGTTGCGAGCGCGCCTCCGCCAGTTGCGCCGCCATGTTCACCCGCGTGTCGGTGGCCTGCAAACGGTTCAGTTGGCTGCCCACGCGCAAACGCTCCAGCTCGAGCCGCTTGCTCTCCACTTCCCCCGCCAGTTGCAGCCGCGCGGTGAACGAGGCCACGTCCGAGGCCGCCTGCTCCATCTTCACCCGCAGCGAGTCGATCTTCTGCGCGTAATTCTCCAGCTTGAAGCTCTCCTCGGCGTGCCGCTGCGCGAACAGCAACGCCTGCAACTGGCCCGCCGGGCTGCCGTCCGACAGATACGTCCGGTTCTGCGTCTCCGCCGTCAGCCGGTTCACCTCCGCCTGCAGGCTCACCACCTGGTTCTCCAGCGACCCCGCGTCGGCCGCCGCGAAGGTCGGGTCCAGTTCCGCCAGCACGTCGCCGGCATGCACCAACTGGCCTTCCGTGACATTGATCGAGCGCACCAGCGACACTTCCAGCGGCTGCACGATCAGGTTGCCGGCGGTCGCCGTCACCTTGCCCGACGTGTTCACCACCCGGTCGATCGGCACCAGCGCGATCACGCCCAGCAGGGCCACGAACAGCGCCACGATCGCCCGGTTGGGATAGCGCGACGCCAGCGGCACCGGGCGGGCGATCAGCTCCGCCGTCGGCGACTGGTATTCCAGCAGCACCGGCGCCGTCCCCTCGCGCAGCCCCGTCAGCGCCCGCCCGCCCGCCTTCACCACCGCCGGAGGTCTGCTCATGTCCGCAGCCTCCTCACAGGCCGTGCGCGGGCGCCAGCGCCGCCGCTCGCGGGGTGTCCAGGTAGCGGTTCTGTTGGTGCCAAAGCTGGCGATACACCGGGCAACGGTCGACCAGTTCGCGGTGCGGCCCGGCGTCCATGACGCTGCCGTGGTCGAGTACGATGATCTGGTCCATCTCGGTCAGCGACGACAGCCGGTGCGACACCACCACCATGGTCCGGCCTTGCGCGATGCGCGCGATGTTGGCGTTCACCAACGCCTCGCTTTCCGGGTCCAGCGCCGAGGTCG
>Ga0181529_10006359_pt1 | contig 12020 bp, 11 predicted proteins | sample PEATcosm2014_Bin_36_FD_119763 | JGI IMG/M metagenome (GOLD analysis project Ga0181529, IMG submission 119763) | Peatland microbial communities from MTU Mesocosm Facility, Houghton, MI, USA - PEATcosm2014_Bin10_30_metaG | ecosystem: Environmental > Terrestrial > Soil > Wetlands > Peat | place... | reverse complement strand
TCGCCCGACGTCGGCGGCGTGGTGCGCGCCCGCGCGCTGGCCAAGCGCCTCGACGCGCCGCTCGCCATCGTCGACAAGCGGCGCGAGCGCGCCGGCGAGTCGGAAGTGATGAACATCATCGGCCACGTCGGCGGCCGCCATTGCGTGCTGCTCGACGACATCGTCGATTCCGGCGGCACGTTGTGCAACGCCGCCGACGCGCTGCTCGCCGAAGGCGCTCTCAGCGTCTCCGCCTACATCACCCATGGCGTGCTGTCGGGCGGCGCGGTGGCGCGCGTCGCCGCGTCGCAGCTCAGGGAGCTGGTGCTCACCGACACCATCGTGCAGACCGAGGCGGTCAGGGTCGCGCACAACATCCGCGTCATTTCGATCGCGCAGTTGATCGGCGAAGCGATCGCGCGCATCGCCAAGGAAGAGAGCGTCTCGGTCCTGTTCGACTGAGCATCGATTTCGTGCGGCCGCGCCGGCTTGCCGGCGTCTCGAAGCCAGCCTATCGTCATGGCACGCAGCGCCGTTCAGCGCTCGGGGAAGCAGGTTGACTCCCCTGGTGCCGCCGGCGTTATGTTTGACCGAACGGTCAACTCCGCTCGCGCTGAGCAACTCGGCCGCGTGCGGCGGTCGCATTCGCCGGGGCGTCAGCGCGACCCCGGCTGAAACGGAGAAGGGGAGAGTTGGATGGCCGGACGTCAGTTCTCAGCTTTGTTTTCGGGCCTCGCGGTAGCGGCGCTGGTATCGGCGGCGGCGCTCGCCGCCGACGTCAAGCCGGCCGTGATCTATGACCTCGGCGGCAAATTCGACAAATCGTTCAACGAAGGCGTCTATAACGGCGCGCTGAAATTCAAGAAGGATTCCGGCGTCGACTTCCGCGACCTCGAAATCCAGAACGACGCTCAGCGCGAGCAGGTGCTGCGCAAGTTCGCCAAGGACGGCTTCTCGCCGATCATGACCGTCGGCTTCGCCTGGGCGACGGCGCTCGGCAAGATCGCCGACGAATATCCGCAGACCAAGTTCGGCATCATCGACATGGTGGTCGACAAGCCCAACGTGCAGTCGATCGTCTTCAAGGAGCACGAGGGCTCGTTCGTCGTCGGCGTCATCGCCGCCAAGACCTCCAAGACCGGCAAGGTCGGCTTCGTCGGCGGCATGGACATTCCGCTGATCTCGAAGTTCGGCTGCGGCTACGCCCAGGGAGTCAAATACGCGTCCGACGGCAAGGACGAGGTGTTCGCCAACATGACCGGCACGACGCCCGCCGCCTGGAACGATCCGGTCAAGGGCGGCGAACTCGCCAAGTCGCAGATCGACCGCGGCGCCGACATCGTCTACGCCGCCGCCGGCGCGACCGGCCAGGGCGTGCTGAAGGCCGCCGCCGACGCCGACAAGCTGTCGATCGGCGTCGACTCCGATCAGGATTACCTGTTCCCCGGCAAGGTGCTGACCTCGATGGTCAAGCACGTCGACACCGCGACCTACAAGTCGTTCATGGACGCCAAGGACGGCACCTGGAAGCCCGGCATTCAGGCGCTTGGCCTCAAGGAAGGCGGCGTCGACTATGCATTCGACCAGTACAACAAGGACCTGATTACGCCGGACGTGAAGGCCGCCGCCGACGCGGCCAAGGCCGACATCATTTCGGGCAAGATCCAGGTCCACGACTACATGTCGGACAGCAAGTGCCCGGACTGAGACTCGTGATCGCAGCCTGAGCTCGTCCTTCTCCGCCGCGGCGGAGAAGGATGCTCCGGCGTCGGCCCTGCGGCCGGCGCCGCAAGGCCAGCGTTGGAGCGTCGTCGTGAATCCTCAAGCGCCCGCCGCTCCGGCGATCGAGCTCATCGGCATCGACAAGAGCTTCGGTCCGGTCCACGCCAACGCCAACGTCAATCTCAAGGTCGAGCGTGGCGTCATCCACGGCATCGTCGGCGAGAACGGGGCCGGCAAGTCGACGCTGATGTCGATCCTCTACGGCTTTTACGAGGCCGACGCCGGCGAAATCCGCGTCAACGGCAAGCCGGTGCGCATCCGCTCGTCGCGCGAAGCGATCGACCATGGCGTCGGCATGGTCCACCAGCATTTCATGCTGGTGCAGCCGCTCAGCGTGCTCGAAAACGTTATGCTCGGCGCCGAAGGCGGCCCGCTGCTCGCCAGGGGCGCGGCGACGATCCGCAAGCGGCTCGCCGAGCTCGGCAAGGAATACGGGCTCGAAGTCGATCCCGACGCCATCGTCGGCGAGCTCTCGGTCGGCCTGCAGCAACGGGTCGAGATTCTCAAAGCCCTGGTGCGCGGCGCCGAAATCCTGGTGCTCGACGAGCCGACGGCGGTGCTGACGCCGGCCGAGGCCGACCAGTTGTTCGAGATGCTCAGGGTGCTGAAGAGCCAGAACAAGACGATCCTCTTCATCACCCACAAGCTGCGCGAGATCATGAGCCTGACCGACCGCGTCTCGGTGATGCGGCGCGGCGAGATGGTGGCGACGTTCGAGACCGCTCAGACTTCGCCGCCCGAGCTCGCCGACGCGATGGTCGGCCGCAAGGTCATCCTCAAGATCGACAAGGGCCCCGCCCACCCGGGCAAGATCGCCCTCGAAGCGCGCAATCTCGTCGTGCGCGACGACCGCGGCGTGACGCGGGTGCACGACGTCTCGTTCGCCTTACGCGAGGGCGAGATCCTCGGCGTCGCCGGCGTCGCCGGCAACGGCCAGTCGGAGCTGCTCGAAGCGCTCGCCGGCATCCGGCAACTCGCCAGCGGCGAGATTCTCGTCGACGGCCGGCCGCTGCGGCCCGCCGAGCACGACCCGCACGCCGTGCGCAGTCTCGGCATCGGCCACGTCCCCGAGGACCGCCAGCGCGTCGGGCTGATCATGCCGTTCGAAGCCTGCGAGAGCGCGATGCTCGGTTTCCACGACCAATCGACTTTCGGCCGCGGCATCCTGTTCGACCGCCGCGCCATCGTCGCCGACGCGGCGCGGATCATGGAGGCCTTCGACGTCAGGCCGCGCGCGCCGCTGCTCAGGACGGCGAACTTCTCCGGCGGCAATCAGCAGAAGATCGTGCTGGCGCGCGAGATCGACCACGACCCGCACATCATGCTGGTCGGCCAGCCGACCCGCGGCGTCGACATCGGCGCGATCGAGTTCATCCACAAGCGCATCGTCGCCGAGCGCGACGCCGGCAAGGCGGTGCTGCTGGTGTCGGTCGAGCTCGACGAAATCTTCGCGCTGTCCGACCGCATCGTCGTGCTGTGCGGCGGGCGCGTCACCGGCGAGCGGCGGCCGGAGGAAACCAATCCCCAGGATCTCGGCCTGCTGATGGCCGGCGTCGACGAGCGCGCCGCATGAGCGCGCCGCTGAAGCCCTTGCCCGCCTGGGCCGACGTCGCGCTGATCCCGCTGATCAACGTCGCCGCCGCCTTCGTCATCTCCGGCCTGGTGGTGTTGGCGATCGGCGAGAACCCGATCGAGGCGGTGCAGATCCTCATCACCGGCGCGCTCGGCGATCTCGAGGGCATCGGCTTCACCCTCTATTACGCGACGAGCTTCATCTTCACCGGCCTGGCGGTGGCGATCTGCTTCCACGCCGGCCTGTTCAACATCGGCGTCGAAGGCCAGGCCTATGTCGCCGGCCTCGGCGCGGCGCTGGCGGCGCTCTATCTCGGCTTCCTGCCCGGCTACAGTCTGGCGATCGTCGCGATCCTCGCCGGGGCGCTGTTCGGCGCCGCTTTCGCCGCCATTCCCGGCTATCTCCAGGCCAAGCGCGACGCGCACATCGTCATCACGACGATCATGTTCAACTACGTCGCCTCGGCGCTGATGGGCTATCTGCTGGTCGACGTGCTGCGCGTGCCGGGGCAGATGAACGCCGAAACCGCCGGCTTCTCCAAATACGCCATCGTGCCGCAGTTCCACGCGCTGTTGAAGCCGCTCGGGATCATCTGGCCGGACACGCCGTTCAATCTGTCGTTCCTGCTCGCGCTCGCCTGCGCCTACGGCTGCTGGCTGCTGATCTGGCGCACCCGGCTCGGCTACGCCATCCGCGCCGTCGGCGCCAATCCGACCGCGGCGATCTACGGCGGCATTTCGCCGGCGCGCGTCACCATCCTCACCACGCTGCTCTCGGGCGCGCTCGCCGGCGGCATGGCGGCCAACGTCATTCTCGGCGAGGAGCATCGCCTCATCCTCGAATACACGGCGGGGTTCGGTTTCGTCGGCATCGCGGTGGCGCTGATGGGCCGCGCCCATCCGGTCGGCATCGTGCTCGCGGCGATCCTGTTTGGCATGCTCTACCAGGGCGGCGCCGAGCTGGCGTTCGACAAGCCGAAGATCAGCCGCGACATGATCGTCGTCATCCAGGGTCTGGTGGTGCTGTTCGCCGGCGCGCTCGAACATGTCTTCCGTCGCCCGGTGGCGACGCTGCTGGCGCGCCGCACGGCGCAACCGCCGATCTGAGGGGCTCGAGCGAGAATGGGCTTCGAAGATCTGGTCAGCATCCTCGGTTCGGGCATCCGCCTCAGCGTGCCGCTGATCTGCGCCTGCCTCGCCGGCCTGTGGTCGGAGCGCTCGGGCGTGGTCGACATCGGCCTCGAGGGCAAGATCCTGGTCGGCGCTTTCGCCGCGGCGGCGGTGGCGACCTTCACCGGCAGCGCCTGGCTCGGTCTCGGCGGGGCGATCCTGGCGACGATCGCCGTGTCGCTCGTCCACGGCTACGCTTCGATCGACCAGCGCGCCAACCAGATCGTCTCCGGCACCGCGATCAACATGGTCGCCGACGGCATCACCGCGCTGATCGGCAACGCGATCTGGTCGCAGGGCGGCCGCACGCCGCAATTGCCGGACACGGCGCTGTTCAACGCCATCAAGCTGCCGTTCGTCGACGCGCTCGCGCCCGCGCCCTTTATCGGCCCGATCTACAAGCACCTGATTTCCGGCCACGATCTCATCACCTATTTCGGCTTCGCCTGCGTTCCGTTGACCTATTGGGCGCTCTATCGCACCCGCTTCGGCCTCAGATTGCGCGCCGTCGGCGAGAACCCGGCCGCCGTCGACACCGCCGGCCTTTCGGTCAGAGGCCTGCGCTACCGCGCGGTCATCATCTGCGGCGCGCTGGTCGGCCTGTCCGGCGCCTACCTGTCGATCTCCCAGGCCGCCTACTTCCAGCCGCACATGAGCGCCGGCAAAGGCTTCATTGCGCTGGCGGCGCTGGTGTTCGCCAAGTGGCGGCCGTGGCCGGCGCTGGCGACCTGCCTGCTGTTCGGCGTCCTCGACGCGCTGGCGACGCGCCTGCAGGGCGTGCCGCTGCCGCTGGTCGGGCCGGTGCCGGTGCAGGCGATCGAGGCGCTGCCCTATCTGCTGACGGTGGTGCTGCTCGCCGGCTTCATCGGCAAGGCGATCCCGCCGCGCGCTTCCGGCATCCCCTATGTCAAGGAACGCTGACGCAGGCCTCGACGCCCTGTTCGCTGCGGCGAAGGCCGCGCGCGAGCGCGCCTACGCGCCCTATTCGCGTTTTTCTGTCGGCGCGGCGATCCGCGCCGCGAGCGGCGCGATCTATGCTGGCTGCAACGTCGAGAACGCCGCTTATCCGCAAGGCTCGTGCGCCGAAGCCGGCGCGATCGCGGCGATGGCGCTCGCCGGCGAGCGGCGCATCGTCGACATTGTCGTCGTCGGCGACGGCGAGGGCCTGTGCACGCCCTGCGGCGGCTGCCGCCAGCGCATCCGCGAATTCGCCGACGCGGCGACGCGCGTGCATGTCGCCGGCCTCGCTGGCCTGCGCGCGAGCTTCGCCTTGGAGGAGCTGCTGCCGCATTCGTTCGGGCCGGGGCATCTGAGGCGGTGAGGGGCGACTGCAAGAAGTGGCGCGGCCGTCTCTGGCCGCGCGGGCGCGGAGGCCCGCCCCACTGGGATTTGCGACGGGCCGGCACGGCAAGAGGGGAGAGGGGCCTTTGACTTCGCAATCCGCCGCCGCCATCGTCGCCATGGCCGATCGCGGAATTTCCACGCTGCCGCCGCTCGGCCTGGTGCTCGGCTCGGGGCTCGGCGGCCTCGCCGACGAGGCCGAAGACGCGGTCGTCGTCCCCTATGCCGACATTCCCGGTTTTCCCATTCCGAGCGTCGCCGGGCACAGCGGCCGCCTGGTGGTCGGCAAGCTCGCGGGCAAGCGCGTCGCGCTGTTCCAGGGCCGCGGCCACTACTACGAACGCGGCGATCCGCGCGAGATGTTCACGGCGATCGAGGCGTTCAGCCGGCTCGGCGGCCGGACGTTGTTTCTCACCAACGCCGCCGGCGGCCTGCATGCCGATTGGCCGCCGCCGGCGCTCGCCGCAATCGTCGACCACATCAATTTCGCCGGCGCCAATCCGCTGATCGGCCTGTCGACCGACAAGCGCTTCGTGCCGCTGACCGAGGCCTACGACCGCGCGCTGCTGGCGACGCTGAAGCAGGCGGCGCGCGCCGCCGCGATCGAGCTGCGCGAAGGCGTCTACATGTGGTTTTCCGGCCCGAGCTTCGAGACGCCGGCCGAGATTCGCGCCGCCAAGATCCTCGGCGCCGATCTCGTCGGCATGTCGACCGTCCCCGAAGTGCTGATCGCGCGCTATTTCGGCCTGCGCGTCGTCGCCTGCTCGCTGGTGACCAATTTCGCCGCCGGCCTGTCGGGCGGCGACCCCAGCCACGAGGAGACGCAAGCGGTCGCCGCGCGCGGCTCGCGCCAATTCCGCGCCCTTCTCAAGGCGTTCATTGCGCTCCATGACCAGACAATCGGTTAGCGCCCGCGCGCAATCGGACCGGGACGGTCTCGGGTCAACGCGCGGCGCGGGCAAACCAATTTTTGCCACCGTTGACGAGGTGCAAGCCGGCAGGCTCGCGGCATCTTACCTTGACAGCGGGATGAATTACCTCTATGTGTAATTTGGTAGCTGTTTAGCTGCTATGTGAGGAAATCAACGGGCGCAACTTGGTTGTCACCGGAGAGCAATTGCGCGCGGCCCGCGCTATGGCCCGCATCGAGCAAGCGGACTTGGCGCTTAAGGCAAGCGTGTCTGTAGACACAATAAAGCGCCTTGAACGAACGGTCGGCCCAGTCTCTGCCAACGTTGCAACCACGGAGGCAATCATGCGCGTCCTTGAGTCGGCTGGCGTCGAATTCATCGGCGACGAGCAGCCAGGCGTACGTCAACGCAAATTTCGCGTCGGCGACCTTGTGCGGTTCAGGCCACAGACGACTGCGCGCGCTGGAACCAACATCGGCGCAGACGATGTGGGAACGGTGATCAAAGTCGAAGGAGAGCAAACCTACGGGGTCGGCTACGCGATGTCGGTCCAGTTTGGGGATGTTCCGAAGCATTGCTTCCACTACGAGTTCGAACTCGTGAGCCCCGCCGGAGTCGTTTTCACGGATGGAGATGCGCTGGGCATTCCGCGGCGGAGTTGGAATTGGTTTATTGAAACGTACCGGACCGGCGGGACGCGCCCGGAGACAGTGCGGTATTTCGCAGACTTCAAGTCAACGATTGCAAGGCTTTCCGAGTTGAAGCCTTCGCTCAGGTCAGGCGATATACTTCGCGTTCATGCGCCGTCGTCAGCGACAGATTCCGAACGTGATGCAATAAAGGCGATGGGGGCGGTTGCAAATCTCTGACGCTTTTCAATTCGCGTGCCGTTTTCCACCAATTTCGGGACTGTTGGCTCATGCTGCCGCAGGAAATCATTCGCGCCAAGCGCGACGGCCGGGCCTTGAGCGAAGCGGAGATCGGCGAATTCATCGCTGGCCTGACCTCGGGCGCGGTCAGCGAGGGCCAGGCCGCCGCCTTCGCCATGGCGGTGTTCTTCCGCGGCATGAGCCTGGAGGAGCGCGTCGCGCTGACGCGGGCGATGATGGCGTCCGGCGCGACGCTCGACTGGAGCGCGATGAAGCTGCCGGGGCCGGTGGTCGACAAGCACTCGACCGGCGGCGTCGGCGACAACGTGTCGCTGATGCTGGCGCCGATGCTCGCCGCCTGCGGCGCCTATGTGCCGATGATCTCGGGTCGCGGCCTCGGCCACACCGGCGGCACGCTCGACAAGCTCGATTCCATCCCCGGCTATGTCTCGCAGCCGGACCTGCCGCTGTTTCGCCGCGTCGTCGCCGACGCCGGCTGCGCGATCATCGGCCAGACCGCCGATCTCGCCCCCGCCGACCGCCGCCTCTACGCCATCCGCGACGTCACTGCGACGGTCGAATCGATCGCGCTCATCACCGCTTCGATCCTGTCGAAGAAGCTCGCCGCCGGGCTGCAGGCGCTGGTGATGGACGTCAAGACCGGCTCGGGCGCGTTCATGCCGACGCTCGAAGGCGCGCGCGATCTCGCCGAGAGCATCGCCTCGGTCGCCAACGGCGCCGGCCTGCCGACCGTCGCGCTGATCACCAATATGGGCGAGCCGCTGGCGAGCGCGGCGGGCAACGCGGTCGAAGTGCTGAACGCCGTCGATTATCTCACCGGCGCGAAGCGCGACCCGCGGCTGCACGCCGTGACGCTGGCGCTGGGCGCGGAACTGCTGACGCTCGCCGGCCTGACGCGCGACCGCGTCGCCGCCCGCGCTGCGCTCGAGCGGTCGCTCGCCAACGGCGCTGCGGCCGAGCGCTTCGAGCGCATGGTCGCCGCGCTCGGCGGCCCGGCCGATCTGCTCGCCAAGGCGCGCGCGCTGCTGCCGGCGGCGCCGGTCGTCGTCGCCGCCCAGCCGGAGCGGCCGGGTTTCGTGCTGTCGATCGACGCGCGCGAGGTCGGCCTCGCCGTCGTCGAACTCGGCGGCGGCCGCGCGCGCGCGTCCGATACGATCGATCCGGCGGTCGGCCTGACGCGGCTCGCCGGAATCGGCGCCGACGTCTCGGCCGACGCGCCGCTGGCGCTGGTCCACGCGCGCGATGAGGCGAGCGCCGCCGCGGCGATCCGCCGTCTCGGCGACGCCTATCACATCGGCGCCGCGCCGCCGGCCAAGACCGCCGATCCGGTGACGGGGCGGATCGGCGGCTCGCCCACGTGAGTCTGCTGTTCGCCGCTCCCGGCTGGGACGAAGGGCCGTGGCTGAAGCGCTTCGCCGCGCTGCTGCCCGGCCGCACGCTCGTCACGCCCGAAACGCTCGCCGACCGCGCCGCCGTGCGCTACGCGATCGCCTGGCGTCCTCCGCGCGGCCTGCTCGCCGAACTGCCGCGGCTCGAGGCGATCTTTTCGCTCGGCGCCGGCGTCGACGCCATCCTCTCCGACCCGAACCTGCCCGACGTCCCAATCGCGCGCATCGTCGATCCCGACCTGACGGCGCGGATGAGCGAGTGGGTCGCGCTGCATTGCCTGATGCATCTGCGTCAGACGCGCCGCTACGAGCGCCAGCAGCGCGAACGGCTGTGGGACGACGATGACGATCAGCCCGCGGCGAGCGACGTGCGCGTCGGGATTCTCGGCCTGGGCGAACTCGGCCGCGACGCGGCGGCGAAACTCGCCGCGATTGGCTTTCCGGTCGCGGCGTGGAGCGCCAGCGCGAAGAATGCGCCGGGAATCGCCTGTTTCGACGGACTGGTCGGCCTCGAGGCGATGCTGGCGCGCTCCGACATCCTCGTCTCTCTGCTGCCGCTGACCGCGGCGACGCGCGGCTTCCTCAATGCGTCCCTGTTCGCCAAGTTGCCGCGCGACGGTCGGCTCGGCGGCGCGATCCTGATCAACGCCGGCCGCGGCGGGCTGCAAGTCGAAGCCGACATCCTCGCCGCGCTCGATGCCGGCGCGCTGAAAGGCGCTTCGCTCGACGTGTTCGAGACCGAGCCGCTGCCGCGGGACTCGCGGCTATGGACCCACCACCCGGCGGTGTTCGTCAGCCCGCACAACGCCGCAATCTCCCACCCCGACGCCATCGCCCGCGCCATCGCCGCTCAAATCCAGGCCCACGAGCGCGGCGAGCCGCTGCGAAATGTGGTCGATCGGGGCAGGGGGTATTAGGGAGCCGGGGAAGTTGGGAAACCGTCATCGCGAGCGACAGCGAAGCGATCCAGACTAAGCCGAGAGAACGAGACCTCGGGGTCGTCCGGCCTGAGGCGACTACCAAAGGAAGCTGTCATGACCGTGACCCAAATCTGGATCGCTTCGCTTTGCTCGCGATGACGGTTGGAGGGCGGAACGCGCGACGAATGAAGCGACCCTGCGTTTACATCATGGCGAGCGAGCGCAACGGAACGCTCTATGTCGGAGTGACGTCCGACCTCGCGCGACGCGTATTCGAACATCGAACCGGCGCGATCGAGGATTTCTCCAAGCGCTATGGTTGCAAGCTGCTCGTCTGGTTCGAATCTTATGACCGCATGGACGAGGCGATTGCACGGGAAAAGCAACTCAAGTCCGGCAGCCGCGCCAAGAAACTCGCGTTGATCGAGGCGATCAATCCAGAGTGGAAGGATCTTTATGAGACTCTGAACGCCTAAAGCACGTCGGCCTTAGGCCAACGCGCCTCTGATCGTCATCGCGAGCAAAGCGAAGCGATCCAGACTTAGGTCACAGGATCGCGGCCTCGTTTCCCCGGGGACCGGAGCCTGTCGCCGAAAGCCCGGCGTCCTCGACTTTGTCTGGATCGCTTCGCTTTGATCGCGATGACGACGCGCGCCCCGCTCGCCTCACTTCGCGATGCGGGCGCGGAAGTCGGCGACGGTCGCTTTGAACTCGTCGTAGTCGAGCGCCTTGTCGACCTTGAACGGCCCGATCAGGAACACCGGCGTCGCTTCGAGCCCGAGCGAGTCGGCCTCGCTCATGTTGCGCTTCAGCAGCGCGGCAATGTCGGCGTCGTGCGCTTTCAGATCGGCGTCGAGCCGGGCCATGTCGACGCTCGTCGCCTTGACCGCGGCTCGCAGGCTCGCGTCGTCGACCTTCTGGCCGCGAATGCCCATCATCGCGACATGCGCTTCGCGGTACTTGCCCTGGTACTTCGCGGCGAGCGCAAGGTGGGCGCCGGTGACCGACGCGTCGGTGAGGATCGGCCAGTCCTTGTAGACGAGCCGAACCTTGCCGTCGTCATCGACGAACCGTTCGAGGTCGGGCGACGACTTTTTGCAGAACGGACAATTGTAATCCATGAAGGCGACGATCGTGACGTCGCCGGCGGGATTTCCGGCGACCGGCGTCGCCGGGTCGTTGAGGATCGCGTCGACGTCGATCGCGCCCGCCGCCGCAAGCGGCGGCGCGCCAGCGATCGACAGCAGCGGCGCCGACGCGGCCAAGAGCGCCGTGGCGTGCAGGAAACGCCTGCGGTTCATCGGAAACTCCATTATCGGGGAGGGGAGGCGGCCCGATTCGGCCGCGACTGTCTCACCGAATGCGCCGGTCCGCCAGACAAAGCGGCGTGACAGTCCGCGACGGCGAAAGGCGCGGGTGCGGCGCTCTTTCAGAATCGAGCCTGCGGGCCCAAATCTCGACAGACGTAAGCCCTTTCTCCTCCAGGCGGGGAAGGGGGTCGGCGGCTCCCTTCCCCAATCCTCCCCCTCGGCCTAAATCTGCCCCATGAACGGCGCGCCCAAGCCACCTCCCACCGAGCCCCGTTACGATCCGCCCGAATCGCCCGACGAGCCGGAGCGGGAAGACGCGTCGGCGCCGCTCGAGTTCGCGCTCGACGAGGCGCCGGCCGAGCCGGGGTCGCTGGCGCGCGGCGCGGCGGTGGTCAAGTCGTTCTGGCGGCACGCGCCGCTCGGCCCCGGCGTCTACCGCATGATCGGCGCCGACGGCGACGTGCTCTATGTCGGCAAGGCGCGCTCGATCAAGAAGCGGGTGCAGGCCTACACAACGCCGGAGCGGCAATCGATCCGCATCGCCCGCATGGTCGCCCAGACCGTTTCGATGGTGTTCGTCACCACCGAGACCGAGGCGGAAGCGCTGCTGCTCGAAGCCAACTACATCAAGCAGCTCAAGCCGCGCTACAACGTGCTGCTGCGCGACGACAAGAGCTTCCCCTATATCCTGATCGCCGCCGGTCACGAAGCGCCGCGGCTGATGAAGCATCGCGGCGCGCGCTCGATTCGCGGCGAT
>Ga0181529_10006358_pt1 | contig 12023 bp, 11 predicted proteins | sample PEATcosm2014_Bin_36_FD_119763 | JGI IMG/M metagenome (GOLD analysis project Ga0181529, IMG submission 119763) | Peatland microbial communities from MTU Mesocosm Facility, Houghton, MI, USA - PEATcosm2014_Bin10_30_metaG | ecosystem: Environmental > Terrestrial > Soil > Wetlands > Peat | place... | reverse complement strand
TCGGCTTGGCGCGACGAAAAGCAATTCGGTAAAATTCGAGGCATCTCCGCTGGAAGAAACCCTGAAATTTCTTAAGGTTGATCGGTCGTTGAGGTTTGCGCCAGGTCCGACCGACGCACTTCAGAACCTATTCCCGCGCGGAAGCCGTGAGGCCGGCCGGCATGTCGCCGGTCAGCCACAGGACCAGAGAATCGCAGAATTCTCCAAGAGCAGCCGGCTCCTTCGCAGCGCGCACGATTGACTCGGACAGCCATTGCCTTGCAATTGCACCAACAAGAATCGACTGGGGGCCGTCGTGTCGAATTCCTGCAAGCGACTACTCGCGTCCGCCGCGCTCTGCGCTATCGCATCGACGGCGTCGGCCGCCGACCTGCCGACCATGAAAGGCCCGCCGCCGGCGCCAATCGCAGCTCCCTATTCGTGGACGGGCTTCAACGTCGGCGTTCAGGGCGGTTATGGCTGGGGCGACGAGAACGACGATCTCAGCCTCACTGACTTTGCGCTTTCGTTGGACCATTTCTCCGCCAACGGCGCGATCGGAGGCGCGCATGTCGGCTACGACCAGCAGTTCGGATCGTTCGTCTTCGGCGTCCGCGCCGAGCTCAATGCAAGCAGCTTGCATGGTTCTGCGGCCGGCAACACCTACGACGGGAGCTGCTTCGAGGGTTGCACCGTCACCGCCGGTTCGCTCGCCTTCCACAACACTTGGCAGGCGTTTCTGCTCGGGCGCGCCGGCTTCACATTCGACCGCTTGCTCGTTTACGCGACCGGCGGCTTGGCGATCGCCGACGATCGTGAGAGCGCTGCGGCGACCAAGGCGTATTATTTTTACTATCCAGTCGGCCCGTCCGAGACCAACGGCGTCTGGAACGGAGCTCAGACTAAGACTCTCACGGGGGGCGCAATTGGTCTGGGCGCGGAATATGCGTTCGACGAACATTGGCGCTTGGGCGCCGAATGGCGCTACGCGAACTTCGGCAGGGGCGACTTTTCGGCGACAGGCCTAACGACTGTCAGCTACAAGGCCGGATTCTCCGAGAACCTCGCCCTCGTCGACCTTAGCTATCGCTTCTGAGGCGTCCGTTTCAGTCGATTGGGTCGAGAAGCGACACGAACGGCTCGTAAGGCTTGCCGTTCGCCATCGGATTGTCGATCGCCTCGACGAATGCGATCGATGTTCGGTGATGCGGCAGCGCCCCCTTCAGATAATCTTCCAACGCCTGAATCTGCTCTGCAGTCGGCGGCCGCGAAACGACCATCCTCATCGTCATTTCGCTGAGGCTCGTCTGGACCAACTGCCACTGGTGATGGTCGAGAATCGAGGCCAGAATGTTGCCGTGGACGCCCCAAGCCATGAAGGGGCGGCCGTCGGGCAGGCGCAGCAGATTCCGCTCACGGCCGATAACTTCCTCCAGCCGCCGCAAGCCTGGCGCCCGCTTCGCCGTCGCCGTCGAGAAACGCACATAATCGCCCGGCGCGTAGCGGATCAGCGGCGTGGCGAAAGCGTAGAGCGGCGTGGCGACGACACGCGTCGGCGCCTTCGCCTCGGCGGCGTTGCGCGGTCCTTCGAGCCAAACCGTCTCCTCATTGACGCGCAGCCGCCCATCGGGGCCTTCGGCGGCGATCGGCCCAAGCTCGCTCGTCGAGTAGAGGTTGAGAACTTTGACGTCGAGACCGCGTTCGATCCGCGCTCGCACGTCGGGGCGCAAAACCGAGGCCGTGACAATGATCGCCTCCAGGTCGGGCAATCCGTGCTTGCCCGCCGTCTCCGCCCACGCCGCGGCGATGCTCGGCAACGACAGCGCATGGGTGGTTCGCTGACGCCGCAAGATGTCGACCTGCGACTGAAAATCGAGATCGGGAGAGATGAGCACAATCCCAGGCGGCCGATCGTAGGTCGGCGCGACGTTCGGCGCCAATGCGAAGGCGCGCATCGGCCAAAGACCGTTCCAGCGCAGCGCCCGGTTGAGCAGAACTTCGGAGGCTACGCGCTGCACGAGGGTCTGGCGGAACTTGAGCGGCGGCCCGATCGAGCCAGACGTTGCATAGGATTGCGACTCGACCATGTCTGGCGGAATGACGGAGGCGTCCAGCGCCTCCTGGTTGGCCTTCGCCTCGTCGCGCGTCAGGACCGGCACGTCCTTCCAGCCCGCCATGTCGAAAGCGCCGTCGGCGCGAAACAGCGGCTTCAACCGGCCGCTGTCGCGATAGAACGGAACATTGGCGTGGGCGTGGCGGACGAGGCGTTCGAGCAAGACCGTCTGCCGCCGCTCGACCTCGCGGCGCGAAAAGTCCTGGCTCTTGGCGAAAGCCTGGGTCAATTGCTCGAAGATCAGCTTCGCCTGCGGATCGGACATCGGGGTTCCTTACCGTTTTTTCCGCCGCCCGGCGAGGCGCGGTCGCCCTAGCCGCCCCGCGTCTTCCCGCCTATCCTCGTTCCGCCCCACTGGAGAATCCCGTCCTTGAATCCAACCGTCCCCGCCGCCGGCTCGCAGGATTACGTCGGCGACCCGCGCAACGACGACGTTCTCATCAGCGTCAACGGCGAGCTCGTGTCCCGTCCCGAGGCCAAAGTCTCCGTCTTCGATTCCGGCTTCGTGCTCGGCGACGGCGTTTGGGAAGGGCTCAGGCTCAACGGCGGGCGCATCGCTTTTCTCGACAAGCACCTCGATCGCCTGTCGGACGGCGCCAAGATGTTGCGCATCGACATCGGCCTGACGCGCGAGGCGCTCGCGGCGCGCCTGTTCGACGTCGTCGAGGCGAACGCCATGCGCGACGGCGTCCACATCCGCCTGATGGTGACGCGCGGCGTCAAGCGCTCGCCCTACCAGGACCCGCGCCTGACGATCGGCGCCGCGACGATCGTCATCATCCCCGAGTGGAAGCTGCCGCGGCCGGAGATGCTGGCGCGCGGCCTCTCGCTGTTCACCGTCCACGTGCGCCGCACCGGCCCGGCCGAGCAGGACCAGAAGCTCAACTCCCACTCCAAACTCAACTGCATCCTCGCCTGCATCCAGGCGATGGAGGCGGGCGCCGACGAAGCCTTGATGCTGGACGACCGCGGCTTCGTCGCCACTTGCAACTCGACCCATTTCTTCATCGTCCGCAACGGCGAGCTGTGGACCTCGGCCGGCGGGTATTGCCTGGGCGGCATCACTCGCGACGCGGTGTTGCGCGCGGCCCGGCGCGCCGGGGTTCCCGTTTACGAAAAGGATTTTTCGCTGTTCGACGTCTACGCCGCCGACGAAGCCTTTTGCACCGGCACTTTCGCCGGGCTGACGCCGGTCGTGAAGGTCGACGGCCGCCCGATCGGCGAATATCCGCGCGACGCGGCCGACGCCTCGGGTCCGACGACGAAGGCGCTGCGCACGCTCTACAAGGCGCTCGAGGCCGAGGAGGCGCGCGGCCGATGACGCAAAACACGGCGCCCGTGCGCGTGGCGATGTGGTCGGGGCCACGCAACGTTTCGACGGCGATGATGCGCGCCTTCGGCGCCCGCGCCGACTGCGCGGTCAGCGACGAGCCGTTCTACGCCGCCTATCTTGCCGCCACCGGCCTCGACCATCCGATGCGCGAGAAAGTGATCGCCTCGCAGCCGACGGACTGGCGCGACGTCGCCAGCGCCATGCTCGGGCCCGTCCCCGGCGGCAAGGCGGTCTGGTACCAGAAGCACATGACACACCACATGCTGCCGGATTTCGGCCGCGAATGGATCGCGGGCCTGAGCAACGCCTTCCTGATCCGTGCGCCGGAGGCCGTGCTCGCCTCCTATGCGCGCAAGCGGCCTGGCCCGCTCGGGCTCGACGAGATCGGCCTGCCCGCTCAGCTCGCTCTGTTCGAACGCGCCGCCGATCGGCTTGGCCGCACCCCGCCGGTCATCGACGGCCACGACGTGCAGGCCGATCCGCGCGGCGCGCTCAGCGCCTTGTGCGCCGCGCTTCAACTTCCCTTCGACACGGCGATGCTCGCCTGGCCGCCGGGACGGCGCGACAGCGACGGGGTCTGGGCGCCGGCCTGGTACGCCGAGGTGGAAAAGTCGACCGGCTTCGCGCCGCCGGCCGCAGAGCCTGGATTTGACGACCTGCCTGATTCGCTGAAACCCATCGCCGAGGCCGCGCGGCCTCTTTACGAACGTCTAGCCCGCCACAAGCTTGCAACTCTATGAGGGGTCGCGAGGCTCGCAGAACGCGAAAGGCGCACAAAGCCAGCGGATAGCGGGGCCGAAGGGGCTGGCCCGCCCTTGACGGACGGAAACGCGCGTCGCATCAGGATTCCAATGCCCATTTTCGTATTGCCGTTTCCCGTCATCAACCCTGTTCTGTTTCAGTGGGGCCCGTTGGCGATTCGCTGGTACGCGCTCGCCTATATCGTCGGGCTGATCGCCGGCTGGTGGTTGATTCGCCGCATCGTCGCCGCCGATGCGCTCTGGGGCGCCGTCAAGCGCCCTGCCCCCGACAGCATCGACGACCTGCTCGTCTATTGCGCGCTGGGCGTCATCGTCGGCGGTCGGCTCGGCAACGTGCTGTTTTACGACCCGAGCTATTACCTCGCGCGCCCGCTCGAGATCTTCGAGGTCTGGCGTGGCGGCATGGCCTTCCATGGCGGCCTGATCGGCGCCGCGCTCGGCGCTTGGCTGTTCGCGCGCCGCTATCGCGTGCCGGCGCTGACCGTCTTCGATCTTGCCTCGCTGGCCGCGCCGATCGGCATTTTCCTTGGACGAATGGCCAATTTCATCAAGCCGGAGTTGTGGGGGCGTCCGACCGACGTGCCCTGGGCGATGGTCTTCCCCGGCTCCGACGGCCTGCCGCGCCACCCGAGCCAAATCTATGAGGGGGTGCTCGAAGGTCTGGCGGTGTTCGTCGTCCTTTCGATCGCCGCGCGCATCGGCGCGTTTCGCCGTCCCGGACTCCTCGCCGGAGGCTTCGGCGTCCTCTACGGCCTGGCGCGCATCTTCTGCGAGTTCTTTCGCGATCCCGATCCGCGCCTCGAGGATCTCGGCGGCGGTCTGACGATGGGCATGCTGTTGTCCACGCCGCTGATCGTCATCGGGGCGGCTCTGATCGGCTGGAGTCTGCGGAAGGCCGCCGCCGGAGGGTCGGCATGAGCGCGCTGGGCGATCAGATCAAGCTGAAGCTCGCCAAAGGCGGGGCGATCACGGTCGAGCGCTTCATGGAGGCCGCGCTCGCCGATCCGCAATACGGCTACTACATGACGCGCGACCCTTTGGGGACCGAAGGCGATTTCACCACCGCGCCCGAAATCTCGCAGATGTTCGGCGAACTCATCGGCCTGTGGGCGGCTGAAGTTTGGACGTCGATGGGGCGGCCCAATCCGGTGCGCTTGATCGAGCTTGGCCCGGGCCGCGGCACCTTGATGAGCGACGCCTTGCGCGCGGCGCGCGTGGTCCCCGAATTCCGCGCCGCGCTCGACGTCACGCTGGTCGAAACGAGCCCGCCGCTCGCGCAGATTCAATACGACTCGCTGCTCACCGCCGGCGCGCCGATCGCCTGGCGGGGGACCTTCGCCGAAGCGCCGGAGGGTCCGGCGATCATTCTCGCCAACGAGTTCCTCGACGCGCTGCCGGTCAGACAATTCGAGCGGCGCGGCGGGCAATGGCGCGAACGGATCGTGCGTCTCAACGGCGCGGGCGAACTTGCGTTCGACGTCGCCGACAAGCCGGAGCCGTATCTCAACGCGGAGGCCGACGACGGCTCGGTGATCGAGGTCGGCGCCGTCGCGCACCGCTTCATGTTCGAGCTAGCGGCGCGGCTGGCCAAACAGGGCGGCGCGGCCTTGTTTCTCGACTATGGCCACGCGGTCTCCGGCTTCGGCGACACGTTGCAGGCATTGCGCGCCCATACCCCCGTCAGTCCGCTGTCCGAGCCGGGCGACTGCGACCTCACCGCGCATGTCGACTTCGCCGCGATGGCGCGCAGCGCGCGCGCCGCCGGCGCGGCCGTCCACGGCCCGATCGACCAGGGCGACTTCCTGCGTGCGCTCGGGATCGACGTGCGCGCCCGCGCGCTTGGCGAGCGTTCGCCCGATCGCGCCGCCGAAATCGAAGCGGCGCGCCGTCGCCTGGTCGGCAAGGGCGAAAACGAGATGGGCGCGCTGTTCAAGGCGATGGCGGTCGCCAACCGCGCCGTCCCCGCGCCGCCCGGCTTCCAACCCAGCCCGGCGAAGCCGGCGTGACGGCAGCCGAGAGCCTTAGCGCCGCGACGCTTGAACTGCCGGGCGTCGCGCATGCGTTCTTCACCCGCCGCGGCGGCGTCTCCGAGGGCGTCTACGCGACGCTCAACGGCGGCGTCGGCTCGCGCGACGCGCAGGACGCAGTCGTCGCCAACCGCGCCCGCATGGCCGCCGCGATCGAGGTCGCCCCCGAGCGCCTGGCGATCCCCTACCAGGTCCATTCGGCCGATGCGCTGGCGATCACGGCGCCGTTTCCGCGCGAAACGCGACCGCGGTGCGACGCGCTGGTCACCGCGACCCGCGGCCTCGGGCTCGGCGTCACCGGCGCCGATTGCGGCATGATCCTGTTCGCCGACGCGGAAGCCCGCGTGATCGGCGCCGCGCACGCCGGCTGGAAGGGCGCGCTCACCGGCGTCGTCGAAGCGACGGTCGCCGCGATGGCCGCGCTTGGCGCGCGAGTCGATCGGATCAGCGCGGCGCTCGGCCCCTGCATCGCCCAACCGTCCTACGAGGTCGGACCGGAATTTGTCGCGACTTTCAAAGGCGTCGACAAAGGTTCGGATCGTTTCTTCATTCAAAGCGTCAGCGGCGGACGATCGATGTTCGACCTCCACGGCTATATCGCCGAGCGCGCGGCGCGCGCCGGAATCGCCCGCTTCGAGGACCTCGGACTCGATACCTACGCCGACGAAGCGCGCTTCTTCAGCTATCGCCGCGCCACGCATCGCCAGGAACCCGACTACGGCCGCCTGGTGGCGGCGATCGCGCTCGCCTGAGCGGCGGCCGCTCGGGTCGGTTGACAAGCCCCGCGTCGGCGCTCATTTCCGTCCCGCGCGCCGCATGGTCGGCGTGAACCCACAAGCCCGCCGGAAAGGACCGCGCATGCTGGCCGGGAGGTTGGCGCGGCGCCTGTCGCGCCTCGGGCTCCATTACAGCTGGGTCGTGCTGGCGGTCGTCTTCGCCCTCTCCGTCGTCACCGCCGGCGCGATGGCCTTACCCGGCGTGCTGCTCCTGCCGCTCGAACGCCAGTTCGGCTGGAGCGCCGAGGACATTTCCGCCGCGGTGGCGCTGCGGCTGCTGATCTACGGGCTGATGGCGCCCTTCGCCGCCGGGCTGATCGATCGCATCGGTCTCCGACGGGTCATGATCGGCGCGGTTGTTCTGATCGGCGCCGGCCTCGCGCTGTCGCTTGGGATGAGCGAAGTCTGGCAACTCACGCTGCTGTGGGGCGTCATGGTCGGCGTCGGCGCCGGCCTGACCGCGCTGGTGCTCGGCGCGGTCGTCGCGACGCGCTGGTTCACCCAGCGGCGCGGCTTGGCGCTCGGCGTGCTGACCGCCGGCTCGGCGGCGGGCCAGCTCATCTTCCTGCCGCTCGCCGCCTGGCTCGAGCGCGGCTGGGGCTGGCGCGCGGCGCTTTGCCCGACGCTCGTCGCTCTCGTCGGCGCGGCGGCGCTGGTTGCGCTGCTGATGGCCGACCGACCCGCCGACCTCGGACTCACGCCCTATGGCGAAAGCGCCGTTGCGCCGCCCGCCCCCGCCGCGCGCCGCGGCGGCGAACTGAGGACGCTCGGCGAGATCGTCGGCTCCGGCGCCTTCTGGATTCTTGCTGCGACCTTCTTTATCTGCGGCTTCAGCACCAATGGCCTGATCCAAACCCACTTCGTCGCGCTGTGCTCGGATTTCGACGTCGGCTCGCTGACCGCCGCCTCGACGCTGGCGCTGATGGGCGCGTGCGATTTCGCCGGCACGATCGGCTCCGGATGGCTCTCGGATCGCTACGACAATCGCGCTCTGCTGTTTTGCTATTACGGCTTGCGCGGCCTGTCGCTGCTTTACCTGCCGGGTTCGTCGTTCTCGATCTACGGCCTGTCGTTGTTCGGCGTGTTCTACGGCCTCGACTGGGTCGCGACCGTACCGCCGACCGTGCGCCTGACCGCCGAGGCCTTCGGCCGCGACCGCGCCGGCGCGGCGTTCGGCTGGATCTACGCCGCGCATATGGTCGGCGCGGCGACGGCCGCTTACGGCGCCGGCTATTCGCGCAGCGTGCTGCAATCCTACCTGCCGGCTCTGTACGCCGCCGGCGCGCTGTGTCTGGTCGCCGCAGCGCTGGTGTGGCTGATCGACAGACGCCCAGCCAACGCGGACGCGCCAGCCCGCGCGTCGGCTTGAGGCTGTTAACCGAAATTCTTCACCGACCCTTCTCAAAGCTTAAGGCTAACGCGCGATCGTTCGGCCGCAATTGTTGAAAATGCAAGCGAAGCCGCGCATCTCTGCCGCTACGTCGTGCGGCGTCGGAACCGTTTCGCGTTCCTCCCCCCGACCTGCGACGAGGCGAGGCCATGCGAAACGAGACCATCGCGATTCACGGCGGTTTCGATTGCGACCCGGCGACCAAGGCGGTCGCGCCGCCGATCTATCAGACGGTCGCCTACGAATTCGACAGCGCCGACCATGGCGCCGCGCTGTTCAATCTTGAAGTTGAAGGCTTCCGCTACAGCCGCATCGCCAATCCGACGACCGCGATCCTCGAGAAGCGCGTCGCGCTGCTCGAAGGCGGCGCGAGCGCCCTCGCCGTCGCGTCCGGCCAGGCCGCGCTCGCCTACGCCTTCCTGACGCTCGCCGACCGCGGCGGCTCGATCGTCGCGCCGCCGACGCTCTACGGCACGACCCACACGCTCCTCGCCCACACCTTGCGCCACAACGGCGTCGAAGCGCGTTTCGCCAGAAGCGAGCGTCCGGAGGACCTGGCGCCGCTGATCGACGAAACGACGCGCGCATTGTTCTGCGAGTCGATCGGCAATCCGGCCGGCAACGTCTGCGACATTGCGGCGCTCGCCGCGCTTGCGCACGCGCGCGGCGTGCCGTTGATCGTCGACAACACCGTCGCGACGCCGATCCTGTTGCAGCCGATTGCGCACGGCGCCGACATCGTCGTCCATTCGCTGACCAAGTTCATGGGCGGCCACGGCGTCGCGATGGGCGGCGCGATCGTCGACGCCGGCCGCTTTGACTGGCGCGCCCAGGCCAAGCGCTACCCGCAGTTCACCGAACCAGACGAATCCTACCACGGCCTCGTCTACGTCGATCGTTTCGGCCGCGACGCGTTTCTCGCCCGCGCGCGCAGCGTCTATCTCCGTACGACTGGCGCCGTGCTGGCGCCGATGAGCGCCTTCCTGCTGTTGCAGGGCATCGAGACGTTGCCGCTGCGCCTCGAGCGCCACGTCGCCAACGGCCGCGCGGTCGCCGAATGGCTCAGCGCCGACCCGCGCGTCGCCTGGGTCGATTACGCCGGCCTGCCCGACAGCCGCTACTTCGCGCTGGCGCAGACGTATCTCGGCGGACGCGCCGCTTCGCTGCTGACCTTCGGCGTCGTCGGCGGGCTCGAACCGGCGAAGCGTTTCTATGACGCGCTCAAGCTGGTCAAGCGGCTGGTCAACATCGGCGACGCGCGGTCGCTCGCCTGCCATCCCGCCTCGACCACCCACCGGCAGATGACCGCCGAACAGCAGCTCGAGGCGGGCGTGCGGCCGGAGACGGTGCGCATCAGCGTCGGCCTCGAACACATCGACGACATCCTCGAAGACCTCGATCAAGCGCTCGCCGCCGCCGGCGTGCGACGCGCCGCAGATTAGAGCCTCGCGATGGCCCTGATGATCGAACGCCCCGTCCCGACCGCGCCCGTTCAAGCGCCGGGAGAGCACGGCGAGCGCCTCGGCGGATCCGCCGATCGCGGCGGGCGCACGATCACCATCGGCCTGGTCAACAACATGCCGGACTCGGCGGTCGCGGCGACGCAGCGTCAGTTCGCGCGGCTGCTCGAGGCCGCGAGCGGCGAGCTCGACATTCGGCTCAGCCTATTCTCGCTCGAGACGCTGCCGCGCGCCGCCGAGGCGCGGCGCGCCATGGCCGATGACTACGCGCCCGCCAGTGCGCTCGATGGCGCGCGGCTCGACGCGCTCGTGGTCACCGGCGCCGAACCGTGCGCCGCAAACCTGCGCGACGAGCCATTCTGGGACGAACTCGGGTTTGTCCTCGACTGGGCGGCTCAGAACACGATTTCGTCGTTGCTGTCCTGTCTCGCCGCGCACGCCGAGGTGCTGCGCAGCGACGGCGTCGCGCGCCGACCGCTTGTCCGCAAGCGCGCGGGCGTCTTCTCCTTCGACGTCGTCGCCGACCACGAATTGGTCCGCGGACTCGAGCCGCGTTACCGCGCGCCGCACTCGCGCTGGAACGACCTCGACGAAGCGAAACTGATCGAGAAGGGCTATCGCGTGCTCGGGCGCTCGTCGGAATGCGGCGTCGACCTGTTCGTCCGCAAAGCGCGCAGCCTGTTGGTCTTCCTCCAGGGCCACCCGGAATACGATGCCGACACCCTGGCGCGCGAGCACCGTCGCGACTTGATGCGCTTCCTGCGCGGCGAATCGGCGTCGGCGCCGAACCCGCCGACGAACTACTACCCGCCTGAGACCGCCGCCATGGTGGCCAATTTCACCCGTCGCGCGATGGCGGCGCCCAAAGCGGCCCTGGCGGCAGGCTTCCCCGTCTCGGCGCTGTCGCTCGACGACGAGCCGTGGCGCGAGGCGGGCGTCCAACTGGTTCACAATTGGCTCATCCTGGTGGCGCGTCGCAAGACGGCGCGGAGCGCCGCGACGTTTGCAGTCGCCCGCTGGGGCGGCTAGAAGGGCGGCCCACAATGATCGATGTCGAGAGTCCGCCGCGCGATGACCAAGATAAGCGCATGACCGCGCCGTCGAACAGCGGCGAGTCCGCCGTCTTTCGTCAGGCGATGCGCGAATTCGCCGCCGGCGTTTCGATCGTCGCCTGCGGCGCCGGCGACGGTCGTTCAGGTTGCACGGTCACCGCGTTGACTTCGCTGTCGCTGTCGCCGCCGACGTTGCTTGTCTGCCTCAGCCGCGAAGCGCAGACGCTCAGCCGGCTCCGCGACACCGGCGCCTTCTCCGTCAGTGTGCTCGGAGCGCGCCACCGCGAACTCGCCGACCGCTTCGCCAGCCGCGTCGCCGAGCGTGGCGCGGCGCGCTTCGCCGTCGGCCGCTGGACGACGCTCGCAACGGGCTCGCCGTTGCTCGCCGACGCGCTGGTCGCGATCGACTGCCGGGTCGAAGAGATCCTCGAGCGCCATACCCACGCGATCGTCATCGGCGCCGTCGTCGCCGTTCACCGCGGCGAGGGCGGCGCGGCGCTCGCCCATTGGCGCAGCCAATACGAGACGCTGGAATGAGCGCGGCCGCGCCGCGGCCGAGCGCCGCGACGCCCGCTCGCGCTTGGCTCAAGGCGCTGGAAACGACAGCCCAGGCGACGCGCGATCCCACCCGCACCCTGGCGCGCGCCGCCGGCGAATGGGCCGCCGCTTACGGCGACGCGCCGGCCGTGCTCAGCGACGGCGAACGCTTCAGCTTCCGCGCGCTCGCCGAGCGCGCCAATCGCTACTCACGCTGGGCGCTCGCCGCCGGGCTCGCCAAGGACGACGTCGTCGCGCTGATGATGGGCCCCCGACCCGAGTATTTCGCGCTGTGGCTGGGCCTGACCCAGGTCGGCGTCGTCGTCGCGCTGCTGAACGTCAATCTCACCGGCGCGGCGCTCGCCCATTGCGTCCGCGTCGCGGGCGCGCGGGCGGCGATCGTCGCGGCGCCGTTCGCTGAGACCTGCGCCGACGCCTTTGCCGGACTGCCGCTCGACCTCTGGCCGCACGGCGGCGGCGACGAAGCGCGTCGCCTCGATCTCGCATTGCCGGCGTTCAGCGGCGCGCCGCTCGACGACGCCGAACGGCGCGCGACGACGCTTGCCGACCGCGCGCTGCTGATCTTCACCTCCGG
>Ga0181529_10006355_pt1 | contig 12024 bp, 7 predicted proteins | sample PEATcosm2014_Bin_36_FD_119763 | JGI IMG/M metagenome (GOLD analysis project Ga0181529, IMG submission 119763) | Peatland microbial communities from MTU Mesocosm Facility, Houghton, MI, USA - PEATcosm2014_Bin10_30_metaG | ecosystem: Environmental > Terrestrial > Soil > Wetlands > Peat | place... | reverse complement strand
CGTTCGAGTGTTTCGCAACGAAACCCGGCTGGGCTCGACCAAGAACTTTGAAAAGGCCATTGGGCTTTGCACCGGGGATCTGATCGCGACGAGCGATCAAGATGATGTCTGGCTGCCGGAAAAGCTCGCGCTCGGCGAGGCGGCGCTGGCGGAAGATCCACGCCGCGGGCTGGTCTTCACCGACGCCGACGTGGTCGACGATGACTTGCGATCCCGAGGCCACCAAATGTGGGATGCCGTGAATTTCGGCCACCTGGCGCGACGACGCGTGCGCGAGGGGCGCGGTTTCGAGGTTCTTCTTCGGCAATGGGTGGTCACGGGCGCAACCATGATGTTTCGAGCCGAGTACCTTCCCTACATCCTTCCCATTCCGGACAATTGGATTCACGACGGGTGGATTGCTTTCATCATCGGCGCGATGTCCACCGTGGGCGGCATCGAATGTTCGACGGTGAAGTACCGACAGCACGCCGCTCAGCAGATTGGTGGCAAGAAGCTGTCCTGGAAGGAACGCTACGACCTCGCGCGCGAGATGGGGCCGCCGTATTTTCGCTTGGCCCACGAGCGCTTCGCGCTGGCGCGGGATCGGCTGCGGGCGTTCGCGCCGCATGTGCGCGATCCGAGATTTCTCGCCATGGTGGATCGCAAGGTCGAGCATCAGCGTCGCAGGCTTGCCATCGCCGAGAGTCGGTCGCGGTGGAATCGGGTGCGCTGGGCGTTCGGTGAATTCTTACGTGGGGGCTATCAGCGCTTTTCGTCGCCTCCCGGTCCGCACTTCATCAAGGATCTCATCCTGTAAGCGGCGCGAAATCGCCGCCGCGAGATCCCCGCCTTGACTTCCGGTCGCGGGCGTCAATCATTTGGGAAACACCTTCGTGGTCCGCCAAACATGTACACACCACCGCCGGGTTTTCCTCGCCAAGAAGTTCTCGATACCCACCGCAAGGCCCTGGCCATCAACCTGGACGCGCGCCGCTATGGGACCTTCGCCGAGATCGGCGCGGGCCAAGAAGTCGCCCGTTGGTTTTTTCGCGTCGGTGGCGCGTCGGGCACCATCGCCAAAAGCATGTCGGCCTACGACATGGCGGTCAGCGACGCGATTTACGGCCACACCGAGCGCTACGTTTCGCGCGATCGATTGCAAAGCATGCTCGACTACGAGCATGAAAAAAACGTCAAGCGGCTGAGCGCCGCGCGCGGCGACACCACGGCGTTTTTCGTGTTCGCCGACACCGTGGCGGCCAAGAGTTTCAACAACAACAAGGATTGCCACGGCTGGATGGGCCTCAAGTTCCAGACCCATCCGCGCGACGATGAGAGCCAGATCGTCCTGCACGTGCGCATGCGCGACCGCGAAAATAACCTTCAGCAGGAAGCCTTGGGCATCATCGGCGTCAACTTGCTCTACGGCGCGTTCTTCCTGCACCACGAACCGGACAAGCTCGTCGAATCGCTGCTCGACAACCTGTCCACCGAACGCATCGAGATCGACATGATCGAATTCTCGGGCATCGAGTTCCGCCACGTGGACAACCGTCTGATGAGCTTGAAGCTCGTGCAACTCGGGCTGTCCCAGGCCGCGATGTTCGACGCCAAGGGTGACGTCCTGCAGCCGACCGAAGTGCTGCATCACAAGCCCGTGCTCGTCCTGCGCGGCACCTTTCGCCCGGTGACCAAGGTGAACATCGACATGTTGAAGTGCGCTCGGACGGCCTTCGCCAAGGCGCAGGGGACATCCGAGGGCGACATCGTCGAGGTCGCGGAAATCACCATGAGCAACCTGCTCAGCGACGGCGGCGCCCTCGATCCGCGCGACTTCCTGGCCCGCGCCGACGTTCTCGGGGCGGCCGGCAAGACCGTCCTGGTGTCCGACTATTTCGAGTACTACCGACTGGCCAGCTACCTGCACCGTTGCGCCAGCAGCGCCATCGGCATCGTGCTTGGCACTGGCAGCTTGGTCCAGCTCTTCGACGAAAAATATTACGCCAACCTCGACGGTGGAATCCTGGAAGCCATCGGCCGCCTTTTTAGCAAGGACGTGAAACTCTACGTTTATCCGATGTTGGAGCCGGGGACGACCAAGCTCGTCACCGCGTCCAGCATGGAGGTGGCGGCGGGGCTCGCCAAGTTGTACGGCTACCTCCTCGATCGCGGCTCGCTCGTGCCGATCGAAAACTACGACGCCAAGGTGCTGCCGATTCTCTCGCGCGAAGTCTTCCGGCGCCTCAAGGCCAACGATGCTTCGTGGGAAGCCATGGTTCCCGAGGAGGTCGCCGACATCATCAAGCGCCGCGGCCTTTTTGGACACGCGGCTCGGCCCTAAGGCTCGGCCCTAAGACGGGTTGACTGGGCACACTTCTTTTGTTAGTGTTAACTAACAATGGCAGCCGTCGCACATAACACACCAGACGCGGAAATCAGCTCGTCGCTAGAAGACTACCTGGAGACGATCTATCTGCTGGTGCAGGAGCAGGGCTTCGCGCGTGTAAAGGACGTGGCGCGGGCGCGCGACGTGAAGGCGGCTTCGGTGTCGATTGCCTTGCGCCGGCTGGCCGAGCTTGCGTTGGTGCGCTACGAACGGCGGGAATACATCGCGCTCACGCCCTCGGGCGAGCAGGCGGGACGCCGGGTCTTTTCCCGCCATCGCTTGCTCACGCGCTTTTTCGAAGAGGTGCTGAGCATGCCGTCCGAAGCCGCGGGCGAACAGGCCTGCGCGATGGAGCACAGCCTGACCGACGATGCCATGGACCGCATGGTGCGTTTCTTCGAGTTCTTGGGTACCTGTCCATCGGTGGTCGAGAGCTTTCGCCAATGCCCCATGGTTCAGGACAGCAAGCGTGGCCCCCACATGGGCCAACTTCCCCATTCCTGCGTGGTCTGCATGAAGAAGAAAGAGAGCCCCTCCATGAGTCTCGGCGACGTGAAACCAGGGCAGAGCGCGGTGGTAACCAAGATCAATGCGGTCGGCGCGCTTCGCCAGCGTTTGCTCGATATGGGCGTTCTTCCCGACACCGTCATCGAAATCGAGCGCGTGGGGTTGGGCGGCGACCCGTTTTGGGTGCGCTGTCAGGGGGCGCGGCTGGCGCTCCGCCGTAGCGAGGCGAATTCCATCATGGTCAGGCCAGCGGACTAGGGAGCCAAGCATGTTCGCCGCAGCAACCGCCGCCAGTTCCATCTTTCCCGCGACTGAAATCCGCGTCGCCCTGGCGGGCAATCCCAACTGTGGCAAGACCTCGCTTTTCAACGCGCTGACGGGCGCGCGACAGCACGTGGCCAACTATCCCGGGGTCACGGTGGAAAGGCGCAGCGGCAGCTGCGACATCGACGACCGCAGCGTGAGCGTCATCGACTTACCCGGCACCTACAGCCTCAGCTCGTACTCGCCCGAGGAGCGCGTGGCGCAGGACGAGCTCACCGCCACGCCCGACGTGGTGGTGATGGTCGCGGATTCCACGCAGCTTCAGCGCAACTTGGTCTTGCTCGCCCAGATCATGCAGACGGGTGCCAACCCGGTGCTGTGTCTCAACATGGCGGACGAGGCGCGCGCCGCCGGCCAGAAAATCGATCTGCCGCTGATGGAAAAGCTGTTGGGCTTTCCCGTGGTCGAGACCGTGGGCCATCGCGCCCAGGGCGTCGCCGATCTGAAACGCGCCATTGCTCGCGCCGCCGCCCGGCCGGCAGGGCGCAGCCGTCTGGTGCTCGGCGAGCTGATGGAGCAGGCGCTGGCCGCCATTCGCCCGCTGCTGCCGGCGCGCGCCGAAAAGATCTTTGCCAGCGACTGGATGGCCGCGCGTTTGCTGGCCGGTGATCGCGAATACGGCAAGCGCGTTCAATCGATGCCGGGCGGCCAGGCCGCGCTCGACGAGGCGAAACGCCAGCGCGAACGCATCGAGGCCCGCGCCGGTGTGGACATCGCCGTTTTCGTGACCGAGCGCTACTTTGGCTTCGTCGACGGACTGCTGCGCGAAGTGCGCACGCAAGCGTCAACTGCCGACGCGCGCCAGCTCACCGATCGCATCGACGCTGTTTTGGTGCACCGGATCTTCGGCCTACCGATCTTCGCGCTGGTGATGTACGCCATTTTCTGGCTGACGTTCAAGGTCGGCGAAGTGCCCATGAATTGGATCGATTCGGGCGTGCATTTCCTTTCAAGCCAGGTCGCCAACCTGTGGCCTGCGGGTTCCACGTCGTTGCTGCGCTCGCTGCTCGTCGACGGAATCATCGGCGGCGTGGGCGGCGTCGTCGTCTTCCTTCCCAACATCGTGCTGCTCTTTCTCGGCCTGGCGTTCTTGGAAGACACCGGCTACATGGCGCGCGCGGCGTTTCTTACCGACCGACTCATGCACCGCTTTGGCCTGCACGGCAAAAGCTTCATTCCCATGCTGTCGGGGTTTGGCTGTTCCGTGCCAGGTATCATGGCGACGCGCACGCTGGAGAATCATCGCGACCGACTGGTCACCATGTTGGTGTTGCCGCTGATGTCGTGCGGGGCGCGCCTGACCATCTGGATGTTGATCATTCCCGCCTTCTTTCCGCCGGCGTGGCGCGCGCCCATGCTGTGGTTTGTTTACGCCGTGGGAATCATCCTGGCATTGGTGCTGGCCCTTATTTTGCGCAAAACCCTGCTGCGCGGGGATGATGCCCCGTTTGTGATGGAGCTGCCGCCGTACCGCCTGCCCACCCTGCGCAGCGTGCCCATCAAGATGGCCGAGCGAGCGGGGCTTTACCTGCGCAAGGCCGGCACCACGATCCTCGGTATCTCCATTTTGCTTTGGGCAGCGACAGCGTTTCCCAAACCGACCAGCTATCGCGTCGATGCCGAAATTGCTGCCGGCCGGATCGTCGTAGCTGCCACCGGGCATGCTCCCTCTCAATTGACTGAGCAACAGGTCGCCGCCCGGCGCGCCGCCGAGAACTTGGAACATTCGGTGGCGGGTCGCATCGGCCACACCCTTGAGCCCGTGTTCCGGCCGCTCGGCTTCGACTGGAAAATCGTGACGGCGATGATGGGTGCCTTCGCCGCCAAGGAGATCTTCGTGGCCCAGATGGGAATCGTGTATTCCATCGCCGACACCGACAAAGGTACGGCCGGCCTGCGCGCAGTCTTGGCGCGCGATTACAGTCCACTCGTGGCTTTGAGCATGATGCTCTTCCTGCTTGTCGGAACCCCGTGCATGGCGACGGTCGTGGTCACGCGGCGAGAGTCGGGAAAGTGGGGCTACGCCTTGTTGCAGCTGGGTGGACTGACGGGAATTGCTTATGGGCTGTCCGCGCTGGTGTTTCAGGTGGGACGGCTTTTCGTCTGAACGAGGAACGAGTCATGGAAAACGTCATCGTCTGGGCAATCGTCGGCGCGGCTGGTGTTTGGGGAGGGTTTCGACTGCTGCGAAAGCGCAAGGCCGGTGGGTGTGCTTCAGGCTGCGCAGGCTGTAGCTGTCCAAGCAAACCCCAGTCCCTGGTGACGCTCAGGCGATAAGCCGGCGCCTGCGCGCGACTCGCGCGCGGAATTACCGGATTCGATCGGCTCCGTGCTAAACGCAGGGGCCGTGCGGTTCCCAAGGAGCACTCCGATCCAACGCAAAGCCGTCTTCGTCAGCCTTGCGGGCATCACGGCTTTCATGTCGTTGGCGCGGGCCGAACCGCCCGCCGCTGAAGTTGGCCCTGCGGCCCCATCATCGGGCGCGCCAATCGCGTCGCCTACAAGGCCTGTCGAAGCGGGCTCCGTTTGGGCCGGGTGGTACGTTGGCAGTCACGCCGGCTACGCCCATGGAAAAGCAAACGTTGCTCTACCCGATTCGGGGGTACAAAGCTCGACCAGCTCGTTCGGAAGTCTCTACGGCGGAGCCCTCGTCGGCTATGCGCACGCGCTTCGATCGGGGCTTGTCATTGGGCTTGAAGCCGACGTCTCCTTTCCCAACTTTCTCGACGACGACGACCTGGTTTCGTCGCGCCAGACATCCGGCGGCAGCGTCAGCGAGAGGCTGGACCTAGTGAGCCGCGCGCGCGGACGGCTGGGTTATGCCTTCGATCGGTGGCTGGTCTATGGCGCGGGTGGTTTTGCCTGGTCCCTGGGGCGATTCATTCAAAGCCCGGGCGCGATGAAATCCGACGACGAGACTCTTCATTTTCGCCCGGGCTGGACGATGGGCGCCGGCCTCGAGCTCGCGTTTGCTCCGCGCTGGAGCACGCGAATCGAATATGTCTACGATCGGCTCGAAACTGCCAGCGCGACCTTTGCCTCCGGCACGAGCACCGAATCGACCATGGCTCTGCACGGCGTGCGGCTGGCGCTTAGCTGGCAGCCTCACTGGCCCACGGCCGACGTCCCGCGCATGGAGCTCGTCCTCCCCTCCTCGGCCGGCGACGGGCGCAGCTGGAGCATCCATGGTCAATTCACCTACGTCGAGCAGGGCTATTTCGCTTTTCGTTCGCCCTACGAAGGTCCAAGCAGCCTTTCGGGCGCAAGCCAGATTCGCAACACGGCCAGCGCGACCGTGTTCCTCGGCCGACGCCTGTGGCAGGGTGGGGAAATCTACTTCAACCCGGAATTCATGCAGGGCTTCGGTTTGAGCGACGTGCACGGCGTGGCCGCCTTTCCCAACGGTGAGGCGCAGAAGTCGAGCTTCCTGTTTCCGCGCTTCAATGTCGCGCGCTTGTTTTTGAGCCAGACCTTCAGCTTCGGCGGCGAGAAAGAGATCGTCGAGGACGGCCCCAACCAGATTGCCGGCGAACGCAGCGTCTCGCGGCTCACGGTGACCGCCGGCAAATTCGCGGTTCTCGACTACTTTCTGCTCAACGCCTACGCGGGCGAGCCCCGCACGGCCTTTCTGAACTGGAACGCGTACGGTGGCGGCTCTTACGACTGGACCATGGACAAATTGAGCTGGACGTGGGGCGGCCTCGCAGAGCTCAACTGGAAGCGATGGGCGCTTCGCGCGGGCTACTTCCTGCTCCCGGTCGTATCCAACTCCAATCACTTCGACACGCACATGCCCGAGCGCGGGCAGTACGTAGCCGAGCTGGAGCTGCGCTATTGGCCACTCGACCGGCCCGGGAAACTGCTTGCCTTCGCATGGCTCGACCACGGAAACATGGGCAGCTACGCCGACGCGCTCGCCGAGTCGCCGGCCACGTCCGGCTATCCGGACATCACCCTGACCCGCCAGGAACGGACGAACTACGGCTTCGTAGTCAGCGTGGAGCAGGCGCTGACGGCCGACCTCGGCCTGTTTTCCCGCGCGAGCTGGAGCCCCGGCCGCGTCGAAATCATGGGCTGGACCGACTGTGACGAAAGCCTGTCCGTCGGCGCCGCGCTGAGAGGGACGTTCTGGCGGCGGCCCAGCGACACCGTTGGCGTGGCGTGGGTTGGCGAGGGATTGTCGGCGATCAGCCGCCAGTACTTCGCTGCCGGAGGCATGGGAATCCTCATCGGAGACGGCAGGCTCAACTACCGTCCCGAGATGGTCGTCGAAAGCTACTATGCATTCAGCCCGGTCAGGTGGGCAGCGTTGACGTTCGACTACCAGCTCATCGTCGACCCTGGCTACAATGCCGACCGCGGGCCCGTCTCGATCTTCTCTGGCCGTATCCACGCGGGGTTCTGATCCGCAACTTCGCTTTTCAACAATTTCGTCCCGGTGATACTTCGCGGGGGTTTCCCACGTGGTGTCGTGCTAAACGCAGGAGCCGTGCGTGCGAAAAGGAGCATCCCCTTCTCGACCCGAGTCGTGCTGGCCGGCCTCGCAGCTTGGATCCTGGTTGCCCCCGCGCGCGCGAACGCGCAGGCCGGCCCGCCGTCGGGACACGAGGATGCCGCCTTCGATTTCATGAACCTGCTCTCGCACAATGGTTTGCACGACATCGACCACGAGACCTGGAATCTGTACGGGCAGCTCACCTACATTTCGAGCTGGAAGCGGCCGTTTGGCGCCCCATACACGAACACGAACGTGAATGCGAACGTGAGCGCCGGCACCTATTCGCTTCTGCCAACTGCCGAGCGCAGCTTCACGGGCACGTTTTCCTTGTTTTTCGGGCTCAGGCTGTGGCGGGGCGGCGAGGCCTACTTCGTTCCCGAGCTCATCGCCGAGCGACCGCTCTCGGGGCTGCACGGGATCGGCGGCGCGATCCAGAACTTCGAGCTACAGAAAACCGGAAGCGCGACCCCGCAGCTTTATCGCGCGCGGCTGTTTTTGCGGCAAACCGTCGGGCTCGGCGGCGAGCACGTCGTCAAGACCTCGGACCCTTTGCAACTCGGCACGGTGGTCGACAGCCGGCGACTTGTCCTGACTGCCGGCAACTTCACCATCCTCGACGTGTTCGACCGCAATTCCGTTACCGGCGATCCGCGCCAGACCTTCCTCAACATGGCCTTCATGACCCACGCCGCGTACGATTTCACGTCGGATGCGCGAGGCTACTCGTGGGGCGGTACCGCCGAGCTGTATTGGGATGAGTGGGCGCTTCGCTATGGTCGCATCACGCCGCCGCAGAACCCGAACCAGCTTGCAACGGACTTCAGGCTCTGGGAGCACTACGGCGACCAGATGGAGCTGGAGCACGATCACTCGCTCTTCGGACGGCCGGGCGCTGTGCGCCTCCTCGGTTATCGGAACCACGTGGTCACCGGGCGATTCGACGAAGCCATCGCCGCGTTTGAGGCCAATCCGGCGGAAAACGCTGCCGCCTGCCCGGGCATTGACTACGGATCCAAGAATTCCAGCGCGCCCGACCTGTGCTGGGTGCGACGGCCCAACGTGAAGTTGGGCATCGGGATCAACCTGGAGCAATACCTCGCCAAGGATGTCGGCGTGTTCTTGCGTGCGATGTATTCCGACGGAAAAACCGAGGTCGACGCCTACAATCCGGCCGACCGGTCGCTGTCCCTCGGAGCCGTGGCGAAGGGCTCGCTGTGGCAGCGGCCCTTCGACGTTGCCGGCGTCGGCTTTGGCATGAGCTGGATCTCGGCGATCCACGCCAAGTACCTGGCCATGGGCGGCGTCGACGGCTTCATCGGCGATGGCTACCTTCGTCAGGCCGCGGAGGGCGTCGTCGACGGGTTCTACAGCGTGAATCTGCTCAAGGCGGTCTGGCTGACCGGCGACTATCAATTCCTTTGGAACCCCGGGTTCAACGCCGACCGAGGTCCGGTTCACATGTTCGGAGCTAGAATCCATGCCGAGTTCTAGCTGGCATCGCGCATCGACCGTCCTCGCCATGCTGTGGGTGGCGATCCTGTCGCCGTCGCGCGCGCAGGCGCAGCAGCAGGCCCAGGGGTTCGCGGTCGAGCGTTTCTACCCGTCGGCAGCGGGGGCCGGTTGGTTCGTGATGGACGCCCTCGACATGCAGGGTGACCTCGGCGGTGCCATGGCGCTTACGTTGGGGTACGCGCGCAACCCGCTGCGAGTCGCCGACGGTTCACAGAAGCTCTCCGTTGTTTCGGACGAAGCGTCCGCCGACTTTGGCTTCGCGGTCACCTACCGTCGCTTTCGCCTTTCACTCAACATGGACATGCCGCTCGCAATCACCGGCGACAGCGGCACGGTTGGCAGCTACGTGTTCGCCCATCCGTCGGTGAATCCCGGGGCGAACCCCGACACGCTGTCCGACTATCGCGTCGGCTTCGATGCCCGCATCCTCGGACAGCCGGGCGGATCGTTTCGCCTCGGTGCCAGCGCACAGCTTGTCATCCCCAACGGCCACCGCACCGACTACGACACCGACGACACCTTTCGCAGCATGGTGCGCGCTCTTTTCGCCGGCGACGTGGGGCACTTCGCCTATGCCGGCCAGCTCGGCCTCCACATTCGACCGCTCGACGACTCGTCAACTCCCGGCAGCCCGCGGGGCAGCGAATTGCTCTTCGGCGCCGCCGGAGGCGCGAAGTTGCCGGTGGGGCGCGGCGCGGATTGGGCGCTTGTCGTGGGCCCGGAAGTTTTCGGCGCAACCGCATTCCGATCGTTCTTCGCTGCGGACGACACGGCGCTAGAGGGGCTCCTTTCTGGTCGGCTCGAAGGAACGCGGGTGAACCGCGCGCAGTTGAGGTTCAAGCTGGGCGTGGGCGCCGGCATCGACCAGCACTTCGGCGCGCCCGAGTGGCGGATCGTCCTCGGCATCGAGATGTTCAATCGCAATCAGCGACCGACTCTTCTTGGTTCCCAGGTCGACGTGACAAATCCGTAGGCACGCTCGGCGTAGGCGCCGCTGCGAGGAAAAGATCGGTAGCTGGCGAGGATGGCGATGGCCAACGCGCAGGCGGCTAGGCTGGTGGCAAAACGCCGCCAGCCTCGGCCGGTGAGCATCCACAGCAAGAGCGCGCCCACCAGCAAGAAGAGTGGCGCGGTGGCGAGAAATCCTCGCAGGCCGACCAGTGTGCCCAGCGAGTGCACCGCGTACCCGTCGCGCAGCAGACGGAAGCTGAGCTCGTAGAGTGGATTGGCCAAGGGATCGGGCCAGTGGGGATAGGTCGAGGCGGCCACGACGAAAATCGCGGCGGAAACCCAAACCGCGGCCTGCGCCAGCACGCGCGTGACCGCGGTGCGGTCGAACGCCGCGAAGCCGGCGGCGGCCAGCCAGGCAACGAAGGGCAGGGCCGTGGTCATGTAGCGCGGTCCCACGCACCAACCGCCGCGCGACATGTACGGTCCAAGCGAGCTCAAGAAGACGACATAGGCGGCGAAGATCGCCAAGCACACCAGCGCTTCGGCGCCCACGCGCTTGCGAGCGTCGTGATTGGTCCAGACCGCGACGAAACCTACGACGGCCAGCAGGGTCCACGGCGCCAGCACGAACAGGCCGTTAGACGGCAGGAACGATACGTTCCAGAACGACTTGGCGCTGAGCCCGACCATGCCGCCAAAGGAATTCCTGGGGTTGGGATCGTCGGCGAAGCTGTACCCCGTCTTCCACGGCGAGCCGAACGCGCGTGCGTGATACAGCATCAGAACGAAAAGCGGCGCAAGGGCGCCAGCAGCGGCGAACAACAGCGCGCGAATCTTTCGCGCGGCTCGCAGCCCGAGGTAAAGCGCGATGAACGACGTGGCGATCAAGGACTGGTAGTCCATGAGCAGCGCGAGGGAGGCGAGAAATCCCGCCAGTGCGGCGCCTCGTCCGGGGTGCCAGGTTTCATTGCGTGCAACCGCGACGGCGGCGATGAAGGAAGCGCCGGCGAGCACGGCGGATAGTTGGTGCGACATGAACAGGATGCCGTAAATCAGCGCAGGTGAGCCGACGGCGTAGGCGAGCAGCACCGTTCGCCGAGCCGTTTCGTCGGGCGAGAACCGGCGCGTGAAGCGGTAAAAAAACGGCAGGAAGATCAGCGCCGGAAGGATGGCGGCGGAAAAGCGAAAGGCCCAGCTGCAAGCGCGCAGGGACGTGGCGCGGACCAGCTTGCACAGAAGGTAGGCAGGCACGGCCAGGAACGAAGGCCCCGGCGGTTTGTTGGCGTACTTGTGGCCATCGGGCGCGCTCGACAGATCGTTGCGCGACCCCATGTCGCCGAGCCGCTTGTCCAGCCACATGTGGCCATGGTCCACCAACTCCTGCGTGGTCAAAATGCGCGGGATCTCGGCGGCGCTGCGAAGGGCATCGAAATAGGGAAAGGCGTAAAGGTAGACCAAGGCGATGAGCAGAAACGCCCACGGCAGGATCGGCCGCAGCGGCCTCGCCGGAGGTGCCTGCTCGGGTGGTGCGGCCAATGACATGTGCGGCGAATCCTGCCGGAAGGGGAGTCGCTCGCGAAGCTAAAAGTTTCGCCGTTCGCCAGGATCGCAGCTCTTGCTCGACTTCGGGCCCGGTGGCGCTATGGAATTGGGATGCCAAGCACCTGGGATCCCACATCACTTTCGCCGTCCGTGGCTCTGCAGCGTCTCATGGATGGAAACGAGAGATTTCTGCAAAAGGGTGCGTTTCTTGCGGCACGCACCTTTTCGGCGGAGCTTGCCGAACGGCCGCAGCGACCGTTCGCCATCGTGCTCGGATGTTCGGATTCTCGCACGCCGGTCGAGATCCTGTTCGACGAAGGCT
>Ga0181529_10006348_pt1 | contig 12032 bp, 10 predicted proteins | sample PEATcosm2014_Bin_36_FD_119763 | JGI IMG/M metagenome (GOLD analysis project Ga0181529, IMG submission 119763) | Peatland microbial communities from MTU Mesocosm Facility, Houghton, MI, USA - PEATcosm2014_Bin10_30_metaG | ecosystem: Environmental > Terrestrial > Soil > Wetlands > Peat | place... | reverse complement strand
TTCAATACCGCCTTAGTCTCGTCTCGCGACAGAACTCGGTCGCGGGCGATGGACGGTCGTGGCGGCTGCAATTGGACGCACGGGCTTCGCAGCACATATCTCCTTCCTTCGGCCCAGCGGAAGAAAAGACGGATCGCACCGAACGCATGATGGGCAATCGAGGGCTTCTTGCGCAGCTTGTCGATGATGTCGGCGACCTCATGCGTCTTGATTTCGGAAAGCTGGCTCAACCGGAAGGCCGGGAGGAAGTGCCGCCTTAGGAGGCGTTCGGTCTCGTTCCTAGTCCGGAGCTTCTGATAGTTGTCGCCGTACCGGGAAGCGATGAAGACGGGCAGGGCGGCTTCAAAGGTGATTGCGGGCACGTCGTCTTTGCCGAGCACGCGCTCCGCGATGATTTCGCGGGCACGGACGCGGGCGTCGGAGAGCGTGATCGTCGGATAGCGGCCGATGGTAATGCGCTTGCGGTTGCGGCCCACCACGACCACGAAGGATTTCGCGCCGCCCGAGGCGACCCGCAGGCCGAAGCCCGGCACCGTGTCGTCATGGTACGTCACTTGCCCTTTTGCGGGCGGTTCTATCTTCTTGAGTGAGAGGTCGGTCAGGCGCATCCAGGCTCTCCATAGGCTCCAAAAACAGACGCGAAATGGTGTCTCGCGAGGTGTAGCGATGATGAGTCGGAGAGCGGAAATGTCAATGGAGCCAGCGGCTTAGGTGAAGCTATGTTCTGCTATGGGAAAGTGAAAAAATCCCCTCTTAATCAGCGGGTCGCAGGTTCGAGTCCTGCATCACCCACCAATTCAAGGACTTAGCGACCACAACGTTCGACTCCGGAGTTAGCTGCTCATCGAACGACACCACGCACCAAAACTTGCTTAAACCGTGGCTCAGCGACCGGTCATTTGCTCCAGCTTTTCGGGATACCGAGCACCTTGCACCTTGATCTTCGAGGCGGCGCTGTCGATGGCGCGAAGATCGTCGGGCGTCAGTTCCAAGACAGCCGCTCCGATGTTCTCGTCCAGCCGATTCAGCTTCGTGGTTCCGGGGATTGGGACAATCCACGGCTGCTGGGCCAGCAGCCAACCGAGCGCGATCTGTGCCGGTGTCGCCTTCTTCCGTTCCGCGATGCTGCCTAGCAGGTCAACCAGCGCCTGATTTGCTTTGCGGGCTTCCGGCGAAAAGCGCGGCAGCGTGTTGCGGAAGTCGGTGCTGTCGAAGGTCGTGTTCTCGTTGATCTTGCCCGTCAGGAAGCCCTTACCGAGTGGGCTGTACGGGACGAAACCAATACCAAGTTCTTCCAGTGTCGGGATCACTTCCGCTTCCGGGCGTCTCCACCATAGTGAGTATTCGCTCTGCAGCGCAGTGACAGGCTGGACCGCGTGGGCCCGGCGGATAGTGTTCACACCAGCCTCGGAAAGACCGAAGTGCTTGACCTTGCCTTCGCGGATCAGGTCCTTAACGGCGCCGGCCACATCCTCGATCGGCACGTTTGGGTCAACGCGGTGCTGATAAAAGAGATCGATGACGTCGATCTTCAGTCGTTTAAGCGAGGCCTCTGCCACCTGTTTGATATGTTCGGGCCGGCTGTCCAGGCTTGGCGCACCTGTCATGCCCCTTGGGTCCGACTTGGGGGCGATGTTGAAACCGAACTTCGTGGCGATGACCACCTGATCGCGCAAGGGCGAAAGCGCTTCGCCGACGAGTTCCTCGTTCGTGAACGGGCCATAGACTTCTGCCGTGTCGAAGAATGTGACACCGCGTTCAACCGCGGTTCGAAGCAGCGAGATCATCTCCTGCTTGTCCGCCGGGGGACCGTAGGAAAAGCTCATTCCCATGCACCCGAGCCCGATGGCCGAGACTTCCAGGTTGCTGCTTCCAAGTTTGCGCTTCTGCATTGTTGCTTCTCCTCGACGCCTTCGATCGCGAATGTAGTAGATGCGCAGCCATGCGAATAGGTGCTATAATTCGCACGAACCTATGAGTGGAGCTCATGAGTGGCGCGTGAAAATCTCAATGATTTCCTTGCCTTCCTCGCCGTCGCGCGCGAGCGGAGCTTTACGCGAGCGGCTGCGAAGCTCGGGGTGTCTCAGTCGGCGCTCAGCCACACGATTAGCGGACTCGAGGAACGGCTGGGGATTCGGTTGCTCACCCGCACGACCCGCAGTGTCTCCCCCACGGAAGCCGGCGAACGCCTCCTGCAAAATGTCGGCCCGCGGTTCGAGGAGATCGAGGCCGAAATCGCAGCCTTGAGCGAACTTCGCGAAAAGCCCTCCGGTACGATCCGGATAACCACCGCCGAGCATGCAGCCGATACCATCCTCTGGCCGAAGCTCGCGAAACTCCTGCCGCAATACAAGGACATCAAGGTCGAGATCATCATCGACTATGGGCTGACCGACATCGTCGCAGAGCGGTATGACGCCGGCGTGCGGCTTGGCGAGCAGGTGGCGAAGGGCATGATCGCGGTCCGTATTGGCCCGGACATGCGCATGGCGGCTGTGGGCGCCCCTTCGTATTTCGCCAAGCGGTCAGCGCCGAAGAAACCGCAGGATCTGGTCCAACACGATTGCATCAACTTGCGCCTGCCCACCTATGGCGGGCTGTACGCCTGGGAGTTCGAAAAAGGCGGCCGTGAATTGAAGGTGCGAGTCGAAGGCCAGCTCGTCTTCAACGGATTGCCTCAAATCCTCAATGCGGCGTTGGCTGGATTTGGTCTGGCGTATGTGCCGGAGGACCTTGCAGAGCCCTATCTCGCGAAGAGGCGCCTCAAGCGGGTGCTGGAGGACTGGTGCCCTCCATTTTCAGGGTACCACCTCTATTACCCAAGCCGCCACCAAACCTCGCCAGCTTTTACTTTGCTGGTCGGTGCGCTTCGCTATCGAGGATGAATGCGGCACCTCTCGGTTACGTAGTGGCAGAGCCGTTTTCTATGAACCGACCACACTCACCTCAGCGTCGGACGGCGCCGACGACCGATCATACATTTCGCAGGGTATAAAATATCAGTCAGGTCGTCTTATTTTAACGGCCGAGCATGCGGCGCGCTTCGAAAACCTCATAATCTTGCGCGACAGCGATGGCGGGACGCATTGCGCCTTCGCGTCCCATGGCGGCGGCGCTTTTTTTGCCGACAATTCGGGCCTCGGACATTCGGGACGGCATTGACATTACTCATATCAAACGGCGTTGCGCGAAGTACGGTTGAGTCCAAAACCCATTTGAGGTTTGGCCCGACAACACCGCAGGAAGGCGGGAGATATGATGGAATACAAGTATCCGGCCGATTCTTCGGTCACAGCCGCGAGTATTCCTTTACCTGTCGGTTTAACGTTGCCGCTGGAAGTGCGCGTGCACGGCAGGGGAGGCCAAGGCGGCGTCACCTGCGCCAAACTGATTGCCGCGCTGTTTACCCAGATGGGTTTGCATGTGCAGACCTTCGGCGATTATGGCAGCGAGCGCTCGGGCGCGCCGGTGCAGGCCTATACCCGCGTCGATCGTTCTGCCATCGGCAACCGCAACAAGGTCTACCGGCCCAATCACCTGATCGTGCTCGACGAAGGATTGATGGGCGCTCAGGTCCTGGAAGGAGCGGCGCCGGGTTCTCTGCTGCTGCTGAATACGCACGCCAGTCTGGAAAGCTATGCCGCTCGCTTCGAGCATTATCGCTTCGGTGTGATCGATGCCACCGCGATCGCGCGCGAGCAGGGCATCGGCTCGAGTTCGGTGGTCATTATCAACACGACCATACTCGGCGCCTATGCCCGCTTGCTGGGATTGCCCCTGACGGTGCTGGAAAAAGCCTATACCTCGCTGGGGCTGGGCGGCGATCTCGTGGCCGCGCAACATGCCTACGAGCAGGTGCGGGTCTGCGAAGCGGTTCAAGGGAATGATGGTCCCGGTGTGTCCGCGCCGGCGATCAGCCCCCTCGCTGTCGGGACCATGCTCGGCCACAGTACGGATATTCCCGCGAGTCTCAGAACCGGGTCATGGAGCAATCAGGCGCCAGTTTACAGCGAGCATTCGGCGCCCTGCAATCTTGCCTGTCCGGCCGGAAATGACGTTGTCGGATTCATCCAGGCCCTGAAGAACGAAAGCGTGCAGGAAGCGGCGGCGATTCTGCTGCGCACCCAGCCGCTGCCCTCGGTATGCGGTCGCGTTTGCCCGGCGCCGTGTATGCAAGCCTGCAACCGCGAGGCATTCGACGGCGCGGTGAACATCCGCAGCCTGGAGCGTTGGATTGCCGACCATTCTCAGCTGGAGCTCAAGCCGCAAACGGCTCAACAGCCCCTGCGCGTTGCCGTGATCGGCGGCGGACCGGCGGGATTGAGCGCCGCCTACCAGCTCGCCCTGCATGGGCATGCGGTGACGATTTTCGAGGCCGGCCCGGCGCTGGGCGGAGTGTTGCGCAACGGCGTTCCGGCTTTTCGTCTGCCACATGAGGTGCTGGGGCGCGATGTCGAACGCATCTTGAAGCTGGGCGTCGAAGCGCGCTGCAATTCCCGCTTGGGCCAGGACGATCTGCTCCGTCTACGGAATGATTTCGATGCCGTGATCGTCTGCGTCGGCTTCGGGCCGGCTCTCGATCTGGCGACGAAGGGCGAGAACCTGGACGGCGTGGAGCAGGGCCTCGACTTTCTCGACCGCGTCAAGCGCGGCGGCGTTTCGCTGCACGGTAATGTCGTGGTGATCGGCGGCGGCAACACGGCGATCGACTGCGCCCGCAGCGCGCTGCGCTGTGGCGCCGCTTCGGTGAAGATCGTCTACCGCCGCAGCCGCAAGGACATGCCGGCCATCGCCGAAGAAATCGAGGACGCCGAACGCGAAGGCGTGCAACTGCTGCCTTATCGGCAACCCGTGGAATTCACGGGCTCAGGCATTGTGTCTGCCGGGGTGATCGCAGAGGTCGAAGCCGGACCACCCGATGCCAGCGGCTGCCGCCGTCCGGTCGTCACCGAGCGCACATCGACGCTCGCCTGCGACAAGGTTCTCTTGGCGCTCGGCCAGAAGAGCGAACTGGATCTGCTGCCCGAAAATTGGACGGTGCGCGACGGCCGTGCCTGGCAGGGCGATCAACTGCTCCCGGTCTGGTTCGCCGGGGACTGCGCGACCGGCGACGGCACGGTGACCCATGCCATCGGCAACGGGCGTCGCGCGGCGCTGGCTGTTCTGAACGGCGAGGCTGTGTCTGGTGAAGCGCTTGTCAAACGCGTGGCGCCGGGTCAGATTCGTTTTTCCCATTTCGACGTGGCGCCGCCGCGCAGGGACAAACAATTGTCGCCTTCCGCGCTCGGCGGAAACTTCGATGAAGTCAATCTCGGGCTTGCGGGTCCGGATGAAGCGGGGCGTTGTTTTTCCTGCGGCCACTGCACGCATTGCGATACGTGTCTGATCTCGTGTCCGGACGGCGTGATCGTTCGCAGCGCAGACGGCTATCGCATCGACGGCGATTACTGCAAGGGCTGCGGCATGTGCGTGGCCGAATGCCCGCGCAGCGCGATGGAGATGCAGGAAAAGAACCATGAGGTGCGGCCATGACCGTCGAACTCCTCAGCGCCAATCACGGCGCAGCCCTGGCGGCAACCCAGGCGGCGCGCGCCAACCGCAAGGGGCGCGGCTTTTGCAGCGGCGTCTATCCGATTACGCCGTCCACGGAATGCATGGAGTACTTGTGTCAGCAGAAGATCGAGAAGGGCCGCGTCATCCGGGTGGAGAGCGAGCACAGCGCGATGGGCGTGTGTATCGGCGCCGCGTCCGCCGGCGCCCGAACCTTTACCGCGACTTCTTCCAACGGCTTGGCGTACATGTTCGAGAACTGCATCGCGGCGGCGAGTTTGCGCCTGCCGGTGGTGCTGGCGGTGGCCAACCGCACCCTCGGTCCGCCCTGGAATATCTGGGCCGATCACGGCGATGCGCTCACCTTGCGCGACCACGGCCTGATCCAGTTCTACTGCGCCGACAATCAGGAACTGTTCGATAGCGTGCTCGCAGCCTTCCGCCTGGCGGAGGACCGCCGCGTGATGATGCCGGCGATGGTCAACATGGAAGGCTTCATCCTTTCGCACACCGTCGCCCAGACCCAGATTCCGGACCAGGGGCAGGTGGATGACTTCCTGCCGCTGACCGACGTCCCGCAACGCCTCGGCGTAGCGCCCCACACGCTGGGGCAGATCGAGATACCGCACCAGACCGAAATGCATCGCTGGCAGCACCATCTAGCCATGCTGGAGGTGTCGAAAGTCTACGCCGAAATCCAGAATGAGTTCGAAGCGATCTTCGGCCGCCGCCTCCTCGATGCAGTCGTAGCGTACCGCGCCGAGGATGCGGACACGCTGATCGTATCGATGGGCACCATCGGCGCCACCGCCGAACGCGTGGTGGACAAGCTGCGCGCCGAAGGCCGGCGCTTGGGCGCGCTGCGCGTGCGCCTGTTCCGCCCGCTGCCGACCGACGCGATCCGCGCGGCCTATGCCGGAAAGAAGCGCATCGCCGTGATCGACCGCGATATCAGCCTGGGGTTAGGCGGCGTGCTGTGGGCGGAAACAAGCAGCCTCGCAGAGCCCGGCACGGTAATGCAGAACTATGTCGCGGGGCTGGGCGGGGGAGACGTGCGTCCCGAGCACATCGTCAAAATGCTGGACGATCTGCGACGGCGTGAGATTTCCGGTGCGCCGGCATTGATGGAGGCCGTGTGATGAACGAACCGGCACTGGACGGCATGGTCGAGACCGCTCTGGATCGCGCCGATCCTTTGTTTCGCAAGGGCAACACCAACTGCGGCGGCTGCGGCATGTCGCTCACGCTGCAGATGCTGCGCCATGCCGTGGCGGAGCGGCCCGTGCATCTCGTCATTCCGGCCAGCTGCGCGGCGGTTGCCGGCGGAACCTTTCCGCAGAGCACCTTTGGCGTCCCCACGCTCATGACCACCTTCGCGTCCGCCCCCGCGGCCGCGAGCGGGGTCGCCAGCGTGGCCGCGCTCAACGGCGAAGACCTGCGCGCGATCATCCTGGCGGGCGACGGCGGCACCTTCGATATCGGCTTCGCCAGTCTGTCGGCGGCGGCGGAACGCAACGAGGACATTCTCTACATCTGCTACGACAACGAGATCTACGGCAACACCGGCGGACAGCGTTCGTCCGCCACCCCCGCCGGCGCCGTCACCACCAACACGCCCGACGGCAAAGTGGAGCAGAAAAAAGACATCCTCGCCATCCTGGCGGCGCACCGCATCCTATACGCCGCCTCGGTCTCGCTCGCCCACGCGGAGGACGCCCATCGCAAGCTGCGCTATGCGCTCGATATCAAGGGCTTCCGCTTCCTGCATGTGCTCTCGCCTTGTCCCACCGGGTGGAAGTCGGAGCCGGCGCTGGGCCTGGAGCTGGTGCGATTAGCGGTGCGCTCCGGCCTGTTCCCGGTGTACGAAATCTTCGACGGCAAGCGCCATGTGGTGAACATCGAGCCGGATTTCTCCGACGAAGCGCTGAATATGTATTTGTCCTTGCAGCGCCGCTTCCAGAAATCGGGGCTCGCCGCCGCCGACCTGCGCCCGGCCATCGACCGCAATTGGCAGAATCTGCGCGCGCTCAGCGGCAGGATCGTTCCCGCCCGGCGCGATGGGTGATTCGATCAACATTCAGGGGAAAACCCATGAGAAAATATGTCGGCGAACGGATCAAGAAGCTGCGCGAGGCGCAGGACATGAGCCTCGAGCAGGTGTCGAAGCTCGCCGGGATCGATGCGGATCGGCTCAGCGCCTACGAGGAGGGCCGCGCCGTTCCGCCCATCGGCGCGGTGATCCAGCTATCGCGCGTGCTCGGATCGAAGATGGAAGGATTGCTGCACGGCGGCGGCACGGTCTCCGAACATTTGACGATCTGCCGCTCAGGTGAATCGCTCTCGGGCGATCAGGGCGACACCGAGCAGAGCTACGCCTATTCCTCGCTCACCCGGCCGGGCACCGCGGGGCACATGATGGAGCCGTTCCTCTTGAGCTTCGATCCCGCAACGGCCCAGGGCGTGCCGATCACCCATGACGGGCAGGAATTCGTCTACGTCGTGGAGGGCGTTATCGAACTCTTCTATGACGGGCGCACCTACCGGCTGCAACAAGGCGACAGCGCCTATCTCGATTCCTCGCTGCCCCACACTTTCCACGGCCTCGGCGACCACGTTGCAAAGATGCTCGCGGTGGTGAGTTCCTAAGGCGTCCGCGCGACGCTGTCGCCCAGCTTCCGATCGGCCGTATTAGATCTTCAGCAGCGAGAGGATCGCCCGCCAGAGATCTATCAGCAGATAGAAGAAGATCGAGATCAGGTAGATGGCCAGCGGAGAGATCAGCCCGGCGATGACCGACGCGGTGCCGTAAGGTTGGAACGCAATCGATTCATCCAGTCCGTTCACCAGCGAGACCGCGAGACTCAGGCAGCCTACCGCCGTGAGGCCGCCGAAGAACATCGGCGCCAGCCGGGCTCCGGCTTTGAGCCACATGGCGAGGAACGACACGGCAACCTGGCTCGGCGCGGTGGTCGCCACCACGCTTGTCGAGATCAGTTCCGGATTGAGAAACGCGCTCGTCATATACACGAGGCACAATGCGGCAGGCACGATGCCGATCACGGCGTGTGCGACGAGGTTCAAGACGCGCATGAAGCTCCACTCGATCATGTTCGCGAACTCGAAACTCGTATAGAGCGCGGCATAGAGGCCGGTAAAAATGACGGCTCCGAACAGAACGAGCGTGATCACCCCCAACACTTTCGGAAGCTCGGCGGAGCCGATGCTCGACGGGTTCTGCGCGACGAGGTTCCTGCAATTGCCGAGGAACTTCCGTCCGAGATAGTGGCAGATCGCGATGGTGAGGATGGTGGCGGCCCCCATCAGAATCTCTATGTAGGACTCCGTCTTGACCACGAACACCGTGGTTGTCGCCACGACGAGCAAGACCGCGGTCACCGCCGCATAGCCGGCAATGGTTTCGAACAGAGGTTCGCTTTTCTCGAAGAAACTCTTGCTAAGCAGCGTGCGCAAACCCTCAACCAATTTGTCGACGATCGCGTCCGAGCGCGACATTGGATTCATTTCTCCCTCCGAAGTGTTGCTTGGCGCGGCGAGCAACGACCCGCGCCCCCGTACCGCGTCATTTCAGGGACTCAAGATCGATGGGCCGAGTCTAGTGGCTGCCGCCCGCCTTTAACAGCGACAGCAATTCAACCCCGTGGAGCTCGCGCTTCCTTAAACACATGCGCGAGGAGAGGCATCGGCGGGGGCTTACCTGACGGCTAGAAATTCATGTGTCGTCCGCACACTGAGTGATAACGCCTCCCATTCGCGCAGATTAAATTTGCTGCGCGCCCCTTGACGCGCTGGATTTTGTTCCTATTTGCCTATTGCATTGCGTCCCGGCTCGGGTTTGTGGCGGGATGCTGTGCATGTGCGATGCGTTCGCTCTCTCATGCGCGGCTCGGGGCCGCTAAATGCGAGATAAAAGGCAAGGAAATTGTACACGTAAGTGTCTAAAATTGCAGGAGAAAACCTCGAAAATGGGGTATTCGAATTCAAGAAAGGCGGAAATTATTTTGGGGGTACGGCGACGCAGGGAGAATGCCGGGTTTTGCGAGCTATGCCCGGCAAACCGCCTCGCCGTCCTCAATCCATGAAAAGCATCGCCGGATGCTCCAGCAGCGCTTTGAGGCGCTGGATGAACCGGGCGGCGTCGTGGCCGTCGATCACGCGATGATCGAAGGACGATGACAGGTTCATCATCTTGCGCGCCACGATGCGGCCGTCGCGCACGACGGGGCGCTCGACGATGGCGTTGGGCGCGACGATGGCGACCTCGGGATGATTGATCACCGGCGTCGCCACCAGCCCGCCCAGCGCGCCGAGGCTGGAGATCGTGATGGTGGAACCCGACAGCTCTTCTTTCGCGGCCTTGTTGTCGCGCGCCGCGGCGGCTACGCGGGCGATTTCCTGCGCGCAGTCCCACAGATCGCGGCTTTCGGCGTGGCGCACCACGGGCACCAGCAGGCCGTTCTGCGTTTGGGTCGCGATGCCGACATGGATTGCCTCGTGGCGGCGAACCACGCCCGCCTCGTCGTCGAACAGCGCGTTGATCTGTGGAAATTCGGGAAGCGCGTGCGCCAGCGCCCGCATCAGGAACGGCAGCACATTGAGCTTGGGCCGATCCGCGCGCCTAGTCGCGTTCAAATGGGCACGCAGGGATTCCAACTCCGTCATGTCGACTTCGTCGACATAGGTGAAATGCGGAATGCGGCGTTTGGCTTCCTGCATTTTCTCGGCGATCTTGCGGCGCAGCCCGATCACCTTCACCTCTTCGACGCCGTCGCGCAGGGCGGCGCGAAGCGAGGCTCGTTGCCCGCCGGTGACGAATGCGTCGAGGTCGGCGTGGGTGATGCGCCCTTCGGGGCCACTGCCGGGCACCGAGCGCAATTCGACGCCGAGCGCACGCGCGCGCTGGCGCACCGCCGGCGAAGCCAGCGGTCTTTCGCTCGCGGAGGGGACGGGTCCAACCGGCGTGGGCGGGGCAGGTTCTTTCGATTCCGCGACAGGTTCGGATTTCGCGACGGGTTCCGCTTCGGCTGTCGCGGCCGGTGCGGATTTGCCGTTGACGGGGACGTTTTCTGCGCTCTCGACCTCCAGTTCGACCAGCGGCGCGCCGACGGCCGCTTTCTCGCCCAGTTCCCCATGCACGGCGACGATCTTACCGGCGACGGGCGAGGTCATTTCCACCGTCGCCTTGTCCGTCATCACATCGACCAGGTCCTGCTCTTGCTTGACGGTGTCGCCGACCTTGACATGCCAGGCGACGATCTCCGCCTCGGTGGTGCCTTCGCCGACGTCGGGAAGCTTGAAGACGTAACGGCCCATGGTCAGCCCTCCAAGGCGCGGCGCATCGCGGCCGCCACGCGCGCCGGACCGATGAAATATTCCCACTCGAAACCGTGCGGATAGGGCGTGTCGAAACCGCAGACGCGTTCGACCGGCGCCTCCAGGTGATAAAAGCAATGCTTCTGCACCAGGGCCGTGAGTTCGCCGCCGTAGCCGCCGGTTTCCGTCGCCTCGTGCACGATCACGCAGCGTCCGGTTTTCTTCACCGAGGCGACGACCGCGTCCAGATCGAGCGGCACTAGGGTGCGCAGATCGATAATCTCGGCGTCGATGCCGCTTTCCTCTGCGGCGGCACGCGCGACGTGCACCATCGTGCCGTAGCAGATCAGCGTGACGGCTTCGCCTTCGCGCACGATGGCGGCCTTGCCCAAGGGCACGGTGTAATAGCCTTCGGGCACCTCGCTGCCGGGATGCTGCGACCACGGCACGGCGGGCCGCTCGTGATGGCCGTCGAACGGGCCGTTATAGATGCGCTTGGGCTCGAAGAACATCACCGGATCGTTCGCTTCGATGGCGCTGATGAGCAGTCCCTTGGCGTCGTAAGGCGTCGAAGGAATAACCGTCTTCAGCCCCACGACATGGGTGAACAAGGCTTCCGGGCTTTGGCTGTGGGTTTCGCCGCCGAATATGCCGCCGCCATAGGGACTGCGTACGGTGATGGGCGCCGTGTAGCCGCCTACCGAGCGATAGCGGATGCGGGCGGCCTCCGAGACCAGCTGGTCGTAGGCCGGATAGATGTAATCGGCGAACTGGATTTCCACCACCGGGCGCAAACCGTTGACCGCCATGCCGATGCCGACGCCCACGATGCCCAACTCGCAGATCGGCGCATCGAAGCAGCGCTTCTTGCCATATTTCTTCTGCAAGCCTTCGGTGACGCGGAAGACGCCGCCGAAATAGCCCACGTCTTCGCCGAAGGTCAGAACGGTCGGATCCTTCGCAAGCATCACGTCGAGCGCCGAGTTGAGCGCCTGGATCATGTTCATCGCGGGCACGGCTCAGCCTCCCAGTTCTTGGCGCTGCAGTTTGTGGCGCCAATCGGGTTCTTCGAAGATATTCTCGAAAAGCGCGGCGGGGTTCGCGTGTCTGCCGGTTCCCAGCGTGCCGATACTTTCCGCCTGGGTCTGCAG
>Ga0181529_10006347_pt1 | contig 12033 bp, 14 predicted proteins | sample PEATcosm2014_Bin_36_FD_119763 | JGI IMG/M metagenome (GOLD analysis project Ga0181529, IMG submission 119763) | Peatland microbial communities from MTU Mesocosm Facility, Houghton, MI, USA - PEATcosm2014_Bin10_30_metaG | ecosystem: Environmental > Terrestrial > Soil > Wetlands > Peat | place... | reverse complement strand
GTCTATCTCTTCCTGGGAGAGGGCGCCGTCACTCATTGTTCTCTTCTCCTTCGGATGCTAGTTCCTCGAATTCGTCCTGGCCGACGTCCTCGAGCTTTTTCGTGATCTGGACCGCCATCTTTTTGCCGATCACCCCGGGGCGGCAGAGGAATTTCTTCTTGTTGCCCACGTTGAGCGCCATAGGATCGTCCACATGCACCGAGTAGAGCCGGATCACGTCGCCTTTGCGCAGGGCCAGGACGTCGCGGATAGGTATGTTGATGTGGCCGACCTCGGCAATGACGGGGATCTCCACGGAAGAGAGCTTTTCCTTGAGGATGTTGAGGTTCTCGGTCGTGGCCCCGCGCCGCACCGAGGAGAACCAGAACTGGGCGGAAAGCTTGGAGACTATGGGCTCGATGGTCATGTAGGGGATGCAGAGGTTCATCATGCCCTCCACCTCTCCGACCTTGGTCTCCAGGGTTACCAGGACGACCATTTCCGAGGGCGGGACGATCTGCGCGAACTGAGGATTGGTCTCGATCTGGGAGAGCCGCGGCCGGAGGTCGATGACCTGGGTCCAGGCCTCGCGCATGTTGCCGAGGATGCGGACAATGACGCCCTCCATGACCGAGTGCTCGATGTCCGTGAGCTCTCGGTTGAGCTTGGCGCCCTCTCCCGAGCCGCCGAAAAGGCGGTCGATGATCGTGAAGGTGACGGACGGGTCGATCTCCAGGATCGCCTGGCCCTTGAGCGGGTCCATGCTGACGACTGCCAGCGTGGTCGGAGTCGGGATGGATCGGATAAACTCCTCGTAGGTCAGCTGGTCGACCGAGGCGACGTGCACGTGGACGAGGGCGCGCATGTTGGCCGAAAGCGTCGTCGTCGTGAGGCGCGCAAAGGTCTCGTGCATATTCTGGACGGTGCGGATCTGCTCCTTGGAGAATTTGTCCGGCCGCTTGAAGTCGTAGATCTTGATCTTGCGCGTGTCAGCGGTCGGCTTTATGCTCTCGATCTCTGTCTCGCCGGCGTTGATGGCGGTGAGGAGCTGGTCTATCTCGTCCTGCGAGAGGACTTCGGTCATGCGCCCTCCAATCCCCGCACTTACATCTTGACCACGTTCAGTTCGTCGAAGAGGATTTCCTTGATCGTCGGCTTGCTCAGGATGCGGTTGAGGTTTTCCTTGAGGTCGTCCTTGACGATGGCTTCCTTGTCGGGAGACAGATCGTCTTCCGTCTTGCTGGTGAAATAATTGCGGAGGTAGTCGCGGATCTGGGGCATCCGCTGGTTGATCTCGATCGGCGTGTCCTTGTCTTCCAGGTCCAGTCCGATCTGGATCTTGACGGCCACCGAGGATGGCTCCTTGTCGCTCGTCTTGGTGCGGATCTCGCCGACGGTGCCCACGTACTGGTAGATCGGCGTTGCGGCCTGATAGCTCTCGGATTTGACGATGGTGGCCGCAGGCTTGCCCTGCTTGTTGATGATGCTCACCGTGATGACGACTACCGTCACGATGAGGATCACGGCACCTAAGCCTATGCCGACTATCATGAGGATACGTGCGAGGCCGGGACCGGCTCCCTTGGCTTTCGCGGGCGGCGCCGCCTCGGTCTCGCCTTCCGTGAAATTCATATCCTGATCGTCGACGTTATCGGACATGGATGCCCCCCCCGCTCCATATATTATCGGTACTTAGGCCGCGCGGGATAGTATATCCGAATCGAGCGAAATAGAAAAGAATGAACTCTCGGCCTTCCGATAACTAAGGGGAACGGACTCGAAAGCCTATTCCGGCCGTGGAGGCCGGCGGCTCATCGAGGCCAGCGCCGGGACGGTCGGGGGCTCGATGCTCGACATTTTGTACTTACTTGCCTTCGGCAGCAGCTGCTCGCTGATCTGCTACTCGGTCGAGTACCTGTTCGAGCGGAAATCCGGCATCGATCGGGCGGTCACGTTCTCGGTCTGCCTCCTTTGGGGAATCGCTACGCTGTTCCTCCTGTACATGGCCATCGGCGTCTATAGGAGCTACCCGCAGTTCCTATACCTGAGCGAGCCCTTTGAGCTCCTTCTCGGCCCCCTTATGTACTATCGCTTCCGATTACTGCTCGAAGGGAAGATCCGCTTCGATCGTCTGGCCTTTTTCCTCTTCCTGCCTACGGCGCTGGCCCTCGCCTGGTTCATGCCCTTTTTCCTGCTGAGCCCGGCCGAGAAGCTCGCCTCCGTCGGCTTTCACAATATCCGGAGCGCGCTGGTCCGGGACATATATCTCGCGATCGTGGACGGCCAGACTCCGATATTCGTCCTCTGCGTGATCCTCTTCATCGCCCAGGTGCCCAAGCTCCTCTCCGCGAAGGGAATCAGGCTCATGTTGAGCGAAAGGCTTCTCGTGATCTACTGCCTGGCATGGATCGCCATATCCATCGCCGGCTACGTTTTCCTCTTTCTCCAGCAGAACGCCATGATCGCGGTGATGATCATCCTCGCCAACTACATGATCATCGTCTCCTTCCGCCTCGACAGGAAATACTCGGGCTATTTCCTCTCCATACAGAAGGACGCGAGCGAGGTGAGGTACAGCCGCTCGATGTTGGGAGGGATCGATACCGAGGCAGTCATGGCGCGGCTTCGAGAGCTGATGGAGCTGGAGGAGACCTACCTGGACGCCGAGCTTTCCCTTCCTGCCCTCGCCGCCCGGCTATCAATTAAGCCCCACCAGCTCTCTGAGATACTGAACCGCCGCCTGGGCTCGAACTTCCGCGCCTACGTCAACTCCTACCGCGTCAGGACCGCGAAGCGGATGCTCCTGGACGACGAGAGGCAGAGCGTCCTCATGATAGCCTTTCTCAGCGGCTTCAACTCGAAGAACGCCTTCTACGCGGCCTTCAGCAAGGAAGAGGGCATGTCGCCCTCGGACTTCCGAGAAAAAGCCCGAAAGCATTCATAGCCGGGCTCTCGGCACGGCCGGTTTCAACCTAAAACTATCCCGATTTATAAATCGGGGCGACTCGCCGACAAGCCCTCGCTATAGTCCTCCCAAACACTCTCTTGGGAGGAAGCCCATCATGGACAAAATGAACGACTACGCGGACGAGGGGCGATTCGCGAACGCCCCTCCCTCGGACGCTCAGCGGCCGCTGGGATGCAAGGCCTACTCTGCTCCCGCGCTGTCCGAGCTCGGAAGCCTTGGCGAACTGACAAATTACACGGTCAGTGTCAGAGTCTAAAAAAGGAGACCTGCATGAAAACTGCACAACCCATCGCATGCGCGCTCCTCGGCCTCTGCTGCCTGGCCCTCGGCTCCTGCTCCAATCCCGGCCAGTCCAGCGCAGCGTCGGCGTCGAGCCGCAGCATCCAGGTGAAGGTGGGGGGAAGCTCAGTCGCACGATCGAAGGACCTCGATCCGTCCACCTCGGGAGTGAATTACATCTATGTCGTGGCCTATCAATTCTATTCAGACAGCAGGGTCGGAGGCGGCTCACTGACCTTCAATTCCGCCGCCAAATACTGGAGCGGCAGCATCACGATTCCCGATGTTGATACTCAGTACATAGTCTTCAACGCCTACGCGTACACGAAAGAGAATGGGACGCTTAAGTACACCGGAGAGGCCGAGCATGATGTATCGAGCGACCTCGCCGGGACCAATGCGCTATGGATACCCATGAGCCCCACCATCAGCCTGCAGAGCGGCTCGGTATCCGGCGAGACACTCGACCTGAGCGGGGCTCTCCAGACCTATGAGACGGAACTTGGCGCATTAGCTATGACGACCGACGGAACGTATCTGTACGCCGCGACCTCAGACGGAGGAATAATCCGCATAAACATACTCTCAGGCGTTTCCGAGACGATCGTGCCGGCGAAAACCTTCATCGCCCTCGAGGGGATCGCCTGCGTCGATGGCGCTCTCTACGTCTCGGACGAAGGCGCCTGCGCCATCTACAAGGTCGCGTACGGCTCGGGCGCATGGACCTCGAAGCTCTTCGCGGGCTCGGGCGATAAAGAAGAGAGCGACAACTCCGATCCGATGCAAGCCGCCTTCGACTACCCCGCAGCCATGTGCTACATGAACGGCATCTTGTACATCATCGATTCCGGCGGAGGCGCCATCCGTACGATCAGCCTTGGCTCGGAGGCCGTCGGCACCCTCCATAGCTTCGGCACGGACGTGACTCCCACGAGCATAGCCACGAACGGCAGCCTGCTCTACGTGAGCGCCTACGACTACCAAACCAGCAAGACCTTTCTCTCCAGCATCACCACGTCCGGCGCGGAGACGGCCATAGACTGCGGGGACATCGGGATTATCTGGGGACTGGCCTGCGACGATACCTATATCTACGCCTCGACGTCCAATACGAAGGTTCTCGATAAGATCACTCCGGCCAGCGAGGGCGCCACTGTGGCCACCCTCAGAAACCTAAGCGATCTTACTGATCCCATTGCCATATGCAGCGAAGGGCTCAACTTGTTTTTATCTGATATTGGTGCGGGGACGATCTACAAGTTGACCTATTTCAACGTGTATTGAGAGGGCGGTTTCAGTCAGCCGCCCCGAAGGAGGCGATGGCGCGCCGGTAGTCCATTATCCGCGCCACGACCTCCTCGGGCTTCTCGGCGACCACGAGTGTCTTGCCGTAGACGAAGGTGAGGGTGGTGTCTGGATGGGACTCCATGGTCTCGATGAGGTGGGGGTTGATCCAGAGCTTCTTCCCCGACAAGGCCGTCAGCTCGATCATCATCCCTCCCTCAATAATGTGGTGATTTCACCGCGGAGGACGCGGAGACCGCGGAGGAAATCGAAGACGGGATATTGAGCGAACGAGATTTCCTCTGGAATTTCCCATTCCCATTCCATCATCTCCGCGCCCTCCGCGGTGAGATTATCTTATGTCGCTATCGCTTCAGGGTCAGGAGCTCCTGGAGCATCTGGTCCGAGGTCTGGATGGTCCTCGAGTTGGCCTGGAAGCCGCGTTCGGTGACTATCATGTCGGTCATCTGCTCGGCGAGGTCAACGTTGGACATCTCCAGGCTGCCCGCGATGATCGAGCCCTTGCCGGCTATGCCCGAGGGGCCGATGTTGGCCTGACCCGAGTTGTTGGATTGGGCGAAGTTGGTGCCGCCGACCTTCTCGAGTCCGCCGGGGTTCGTAAAGCTGCCCAAGGCGACCTGGCCGATGGTCCTCTTGGTCCCGTTGGAGTAGTCGGCGGTGATGACGCCGGACTGGTCGACCTTGAAGCCGTTCAGGTATCCCATCGTGTAGCCGTTCTGCTGGAAAACCTTCGTAGATGAGCGCTCGGCCATCTGTGTGACCGTGTTGGTGGCCGAGCCGACGGTCCCGAGATTGATCCTGAAGGTCTGGCGGGTATTGCCTCCGCCAGCGGCCGGGGTAGTGCCCGCGACATCGAAGGAAACGCCGAGGTCGAGGGCGCCAGCTTGAGCGGACGCGTTGCCCTGGCCGTCCCTGACCCGCGCGAGCAGGCCGCGGTTGTCGAATTCCACCGTGAAGGTGTTGCCGTTGGCCGCGGCCGGATTGGCCCCGAGGGCCACGCCGGTGTTCGTCGGGACCTGGGCTTCCGGGTCGATCGCGACCGTGCCTTGCCACTGGTTCGGCTGGCCTACGACCTTGCGGTACTCGACCCGCAGGGTATGCGGAGCGCCGAAAGAGTCGTAGACCTTCTCCTCGACGCGCCAGGTCCCCTGCTCGACCGTATCCGGCGTAGCGTTAGGCGGCACTTCGCTCGTCCGCTTGTCCAGGTTGCAGGCCATGTCCACGCGGTCGGTGGCCTTGGCCGGATCCTTGGAGCCGATGGGGATCACGATATCCTGCGTGGCGCCGGAGGGCGAGAGCACCTGCTGGCCGTTGATGTCCTGGGAGAGCCAGCCCTGGACCCTATAGCCCGAGCCATTGACGAGCCGGCCGTCCCGGTCGGGGGAGAGGGCGCCGTCGCGAGTGAAGAGGGTCTGCTCTCCGTTCTTGAGCACGAAGAAGCCGTTCCCCTCGATCGCGAGGTCGGTCCCGACCCCCGTGGTCTGGAGCGCGCCCTGCGTGTGGATAGTGTCGATTGAGCCGACCAGGACCCCGAGGCCGATCTCCTTAGGGTTCACGCCCCCTAGGTCGCCGTCGGGCGCCGCCGCTCCGGACATCTGCTGGTACAGGAGGTCCTGGAACGTGACCCGCTCCTTCTTGAAGCCGGTCGTGTTCACGTTGGCGATGTTGTTGCCGAGGACGTCCATCCTGATCTGGTGGTCCTGCAGGCCCGAGACGCCGGAATACAAAGAGCGCATCATGGCGATCAGCCCTCCTAGTCGCCTATAATCGAACCGATCTGCGAGTATTCGTAAATCGAGCCGTTCACGCTGACGAGGGGATTGTCGCCCCTCATCACCTTCTCCACAACGCCGCGCACGACGCTGTCTCCTTCCTGGATCTCGACCGTCTTGCCGAGGGACTGCTCGGCCTGGCTCGAGGCGAGGAGCCCCGAGAGTTTCTGGAAGCCCGCGTTCATGTTGGTGATCTGCTCGAGGGAGGAGAACTGGGCCATCTGGCTGATGAACTCCTTGTCGTCGAGGGGGGCGGTCGGGTCCTGGTGCTGGAGCTGCGCGATCAGCAGCTTGAGAAAATCGTCCTGTCCCAGGCTCGTCTTCGAGGCCTTGCCCGCGTTGAGGGTCTTATTGAAATTATCGACCTCGGCCTTCGTCATCGCGAGCTCTTGCCCGCTCATGGTCGTATTGATCGGCAGGTCCATTCCGGTCCTCCTATGCGAGAATGTCGACGGAGCCGCCGCGGCGGGCATAGGCCGACGAAGCCGTGGCCGGCGCCGCCTGCGAGCCCACCGCGCTCCTGAAGCGCTCGGAGTAGAAGGGCTTGGGATCGCCGCCCGGATCGCCTCCGGCATTCCCTCCAGAGCCTCCCCCGACAGCCACCTCGAGCCGAGCCGAGTCGAAGCCGCCCTGCTTGAAGGCATCGGCCAGCTCGCCCATGTTCTTCTCGAATGCGCTCTTGGCCTCGTCGGACTCGACGGTTATCCTTCCACTAATATTGTTGTCGGAGAGATTCAGCTCGATCTTGACGTTTCCCAGCGATTCGGGCTTGAGGCGCAGCCTGATCGTTCCTGAGTCGCCGTCCTTGAGCACGATGTGCGCGCTCTGGACGATGTCCCCGTTCCACGCGTCGCGGAGCCGTTCGGCGAGGGCGGACTGGAAATCGCCCGCTCGGCCAGCCTCGGCCTTGGGCGAGGCGAGGCTGGAGGCGGGCGACCGCTGGTCGAAGCTGAGATCTCGGACGAGTTCATTGCCCGGCTGGGAGACCCTCTTCGCGTCGACAGGGGCGCTCTTCGCGTGTTCCGCCTCCTTGGTCGACTCATTTCCCGGGTCCTTGGCGGATGCGGCCCTCCTCAGGTCGAGCACGCTCAGTTTGGGTGCTCCCGATCGCTCTTTCGCCTTCTTCGCCCCTTCGCCGTCAATTCCCGCGGCTCCTCCGTCTTGCTGCGCCTTGTCGGAGAGAGGCGCCTGCTTCGCTCGATCGGCGACCGCGCCTGAGAGCTCGGGCGAAGGAATGCTAACATCCTTGGGCTGCCGCTTCTCCTCGGCGGATTTCGAGGCTCTTCCCGCGGAGGTTGGAGCTTCATCCGGCCCTTGCGACTTCACGGGCAGCGCTCGATTAGGGGACGAGCGGGCGAGGCGCTCCTTGGCGAGGGCCGCTTGGCCGAACTCGCCCGGGCGGCTCTCATCGAGCCGCGGCGCCGCCTGGGCTCCGTGAGCGGGGGACTTGCCGGCGCTATCCGGGGCTACTATGGAAGGAGCCGGATTAGCGCGTTTCGCTTTGTCGGACTTGAGGAGTTCTGAGGCCTTCGTGCGCGCGTTCCCGTCTTGGACGACCGAAACGCCGCCGTGACCGGCAGCGCCGGGAATGGCGCCGCCGCTTACCGCGCCCTTCGAGGCGCCGCCTTGAGCCGAGACCTGAGTCTTGGGACCTAGGCCTCTCTGAACCTGGGAGAGCACGTCGGCGAACAGGGCCGATAGGCCTCTGCCCTTCTTGGCTCCGCTCTTCCCTTGGACCGCCGAGTTGACGCTGCCCGGATCGCTGACGGTCGCGACGGCGCTCGAGGACGAGGTCGGCATGGACGTTGGCGCGCTCCTTTGCCGACCTCGACAGCTCGCGCGAGCGGAAGACGGCTCTGCCCTAGCGCGCCCGAGCCTCCTCGCCTCGCCTCATTCCAGGGCGCTCGGCGCGGCGGACATCTTGCGCTGCAGAGTCGCGGAGCGATCTGGCGGCAGGCCCGAGAGCCATACCGAGACGAGGGACGCGGTCCCGGCGGCCTTCGCCCTGTCTTCCACCGCTCGGAAGATATCGATGACCGTCTCGTCGTCCATCGCCTTCAGTATGTCCTCCGCCTTGGCGGGGGGCATGCCGACCAGGTACTGCGCGTTCTGGTCGATGTTGGCCTTCCTATTCTCGTACTGTTTGACCTTGTCATTGAACGATTTCTCTTGATCATCGAGGGCCTTCCCGCGGTCGTCCAGCTCCTGGGCCTTCTGGGAGATTTCGGAGTCCTTCTTCTGGATCCCGCCCTCCCTCTGGTCCAGCTCCTCGGAGCGCGCCTGGATGGCCTCGAGTCGCTTCGCGTAGCGCTCCTCCTCGAGCAAGGCGGGCGCCGTCGGAGGAGCGGGCGCCGCGGTCCTGGTCTTGATGCCCAGGAGCCTGTAGGCCGGAGCCAGCGCGTCCTTGGCGTCAATGAGGCCTATGTAGTCGAACCAGACTATCCCTCCGACGACCAGCGCCAGGATCATCGCCAGGAGGAGCACAATCCGCCCCGCCACGCGGGGCCTTCCAAAGCTAGCCATACCTGCCTATCCCTCTGCCCCCGCGGTCCGGCGCCTGGCCAGGTCGTCGAGTGCCTTGGTCTCCTCGCGCTCCGCCAGCCGATAGTATTCGACCTGGCGTCGCTCCTTTATCTTTCTCATCGCCTCGGCCGCCTTGTGCTTCTCCACGTAGACGGCCCTGGCCCGCTCCCGCTCCAGCTCGGCCTGGGCGAGCTCCTCGAGAAGGCGCTCGCGATCGCGGTCGAGCCGGACGATGTACAGCTCCGCGGCGCGGAAATCGTCGATGACCCTGCCCGGCGCGAACATCTCGCGGCCGGTGCGGAGCCTGGACTCGGCGTTCTCGCGCAAGCCGGCGTCGAGGACGGCGCAGCGCCCCGCCTTCTCGGCGAGCTCCATCTCGGCCCTGCGCTCGTACACGACGCGCAGCTCGAGGAGCTTTTCGAGGTTGAAGCGGAAGCGCCTCATCGCTCGTCCCCGTGGGGGGCGCCTCGGCCGGCCCCGTTCACGCGAACTCCTCCCAGGCCGGACGGTCCTTCGCCGAGTCGGTCACGACTTCGCGCTCCGCGTCCGTGAGGGCGCCGAGGACCTGCGCGCGCGGCTCAGCCTCGCTCGCGTAGGCCGAGATCTCCTGGAGCGGCACACCTATGCCCGCGATGGACGACAGCTTCTTCATGGTATCCACGATCGGCGCCCTTTCCTCGACGGTCTGGACGAGGAATTCCTCGACGGCCTCGCGCTTGGCGATGGCCTCGTCGACCGCCGGGTTGGAGCCCTTGACGTAGGCCCCGATCGTGATCATGTCCTCGTTCTCCTCGTAGACGGCCATCAGCTTGCGGACGTAGCCCATCACCTTCCGCGTCACTGGACCGGTGACCGATCCGACGAGCCTCGACACCGACTTGAGCACGTCGACCGCCGGGTAGTGATAGCGCTGGGCGAGTCGCCGGGAAAGGACGATGTGGCCGTCGAGGATTCCGCGGACCGTGTCCGATATGGGCTCGTCCATATCGTCGCCGTCGACGAGGATCGTGTAGATGCCCGTGATCGAGCCTTTGTCCGAGGTGCCGGAGCGCTCGAGGAGCTTGGGCAGCGAGTCGAAGACGCTGGGCGTGTAGCCCCTGGTCGCCGGCGGCTCGCCAGAGGCGAGGCCGACCTCGCGCTGGGCCCGTGCGAAGCGGGTCACCGAGTCGAAGAGCAGCATCACGTCCTTGCCCTGGTCGCGGAAGTACTCGGCGACGGCCGACGCGACGTAGGCCCCGCGCAGGCGTGAAAGGGGCGGAGTGTCCGAGGTCGAGACGATCACGACCGAGCGCGCGAGCCCCTCTCTTCCGAGGTCGCTCTCTATGAACTCCCGCACCTCGCGGCCGCGCTCGCCGATGAGGGCGATCACGTTGACGTCCGCGTCGGTGTTGCGGGCTATCATGCCCATGATGGTGGACTTGCCCACGCCGGAGCCCGCGAAGATGCCGATGCGCTGGCCGCGCCCGAGGGGAATGAGACCGTCGATGGACCTCACGCCGGTGACGACACGCCGGGTGATCCGCTTGCGCGTGAGGGCCTCGGGCGGCTTCGCGACCGCGGGGTAGCGCAGGCTCGAGGCGATGTCTCCCTTGCCGTCGCTGGGCCGTCCCATGCTGTCCAGGACCCGGCCCAGCAGCTTGTCGGAGACCGGCACCTGCAGGAACTCGCCGGTGGCGATCACCTGACAGCCGACCTCTATGCCCTCGAGGCCCTCGTAGCACATGAGCTGCACGGCGTCCTCGCGGAGGCCCACGACCTCGGCGTAGGCCGCCTTGCCGAGCCTCGGTACGATGACCTGGCAGACCTCGCCGATGACGGCCTGAGGCCCGCGGCTCTCGATCAGGATGCCGAGGACCTTGGTCACCCTGCCGACGTATTTGATCGGGTCAGCGCGCTCGACGGCGTCGAGATATTTGGCAAGCCCTTCCATATCAGCCCTGCACCTTTCCGCGAGCCTTGATCGGGGCCACGTCGAGGATCCTCTCCTCGAGCTCGGAGAGCTGGCTCGAGATCCTGGCGTCGATCTCGCCGAAATCGGTCTCGATCACGCAGCCTCCCCGGTCGACGGTGGAGTCCTCCACTATCTGCATCTTCTTCGCGTTCTCGGTGAGCTGCACGAAGTCCTTGACGTGCTCCGTCGCAAGCTGGAGGTCGGCGAGATTCACCCGCACGACTACGTCGCTCTTGGTCTTGAGCTTCCTGAGCGCCTGCTGGATGTTCTGGATGACGACGCTCTTCTGGTTCTCGGAGATGACCTTCACCACCTTCCGGGCTACGAGAAGGACCAGCTCGATGACTTGGGCCTCCGTCTCCTGGAGAATCTCGGCCCTCTTCTCCATGGCCCGGTCCAGGATCACGTGGAGCCGGCCCACGAGGCGCTCGGCCTCGGCCACGCCTTCCTTGTAGCCCTCCTCGTGCCCCTCCTCGCGGCCCTTCTTCGCGGCCTCGCGCTCCGCCGCCTCGAGTCGGGCGCCAGCCGTGGCCTCGAGCTCCGCGACCCTCTTCTCGGCCTCCTCGACTACGGCCCTGCCCTCCTCTTCAGCCTCCTGGCGGAGCTTCTGGGCCTGGTTGGTCTTTCGCCGGACCTCTTCGAAGGCCACGCCTTCGGCTTCCTTGACGATGCGGTCCGCCTCAGCCTTGGCCGAGGCGATGAGGGCGTCCTTCTCCTTCTCCCACTGCGCCTTGAAGGCCTCGGCCTCGCGGCGCAGCTCGTCGGCGCTCGGGCCCGAGTACTCCGGGAGCTCTTCCGCCTCTTCGATCGCCCTGGACTCGGGCCCGGCCTCCTGGCCCTCGTGCTTGAGGACCATGGTCGACTGGAGGGAGATTATCTCGAAAGGCCTAAATACGGTTTTCGCCATCTCGATCTTCCTTTGCTGGACAAGCCCGTCGCCGGCGACCTTCGGTCGCCTGCAGATCGCCTGCGGCGATCTGCCCAAATCCGGCGAAGGCTCCTCGCGTCACTACTGGACAAGCTCGTCGCCGGCGACCTTCGGTCGCCTGCAGATCGCCTGCGGCGATCTGCCCAAATCCGGCGAAGGCTCCTCGCGTCTCTACTGGACAAGCTCGTCGCCTTCGCCGCGGCTGATGATGATCTCGCCGGTCTCCTCGAGGTGACGGATGATCGACACGATCTTCTGCTGGGCCTCCTCCACGTCCTTGATGCGCACCGGCCCCATGAACTCCATGTCCTCCTTCAGCATCGTCGCC
>Ga0181529_10006346_pt1 | contig 12034 bp, 8 predicted proteins | sample PEATcosm2014_Bin_36_FD_119763 | JGI IMG/M metagenome (GOLD analysis project Ga0181529, IMG submission 119763) | Peatland microbial communities from MTU Mesocosm Facility, Houghton, MI, USA - PEATcosm2014_Bin10_30_metaG | ecosystem: Environmental > Terrestrial > Soil > Wetlands > Peat | place... | reverse complement strand
CGCGGCGTCATCGCCATGGAAGGCCGCCTCATCGGCGTCATCGACATCGCCAACCTCTTCCCCTCCAGCGACCAGCTCGCCGCCGCGTGAGTCGGATTTGAGCCGAGGCGTTGCGCGTTGCGTGGGCGGGGAGGCGCTCCAGCCGCGACCGCCAAGCGTCAATTGATTGTGAGACGATTCGGCGCGCCCGGACGGGCGCGCAGACGAATCGGTCGAGGTGCATTTCATGAAGGTCGCCACCAGGATACTCATCCCGACCGTCGGTTTGTCGGCGGTCATCGTCATCGTTTCGGCTGTCGCCGTCGGTCTGCAGCGCGACGTCGCGGACGCCGCCAGACAAGCCGCGGCCGCGAACGCCCAGATGATCGAGGCGGGCGAGGTGCGCTCGCTCAGCCGCGCGGTTCAGCGCGAGGCGCTCAAACTCATATCGCCGGCGTGGTCGGCCGGTCGGGACGGTCTGCAAGACTCGATCAACTCGGGCGGCGCCCAGCTCATCGACCGCGCCAAGGCGCTCGTCGTCACGCTCGGCCCGAGCGACGACGACATGAAGCAGCAGTTCGTCGATCTGCAGCAGAAGGTCGTCGCCGCGCTCGGCGCAGTGAAGGACGCGGCGATCGCCGGCGACATCGACAAGGCCCAGTACGAATTTCAGCGCAACGTCCAGCCGGCCGACGCCGAGGCTTCCGACATGACGGACAGCTTCATCGACGGAACGGCGAAGCGCGTCGCGGCGCTGTCGGACGCGAACGATCGGGTGCAACGGCTTTCTTTCGTCGCCCTGCTCGCGCTTTCGGTGGTTTCGCTGCTCGCCGGCCTCGGCGGGTCGCTTCTGGTCGTGCGGCGCGGCGTCACCCGTCCGCTTCACGGCTTGGTCGAGGGCCTGCGCCAGCTCGCCCGCGGCAATTACGACGTCACTGTCGCCGGGCTCGGGCGCGCCGACGAGATCGGCGAGATCGCCGCCGCGGCGGAGCACCTGAAGAAGGAGGCGCTGGAGCGCCAGCGGATGCAGGCGGAGAGGGCCGAAGCGCAGGAGCAGACCCTACGGCGCGAGCACGCCGAGGCGGAGGCGGTGGCCGCGCGCGCCGCGCAGCAGAAGGCGGTGGTCGCGGAGCTCGGCCGCGCGCTGACGACGCTAGCCCAGAAGGATTTAACCCACCGCATCACGACGACCCTTCCTGACGCCTATCGGCAGCTGCAGATCGACTTCAACGCGGCGATCGTGCAGCTCGCCGAGGCGTTCGCCGGCGTCAACGCGTCGACCGACGCGGTCACCTCAGGCACGCAGGACATCGCTTCGGCGGCCGGCGACCTCTCCCGGCGCACCGAGCAGCAGGCGGCCGATCTCGACGAGACGGCCTCGGCGCTGGAGCAGATCACCACCACGGTGCGCAAGACCGCCGACGGCGCCCAGCGCGCGCGCCAGGTCGTCGCGGCGACGCGCGAGGACGCGACGCACGGCGCCGAGGTCGTCCGCCGCGCCGTCGAGGCGATGGGCAAGATCGAAACCTCCTCGCAGCAGATCAACCGCATCATCGGCGTCATCGACGAGATCGCCTTCCAGACCAACCTGCTCGCGCTCAACGCGGGGGTCGAGGCGGCGCGCGCCGGCGAGACCGGGCGCGGCTTCGCCGTCGTCGCCTCGGAGGTCCGCGCGCTGGCGCAGCGCTCGGCCGAGGCGGCCAAGGAGATCAAGGCGCTGATCTCGACCTCGACGACCCAGGTCGTCGAAGGGGTCAAGCTCGTCGCCCAGACCGGGGCGGCGCTCGAGCGCATCGAGGTCAAGGTCGGCGAGATCAACGGCGTCGTCGCCGAGATCGTCGGCAGCGCCGAGGAGCAGGCGACCGGCATCCAGCACATCAACGTCGCCGTCGCCCAAATGGATCGCGTGACGCAGCAGAACGCGGCGATGTCGGAAGAGACCACGGCGGCGAGCCGTTCGCTGGTCGCCGCGACGGCCCGGCTGGCGGGCTTGGTCGCGCAGTTCCGGATCGGCCACGACGGCGAAGCGACGGCGCGCCGCGAGCCGCCGCAGGCGGCGCGCGGCGCGCCGAAGCAGGCGGCGCCGATCGACAGGGTGGCGTGAGATCGGGCGGAGCGCCCGCGCGCCGTCAGGAATGGCGCCGGACGGCCGCGAGCTTGACGCGGCCGTCCAAGCGGTTCGACTCAGCCCGAGGTCGCCTCGGCGCGGCTTACGCGGCCAATCGCAAAACCGCCGCGACGCCCGCGCGATCGAGCTTGACGAAGTTGCCGACGGTGTGGGCGTCGCCGTCGGTGCACTTCTCGGCCATCTCGTCGATGCGGTCGCGGCCGACGCCGAGGCCGCCAAGCGTCGTCGCCAGGCCGAGCGACTGGTAGAACGCCTCCATCCGGGCGACGCCCTGGCGGGCCGTCGCCTCGCGGTCGAAGACGTCGAGCTCGACGTTCCACACCCTGACCGCCCATTGCACGAAGCGGTCGAGGTCGCGGCGCAGCACATGCTTCATCCAGGCCGGGAACACCACGGCGAGGCCGGCGCCGTGCGCGACGTCGTAAATGCCGCTGATCTCGTGCTCGATGTCGTGCGAGGCCCAGTCGCCGATGCGGCCGGTGTTGAGCAGATTGTTGTGGGCGAGCGTGCCCGCCCACATGAACTCCGCCCACGCGTCGTAGTCCTTGGGGTTCTTCTGGAGCTTCGGGGCCTCGGCGATGATCGTCTTCATCGTCGCCTCGATCAGGCGATCGGTGAAGCCGACGTGCGGCACGTTGGTGAAATAGCGCTCCATCAGATGTGCCATGATGTCCATCGCGCCGCAGGCCATCTGGAACGGCGGCAGGCTGAAGCACAGCTCGGGGTTGAGGATCGAGAAGCGCGGGTAGATCAGTTCGGAGTTGACCGCGCGCTTCAACGCCCCTTCCTCCTTGGTGATGACCGAGCCGGTGCTGGCCTCGCTGCCGGCGGCGGGGATGGTCAGCGCCACGCCGACCGGCAGCGCCGCTGTCGGCGCGCCGCGGCCGAGGTAGAAGTCCCAGACGTCGTGGTCGATCACCGCGCCCATCGCGATCGCCTTGGCCGAATCGATCACGCTGCCGCCGCCGATCGCGAGGACGAGGCCGAGCTTCTCCTTCTTGCATAGCCGTACGCCTTCGTGGACGAGGCTGAGGCGCGGGTTCGGCTTGACCCCGCCAAGCTCGACCCAGGCGATCCCGGCTGCGCGGAGCGAGGCCTTCACCCGGTCGACGAGGCCGGAGGCGCGCGCGCTAGCGCCGCCGAAATGCAGCAGGATTCGCTTGGAATAGGCGGCGGCCAAGTCGCCGACTTGGTTCTCCGTCCCGCGTCCGAACACGATCTTGGTCGGATTGCAAAATTCAAAGTTCTGCATGGTTTGCTCCTTGATAGGAATCGGACTGCGAGGCTTCCGCGTCGGGCGCGGCGCCGAGCGTGGTTCCGCGGAGAACGAGCCGCGGCTTCATCACCACGGTCTTGGGGCGCGGCTTCTCGCCGGCGATCAGCCGCAGCAGCAGTTCGGCGCTCGCCGCGCCCATCTCGCGCGTCGGTTGGGCGACGGTCGACAGAGGCGGATCGAGCAGGCGCGCGAACGGAATGTCGTCGTAGCCGATCACCTCGACCTCGCCGGGAACCGAGACGCCCGCCTGCCGCAACGCCTTCAACGCCCCGAGCGCCATCATGTCGTTGGCGGCGAACACCGCGTTGAAGGGCGGCGGCCGCCGGCCGCCGCGACCGCGGATGGCCTCGCTCATCAGCCGACAGCCGCGCTCGATCGTGAAGTCGCCTTCGAGCGTCGTCAGGCGGTCGCCGTCGAGGCCCCATTCGCGCGCGAGCGCTTCGACGCTTTCGCGCCGCTCGACCGACTGCGACGCGTCCGGCGGACCGCTGATGAAGACCAGCCGCCGGTTCGGCCGCCGGAACAGGAACTCCATCGCCAGCCGCACGCCGTGTCGGTTGTCGAGGAATACGCCGTGGCGCTGCGCTCGCCTGCCGATCCTGCAATCGAGCAGCACGACCGGAACGCCCTCGCGCTCGAGAAGCCGGACCTGCGCCTCCGCCTGGAGGCCGACCGAATCGAGGATGACGCCGTCGACCCGCTTGTCGATCAGCAGGCGGATGCATTCCCCCTGCTTGGCGGGGTCGCTGCCGGTGTTGCACAGCAGCAGGCTGTAGCCAGCCTCGTTCAGCGTCCGCTCCGCTCCGCTGATCAGCAGGGGGTCGAAGGGATTGGCGACGTCGGGGACGATCAGCCCGACCGACCGGCTCGAGCCGGTGGCGAGGCCGCGCGCCATCGCCGAGGGTTGGAATCCGGTCTGATCGAGAATGGCGCGGATGCGCGCGCGCGTCGCCGCGCCGACCCCTTCGGCGCGATCGTTGAGCACGCGCGACACGGTGGTCTTGGAGACCCCCGCGCGGGCGGCGATGTCGGCGATCGTCAGTCTGCCCATGGCGGCGTCGCGGCTAAGAAACCGGTTTACGAAACCGGTTTCTTTCGCTTATACGACCGCATGCCGGTTGGCAAGCGTCGCTTCAAGGAGGCTCCCGTGGCTGTTCGCGCCAAATTCTACCGTCATGTCGTGCTGTTCAAATTCAAGGATTCCGCCTCGGCCGAAACGGTGGCGGGCATCGAGGCGGCCTTCCGCGCCTTTTGCGCCGGGCTGCCGTTCGTCGCCGACCTGGAGTGGGGCCGCAACTCCAGTCCCGAGGGACTGAACCAGGGCTTCACCCATTGCTTCATCGTCTCCTTCGCCGGGCCGGAGGGACGCGACGCTTACCTGCCCCACCCCGATCACCGCGCGTTCTGCCAACGCTGGCTCGACCCCAATCTCGAGAAGGCATGCGTGGTCGATTTCGCTCCCATCGATTAGAGCGCGATCCGATCGAAGGGAGTCGCGATCGGCGGGGCGAGGTCGTCGGCGCGCGCGGCCGGCGCGACAGCCGCGAGGGGCCCGCCTCGAGCTCGCCGCCGGCGGCTTGAACTGCGGCCCTACATCGCCCCGAACAGCTTGTTGAGCAGGCCGCGGTCGCGCGGCGGCGCGGCGGCGGGCGCGCCGTCGCCGACGTTGGGGATCGACGCCGGCGGGATCGGCGCGTCGGAGGGCGCGACCGGCGCGGCGCGGCGCGGCGGCGCGGCGGGCGGCGGCGGCGCGCTCTGGGCGTCGCGGCCAATCGCCAGCGGCGCGCCGACCGCCTGCGGCGGCGGGGCGGCCGGAGCGGCGTCGGCGGGCGGCGCGTCGACCGCGCGCCAGACGCCGGAAGGCAGGGCGGCGATCGGGACGCCCTGGTGGGCCGCCTTCATGAAGCGGCTCCAGATCTCCACCGGCAGGTTGCCGCCCGACGCCTTCTTGGTCGGCGAATTGTCGTCGTTGCCGAGCCAGACGCCGGCGTCGAGATAGCTGGTGTAGCCGACGAACCAGGCGTCGCGCCAATCCTGGCTGGTGCCGGTCTTGCCGGCGGCCTGCCAGCCCGGCAGCTCGGCCTTGCGGGCGGTGCCGGTGAGCAGGGTCTCCTGCATCATGTCGTTCATCATCGCGACGTACTGGGGATCGATGACGCGGCCGAAGTTGGCGTTCTTGCGCGCGTAGAGCAGCTTGCCGTCGGCGGTGCGCACCCGTGTGATGACGTGCGGCTGGACGCCGACGCCGCCGTTGGCGAAGGCGTCGTAGGCGGCGACCATCTCCAGCGGCGCGACCGCCGAGGTTCCCAGCGAGATGGTGGCGTTGGCGTCGAGGTCGGAGACGATGCCGAGGCGATGGGCGACGCGCGCCACCGTCTTGGGGCCGACCTCGATGCCGAGCCGCACCGCGACGGTGTTGAGCGACAGCGACAGCGCCTTGGTCAGCGTCACCGGACCGAAATACTCGCGCGAATAGTTCTCGGGGCTCCAGCCCTTGACCGAGATCGGCGCGTCCTCGCGCACCGTGTCGGGCGTCAGACCCTTCTCCAGCGCGGCGAGATAGACGAACGGCTTGAACGAGGAGCCGGGCTGGCGCTTGGCGGCGACGGCGCGGTTGAACTGGCTGTCGGCGTAGTTGCGCCCGCCCACCATCGCCTTGATCCCGCCGTCGGGATCGAGGGCGACCAGGGCGCCCTGGCTGACGCCGTATTTGTCGCCCTTGGCGTCGAGCTCTTCGGTCAGCGCGCGCTCGGCCTCCCCCTGCAGCTTGGGGTCGAGCGTGGTGGTGACGACGATGTCCTCGTCGATCGCGCCGACGGTGTCGTCGAGCATGTCCATCACGTAATCGGCGGCGTAGTTGATCGAGCCGGAGCCCTTTTCGCGCACCACCTGCGCCGGCGTGGCGAGCGCCAGCTTGGCCATCGCTTCGGTGATGTGCCCCTGCTCGGCCATCGCCGTGATGACGACGGCGGCGCGCTCGTTGGCGCCGGTCAGGTTGCGGTTGGGAGCGAGCCGGGTCGGCGACTTCATCAGGCCGGCGAGCACGGCCGCCTCCGACAGCGTCGCCTGCCGGGCGCTCTTGCCGAAGTACTTCTGCGCCGCCGCCTCGACGCCGAACGCGCCTGAGCCGAAATAGACCCGGTTGAGGTAGAGCTCGAGGATCTGGTCCTTCGAGTACTTGCGCTCCAGCCACAGCGCCAGGATCGCTTCCTGGATCTTACGCGACAGCGTGCGCTCCTGGGTGAGGAAGAGGTTCTTCGCCAGTTGCTGGGTCAGCGTCGAGCCGCCCTCCATGCCGCTGCGCCCGGTGAGGTCGCGGAGCACGGCGCGGACGATGCCGACCGGATCGATGCCGAAGTGCTGGTAGAAGCGCCGGTCCTCGATGGCGATGAAGGCCTTGGGCAGGTAAGGCGGCAGCTCGCTCAGGCGCACCGCCGCGCCGCCGGTGTCGCCGCGGTTGGCGAGCAGCGCGCCGTCGTCGGCGAGGATGGCGATGTTGGGCGGGCGCTTGGGCACCGCGAGCTGGTCGATCGGCGGCAGTTGGCTGGCGTAATAGGCGAACAGGCCGGCGACGCCGATGACGCCCCATACCCCGAGCACGAAGGCCCAATAGAACAGCCGACCGAGGAGCGAGCGCCGCCGCGGGGGGGGCGCGTCGCGCGCCGACTTTCGCGAGCGGCGCGACGGCCGGTCGTCGGGATCGGCGCGCAGGTCGTCGAGCCGGCCGCGGCCGCGCGACGCGTCGCCGAAGCGCGGCTCGATCCGCTCCCCACGCCGCCTGCCGCCCCTGCCGAACATCGCGCGATCCCGTTTCGGGTCCTTCGAGGAGCCGGCCTCGAAGCGCCTTCGCCCGAGGGCATTGAGGCTAAAGGCGGCGATTTAAGGGCCGGTTAAGGGTATCGCCCGCTCGCGGCGATCGGCGGAATTTAGATCGATTCTGTTGGGGACCGCCCCACGCCGCTCTTGCGCGCGGCCCCCGTCCTTGGCAATGTTCGCGCCCCTTCGCGCGCGAAGCTTGCGCGCGAGCGGCTGCGCCGGGACGGGGGCGCAGGCCAAGGGGCGGCGGTTCGGCGCGGCTTTTGCTGTGGGGCGTCGGCGTGAGAGTCGGGATGTCGCGATGAAGGTCACCATAGAACGAAGCGCTCTGTTGAAGGCGCTGGGCCACGTCCATCGCATCGTCGAACGGCGCAACACCATTCCGATCCTCTCCAACGCGCTGATCGAGGCGCGCGAGGGCCAACTGACGCTGAAATGCACCGACCTCGATCTCGAGGCGACCGAGTCGGCGCCGGCCGACGTCGCCCAGGAGGGCGCGACGACCGTCGCCGCCCACGTCCTCTATGACATCGCCCGCAAGCTCGCGGAAGGCGCGCAGGTCGGCCTCGAGCTGACGGGCGAGGCCGGCCAGCTCTTGCTGCGCTCGGGCCGCTCGCGCTTCCATCTGCAGAGTCTTCCGGCGGCCGACTTCCCCGACCTCGCCGCCGGCGAGTTCAGCCACCGCTTCGTCCTCCCCGCCGCCGATCTCAAGCGCCTGATCGACAACACCCAGTTCGCGATTTCGACCGAGGAGACGCGCTACTATCTCAACGGCATCTTCCTCCACACCGTCGAGGCCGGCGGCGCGAGCCTGCTGCGCGCCGTCGCCACCGACGGCCATCGCCTCGCGCGCGTCGAGGTCCCGGCGCCGAAGGGCGCGGCGGGCATGCCGGGCGTCATCGCCCCGCGCAAGGCCGTGAGCGAGGTGCAGAAGCTGCTCGAGGACGCCGGCGACGAGGTCGCGGTCGAGATCTCGACCGCCAAGGCGCGCTTCCAGTTCGGCGACGTGGTGCTGACCACCAAGCTGATCGACGGCACCTTCCCCGACTACGGCCGCGTCATTCCGACGCACAACGACAAGCGCCTGGTGGTCGACAAGGACCCCTTCTTCAGGGCGGTCGACCGCGTCTCGACCATCTCGTCGGAGCGCGGCCGCGCGATCAAGCTGGCGATCGCCGACAACAAGATGACGCTGTCGGTCAACAACCCGGATTCGGGCTCGGCGAGCGAGGAGATCGAGGTCGACTACGACGCGGCGCCGATCGAGATCGGCTTCAACGCGCGCTACCTGCTCGACATCTCCGACCGGCTGTCGGGCGACACGGCGCTGTTCAAGTTCTCCGATTCCGGCTCGCCGACCATCATCCAGGACCGCGACGGCGCTCAGGCGCTCTACGTGCTGATGCCGCTAAGGGTGTAGGCGCGCCCGTCGACCTAAGGCATACACACTTGTTTCTTCGGACTAGCCGTCGCTCGTGCCTGATCCGTTCTCGGCGTCAAGGTCAAGCCGGCTTCGCCGGTTGCTCGCTTCGCTCGCAAACCTTGACGCCTGCGCGCGGATCAGGCCTTTCGCTACCGTGAGTATTGCTGAGCCAAGCCGGCCCTTCGGGCCGGCGGTCTCAGCAAAACTCACGGTAGCTGCTTGCGGCGTCGGAACGGCGGAGTCACCCGAAGGGCCGAAGCGAAGCGGAGGAGCCGCCGTCAGGCGGCTTGACGCCGCCGAGCCGATGCGGCCCTTTGTCGACACAAACGATGTGTGACTCCGTTAGGTCGTCGCCCGCGCCTGGCGGAGCTCAACAAGACCCGCGCGGGATTGCGGCCGAGAGAGACGCGGCCGTCGGCCGCGTCTACAGGGGACGGCGCCTTCTCCTACGTTCCTTCGCAATCCGCCTCATTCCGCCGCTTGGCGCGGCGCGCGCCTGACCGCGGCGATGGCCTCGCGCAAAACCGAGAGCCCCGCCTCCGGCGCCGTCGCCAACGTCGACAGTCGGCGGCGAAACGCCCGCGCGCCAGGCCGGCCGGCGAACAGCCCCAGCAGACAGCGCGTCATGTCGTGCAGCCGCGCGCCCTTCTCAAGCTCGCGCGCGACGTAGGGCTCGTAGGCGTCGAGCGCGGCCAAGGCGTCGGCGAGCGGCGAAGGCGCGCCGAAGAACAACGGATCGACGCCAAGCAGCAGCTCCGGATTCTGGTAGGCGGCGCGGCCGATCATCACGCCGTCGACGCGATCGAGCTCGGCCAGCGCCGCATCGAGCGCGACGAAGCCGCCATTGATGGCGATCGGCAGGTCGGGATGGGCCGCCTTCAATTGATGGACGAGCGGGTAATCGAGCGGCGGGACGCTGCGGTTGTCCTTGGGGCTCAGGCCCTGGAGCCACGCCTTGCGCGCATGGACGACGACGCCCGCGGCGCCCGCCGCCGCCACCGCCGCAACCAAGGGAAACAGCGCTTCCCGCGGCTCCTGATCGTCGACGCCGAGCCGGCACTTCACGGTGACGGGGACGCGAACCGCCGCAGCCATCGCCGCGACGCAGTCGGCGACGAGGGCCGGCTCGCGCATCAGGCCGGCGCCGAAGCGGCCGTCCTGCACCCGGTCGGAGGGACAGCCGCAGTTGAGGTCGATCGCATCGTAGCCGAAATCGGCGCCCGCGCGCGCAGCTTGCGCGAGCCGCGTGGGCTCGGCGCCGCCGAGCTGCAAGACGACGGGATGTTCGCTGGGATCGAAGGCGAGCAGCCGCTCGCGCGGGCCGAACACCACCGCGTCGGCGCCGACCATCTCGCTGTAAAGCCGCGCGCGCCGCGTCAGCAGGCGATGGAAGACGCGGCAATGCCGGTCGGTCCAATCCATCATCGGCGCGACGGAGAAGCGCCAGCCGAGAAGCGCGGTCAGGTCGGTCATAGCCTCTCGGGCCGAGCGGAAACGGCGAAAGCCGCCGCGCCGGCCGAGATAGGCCGGCCGAGGGCGGGTTACAACCGGGGAGCGCGTGTGAACGGCGAGCGGCTTGACGGACCTTAAAGCAGCTTCCCTTGCCGATCGTCCTCCTCGCGAAACGCCTTTTTCAGGCTTTCGGTGAAGCCGAATGGCACGGCGGGGCGCTTGCCTTCGATCACCTGCTCCGCGGTGAGGATCTGCAAGCGCGAGAACTTTCGCCCGCCGGTTTCATAGAGGCCCGCGGACGCGGCCTCCCGCTCCATTTCACGCGTCGGCGCCTTCAGCGTGAGGAAGACGCCGAGCGCGGCCCCCTCGCGCTCCATCACGCCTTTGAGGTCGCGGACGTCGCCGGATTTCACGCCGCCGCCCTTGACGGAAATGATCGCGAACTGAGACTTGTTGTCGGCGTCGCGGAAATGCAGGTAGCCGTCGATCCCGCGGTCCATGCCCTTTTTCCCGCCCCGGTACGGCTGGCCCGCGATCGTCGCCACGATCCATTTCTGGAACTCATGCTTGTCGCGCGCGGCGAGGTCGCGCGCGGCGTCGACGTCCTTAGGGACCCCGTGAACCTCGTAGGCGACGCCGGGGAACGCCTGCTTGAGGCGGCGCTCGATCAGCGCGATAGCGAGATGGGTGACGTCGACGCCGATCCATTGCCGGCCGAGCTTTTGCGCCGCGTGCACGGCGGTTCCACAGCCGCAGAACGGGTCGAGCACAATGTCGCCCTCGTTTGACGACGCGGCGACGATCCGCTCAAGCAAGGCGAGCGGCTTTTGCGTCGGATAGCCCAGCCTTTCCTGCGCTTGCGAATTGATCGGAGGGATGTCGGTCCAGACCGTCCCGACAACCCCGCCCTCCATTTCGTTGAGATAGCGCTTGAGACTCGGGCGCTTGGAGGTGTCGAACGCGCCGTCCGCGTTGCGCGGGTACCAGATGCGACCCTCGGCGTCCAGTTGCGCCATCGTTTCCCGCGAGTAGCGCCAGCCGATCGCGGGCGAAGGAAATCCGCGCCACTCGTACATCATATTTGGCCGGGGATTCGGGCTCAGCATGTTGTCGAGACGATACCTGCCCCTCCCATCCCCATCGTCATGGTTGTACTTGGCCGCGATGTATTCGTTCGAATGCGGCTCGCGAGGCGTGTTCCAGGTGAACGCCCTGCTTTTCGTATAGAACAGGATGCAATCGGCGACGCGACTCCATGTCTTGCTATCGCTGTGAGTCGTGGTTCGCTTCCATATGATCTCGTTTTGAAACAGCGTCGGCCCGAATATCGAGTCCAGCAACGCCTTGAGATAGTGGCTGGCGGTTGGATCGCAGTGAAGATAGAGGCTTCCCGTCGGTTTCAAAGCGCGATGAAGTTCGATCAGCCGCACCGCCATCATGGCGAGGTAGGCCATCATGTCGTTTTCGCCGAGGGCGGAGCGCATCGCGCGCAGCATCATCGCGGCCTCGGAACGCCGACCGGTCAGCGCTTCGTCGAAGGCGCGCTCTGCGGACTCGTTCCAGTGCCAAGCGTCGTCGAACGCCTCGATTTGCGCCGGCGACCGCGCTCCGCTCGGCGCCTTGAACAGGACGTTATACGACGCGTTCGAGTTGAAAGGCGGATCGAGGTAGATCAGATCGACGCTCTCGTCCGCGATGCTGTCGCGCAACACGTCGAGATTGTCGCCATAGAAGAGCCTGTTCGTCATCGCCCCCCGCCCCGAGCAGCCTCTCGCTCAGAATGGCCCGCTCGTCCCTCTTCGAACGTCCGCTCCGCGCTCCCTCTCGCCAGCCGGTGCCGGCGCAGCGCGTGCGGCGCCGCTGAAGTTCGCCGGACAGTATGTTCTTTCTTTGTTCTGGTCAACTTTTCTCCCCCTCCGACGCTTCGCGACAGTCATTGAGCAGACTTGTTCACTGATCG
>Ga0181529_10006341_pt1 | contig 12036 bp, 15 predicted proteins | sample PEATcosm2014_Bin_36_FD_119763 | JGI IMG/M metagenome (GOLD analysis project Ga0181529, IMG submission 119763) | Peatland microbial communities from MTU Mesocosm Facility, Houghton, MI, USA - PEATcosm2014_Bin10_30_metaG | ecosystem: Environmental > Terrestrial > Soil > Wetlands > Peat | place... | reverse complement strand
ATTTATGTTATTTTTTTATATTTGGCCATTTTTAAAAATAGCACTTGGAATAAGGTGGGCATAGGGGACGATTAAAAACCGTTTCAGGAGGAAAATGCATGACCAAGTCGATTCTTACGCTAGCGTTTCTCATGGTCACCTACGGCGTTTCAGCCACGCCAGACGCCAACATCCTGCCTGGCGGCCTCGTTGTTGGCAGAAGCGGGTACCTTGATTTCTATACGCCTTGTGGACAAGCCACGGCGACAGAATTTTTTGTCTCACCCACTGTCCAACTGGTTCATACCGGATAGTGAAATTTCGTTCATCAAGCCTTGATCGAGAAGCACGAATAGGTTGGGCAATCGACTGAAAGCCATGGAGGAAGGGGGTGTTACATGGAGAGCGCATCGGCGAATGTTGAATGGGAAGATGGAGGAGCTCATCCGACTCCGCCCTACCTTAGCCATGCCAATCACGCACAGCCTAAATGCCGACGCCGCATCCCCAAAGCAAATATCTCAGCGTGTAAAATTGTTCACCAATTCATCCATGGGAGGCAATATGGACAAAAAGGCATTTTCAACGGGAATATTTTTTCTGGTATCACGTCTTGTTTTTGGAGCCAATTTCGCTTCGATAGGAATATCCGGCTCCTTTTACGATAGCGATTGCTCATCCTCGGACTATTTCGCGGGGACGACAAGCACAATCAATACTCGAGTAATGACTCTAGGCGGGCATTGCTCAGATTATTTGGGCAATTCTTTGGGAATTATGGGTTCAATGAGTATTGAAATTGCACCGATCTACGCTGAAGCCAATTCGAGCCAATTGGATAGCAATAACTATATCCTGAGAACCACGGAGAATGGCTTAATCGGACTTGGATATAGGAAGACTATCGGCGAAGATTTTTGCCTATTGGGATTCGGCGCACATTTTTCGATGATCCTTATTGGGATACCAATAAACACAGCCTTGCCGGAGCCATATTCGCTGGGTGGCGGCATATTAGTCGGGCCAGGCATCTCAGCCTCATATTATAAAAAAATATTTGAAAAAATGTATATGGGAATCGTCTCAACGGTAGGATATGATTTTTATAATGTGCTTGGAGGCTTTTCAGATGCCTCAATAGACACGTTTTCATTACAGCTATCAGTGGATATCGGATTCGATATTTCGAGATAGAGGTCGTCGCGAGAAACGGGGAAAAACCATGTTAATAGGCACGCTGCAAAGGATGTTTAGGCCCATCGCGGGTCAGTCGCTGAACGCGAGCGAGCCCATCACGGCCGCTGGACGGCTCTCGACAACGTGAGCGCCTATACGGTCCAAGCGAATGACGGAGCGATACAGGCTTACTCCAAGAACACAGCGGATTCCACGATGGTCATCCCTGCGGGAACCTTGCGGGCCGGCTCGTACACCGTCATGCTTGTCGCGCAGTGGCTGCAGGGCGACCCTTTCCTGGCAGCGGGCGCGAGCGTTTCTGCCTGCCTTCTTTGGGCTTCGTGCCGCGCGGCGGTCGAGACTCCGGATACTCCCGTCATCGCGCAGCCCTCCGACGCACATCGTTCGCGTATAACAGCCTCATCCATCTGCGGGCGGGCAATAGCTCGGATCCCGCTCTGACCTGGACGACCTCGACGGGGGAAAAGCTAGGGAACGGTCCCTGCCCGAGCGTCATCCTGCCCTGCGGATCCTATCGCGTGAGCCTTTCCCTGAGGGGGGTGGACTGCTCTTCCGTATCGTTCAGCGTGCTGGCTCCGGATTGGGAAGCGGGACATTTTCTCGTCTATCTCGCCACGACCGCGAGTTCGACCATTTTCCTTTCGCCAGGGACCTACTCGCCCTGCATCCTCAATCTCGGCGGGGTTTCGGCCGGCATCGAGACGACTTGCGCGACCGCTAAGGCCTTGGTCGATCGTCTTCGGGGACGCGGGCTCGGTCCCGAGGGCGGGCCGAAGGCCCCGCTCCGCGATATGGGGCTTCACTCGCCTCCAAGGCGCGATAGCGGCGCGCGCGCCCTTGCCTCGCGGCGGCCCCGCGGCCCTGCCCTCGACATCGCCGACGGCGCGGATACGGGCAGATCCTTCTTCGTGCCGGACCTGGCCAACGAGGACAACCCGGCGACGGCGATCGCGGCCACGGTCTCCCGGACGAGCGATCAGGCGGTGCTGTGGGTGGACTGTTCGGCCCAGGTGTCCGGCCCCGATATCGACGCGCTGTGGTAGGCCGCTACTAGAATATTGCCCCGTTGCGCGGCCCTGTGGGGGCAGTGGGGCTCGACGAACCAGGACGGCCGCGTGCATATCCTGCTCACCCCGCTGCTCAACGAGGAAGACCTAGCGGTCGGCTTCTTCAATCCCGCGCAGGACAATACGCCGGGTAACTCCTTCTCGACGGCTTCGCTCTGCGCGACCATCGCCCACGAGCTTACGCACTTGATCCACTACGAGCGGAAAACGAGGCAGGCCGCGATCGCGGGATCGGCCGATCCTCCGCAGGAAGAGACCTTCCTGGACGAGGGCCTCGCCCAGCTTAGCGAGTGCCTGAACGGGTACGGCGTGAGCGGCGGGGACATTCTGTTCGCTCAAAAGTACCTCTCCTCGCCGGCGGTACGCTTTCCGACAATGGCGGCATAGCCTTTTTACATAAGCTGATCGACGACGGACGCGTGGGATGGGACTCGCTGAAGCATGCCTCCGGCCTCAGCAAGCAGATGGCGCTAGGCGCCTACCTCGAAGCGACCGTCTCGGGAAGCGCCTTCTCCTCCTTTCCGGTCGAGCCGGCGACCGGCGAGTCGCTCGGGCTCACGGCGAGGTCAGGGCCGTTCGTCTATACCGATGGCACGACGGTCCAGCTCGCCGGTCTGTCTACGATGGATTTGTCCTCGAATGACCGAGTCGCCGCTGACGGCATAGGCCTCCTTCCGCAGTCGTTCTACTCCTCCTGGCCCACATTTTTATGTTCGGCGCCCGCGAACTCCGTCGATCAAGTGCTGGGACAGGTTTATAGCTATTGGTACATGGTCCCGAAAGAACGGGCCTTCGGCCCCAGCCTGAGGGTCGAACCTTAGGCGGCGGATCCGCGAGCCCGACCATCGGCGGCGCCTGGCCCAGATTGTAATATAACGTGGCCTTTACGGCGGTCAAACAAAGCCACGGGCAATAGGCTGAGTTCTGCCCCGCACAACTTTACGTTAAGCTGACTTAACTGGGGTAAGGCATATCCGGGACAAGACCTATATATGGATCGCCCGGCCCAGGCCGGCCCTCGCCCCTTCCATGATCAGCTCGGAGAGAGTGGGATGGGCGTGGATCATGTCGGCGACGTCCTCGAGGAGGAGCTCGGCGCGGGAGGCGAGGAGGAGCTCGTGGACGAGCTCGGTCGCGCCCGGGCCGGCTATGGAGGCGCCCAGGATATTGCGGTGCCTCGGATCGTAGAGGATCTTGGCCTGGCCCTGGGCGTCCTCGATGGCCACCGCCTTGCCGACCCCGGCGTAGGGGAAGCGAGCGACCCCGACCTCCCTGCCCTCGGCCTTGGCCTTGGCCTCGCTCAGGCCGAAGCTCCCGACCTCGGGCTCGCAGTAGACGGCGCTGGGCACGAGGAGGGGATCGACGCGCCGCTCGGCGGGCGGGGACGAGCCCTTGAGGACCTGGGCTATCCGCTCGGCGGCGATCTCGCCCTCTTTCGAGGCGACGTGGGCCAGCTGCGGGCTGGGGACGATGTCGCCTATCGCGTAGACGCCCGAGACCGAGCTCTCCTGGTAGTCGCCCACGAGGACGTAGCCCCGCTCGAGGCGCACTCCAGCCTCCTCGAGGCCGAGTCCGTCGGTGTTGGGGCTGCGTCCCACCGAGACGAGGAGGCGATCGGCCACGACCGAGGACTCGTTTCCGTCCTTCGCCTTGAGCTTGAGCTCGAGACCGGCCTCCGAGCGGACGAGGCCCGTCGCCGCCTTCCCGGGCAGGAGCCGGACTCCCCGCTTCGAGAAGGCCGAGGCGACGACCGCGGCCGCCTCCTCGTCCTCGATGGGGAGGATCCTGTCGAGGAGCTCGACGACGCTCACCTCGACCCCGAAGGCGGACATCACGTAGGCGGTCTCCATGCCGATAGCCCCTGCCCCGAGTATGGCGAGGCGCTTGGGCAGGCTGCGGGACAGGAGGAAGCCCGTGGACGAGAGCACCCTCTCCTCGTCGAAGGCCATGCCCGGCAGCTCCTTGGGCCGGGAGCCGGTGGCCAGCACGATTGTCTTGGCCTGGATGAGCCTCTCCTCGCCGCCGGCGGCGCCGCTCGGCTTGACTAGGATCTTCCTCGGCCCGTCGATCCTGGCCCTGCCCTCGACATAGTCCACCCCGTTCTTCTTGAGGAGGAAGCGCACGCCCTTGGACAGCCTGTCCGCCGCGGCGCGGGACTTGGCCCAGACCTTCCCGTAGTCGAAGCTCGAGAGATCGACCCTGCCTCCGGCGGCCTCGATGGCCACCTTGCCGGCCGACACGACCGAGGCCTGATGGATGAGGGCCTTGGAGGGGATGCAGCCTATGTTGAGGCAGACGCCCCCGGGCGCGTCCCTCTCGACGAGGACGGCCGAGAGCCCGAGCTGGGCCGCCCGTATCGCGCAAACGTAGCCTCCCGGCCCCGCGCCGATGACGGCGAGATCGTAGTCCTTCTCGTTAGCCATAATTAGATAACCTTTCGCCCTACAGAAGGGCGGCTCCCGGATCCTCGACGAAGCCGACGAGGGTGGCGAGGAAACGGGCCCCTGCGGCCCCGTCTATCACGCGATGGTCGCAGCCGAGGGTCAGGGCCATGGCGCGCCTGGCGCCGAGGCTCCCGTCGGGCCGGACGAAGGGCTCGTCCAGGGCGGCGCCGACGGCGAGTATGGCCGAGCCCGGGGGGTTGATGATGGCCGTGAACTCCTCGATGCCGAAGCCGCCGAGGTTGGTGATGGTGAAGCCAGCGCCCTCGTACTCGCTCGGCGCGAGGCCTCGGCCCTTGGCCTTGGCTATCAGGGCCGAGAGCTCCTCCTCGATGGCGGCCGCGCCCTTGTGCGCGCAGTCCCTGACCACCGGCGTGACGAGGCCGTCGTCCAGGGCCACGGCCAGGCCGATGTCGATGGAGGAGCGCTCGAGGATCGCGTCGCCCGCCCAGCTCGAGTTGACGTAGGGGTGCCGGACAATGGCCTCGGCCGAGAGCTTGACGAGGAGGGCGTTGAGCGAGATCGGCTTCTCCCGCCCGGCCCTGCTCGCCTCGCGAAGGGCGAGGAGGGCGCCGGCCTCGGCGCGGCGCTTGAGATAGAAATGGGGAGCCGTGAAGAAGGACTCGGAGAGGCGCCTGGCTATGACCGCCCGCTTGCCCGAGACCGGAAGCCTCCGATCTTCGGCGGGTGAAGCGCCTGAGGCGAGGGCCTTAGCTGGAGACTGCTGGCCGGAGCCCGCCCCCTGTCCGGGCGTCGCCCCCAGGCCGGTGGCCGCGATGGCGCGGAAGTCCCGCTCCACGACTCGGCCTCCGGGCCCGCTCCCCCGGACGCCGCGGAGGTCCAGGCCGAGCTCTCGGGCCAGGATCCTCGCCAGCGGCGAGGAGGGCGGGTAGCTCGAGGGATAGGCCGGAGCCTGAAAAGCCGAGGCCGGGAGGGAGGGCGCCGAGGAATCGGAGGCGGGAACCGCGGTCGCCGGAGCCGCAGTCGCCGGAGCCGCAGTCGCCGCCGCTGGCGCCGCCGCAAGGGAAGGCATCGACGGCGCCGTGGGCAGACCCGTCGTGGCCACGGGCTGAGCCGCCTCGGACTTAGTCGAAACCTGGAGAGGGCCAGGATCCTCCCCGGCCGCGCCGATGACCGCTATCGGCTCTCCCACCGTGGCCTTTCCGCCTTCGGCCACAATAATCTTGAGCAGGACGGAGTCCTTCGGGGCCTCGTAGTCCATGCTCGCCTTGTCGGTCTCCACCTCGCAGAGGAGGGCGCCCGCCTTGAAAGCCTCGCCTTCCGCGACCTTCCAGCGGGTGATCGTTCCCTCGCTCATCGTCGGCGAGAGGGCCATCATGAGGAGTCTTTCGGCCATGCTATGCCTCCCGGTAGAGGACGCCCATGACCGCCGCCTCGATCTTGGCGGCCGAAGGCTGGGCGGCGAGCTCGAGCGCGTGGTTGTAGGGCATGGGCACGTCCTCGCCCGAGACGAGGGCGACGGGCGCGTCCAGGCGGTCGAAGCAGGCGCGCGAGACGAGGTAGGCCACATGGGAGCCCATGCTGGCGACCGGCCAGGACTCGTCGACGACCACGCAGCGCCCGGTCCTAGCTACCGATTCGTACAACGCGGCCTCGTCGAGGGGCCTGAGGCTCCGCAGGTCGACGACCTCGGCCTCGACGCCCTTGGCGGAGAGGTGGTCGGCGGCCTCGAGGGCGACGCGCAGGGGCTTGGAGAAGGCGATGATCGTGACGTCCCTGCCCGGCCGGGCGAGGGCGGCCTTGCCGATGGGCACGAGGAATTCCTCGTCGCCCACCTCGCCCTTCCAGGCGTACATGAGCTCGCTCTCGAGGAAGACGACGGGATCCTCGTCGCGGATCGCGCTCTTGAGGAGGCCGTAGGCGTCGGCCGGGGTGGCCGGGGCCAGGACCTTGAGCCCGGGCGCGTGGACCCAATAGCTCGCGAGGGCCTGGGAGTGCTGGCTCGCGAGGTACTCGGCGGGGCCGTTGGGACCGCGGAACACGATGGGCACCGAGAGCTTGCCGCCCGACATGTAGCGCATCTTGGCAGCGGCGTTGATGACCTGGTCCATGGCGAGGAGGGCGAAGTTGTGGGTCATCCACTCGACGACGGGCCGGAGGCCGGCTATGGCCGCGCCTATGCCCGCGCCCGTGAAGCCGAGCTCCGCTATCGGGGTGTCGCGGACCCGCTCGGGCCCGTACTTGGCGAGCAGGCCCTTCGAGACCTTGTAGGCCCCGTCGTACTCGCCCACCTCCTCGCCCATCAGGAAGACCCGCGGGTCCCTCGCCATCTCCTCGTCGAGGGCCCTGCCGAGGGCCTCGCGATAGCTCATCACCGACATGCCGCCCCCCTACGCGTAGACGTCGGAATAGAGCTCGCCGGGCGAGGGCTCGGCGCTCGACTCCGCGAAGGCCACCGCGGCCTCGATCCTGGCCTCGACCCTGGCGAGCAGGGCGGCCCACTCGGCCTCGGAGAGATCGCGCGCGTCCTCCATCCTCCCCTTGAGCGAGGCGATGGGGTCCCGCTTCCGGTACTCCTCGACGTCGTCGCGGCTGCGGTACTTCTGCGGATCGCTCATAGAGTGGCCCTTGTACCGGTACGTGCGGGCCTCGACGAGGCCCGGCTCCCCCTTCCTGGCCCGGGCGACAGTTTCGCGCAACGCGTCCCTCACCTCGAGTATGTCCATGCCGTCGCAGGACCGGCCCTCGATCCCGTAGGCCTGGGAGGTCCGGGAGAAGTCCTCCTCGGCCGAGACTTTCTTCCAGTTGGTGCCCATGCCCCACTGGTTGTTCTCCACGACGTAGACGATGGGCAGCGACCAGATCTTCGCGAGGTTGAGGCTCTCGTGGAGGGCTCCCTGATGGAAGGCCCCGTCGCCGAAGAAGCAGAGGGTGACGCCGCCGGTGCGCCCGTAGGATTGGGCGAGGGCCACGCCCGTCGCGATGGGTATCTGCTCGCCCACGATGCCGTTTCCGCCGAGCATGCGCCTGACGGGATCGAACATGTGCATGGAGCCGCCCTTGCCCCTCGAGGCCCCGGTCGCCTTGCCGAAGAGCTCGGCCATGATGGCGCCGGGGTCCAAGCCGAGGGCGAGGGCGTGGCCATGGTCCCGGTAGCCCGTGAGCACGTAGTCCTTCCCCAGGTCAAGGGCCGAGATGGCGCCCACCGCGACCGCCTCTTGGCCGGTATAGAGGTGGCAGAAGCCTCCGATCTTGCGAAGGCCGTACATCATGCCGGCCTTCTCCTCGAAGCTGCGGATGAGCTGCATGGTCTCGAGAAGGGCGCCCAGCTCCTTATCCACGGCCGGCCTCCGGCACTTCCCCGGCCGAAGGGGCAGGGGCCGAATAGCGCTCGCCCGTCGTCGGAAGGAGCAGGGAGGCCGAAATCACCTCGGTCTCGACCACGCGGAGCGAGGAGGGATCCTTGGCGAGACGCCAGAAGGCCACGAGGTGCGGCCCTATGGCCTTGAGCACCTCGGCCGCGAAGGAGGGATCATCGACGAGCCTCGCCCGTCCGAGGAGCACGGCGACTTCGGAGAAGTCGGGGGCCTGCAGGACCCACTGGACGCGGGGATCGGCCTCGATCTCGGCCACCTTGGGGAAGCCCCTCGCCGTCACGGCGTAGACCATGCCCTTGAGCCTCGGGAGGGCGCAGGGCACCATCCAGCGCGTGTGGGGAAAGCCCCCCTCGCCGAGGGTCGAGAAGAGGGCCGGGCTGCCTCCGCCTATCAGCGCGAGGGCCTTGTCGAGGATCTGCTCGTAGTTCATTCGCGTCTCCTGCGGGGCGGGGGCCGCTTCGGCCTTCCACGGCCGCCGCCTTCCAGGGCCGCGACGGCCAGATCGGGAAGAGCGTAGTCGAAGCGACGCCCGATCAAGAATTCGAGGCTCTCCGAACCCGGCCCGCTCGAGCCGGCTACGCGCCCTCCCCTCACGTCCACGCGGGCCTCGCCTCCGCTCCAGCCCAAGGCCAGCGAGAAGGCCGGCGTGGCTCCCCAGGTCCATTCCCAGCTCGCGAGCCTCCTCGCGGCATCGTCGCGGGCTCGAGGGTCGGCGTAGCTATCGGCCCCCTCGGGCTCGCGGCCCGTGAGCTCTCGCGCGATCGCGAGGGCCGCCTCCTCGAGGGAGAGCCCGGGGACGAGGCTCGAGAGGTTGACACTCCGCGATCGCACGGAGCGCAGGGAGGGCGGGCAGAGGGCGTCGATGCCCCCGAGGCTGGAGGAGAGCCGGGCCAGGTCGGCATCGACGAGGAGAGTGCCGTGATGGATGACCCTGTCGGCCGCGAGCCTGCGGGCCGTCCCGGAAAGCTTACAGGACTTCCAGGGGCCTGCGACGACGAAAAGCCCTCCGCGCGGCCCCGACTCGGAATCGACGCCGAGGCGGCGCAGGGCCGAGGCGACTCGGCCCAGCTCCTCGCGGGGATCATGCTCGGATCTCGGGACGATGAGGCTCCAATTGAGGTTGCCGCGATCATGATAGACGGCTCCCCCGCCCGAGACCCGCCGAAGCACCGGAAGGGCGGAGCTCGCCGCGCTCGCCGCTATCTCGACCCAGGGGTTCTGGTTGCGGCCCACGACGACGCAGGGATCGTCGACGTAGAGGAGGAGCGCGCTCCTCGCCCCGAAGCCCCTGTCCATGAGGCTCTCCTCGAGGGCGAGGTTGAGCACGGGGTCTCCCCCGGTGGCGCGCAACGCGAGGTCGTACATTCAAAAACGAATATACCTAATACCGAGCGGCGGGCATAGGCCGAATTATCAGTGCTTGATGCAGAGGTCCAGTTCGAAGCCGCTCGCCGCCTTCCCCTTGGGCAGGGTGAAGGAGAGCGCCACGACCGGGCTGATGGCGGGCCAGCCAATGACATGGTCGGCCCCGCGGATGACGACCGGAGGGGCGATCTCGATATTGAAGCCGCGAATCGCCGAGATGGCCGAGCCGGCGATGATGTTGGTCATCTCGCCGACGAAGCCCGCCTCGAGCTGGAGGCGCTCTTCCCCGCTTCCGGCGGACACGCCCGAGCCCTCCAGGAGCCCCTCGACGAGGGCCTGGGTGAGGCGGATCGCGACGACTCCCTGGGCCTGGCCCGCGAGGCCCACGAGGCCGGACAGGTCCCAGCCCCGGCCATCGGCGGACTTGAGCTCGCGCGAGCCCGCTTCCGTCGCCTCGAGGGAGAACATGTCCCTGAAAGTATCCTTGACCGCCTGACCGAACGCAGCGACGATGCTCGGGTCCATGCCGCCCCCTCTTTTCAGGATAAACCGCTAGGGGCGCGGACGCAAGCCTCGCAGTCGCTATTATTCCGACCCCGACAGGCGCTGAAACCGAGCGATCAGCATTGACAGGCCAAGGACAGGGACCATACTGAAAGGCAGCATGCCCGATGTACGCGAGATACTCACCAGGAGCGAGCTGTTCAAGGGACTCAACGATAATTCGATAGATCGCGTGGCTCGGCAGGTCTCGACACTCGTCTTCGACAAGGACAGGATCATCTGCCGCGAGGGCGACGCGGGCGAAAGCCTCTACATCATCGTTTCGGGGAGCGTCGCCGTGCTCAAGGACATGGGCTGGGGGCAGCACGAGCTGAGGCGATTGGGAGCCGACGAGGCCTTCGGCGAGATGTCCCTCATCTCCCTCGAGCGCCGCTCGGCGACCGTAAAGTCCCTCGAGAGGACCGAGGTCCTCACCCTGGACAGGGCCGGCTTCTCGTCGCTGCTGGACCAGGACCCGCATTTCGGCCAGCGCATCGCCAAGGTGGTGACGGACCGGCTCTCGGCCCTGGGCGACCGCAGCTCGAGCGAGCTCTTGAGCGCCTACCGCGCCCTGATGTTCGCCCTCGCCGACCTGACGGACTCGCGCGATCCCGAGACGGGGGCCCATCTCCTGCGCACGCGCAGCTATTGCGTCCTCCTCGCCGAACGGCTCGCCAAGAGGGCGCGCTACTCGAGCTCCATCACGCACTCCTTCATCGAGGAGCTGTATAACGCCGCCCCCCTACACGACATAGGCAAGGTCGCCATACCGGACGCCATCCTCCTCAAGCCCGGCCGCTTGAGCCCCGAGGAATTCGAAGTGATGAAAAGGCACACGACGGCCGGGGCCGGGGCCTTCGGCAAGGTCGTGGATCAGTGCGATACCGACCTGTTCCGAATGACCTACAGGATCTGCCTCCACCACCACGAGAAGTGGGATGGCTCAGGCTATCCCTCCGGCCTGGCGGGCGACGACATTCCCCTCGAGGCGCGGATCATGGCGATGGCCGACGTCTACGACGCCCTGCTCTCCAAGCGGGTATATAAGGAGCCCATGAGCTTCGAAGACACTACCGCGGAGCTTCGACGCTCGGCGGGCGTCTTCTTCGATCCCGAGATGGCCGAGGTCATGCTCGCTGACATAGGCTCCTTCGAGGCTATATTTCGACAATTCCTCGACGTGCCTATGCCCGCGACCCAGACCCTCTCTAGGCGCCCGGAGCGTCCAGACTGATCGACGCCGCGCGGGCCTGATCGCCATCCGCGAGGCGTACGGTGACCTTGGCGCCCAACTTGAGATCCGATTGCCCGATGAGCACCATGCGCTTGATGTCGGCCCCATCGGGCACGTCTATGGCCGCGTCGAGCATGTCGTACTTCAGGTAGATCGTCCTGCCTCCGACCGACTCGACGGACCTATACACCTGGGCATTGGTCATCACCTGTCCCGAGGCCATCGGGAATTGGCCTTTGCGCGCCTTCTGCCACACCTCGGGAGCGAAGATGTTGATGGCGGTAGCCTTCAGGCTGCCGTCCGCCTCCCGTGTGGCCGCCACGCCGAGGGCGTCCCCGCTCTTGATCGAGGCTAGGGCGGCAGGGTCCCTGCGCAGGACCAAGGTGTCGGGGCCTACGACCACCCTCGCGCTGAGCCCACCGGCCTCGGAAAGCACGAGGGTCGAGCCCTCGACGGAAACGATCATCCCTTGGAGCGGCGCCGGGCTCGCGGCGGCCCCGCCCGAGGCCGCCGTCGACGAGGCCATGGCCGGAGAGGCTCCGGTCATCGCCGGAGCGGCTCCCTGCTTCATGCCATAGCTGCCCTGGGCGGAAAGCAAGGCGATCGGAAGCGAGAATAAGGCGGCTACCACTATCGTCCTGGCCAATCGAATCGGCCAATGGGAAACGAGGCTCATATAGACCTCCGACATAGCGAAAACAATATATAGACGATATACTGAAAACGCGGCCCGGAGTCTATCGAAGAGGGAGGAGAGCTGGGCTGGGCCTATTTCCCGTCTTTCATATATTTTCCGATGAACTCGAGCTTGAGCTCCCGCAGGGCCGAGGAGATCGAGACTTTGTAGACATGGGGGTTGAGGAGCCTGAGAT
>Ga0181529_10006338_pt1 | contig 12042 bp, 10 predicted proteins | sample PEATcosm2014_Bin_36_FD_119763 | JGI IMG/M metagenome (GOLD analysis project Ga0181529, IMG submission 119763) | Peatland microbial communities from MTU Mesocosm Facility, Houghton, MI, USA - PEATcosm2014_Bin10_30_metaG | ecosystem: Environmental > Terrestrial > Soil > Wetlands > Peat | place... | reverse complement strand
CCCACTCCCAGACCCGGCGTTCTGTGCGCGATCTCGATGGCCTCGTTGGTCGCGGCGGCCCGCGCCATCAGCGTGCAGCTGGTCAGTACGCCGCCGCGGTTCAGTTCCTCGATGGCGCGGTTCACCCCCCGCGTCAGCCCGAAGTCGTCTGCATTCACAATCAGTCGTCTCACTGGCTGAGTGTATCAATCTTGCGGCCTCTGCCCTGCCCCCACGCCCGGCGTCCTGGCTGATATGATGGACAGAAGCCCGCAATGGCTTCCCACCTCAAGTGGGCGATTAGCTCAGTTGGTTAGAGCGCCTGCCTTACAAGCAGGATGTCCGGGGTTCGAGTCCCTGATCGCCCACCATTAAAGGATATTTCCTCATTCTCAAGGAGATAGCCCCTGTCTTACATCCTTCCCCCATTGCAACTCCTGCCGCCCTTCAGGCGAACTCCGCATACGCTGCGGTAGTCAGGAACTCCTCAAACTCACCCGTCGCGAGCGCAACCAGCAATTCGGCGGCGCGGTCGAACTTCGAGGACGAGTAGCGTTCGTGCCCAAACTCCTCCCGGATCCGGATCAGGACGTTTTCCAGCGCATATTTGAGCGTGTGACAATCGACCCGCCGCCCGTTGCTGAGCCGCGCGTGATAGCGGATCCATTGCCAGATTTGCGCTCGCGAAATTTCCGCCGTCGCCGCATCTTCCATCAGGTTATAGATCGGCACACAACCATAGCCGCGCAGCCACGACTCAATGTACTGCAGCGCAACGTCGACATTCCGCACGAAGCCCTGTTCGGTGATCGTGCCAATGGGAACCCGAAGCAGATCGTTCGCGTTGATGGAACTGGTCGGATTGAAAGGCGGGTGAATCTGGTTCGGCCCCTTCATGTGTTCGTCGAAGATGGCCTTGGCGACAGGAACCAGGCCGGGATGGGCCACCCAGGTGCCGTCATGGCCGGCGCGCACCTCGCGCAATTTGTCCAGCCGCACACGCTCCATGGCTTCAGCATTTGCCTGCGGATTGTCGCGAATCGGAATCTGTGCAGCCATGCCGCCCATCGCGTGGATACCGCGCTTGTGGCAGGTGTGGATCAGCAATTCCACATAGGAGCGCAGGAACGGCTGCTCCATGGTAATGTTGCCGCGCTCGGGCAATGTGAACTGCGGATGGTCCTTGAATTTCTTGATGAAACTGAAGATGTAATCCCATCGCCCGCAGTTCAGGCCGGCGGAGTGTTCGCGCAGTTCGAACAGGATCTCGTCCATCTCAAACGCCGCCGCGATGGTTTCAATCAGCACGGTAGCCCGAATCGTCCCACTCGGAATACCCACGTATTCCTGCGCGAAAAGAAATACGTCGTTCCAAAGGCGCGCTTCCTTGTAACTCTCCATCTTGGGCAGATAGAAATACGGAGCCGTTCCGCGATCCATCAGCAGCCGATAGTTGTGGAAGAAGTAGAGGCCGAAGTCGAAGAGTGAGGCAGAGATCGGAGAGCTTCCAATTGGAAGGTGCTTCTCCACCATATGCCAGCCGCGTGGACGCACGAACAGCACCGCGGGCTGCGCCCCCAGTTGGTAGAGCTTTCCCTCCGGCGAAACATGCTCGATGGTCCTGCGGTTGGCGTCGCGCAGATTGCGCTGGCCATCCATGCAGTTACTCCAGGTGGGTGCGTTGGAGTCCTCAAAATCCGCCATGAACACGTTTGCCCCCGAGTTCAGCGCGTTGATGATCATCTTGCGATCGGGCGGCCCGGTGATTTCAACACGGCGATCCATCAAGTCCGCAGGAATCGGCGCAACTTTCCACTGCGAGTTGCGCAGATGGTGGGTTTCACCGGGAAATCGCGGCAGTATGCCCAAGTCATACTTGCGCTGGCGCTCTCTGCGTTCGCACAGAAGATCGATTCTCCTGCATTCGAACCGGCTGTCCAACGCCTGCAGGAACTGCCGCGCTTCGGGCGTGAGGATTTCGCTTTCGGAGCTAAGTTCTGCCCCGGACGTCTCTTGCATCTGAACGGCTGTGCTCATTGAATAATCTCCTTGAGGGGAAACGCAGAGTTTTGAATGGTGCTGATGCTGCGGTTGTAGATCGGACTTTCCGGAGGGAGCAGGGGGCCGGAGGGAGCAGGGGGTTTTACCCCCCTGAATACAGTTCCGGCAAGCTGGGCCTTCAGATGCTGCGGAAAAACTCGATTCAGAACGGCTTTGTAACAGGGCATGGCTTTAGCCGTGCCGATAAAGACAATCAAATGAACTGGGCTTTAGCCCCTGCTATAGCTCATTCCAGCCCTTCACTCGGATCTTGGCCTTTTTCCGCAGCCTCTTCGGGCCCGGATGAAGGCCTGCCGGGGCAATTACAACAGCAGCGTTGAGTGCGCGAAGCTCAATCCCCGGATACCGGGATCACCCAGTCCGAATCCATCGGAATCGACTCCATTCCTGCATGAAACTGCGCTTCCTCCGTCGAGCCGGGAAGGGCGCGGATCGAGGTATGGCCGGCCGCAATGGTGTTGGCGACGTCATCGAAATAACCGGTGCCAACAAACTTCTGGTGTTTCACCGCGCCGTATCCATGCGATTCCGCCAGCTCGAATTCGCGCTGCTGCAACTGCGAATAGGCCGACATGCCCGACCGCGCATACTCATGAGAAAGCTCGAAAGCAGAGAGATTCAGCGCATGGAATCCGGCCAGGGTAACAAACTGGAACCGGTAGCCCATGGCGGCGATCTCGCTTTGAAATTGAGCTATCTCCCGCTGGTTCAACTTAGCCTTCCAGTGGAAAGACGGCGAGCAGTTATAGGCCAGAAGTTTCCCCGGATACCGGGCGTGGATAGCTTCTGCAAAACGCCTTGCCTCTTCGAAGTCAGGCTCCGAAGTTTCGCACCAGAGCATGTCGGCATAGGGAGCGTATGCAAGACCGCGCGCAATTGCGGCATCGATTCCGCCGCGAATCGCATAGAACCCTTCGATGGTCCGATGGCCGGTAATGAATGGCATATCCACGGGATCGCAGTCGCTCGTGATCAGGTGGGCTCCATTGGCGTCGGTGCGTGCCACCAATATGGTCGGCACATCCAGGACATCGGCCGCCAACCGCGCCGCGATCAGCTTCTGAATGGCCTCGCGCGTAGGCACCAGGACCTTGCCGCCCATGTGCCCGCACTTCTTGGCGGACGAAAGCTGATCTTCAAAGTGAACCGCAGCCGCACCCGCCTCAATCATGGCTTTCATCAATTCGAACGCATTCAGAACACCGCCAAAGCCTGCCTCTGCATCGGCCACAATGGGCAACATCCAGTCGACAGAATTGCTGCCTTCCGCATGGGCAATTTGATCGGCTCGAATAAGGGCGTTGTTGATGGAGCGCACCACACTGGGAACGCTATTGGCCGGATAGAGACTCTGGTCCGGATACATCTGGCCGCCCAGATTCGCGTCCGCCGCCACCTGCCATCCGCTCAGGTAGATAGCCTTCAATCCAGCCTTGGCCATCTCGACCGCCTGGTTTCCGGTCAGGGCGCCAAGCGCGGGAATATACTTCTCGCGATGAAGCAGGCTCCAGAGCTTCTCCGCGCCTGCCCGGGCGAGCGAATACTCCACCCGAACTGTTCCGCGAAGCCGCCTCACGTCCCTGGAATCGTAGGTGCGGGTGATTCCCTCCCACCGGGATATGCCCCACTCCCTGCCGTTCGAATTGCTCTTGCTCATCTACCTCTCCTTTTGTGCGGTATGCCCGCACCGCCCTCGGAATATGTTGCGAGTTAAAGCCTTTCATTCCTGGAGCGCAAGACCCGCTCGTCCGATTCGGGCGAGTGGACAACGATGCCCAGCCAGCGCGATAATCGGAGCGCCGCGGAAGCAGGCAAGCACAGATGGAAGTTAGGATTGCGTAATCACATGCAATATGCGATCTCACCGTGGATTCGGCCGGTAACTGGAGTCGGAGGCTAATTTCGAAAGCACGACCACCTGTCAACCGGATTGGATAGGCTTCTGAAAGGTGCGCAAGAAATGAAGATTGGACCGCAGCTCTTGAAGGATTTGCACAAGGCGCTTAACCTTCGCCACGTATCCGCGGGAGTGGCCATGCTGAACGAAACAGAAGCAGCATGGTCAAAGCTGCTGCCCGGCGATGCGCATGCAACAGAGTTGCTGATACTGATTGCGCAATGGATCGATGTAGGCTACCGCGATTACCATCTTCTGGATTCTCTTCTCACCAGATTCTCGGCCAAATTCCGTCAGAAACTTCCCTTGCAGGATTACGTTCGCCTGCGCATGGTGGAGGGCTTCAGGGCTCTCTCCGCGGACGAATTGGATAAAGCCATTGAGACCTTCGATTTTGTTTTGACGGCCGAGCAGGACATGGCAGAGGAGCAACCGATGACGCTGGCTCATTTCTGGAAAGGCCGCGCGCATCGCAAGAAGGGCGAATACGAGTTAGCTCTCAAAGAGATTGTGCTGGCGCGCGAGCAATCGCAGCAGTCCAGCGACAATTCCGTTTTTACCGCGGTAATTCAGGTGCAGGAGAGCTGGCTGCTCTTCCAGAAGGGTCTGAAGAAAGATGCTCTGCGTTTGCTCAGTCATGCCGAAGCGACGCTGAAAGATACCGACCATTATCTTGCGCGAGGCAATATCGAATCTGCGCGCGGCCGCATCGTGCGGCGTTCCGGTGAATATACGAAAGCTCTGGAACATTACGATCGCGCCATTTCGATTTACTCTCAAGGCAACGCCGATCATCGCAACGTCGCTCGCGTGCTGGTGAATGCCGCCTATGTGAAACGGCTGCTGGCATTGCAGATTCGCAAAAAGATCGATGTGCGGGCCGACAAGACGAATCAGGATCGTCCCCATCAACTTGCAGCGAATAGTTCGTTGGCCATGCGCAACCGCTATCAGCAACTGTGCAGCGAGGCGATTCTGCAACTGCGCCGCGCACGGGAGATTTATACGCTGCACGATGATTCGCGTGGGCTCGGAACAGTGATCGTGCACTCCGGATATCTGCATCTGGACGGCGGCGATATCGATCGTGCGGCAAGAGAAGCGATCGAGGCATATCGAATTGGACAGGAAAAGAACGACCAGATCCTGATGGCGCGTGCGCGCGTGCTTCAGACCGCGACGGAGAACTCCAAGATAGAGGAGCAGCTTGGCGAGGATATCGACATGGCTCTCTACGCGAATCATGCGATGGAGCTGAGTGAAGAAGCCTTGTTCTTGGCCCGGCACACGCAGAACCGCCGCTTGCTGGCCGCCGCGCACATCGCGCGCGGCATGACAGCCGCCAACGATTTCTTCCAGGATTGGGACCTGGCCAAGCGATGTGCGAGCGAGGCGACCGATCTTATCAAGGCTGGCGAAAACGATCATCTGCTGGATGAACTCGCAGCCTTGAAGTCCTATATCATGCACGCGTCCGGCATCAACGACACCCTTCGCGGATGGTCCGAGGGGATGGTTGGCGATAAGACGTTTCAGCAGATCACCGAGGAATTCGCCGAGATCGTGATTCCCAAGGTATGGCTGCGCGAAGAAAGAAAGATTTCGAAAGTGGCAGAGAGTCTTTCCGTCTCGCCGAAGAAAGTCCGCCGCATTCTGCGCAATGTCGGCTGGCTCGAAGCGGGCAACTCCGCCCCGCCCGGTAGGGAAACTCCAAAACCAGCCGCCCGATAGATACATTTTCGAGCCCGCACACGGTCGCAAAAGAGCCAACCGGCCGCGATCAGCGGCGGAATAAAATTCTCCATTTCATCACATCGGCCTGTGCTGACCGTCACAGCGCGGGAAGACCGTCAAGTGTGAAGTGCAGGTATGGCCGTCTCCGGGCCTCCGTTTACCCCCGAAAATCCCCCCCCTGGAGGACAGCATGCAGTATCTTCTCACCTTAGAGATGGCGTCCCCGCTCCTGGAGACGATCAGGCCGAGCCTGACGTCGCATGACTCCAGCCAAGAATGCAGCCTCGAACATTGGCTGGAGGTTCGCAAGCTGGTTAATGCGGAAGATCCTGATTTTAGTGGTTATGTGTTCGACGATGCCTTGTTGTCGCCCACTAGTTTCATGAGGGGAGAGCTTCGCTAGAAGTGAAATCCCCCTCCGCAAATTAGCACTTCACCCGTCACGTAGTCAGAAAGTGGACTGCAAAAGAAGAGTACTGCGCCGGCGGCTTCGTCTGGCGTTCCCAGCCGTCCCAGCGGACAAGCGTTCTTCACGGAATCAAGCAGACTTGGTTGAACACCGAGGCGAATTTCGTGACCGTGCATATCCAACTTGGCCTGGTTGTCGCTCAGGGGTTGAACGAGCCGTGTGCCAATCAGGCCAAATCCAACCGCATTCACGTTGACGTTGTATCTCCCCCATTCTTTCGCAAGCGTCTTGGTCAGGCCGATAATGCCAGCTTTTCCAGCCGAATAGCCGGCCTGGCCGGGGTTCCCGTCGGTTCCCGCAATCGAGGTGATGTTCACAACTTTGCGCATCACGCACTGCGACTTGGCGATCTCTTTCTTCGCCGATTCACGGATAAATCCAGAGGCCGCGCGCAGCAGCCGGAACGGTGTAACGAGATGGATATCGAGCATCGCCTGAAATTGCTCGTCGCTGGTCTTCTGGATCACGTTGTCCCAACTGTAGCCGGCGTTGTTCACGATGATGTCGATCGCGCCGAATTCAGTGAGCGTAGCATGAACAACCATATCCGGAATCGCCGGGTCGGTCAGGTCTCCGGTCACGTGGCGTACCCGGTCCGGGCTGCCCAATTCAGCCTTGGATTCCCGCAGCACATCTTCGTCAAGGTCGTTGATCATCACCTGGGCGCCCGAAGTGACCAAACGCCGGGCGATTGCCCTCCCAATGCCCCGCCCCGCGCCGGTTACGAGCGCGGTCTTGCCTTGCAGAGTGAATGGGATGCCCGACGTGTTTTCCGCTGCCGTTGCGAATCTCTCGAATTCCATCGCGACCCTCCTCTGAGCCCGAAGTACGCTGCATTGCAGCATAGTAAATGCTGCGATGCACAAAAGAAAAGATGCCGGACTGAAAAAATATTGCAAGTTACAAATTGGCAGGCAACCTCGCCGAAGAACCTCTCGTCCCCCGCCGATGCTGCGAAGTGCATGTGGCTGTATGCGCTTCGCCCTTCACCCCGGTTTGCGCATCCTCCCAATGCACGCAAGCCGGCATCGGCGGCAGCCGGCAAATCGGTCCCGGCAGCGCCGGCGTCACAATTTGGGCGCGATCTGCACCCTTCCGCCCCTACGATCAAGGAACTGAAGAATTCAAAGCGAAAGGATTCGTGTTATGAACAACCGTGAAGTCGTAGTTCTGAGTGCGGTTCGAACTCCCATCGGCAAGTTCGGCGGGGCTTTGAAAGACGTCCCCGTTACCGATCTTGCCGCCAAGGTCATCTCCGAAAGTGTGCAGCGCTCCGGACTGAGCCCAGCTGAAATCGGAAATGTAGTCTTCGGAAATGTCATCCACACAGAAGCGAAAGACATGTACCTTGCGCGCGTAGCGGCATTGCGCGGCGGCCTGCCTGTCGTTACGCCTGCTCTGACCCTGAATCGCGTGTGCGGCAGTGGCTTGCAGGCCATTGTTAGTGCCGCCCTCGCGATTGCTCACGGGGATTCCGACACGGCGATAGGCGGCGGAGCCGAGTCGATGAGCCGGGCGCCCTATTGGATGAACTCTGTGCGCTGGGGTGCGCGCATGAATAACACAACCGCTGTGGATGTTCTGGTAGCCGCGCTCACCGACCCGTTCGAAGAGATTCATATGGGTCTGACTGCGGAGAACGTCGCGCGCAAATGGGGAATCACCCGGCAGGATCAGGATGAACTGGCGGTAGAAAGTCATCGCCGCGCAATCAACGCAATCCATGACGGCAAATTCAAAGACCAGATCGTTCCGATCGAGCTCAAGACAAAGAGCGGATCGACTCTTTTCGACACCGACGAATCGCCGCGCAGCGATGCGTCCATGGAGAACCTGAGCAAGCTCAAACCGGCATTTGACAAGGACGGCACCATCACCGCGGGCAACTCATCCAGCATCAACGATGGAGCGGCGGCGCTGGTGCTCATGGAGTTGCATGCAGCGCAAGAGCGCGGGCTCAAGCCGATAGCCAAGCTGATCGACTATGCGGTGACGGGCGTCGAACCCGGAGTCATGGGAATCGGCCCGGTGTCGGCCGTCAAACAGTTATACCAGCGAACCGGCCTGAGCAATGATCGGATCGATGTATTTGAAGCAAACGAAGCTTTCGCGGCGCAGGTGCTCGCCGTCCGGCGCGAACTGGATCTTCCCTGGGAAACAACAAACCCCAATGGCAGCGGCATTTCTTTGGGACATCCTCTTGGAGCCACGGGAGCCATCGTCACCGTGAAGGCGATCCATGAACTGCACCGGGTCGGCGGCCAATACGCCCTGGTCACCATGTGCATCGGCGGCGGGCAAGGAATCGCTGCCATCTTCGAATCCATGAATTGAGAAGGGAGAACCCAATGGCAACAGCAACCTTGTCCGAGGTCATCGTAAAGTCATCCAAACCACTGGAAGGCAAAGTCGCGCTGATCACCGGTTCCTCGCGGGGCATCGGGCGCGCTATCGCGAGAGAGCTGGTCAACAAGGGAGCAACGGTGGCAATCAACTGTCGTACCGGGCTCCTCGCTGCCGAAGAGGCCAGAGACGAATTCGAACATGTCGGCGGCAAGTGCGAAGTCTTTCAAGGCGATATAGCGGAACATCAGGAAGCCCGCAGGGTCGTCAAAGAAGTCCTCGCGGTTTTCAATCGAATTGATATCCTCGTGAACAACGCTGGCATCACCCGCGATCGAAGCATCCGCAAAATGACGGACGACGATTGGACCGAAGTGATCGAAACGAATTTGAATGGCGCTTTCTACTGCACCAGCGCCGCGATCCCGGCGATGATCGAGCAGAACTTCGGCCGCATCGTCAGCATCGCGTCCTTTGTCGGTCAGGCCGGCAACTTCGGCCAGGCAAACTATGCAGCCAGCAAGGCGGGCCTCATTGCATTCACAAAAGTGCTGGCCATGGAGTTGGCAAAATACAACATCACTGCCAACGTGATCGCGCCTGGATTTACGGCAACAGACATGCTGACCGCCATCCCTCCCGACCGTCTGGAAAAGCTTTTGGAAAGGATCCCCTTGCACCGTTTGGCGCATCCGGAAGAGATCGCCAAGGCCGCTGCATTCCTCATCTGCGACGGGGATTACATCACGGGGCAGCAAATCAACGTGAACGGCGGAGTGTACATGTAACATCTGGGCTTGCGGCCAGCGCCGCAACCGTGCGATTTTGTAAGCACACGATTGTAGCGCCGGCCTCCTGGCCGGCTGTGGTGCGGGCGTCCTCGCCCGCACCTCTTCAAGAGCGATTACCCAATCAGAAAGTCATGAATATTAGCGCGAGCGAGCGCCAAGCCACGCATCGATGTGGGGCCAAGTCTGCTGGTGAGCGCGACTACCGGCCATGATTCCAATGTGCCCGCCGGAGACGCGCAAAATCTCAGTGTCGGTGCTTCCGATTCTGGGCAGGATTGTCTCCGATTGGCAAGGTGGAGTAAGGTGATCGCCATCGGCAATCACGGTAAGCAGGTTCGCACGCAGGCGCTTCAAGTCAACGAGTTCGCCGCGAATCTTCAACTCGCCTTTGAGCAGGCGATTATTACGGTATAGATCGACAATAAGCTGGCGGTAAGCTCCGCCAGCCATGGGATAGATGTCCCTGACCCAAGTGTTCATGGCATGCCAGGATTCAACGGCGCGCGCATCGTCCAGGTTATCCCAGAGCTTGACGTAATTCGTCACGTAGTTTTCGACCGGCTTGAGGGCCTTAGATCCATAATCGATCATCTCGCCCGGCATATTGCCGAAGGTGTCGAGCACCCGATCGATGTCGAAATACCGTTCGTCCGTCCAGCGCGCGAAAGTCAATTTCTCGCGGTCTGAAAAATCGAGCGGCGCGGTCAGCAAGAGCAAATTGCGCAGTCCATCGTCCGGTCGCATCGAAGCGTAGATTGTGGTGATAATTGCGCCGATGCACCAGCCAAGCAAGCTGAACTCATTTGATCCGGAGAGCATCTTCATCTTGCGAATCGCCCTCGTCATATAGTCCAGCGTGTAGTCATCGAATTTAAGGTTCTTATCCTCTGCGCCTGGAGTTCCCCAGTCGAGAAGATACACATCGTAGCCTTTGCCGACCATGTATTCGACGAAGCTGTGACCGGGGCGAAGGTCCATGATTGTGGGGCGATTCATCAGCGCGAAGATCAACAGCAAAGGCACGCGATGACGCGCTTCCGCGGCAACCACAGGGATATATCGATAGAGCTTGGCCTTGTTCAAAGTCCAAACCAGCTCCTTGGGGGTTTGGCCGATGGCCGCTTTCGTCGTCAACAACCTGTGAAATGTCTTTAGTTTGTCGTCGACAACAGACCAACTGGTGGACAATTCCTCAGTCTGCATCATAATCGGCCCCTTAAACCTTTCTTGCACCGGCCCGGTGTGAAGATTTCGCTGCGGCGGCAGAGGGCAGAGTTACCGGCGGAGAAACTTCCGCGGCCGGCGAACGGCTGGCGGAAACCAATTCGGCGAGCCGATCCAGCTTGGCGTCCATATCGTCTAATCTCATCTCTAAATTGCCAAGCTGTTCGGCAAGGCTGACTATCTGCTGTCGTGAAGGTATCGATAACTGCTCAAGGGCCATCACCATGGCCTTGTCGAGAGCCTCGCGAAAAGGCGCTGACAAAGTGAGTGAGCCATTGAGCAGCGCGCCGGTCGCCTGCGCGTACTCCTCGCTATTGACCGCTTTGATCATCACCTTCGACATATTTTCGAGATATGCATCGCGCATGGCGCGGAACGCCTCGAACGGATCGACTGGAGCTGAGGTTCCATTGTCTGCGGCCATTTGAACCTCCCACTTTCATTTCAACATGAGCATATACCAAAGCGAGGCGGAGATATTGCCGATCGCGCGCTCCAATCTTCGAATTTCAGGAGCGCCCTCCGCCCCGCATCTGGTTCCCCCGCAAGGAGATCTACCGAAGAACGGTCTCCTCGAATACGTCGAGAAGCTCTTTTTGAGCTTCGACAACAACCTCAAACCCGCGCTGCATGGTCTCAGCCGTCGTGGCGGCAGGTGTTCCGGCATAGCCGAGCTGATTCTTCGCGGTCTCAAACGCCGCCTTGGTTTGCTTCGCGGAATAGTCAAGGGCCGTCTTCTGTGCGGCGATCGTGTGTTCAATGGCCTCCTTGGCAACCTTCTTGGCTCCATCCAGGTTGCCCGTGGCCTTGATCTTGCGTTCCTTCACCAAATCCGCCAGTGCATGAGTTTGGTCAACAACGATGTCGATTGCACCCTTCTGCGTGTCGGCAAAATGTTCGGCCGCCGTCGACGCCAGATTGAGCATGAGTAAGCCGGGCTCCACCAACCCTTGTTTCTTCCAGGCGGCGACAACTTCATTGTTCTGCTGAACTGCTACTTCCAGTGCCTTCTTTTGGATTTCGGCCAACCGATCAACGCCGCTAGTATAGAGCTGAGTCATTGATTCGATTACGTCGATTTGCTCTCCTTCGGCAGCCATCACCGGCTCGCCGGTCGAAGTTTCTTTTGTTTTCATCTCTTTCTCCATCCTGCGCCCGTGCGCTGCGTGCTATGCTGCAATGCAGCATAGGTTGATGTTCCCTCGCATCGCGAATTCTGTCAAGAGGTAAAATTGCAAAATATGGCGAAGAAAAGTGTAGTAATCAAAAAGTACGAGAATCGCCGCCTTTACGACACCACCAATAGCCGCTACGTGAACCTTGAAGAAGTGGCGCAGTTGCTGCAGCAAGGGAACGACGTTCAGGTGCTCGACGCGGCTTCCGGGGAAGACATCACCCGATTGATCCTCACCCAAATCATTGTGGAGGACGCCAAAGCCGCGGATTCGAACTTCCCGCTGGATCTGCTGCGGCAAATGGTCGTTGCATCCGGGCGCGCAAGTCAGGAAAGCGCTTTGAAATATATGAAGGCGATGCTCGACATG
>Ga0181529_10006337_pt1 | contig 12043 bp, 11 predicted proteins | sample PEATcosm2014_Bin_36_FD_119763 | JGI IMG/M metagenome (GOLD analysis project Ga0181529, IMG submission 119763) | Peatland microbial communities from MTU Mesocosm Facility, Houghton, MI, USA - PEATcosm2014_Bin10_30_metaG | ecosystem: Environmental > Terrestrial > Soil > Wetlands > Peat | place... | reverse complement strand
TTTCTTTCCGGGTCGTCTAGACCTAGAAAGTGATCGAATGCGGCTGTGACACCCTCGGGAATGTCATCGTTGAGGGAATCTTCGAATTTCTTTTTCAGTTCGTCCTGATCGTTGTCGAGAGCCTGCTGCCGCCAGTAGGTGGCGTCGGAGCCGGTGAGTTCGATGCGCGCAACGCCCTTCACATTACCCTGGGCGTCGACATTCAAGTCGGCAATGCGCACATTGGCATTCTCCTTGTATGTCGCTGCGGGTGTATATCCGGTGTCAGCGCCGATTTCCTGCATAAGTAAGCCGCCAGCCAACGTGTGCGTCCAGAAGAGTTCGCCAAAGGGGCACATTTTCTCTGCGGGATCGACCCAGATATTCTTACCGTCGATCACAACCCTGACGACGTACTCATCAAGTTGGTCAGTGCTTAAATTGCTTTTGTCAAAGATGGCGGTATCGCGGTCGACGATCCTCGCTGGCCACGCCTTCAACCCCGCGGCTCGGGCCAGGGATGCATAGAGCAAGGCGATGGAATTGCCTGTTCCGCTCTGGTTCTTCCAGATGTCTTCGACGCCGTGAATCTCCTTGAGCTTTTCTTTCTTCCGTTCCGCCTCCGATTTCACGCGGCTGAAATCGGTGTTGTCGAGCTTGGCGACGGCGGCGTAGATCTTGCGCGCCTTCTGTTCGTCGGTGTCAGAGGGAGAAATGATTTCGTCGACTGCCTTTTTCAATGTATTCGTGGGCTCGATAAACGCGTTGACACCCAGGGTCCACCATTTTTCCTCTGCGCTCCAATAATCCTCGAGAGTGGTCGCATACGTGTAATAGAACTTGACCCTCCAATTGATCACGTTCATCGGCGGCATCCAATCGTCGTCGGGAACGGGAGGAACGTCAGTGAGATCGACGGTATAGTACTTTTTTTCGCTGTGCACCGCCGCCTCTTTAGTGGGCCCGATGATGGACCACATAAGCTGGCTGAGCGTCTGGCCACGATCATTTCTGATGAAATAGTCGCCTTGCCAGAGTGGATGGAACATGAAGTGTTCCTTGTGCACAAAGTACGGCTGCTGCAGATTCCACGTAGGCGAGGAAACCATTCCATCGTTGTAGCGCACCTGAAGGCGGTACTCCAATATGCTGCCGATGTCCACGCTGGGCAACGTGAACACAATCGTGTCCACCTGGAGATGCTTGGTCTTGACGTCCACCAGATCTTCCGGTTTGACGCTCAGCGGGAACACGGTCCCGTCCGAATGGATAGTGCGGCCCTCGATGTGCACCACTTTCGACTCGCCGCGCTCGTAGGGAGTGCGAACGGTGGCCAGGTCCTTGCCTTTGTCTGCGAGCACTTTGATGCGCACATAGTATGTGTGGAGATGGCGATCATCGTCCGTGGTTTCTTCGCGGTAGAGATAGACCGCGGCCGCCCCCGGCGCTTTGGGGTCAGCGGTCATCTTGAGCTCATCGGGAGTAGGATCCTGGAATTGCGCGCGCAGCGCTAGAGGCGACGCCGCAAGCCATAGCAGCGCTATACTACCCAGAAAAACATGAAACCGCATAGTAGCGTCCCTCGAACGTGTGCGACGATGCAATCAGCTCTCGATCCTCCACTTTGTTCTTGGGGAACGCATCAGTTTCCCTTGACCGCCGGCGCCGCAGGGGGCGCGGGCGCGATGGCCAATACAAGTTGCGCCTGTTCGGCCGCGTCCACCTTCTGGTAGAAGCCGCGCAGATCCTGGTATTCCTCCGGTTTGGCGAAGGTGAATGCCTTCGCGAGGGAGCTGGCAATTTCAATCTGGTTTGAGCCGGCCTTGCTTTTGATGATGAACATGGCGTGGCCTTGCCAGGACACGGTAGCATCCTGCGGAGCTCCCTCGACGGCTGCCCCCTGAGGCAAGTGAAAGATCACATCGTCGTTGACGCGATCGGCATAGTGCATGTCGACCGGTTCGAGCCGCTTCTCCTCGTTGACAAATGGAACATGTCCGCGCGTTCCAAAGAAAAGACCCGGAAGCAGAAGACGCTTTGACGTCGCGGTGCCCAGGGTTCCCGTGATGTTGACCATCGCCATCAGATTCTGGTCGGGCTGGTCGACGCTTAGGAAGTGGTCGACGTGCGCCTGGACGCCTTCGGGCACCTGACTCTCCAGCTCGTGGTCGAACTGCTTCTTCAGCTCGGTCTCGTCGTTCCTGAACGCGATCTGGCGCCAATGCAGCGCCTCCTGTCCGGTCATGATGATCTGAATGTGCCCGGTGATGCCGCCATGCGCATCGAGGGTCAGGTCGGCCAGGCGATTCACCGTATTGTCCTTGTAGCTCTGCGAGGGTGTGATCGAAAACGAAATGCCCTCCGAGCTCTGACCGACGCCGCCGGCGTACGAATGACGCCAATTGACGGTGGAGAAGGGGCACATCTTTTCGCCGGGATCGAGAACAATTTGCTGGCCGCCTGTATTGAGCACGACCAGGGTCGTGTCCAACTGATCCAGAGTCAGATAAGTGCGATCGAAAACTCCCCGTTCGCGATCCACCACTTTGGTCGCATACGCGGTGAGCCCCGCGGCGCGCAGCATGGCCAGGTAAAGCATGGCGATGTCTTCACTGGAGCCACTCTTCTGCGTCCACGTATCTTCGGCATGCCGGGCTTCCTTGATTTTGAGCTGCTTCATCTCCGTCGCGCTCTTTTGGCGCGAGTAATCGGTATTGTCGAGGGCCTGCACCGCGGCGTACAGCTTTTTCGCTTTGTCGATTTCGCTGTCGCCGGGAGCGACAAGACCAGCTACCGCGGCTTGAATGGTCTTCGAAGGCTCCGCGAACTTGTCCACATCCTTTGACCAGAGTTTGCTCTCGCTGATCCAGAATTGCAGCGCGGAGCTGGCAGCCTTGTAATAGAACTGCACTTTGTACAGGAGGCTGCTGATCGGCGGCATCCACTCTTCGTCGGGAATGGGCGGAACGTCGGTGACGTCGACGTTATAGGAGCCGTTCACACTGGTCGTCATGTCGACGCCGGGAGGCAGATGATTCCACCAGATCAGGGTGTTCACTACTCGCCCGCGCGAATCCGTCATATACATGCTCGTCCCTTTGTCGGGAGTGCCGTCGGGCATGAAGGCCTTGAAAGGCGTGAACGAGTAGTGCGCCTTGTGCACGAAGTAGCTGCGCTGGATATCCCAAATTGGCGAACTGCATTCATCGTCGTCGTAGCGCAGATCGAAGCGGTATTCCAGAACGCTTCCCACTTCCACGCTGGGCAAGGTGAAAACCTTGCGTCCAAACTCCATGTCGCCGGTTTTCACGGCGAGCAGGTCCTCCGGCTTTGCCGTGAGCGCAATGATGGTCCCATCGGAATGAATGGTGCGGCCTTTGATGTCGGTGACCTTCCAGCTGCCCCTTAGATAGGGGAGACTGACCGTGGCCAGCTCCTTGCCTTTCTCTTTGAGCACCTTGATCCGCGCGTAGTAGGTCTGATAATGCATGGGATCGTTGGCGATCTCCTCGATATCGAGAAACACCGCATCGGCCCCGGGAGCTTTGGGGTCGGCGGTCATCTTCAGTTCATCGGGATTTGGCGGCTGGAATTGCGCGTAAACCAAGGCTGGTGACAACGCTGCAAGCAGCAGAATTGCACTGCGCAGGAAGAATGAATTCTTCATAAGGTTCTGTCCTGTAATCAATTTCCGACCATTCTACCCCGGAATTTGCTCCCCAGGCTGTGTCGGCGGCATTTTTCGTGGAAAGGCGGCACAAGGCGCGGAGCGCTTTCAATAGTCGCAGGATTCGAGCAGAGTGCAGACCAGGGCCAACGGCAGGCCTACCACGTTGAAATAGCAGCCCTCTATGCGGGGAATCCAGCGGGCGGCGCGGCCCTGAATGGCATAGGCGCCGGCCTTGTCCATGGGCTCGCCGGAGGCTACATACCCGGCAATGTCTTCGTCTGAAAGGGTCAGGAAGCGAACTGCCGTGACTTCGGCAGCAACTTCAGTGCGCTTTGCGGTCACGAGGGCTATCCCGGTGATCACGCGATGCGTGCGGCCTGAGAGCAGGCGCAGGATGCGCGCGGCATCGGCTGCATCCTCGGGCTTGCCCAGGATGGCGTTGTCGAGAGTGACGGTGGTGTCGGCGCCCAGCACAGCCAGGTTCTTTTCTGGTCCTGGACTGGCATTGGTCAGCTCGCGATAAACGGCCTCGGCCTTCTCCCGCGCCAGCCGCGTGACATAGACGATGGGATCCTCGTCCGGCAGCGGATCTTCAGGAATATGCGCGGGATGCACCTCAAACCTGTAGCCGACCTGCGTGAGCAATGCGCGGCGGCGCGGCGAGGCGGAAGCGAGAACCAGCATGATGGAATTATGGCAGGCAGGGCGATTGCTGCTTGCCCATTTAAACTAGAAAAGGGGCCGGCGGCAAGAAAAGAGTCGGCTCGGACAGGGTTTGAATGCATTTCAATTTCGATTTTTCGACGGCCCAGATTCTTTGGACGCTGACGTTTGCGGCGCTGCTGGTCCTGCTTGTGGTGTTGCTGGGGCGCGATCGCGTGCGCCGTTTTCCATGGTTTACCGCTTCGATGGTGTTGATGGCGTTGCGCATGCTGGCCGGCCGCCTGCTGTATCACCGCCTGTCGATGGTGCTCTCAGAAGAAATCTTCCTCGCTTTGGCCGATGTGGGCGCGATCATCGCTCTGCTCATCGTGGTGGAGATGGCGCAGCGGGCCTTTGCCGGAGCGGATCGCAAAATTTGGATTGCGGCCACGGTGGCCCTGCTGGCCGTGGGCGGAGTGGTGCTGGCCCTGTGGGGCCCGTGGCCTTCGTTCAAGACGCTTTTTGTCGCCTCGGAGGAATCAACCCTGCGGCTGATGCAGCTGTTCGCGCAAAAGGCCGACCTGCTGGCCGATGTGCTGATCATCCAACTCAGCTTGCTGGTGGCGCTTTTCGGCCGTTATTACAATGCCGGCTGGCGCAGCCATGTGCAGCAGATCGTCATCGGCCTCTCCACCGCGTCGATCGCGCAGTTGGCGATACGCGGCACCTTGCAGCACATTGCCACACACGCCACCATCCACAGCCAGGATGAATATCAGCACATCATGGGCTTGATGAATAAGCTGGATAACGCCAACAGCGTGATTTTTCTTGTCGTGCTGGTGTGGTGGATTATCTGCCTGTGGATCGATGAGCCGGGGACGAAAAGCAAGGATCAGGGAACAGGGATCAGGGTTCAGGAAGCCGGAACCGGAGAGTAGGAAATAGCAAGGAGTGTGAGTGCGAGTGTGCGCCGCCAGGATACGAACACATGCACACTCACACTGGTCTTTAGATATGGCAGCTTGCCAAGCCGCGCTTTTGAAGGTAGCGCTGGTGGTACTCCTCGGCGCGCCAGAAGGTCTCGGCGGGGACTACCTGGGTGACAATGCGCTTCGGCTTCCAGCGGCCATCGGCCGTCAGCTGCTCGATTTTGGCGCGAGCCTGCGCTTCCTGCTCCGGCGAATGAAAGAAGATAGCGGAGCGGTACTGCGTGCCCCAGTCCGGGCCCTGCCGGTTGAGCGTGGTGGGGTCGTGAAGCTCAAAAAACGCGTCGAGCAGCCGCTCGTAGGTCACCTTTTCCGGGTCGAAGTCGATTTCGACCACTTCGGCGTGGCCGGTCTGGTCGGTGCACACGTCTTTGTAGGTGGGCTTGTCGTGCTTTCCGCCCTCATAGCCGACTGCCGTAGCCGTCACGCCGGGAATGGCCGCAAACGCGGCTTCCAAGCCCCAAAAGCACCCTGCTCCAAATGTCGCCTTTTCTGTGCTCATGATTATTAGGATGCACTAAAGCGCGCTTTGGCTTCCAGCACTTTCCTGCCCCATTTGGGTCAGTCAGCTGAAACCCGACACCTGAACCCTGAAACCTGTTTTCATCAGCTGATCGGCGCCAGGTGCTTGGTGTTCTGGTAGGTGTACACAACACGATGCACAACGGTGATGGTAGAGAACACGGCCAGAATCCACAGCACCGGAGCCATCACGCCCCAATGATTGAAGAGCGCGCCCAGCAGGATGAGCACGATGCGCTCCGGCCGCTCCATGAAACCCACCTTGCACGAGCCGATGAGCGCCTCTGCACGCGCCCGCGTGTAGCTGACCATCAACGACGTGATCATCACAAAGGCCACCAGCACTACGTAGCGGAAACGATTGATGCGGCCGTAGTAGACCAGCAAACCGAAAAAGAGCACCACGTCGGAGTAGCGGTCGATGACGGAATCGAAGAAGGAGCCAAAGACCGTGACCTTGTTGATGCGGCGCGCCACGCGGCCATCGGTCATATCGAAGATGCCGGCGCCGAAGATGACCAGGCCGGCGTAGAAGAACATCCAGTCGGCGTTGGTGGCGTTGGCATGGCCAAAGAAAAACGCCGCAATGATGTTGATCACCAGCCCAATGAAGGTGAGGACGTTGGGTGAGATGCGAGTGAGCGCCAATCCATGCACGATGCGGTCGAGCAACCATCCGCAGGCACGGCCAAAAGCACTTGTCCATGTCATGAAAGCTACTAGCCTCTAGCTTCTAGCCTCTAGCCTTTCCGTGCTAGAACCAACGTTGTTGCTTTCTCGTGAAAGAGCTGGAAGCTAGCGGCTAGAAGCTAGCAGTTGCTCCTGGTGCTACTGCGCTGTGCCGGCTGCGGTTTCACCTTCGTGCGCGGCGGCTTCATCGTGGATAGTGGTCAGTTTAAGGATTTCCAGTTCGCGTTTGCCGTTGGGCGTCACGATGGTGGCCACATCGCCCACCTTCTTGCCCACGATCCCGCGCCCGATGGGTGAAGTGGTGGAGATCAGTCCCTTGGTCACGTCGGCTTCTTCGCTCGTCACCAGTCGATATTCAATCTCTTCGTCTTTGGTGGAGTCGTAGACCACCACAGTGGACCCAAATCCCGCTTTGTCCCTGGGAATGTTCACCAGGTTCACCAGCGAAAGCTCGCCCATGCGTTTCTTGAGCTGGCCGAGGCGGGCATTCACAAACTCCTGCCGCTGCTTGGCCATGTGGTACTCGGCGTTCTCCGAGAGATCGCCCAGCGCCCGCGCCTTCTTGATTTCGGCCGGGAGCTCGGTGGTCAGCTCGTACTCGAGCTGCTTGATCTCATCCTGGAGCTTCTTCTTGATGTGCTCGGGCATCCGTGATCCGGTGGCGGGAAGGGAGCTGCTCCAACCGCAAGAGATAAACGTTCCTGAAAGTTGATTATAAGACAGGGGTCAGGTGTCAGGTTTCAGGGATCAGAGTTTCGCGCGTCGGGCGCCGCTTGTTCTCCGGCAAGACAATTCAGGCAAAGAAATGGTGGAGAGGCCGCAGCGCCTACAGCGGCTCATTCTCTGACACCCGAAACCTGACACCTGACCCCTGTTTCTCGTCCAGAAAAGATTGCAAGATAAGCGTCGCGGCCACCTGGTCGACGACTTTGCGGTGCTCCTGGCGCGCGTGGCCGGCTTCGTAAAGGATCTGGTGGGCCTCGTGGCTGGTTAAGCGCTCGTCCCACAGGTGAATGGGCAGGCCGGTCAACGCGCCCAGCTCAGCCGCAAAGGCCTGAGTCTTGGCCGCTTGCGGGCTGGTTTCGCCCGAAAGGTGCACCGGGTTGCCTACCACAATGCCCACCACGCCAAAGCGGCGGCAGAGCCGCGCCAGCGAACGTAAATCCTCCCGTCGGCTGCTACGCCGCTCGAGCGTCAGAACGGGTTGCGCCGTCAGGCCCAGCTCATCCGACACCGCTACGCCGATGCGGCGGTTGCCGATATCGAGACCGAGAAATCGGGGAAGGGCGACGGGTTGCACGATGCTGTTCATCATAGTCAGCTTATGGCCCGACGGGCCCTCCTCCGCCGGTTTTTGGCCGCTACAATCAAGAGATAAGGAATCCCGGGCGGATTTTTCACGTCAGTTATTCAACTGGAAGGGTCCACATCGGCAGGATGGCGCGGCGCAGGCGGAAAAACGGCAGGAAAAAGGGTTCCGGCGTTGGTGGTTTCCTGCTGGGGATGTTTCTGCTGGCCTTGCTCGCGGCGGGCGCCGGGGCGTGGCTGGTGCTTACGCCGTACGGGCCACGAACAGAGACCCTCGTCAATATAGCGCCGGGATCATCCGCTACGGCCATTGGGCGGATTCTGGAGAGAGCGGACGTGGTTCGCAGCCGGTACGCGTTCGATCTGGTGCGCTGGCTCCGGCACGGGAAACTGCAGGCGGGGGTTTACCTGTTCGACCATCCCGCCCCGGTGACCGAGGTCTATGCGCGGATTGCGCGCGGCGACGTGGTGACCGTATCGCTGACCGTGCCGGAAGGCGCGAATGTTTTTGATATTGCCGCGCGCGTGGAGCAGGCCAAGTTGGGCACGCGCCAGGACTTTATGGCCGCCGCAGCCAGCCAAACGGGGCTGATTGCCGACCTGGATCCGGGAGCAAAGAGTCTGGAAGGCTATTTGTTTCCCGACACGTACCGGTTTCCGCCCACGGTGACCGCGGTGCAGTTAGTAACGGTCATGGTCAAGCGGTTCCGCGTGGCGGCCCAACAACTGGGTTTAAAGGAGAATGTGCACCAGGTGGTTACGATGGCATCGCTGGTAGAACGCGAAACGGCCGTGGACGCAGAGCGTCCGCTGGTGGCGAGCGTGTTTGAAAACCGGCTGGCGAAGCAGATGCCCCTCAACACCGACCCGTCTGTAATTTATGGCCTGGAGCTTGCGGGCAAGTGGCGCGGCGCCATCTACGCGAGCGATTTGACGCGCGACACGCCGTACAACACGTATCTGCACGCCGGCCTGCCACCGGGACCGGTGGCGAACCCAGGCATTCCCTCGCTGCGCGCGGCCATGAATCCGCCGAAAACCAACTATCTCTACTTTGTGGCGGCGGGAACCAATGCGCAAGGGCACTCATTGTTTGCAGAGACGCTCGACGAGCACAACCGCAACGTGGCCGAGTACCGGCGCATGCAGAAGAAAGCAGGTGGGCGATGAAGATCGTGCATCGTTCCGGCTGCGCCGCGGCGCTTGCGCTTTCACTTCTGCTTGCGGGCTGTTCGCTGTTCCCCACCACGCGGCATCTGCCGGTGCCGAGGTCCGCCACGGCGCAATCGGCAACGCCTCAGGAGCTTGTGAACCAGCTCAACCAAAGTTGGGACGCGCTGAATACGATGACGGCCAAGGTTGAGATCCTGGCCACGGAATTCAAGACCGCCGAGGGCGTTGAGAAGGACGAGCCATCGATCCGCGGCTATATTGTCATGCGCAAACCGAACAAGTTGCGCGTTGTTGGCAAGGATTTTGCCGCAACAATTTTCGACATGGCGAGCGACGGCAGTCAATTTAAGCTCCTGATTCCCCTCGACAAGACGGCCATCGAGGGTTCGAACACAGTCAAGGAAAGATCGCCAAATCCTCTCCTCAACCTTCGGCCGCAATTTTTCCTCGAAGCCCTTGCGGTGCGTGGGCTCGACCCCAGCAACGAATACATGGTGGCCGGCGATTCAGAGACGATTGAAGACACGGCCCGGAAGCATCTTTATATCGAGCAGGAATACACCCTGAGCGTGATGCAGCCGAAGGCAGGTCCGGTGAAACTACCTCTGCGCGTCATCACGTTTCATCGCGACGACATGCTGCCCTACGACCAGGACATCTACGACAGCGAAGGCAACCTGGAAGAGCAGATTCGCTATGGCACCTACGTACAATTCGGCGCCGTCAAGTATCCCTCAAAGATCACCATCAAGCTCCCGCAGGAGGGAATCCAGCTGGTGCTCACCGTAGACGACGTGCAGAAGAATGTCCCCGTCACGGACGACCAGTTCGAAGTGAAGATTCCCGAAGGAACCACCATCAAGCAACTCAAGTAGCGCGGCCGCTGCCAGCGCTGCTATTTGGCGCCGTGATCCTGGAGGAGCTTGGCCACATCGGGATGGCCCTCCACCTGGGCCCAATGCAGAGCCGTGTTTCCATCGTTGCCTTTGGCGTTGATGTTGGCGCCGCGTTGGAGAAGCAGATCGGCTGCATCCAGTTGACCCATGTCGCCGGCCCAGATGAGCGGTGTCCAGCCCTGTTTGTCTTTTGTTTCAATGTCTGCGCCTTTGTCGAGCAGCACCTTCATTGCCGCGGTCTTGTTTCTGCCCGCAGCCTCGGCCAGCGCCGTCGCGCCTTCATTGGGGTAGCCGCTGGCTTTGGCTTCTATGTTGGCCCCGGCGTCGAGCAATTCCTGTACGACATCGGCATGGCCCGCATAGGCCGCGTTCACGAGCGCGGTTGCGCCATCCTGATCCTTCGCCTCCATCAGCGCGCCTTTGTCCAGGAGAAACTTCACCATGTCTGCCATTCCAGCTTCTGCCGCGCTGATGAGTGGTGTGTTTCCGTTCTCATCGCGCGCGTCCACACTCACGCCTTTCACGAGCAGCAACGCGACCGCGTCCAGGTTGTCCTGATGCGCTGCCTCGGCGAGCGCCGGCCACTTGCTCTTGTCGCCTTCGCTCACCTTTGCGCCCTTCTGGAGCAGCAGCATCAGTATGTCGGTGTGCCCCATGAAACCCGCTTCATGCAACGCTGTCTGGCCCGCGTGTCCCTTGGCCCCGATGTCGGCGCCTTTCTGAAGCAGAAACGTGACCACATCGATGCGGCCTTGGTAAGCCGCCCAGATCAGCGGTGTCCAACCCAGATTGTCGCGCGCTTCAATACTGACTCCTTGCTGAAGGAGTTGTTGCACTTGTGCGAGGTCTCCAGTGGAGGCGGCCGCGAGCAGGCTGGTCTCCTGCGGATTCGCGCCGGTTTGTGCCGCGATAGCCACGCCGACCAGGAGGAGCATCAGAATCGCCGTATAGAACGCTTTCATCTTTGTTCCTCTCACCCGCCGACCAAACTGACGTATTGAAATCGAGAGAATTCTACTCCTGATTGAATTTGCGCGCGGCGCACGTTACTGCGCGGCACAGCAGGATTGCGTACTCTTGGAAAGGAGATGGTTGCGAGAGGACCATCCCGGCGGGAGAACGGCATGAAGGCAAGCGCAATCGAGTTTCGTCTGCGGATGTGGATTCAAATCGTTATTGTTTTTCTGGGATTCTGGGCGCCGTGGCTCGGGACGCTCGATTGGGACCGGAGAATCTCCACGCTGGCATGGCTGGCGATGGAAATCAGCCGCATGGGCATTGTGAGCTTTCGCGTGGCGGCGCCGGTGGTGATTGTTTGTGGAGCGCTGGCCGCGCTGCTGGGCGCGGTGTTGCGCGTGTGGGGCGCTGCCTATCTTGGGTACGGCACCGTGCACCACGAAGAGATGCAGAGCGGCGCGGTGATGGCTGCCGGACCGTTCCGCTACGTGCGCAATCCGCTTTACCTGGGCGGATGGTTCATGATGCTGGCGATTTGCCTGCTGATGACGCCCACGGGCGCGCTGTTTGTCATGGTGCTGGTGACGATCTTTTATGTGCGCCTGATCCTTGGCGAAGAGGCGTTCCTCGCGGCCATGCTCGGCGAGCCCTACAAGGAATATCTAAGCGCGGTGCCGCGGCTGATGCCGCGTCTGCGCAGCAGCCTGCCGTCGTCCGCAGAAAAGCCGCATTGGCTCATTGCCATACTCACCGAAATCAATCCCATCGGCATCTTTGTTGCGCTGGCATTTTTTTCGTGGAGCTATGACAACCTGCTGATGCTCGAAACCATCCTCGTGAGCTTTCTCCTGTCGATGGTGGTGCGGGGGCTGATGAAGACTCCGATTCCCACCGTGGCGTTCTTGATCGTCGCAGCGGCCATGCGGTTCGCCTTCCATCAGTCGTATCCAAAGACGCTGCTCATTGCTTTTGGCGTGGCGCTGATTGTGTTTGCGCTTTTGCCGCAGAAGTTAAGAACAGGGCCCAGGCCTGAAGCGGCTTGATTACGGATGCTGTTTTCCCGGACGGTCGAGGTGCGTGTAGCCAAAGCCGTCGGCGTATTTGAGCCCGAATCCCAGCAGCCGGTCGACCCCGATGTGGTTGCCCCAGATGAGCGCGATCGCCAGGGCCAAAGGCGCCTGCAAAAGCAGCGCACAAAGAGCCAGCGCCGCCGGCGT
>Ga0181529_10006336_pt1 | contig 12044 bp, 9 predicted proteins | sample PEATcosm2014_Bin_36_FD_119763 | JGI IMG/M metagenome (GOLD analysis project Ga0181529, IMG submission 119763) | Peatland microbial communities from MTU Mesocosm Facility, Houghton, MI, USA - PEATcosm2014_Bin10_30_metaG | ecosystem: Environmental > Terrestrial > Soil > Wetlands > Peat | place... | reverse complement strand
GGCGACGTTCAGCGCGCCCGAGGCGGAGATGATGAAGAAGAAGGCGAACACGTGCGGCAGGCCCCACACCACGTGGTTGGTCATGCCGGTCACCCAGTGACCCTCGCTTTCCATGTACATCGCCGCCAGTCCCGCCAGCGCGGCGAGCAGGCCGAAGCAGCCGAGTACCAGCCATGAACGCAGGCTGTAGCCGGTGAAGAAGTGGTATTTCACAGGTGCGTGCATGGTTCAGAGCCCCTGGTAGCGAACACCGGGATTGGTGCGCAGGTCAGCGCGGAGGCGCGTCGCCCCGAAGGTGGCGACGCGTTTGCTGATCTCGCTGTCCGGGTCGTTAAGGTCGCCGAACAGCATGGCTTTGTGGCCGGTGCCGGCGCAGGCGTCGACGCAGGCCGGCGTGCGGCCTTCGTCGACGCGGTGGACGCACATGGTGCAGGCTTCCGCCGTGCCCTTGCCGCGCGGCGCGTAGGGCTTCTGGTCGACGATATCCTCATGTACGAAGTTCCGCGCCTCGTAGGGGCAGGCCATGATGCAGTAGCGGCAGCCGATGCAGATGTGGCGGTCCACCAGCACGATGCCGTCGGCGCGCTTGAACGAGGCGCCGGTGGGGCAGACGTCGACGCAGGGCGGGTGCTCGCAGTGCTGGCACATCACCGGGAAAGACTTGCTGTTGCCGCTGTCCGGGTCGGTAACGGTGACCTTGCGGATCCACTGCGGATCGGACTGCGGGCGGTCGTGCCTGGCGAGGCCGAATTCGGTGGCACAGGCATCGACGCAGGCGTTGCAATCCGGCGAGCAGGCGCCGGCGTCGATCAGGATGCCCCAGCGCACCGCTCGCGTCTTGCCGGCCGGCGTGGTTTCCTGGGCGGCGACGCGCAGCGTGACGCCGGGGGCGAGGGTGACGAGGGTGAAGGCGGCCGCGCCGGCGAGGAAGCCGCGGCGGGAGGCGTCGCTGGTCTCGGTCATGGCCGGGCACTCCCCTCGGTGCTTGCTCGGGGCCGCAGCGCGGCGAAGCGGGTGGTGGAGGGCAGTGTGGCTTCCTGCTTGGGGATGCGGGAATTGTGGCACTCGAAGCAGTCGATGGTGACGGCGTTGCGGAAGTGGCAACTACCGCAGAAATGCTGCGGATCGTTGTAGCCGACCGGCGTGCCGTCGGCGCCGTTGACGGCGTGGCAGGAGACGCAGCGCTCGATGTTGTCACTGGTCGTCTGCTCGCCGTGGTGCACGACCATGGTGCGGAAGGACAACAGGAACTTCGGGTGGAAGCGGATCATCACCGTGCTGTCCTCGGTGCTGTGACCCGCGACCAGGCCGGCGAAGCCCGGCGCCGGCCGGATGCCGTCCTTGACCACCTGCGCGGCGGCAATCACCGCCGGCGGGCCGAGCATTGCGAGCAGCAGCACCGCGGCGGCCCAGACGACGTTTGACTTGCGGCGCCAGGAGCCCGGCCCGCCCCCGAGCAGGCCCGGCACGTGCAGCATGCGGCCGAGCGGAATGAGCAGCAGCAGGCGGCTGAACGGCAGCAGGATCATCAGCAGCGCCACCAGCCAGAGATGCAGGAGCAGCACCGGGTCGGAGGGCAGCGGCTTCCAGTCGAAGGTCAGCAGGCCGACCATGAAAGCCTTCACCGCGACGATATCGGTGTGGATGTAGTTGTTGACGTAGCCGACGAGCGGAATCGCGATCAACAAGGCCAGCACGACGCGGTCGACGCGGCTGTCGAGAAGGCGATGATCGCGCAGCCAGGCCTGGCGGATCCACCACGCTCCGGCGCCGAGCGGCAGGGCGATGCCACCATAGAACCCGAACGGCTGCACCAGCACGACCACTTTCCACAGCGGTCCGATCCAGGCCGGTTCAATAAAGTAGCGCAGGTGCCGGGCCAGCACGAGGAACAAGCCGAAATGGAAGGCGGCGCCAAATATCCAGGCCCAGCGGTCGGAGAAAAAAGTACTGCGCAGAAGGAATACCTCACTCGCAAGACGCACAGCACGACCGGCGAGACTGGCATCGGCAGGGGTTTCCGGAACGTCGATGCGACCCGAACGAGCCACCCGGTACACCATGCGAACGGTCTGTACGAACAAACCGAGCAAGAGTATTGCCGCCGCCACATAGAACAGCGTTGCAAAAGCGATGGTCAGCGCCGACAATGGTGGTGGTGCGTTAAGGTCGAACTCGTCCACGCCCGTGTCCTTTCCCCCAGGAAGCGCCGGCTTCCGGAATCGGTGCTTCTGCCCGCCCGGATGTACGCCGCTTGCGGCAATGCTACATCCAGTATGACTTCCGACGCTATCGGCATCGCTGGGGGTTGGCGTTGATCTGCGTCAAGGGACGGCTGTCGCGTTCCGGCCGGCGATGGGTGGAGAATCCACGTCGAAAATGTGACAATTTTGCAACTTAGCGGGCGAAAATTTCGGCCGGATCCCGGCGCCCTCTCGCGAAGTCGTGCAATGCCAAGGCGTTAAGCATCGCGACCCTCTGGTATCATAAAAATTCGGTAACCTGGACCTACACGTCGGCTCGAGCCCTGGCTCAAGCTTACGATGTGCCAGTATCGAACTGGCGTGCGAAGCCGAAACGGCCGCACGCCGGGGCCAGGGCGGGTCCGTCCGAATAAAAGGGAAACGGACGGCACGCCGATGGGGGAGTTTTCCGACATGCCCCGTTTCGCGGGCGTGCACAGAGACCGACCTTCACCCGGCGCCTCGTTATGGCGGCGGCAGGACCGTGGCGGGAGCCGTCCGAGGCTCCACCGACAGACGCAAACGACAGCATCATCCGACCTCGACCCCGCGACCGCTCTCCACCTGTACGATCGCCGCCGGAAGGATCTCTCATGACGTCTTGGCTGAAGCTTCTCGCCGCCGTTGCTCTTGCCGCCCCGTTCGCGGCTCCTCCCGCGCGCGCCGCCATCGACTGGTCGAGTGTGCCGGGCCGGGAGGTGCTGCTGTTCTACCCGGGTCAGGCCTCGTGGGAGTGGGCGCTGACGCCGGGGGACATGATCGGCGCGGAAAAGTTCCGAACGGAAGGCAAGGCGTGCCGAACCTGCCATGACGGCGAGGAGAAGAAGCTCGGCCCGGCGATCGCGTCGGGCCAGTTGTGGACCGACGAGAAGGGCGACAAGCATCCTCCCATCGAGAGCAAGCCGATCCCGGGCAAGCCGGGTTGGCTGGCGGCAACGGTGAAGTTCGCCAACGACGGCACCAACCTCTATGTCCACCTGGACTTCACCGAGGGCGCCCAGCCCAACGCGGGCCAGAACCCGAACTTCGACACCTTGGTTTCGGTGATGTTCAGCCCGGCCAAGACCGCCGACATCACGCGCGCCGGCTGCTTCGCCGCCTGTCACGACGACTCGGCCGGCATGCCGAGCAACAAGGGCGAGGCGCGCACCATGTACCTGGCGGCGACGCGCGCGCATCTGACCCGCCAGGGCGGCGGCGACGCCCTGAAGCCGGCCGCCGACCTGGCCAAGCTGCAAGCCGACGGTTACGTCATGGAATACTGGCAGGCCGAGTTGAATCCCGGCAAGCCCGCGACGGCGCAGGACGGCGCCATCTTCGACAAGCGAACGCAGACTCCCGACGCCCTCACCGCGGACGCGACCTTCGCCAGCGGTGGTTGGTCGGTGACGATGAGCCGCAAGCTGGCCGGCGCGCCAGGCCAGGTCAGCTTCGCGCCAGGCGTGCACTATACGATTTCCTTCGCCATCCATGCCGGCCACACGGCCGGACGGTACCACTACATTTCCAACGAGCGCGATTTCTCGATCGACTCGGGATCGGGCGATTTTGTTGCGGTAAAGAAGTGAAGAAGCGCGACCAGACAGGACCGGCCGCCGGCGGCGGTGCAAGGGGGTTCCCAATGAGGAAGACGCTCCTCACTGTCATACTTGGCGGTCTGTTCGTCGCTGCCGGGTCGATGACGGCATCGGCGCAGACGAAGTCCTTTGCGCCCGAGGGTCCGACCACCTGTCTGACGTGCCACAACGACCAGCAACAGTTGCCGGTGCTGAGTTCCGTCCACGGCGTACAAGGCGACCCGCGCACACCGATGGCGCAGCACGGCTGCGAATCCTGCCACGGCCCGAGCCCCGAGCATCTGGCCAGCCGGACCGCGGCCGCAGGCGTGTTGTTCAACGGCAGGTTCGCTTCCCCGCCGGCGGTGCAGAACCAGATGTGCCTGAGCTGCCACCAGGCCGGCCTCAGGATGAACTGGCAGGGCAGCCAGCACGCCACCAACGACGTGGCATGCTCCAGTTGCCACACCATCCACATCCGCAAGGACCCGATCCTGGTGAAGACCACCCAGGCCGAGAAGTGCTTCACCTGCCACACCGAACAGCGTGCCGACAGCTACAAGTTCTCGCACCACCCGATCCGCGAGGGCAAAGTGGTATGCGCCGACTGCCACAACCCGCACGGCTCGCCGGGACCGAAGCTGCTGAAGGAAGTGACGGTCAACGAGACCTGCTACAACTGCCACGCGGACAAGCGCGGCCCGTTGCTGTGGGAGCATCTGCCGGTCCGCGAAAACTGCCTGAGCTGCCATACGCCGCACGGGTCGAACCAGGCGCGCCTGCTGATTGAGCGGCCGTCCTTCCTTTGCCAGGACTGCCACGCGACCTCTGGTCACAATTCCAACATCTACAGCGGTGCGCAGCTGTACAAGTCCGGTCCGGGGCTGCCGTACAAGACCTTCCCGCCCACCGGCGCGGTCACCACCAACTTCCGCGCATTCGCCAGGGGCTGCGTGAACTGCCACTCGCAGGTCCACGGGTCGAACAATCCGTCCGGCGCCTACTTAACACGCTAGGCCAGTGGGAGCAGAGGATCATGAAACACCTGCGTCCCTTCACCGCACTCGCGGCCGTCGGCCTGGCCACGTTACCGCTGAGCGCATTCGCCGACGAATTCGACGTGGCCGAGACGCCCGTCGCGCCGCCACCCGTTTACAACAACGAGGTCCGGGTTGGTCTGGGCTGGCAGAGTCAGAACACGCCGGTGTTGGGCCGTTATACCGGGCAGGCGGACCAGGGGCTGTTCGGCATCGGCGGCTTCACGCTGAATGGCCGCGACGCCTGGAACTCCGGCGGCACCACCTATTACCATGCGGACGGTGACAATCTGGGGCTCACCTCGCGCTCGCTGAACGCGCAGGTCGGCCAGCAGGGCATCTGGGGCCTTAACTTCTCCTACGATGAAATCCCGTACTACCAGTCCAACACCTACCGCGGCATCTACACCGGCGTGAACGGCGTGACGATCGGCGGAGCAGCGCCGGGCAGCATCACCAACGTCACCACCCAGGCGCCGAACCTGCTGAGCCCGAATGCCAACGTCGGCGTGGTGCGCAACATCTTTACCTTCGGCGGAAAGTACCAGTGGCAGGACTGGACGATCACCGCCAGCATCCGCCACGATCACAAGGAGGGTTTGCAGGAGAACTCGCTTGTCTGGCTCGGCGCGCCCAGCGTGATCAGCGGCAACGGCAACATCACGAGCAGCGCGCTGTCGTATTTCCTCCAGCCGATCAACTACGACACCGACCGGTTCGACATCAACGCGGTCTACGGCAACTCGAGCCGGATGCAGTTGCTGTTCGGCTACACCTACAACGCGTTCACCGACAACAACTCGACATGGGCGGGCTACAACCCGTTCGGGTTCACCAGCGGCGCCACGCCAGCCACCGGGAGCGCGGCGAATCTGGCGGCGTCGTCGAACATCCGCGCCAGCTACACCCTGCCGCCCTCGAACTCGTCACAACAGGTCAAGGCGCAGTTCGGCTACAACCTGACACTCACCACGCGCGTCAACGCCAACCTGCAGTATGGGTTGATGCAGCAGAATGCCGCCTACTCAGCCACTACCGGGAACGCGAACTTCCAGCCGATCGGGCCGCCATCCAGCTCGTTCGACGGCATGATCGAGACCTTGTTCGGCAATTTCGCCATCACCGCGAACCCGCTGCCGAAACTCGACGTGCGCGCGAGCTATACGGTGGACAGCCGCCAAAATCTCAGCTCGCGGGAAGGTTACGCACAGTACATCGCCGATGCCTACTCGGCCAGCCCGAGCGTGTTGATGAACCTGCCGTCGAGTTACACGGACAACAAGGGGACCTTGGAGGTTGGCTACCATATCCTGCCGAAGACCAAGATCACGCTGGACTACAGCTACGATACGATCCATCGGACATACAGCAACACCGACGACACCAGCACCAGCCAGATAGCGGCGCAGATACGGTCAACCTTGACCGACAGCCTGTCGGCGTCGGTGCGCTACCTGCACGAGAACCGTTGGGCCGGCGAGTACAACCCCGGTGCGGCGTACAGCTTACTCGGCCTGGCCGGGACGACCGACTTCTACGGGTTCTATGACTTCTACCTGGCGTCGCGGAGGCGCGACGAGGTGAAGGGAACGATCGATTACGCACCGGGCCCCGAGTCCCCCTTCCTGAGGGTGCCCGGGCTGACCATCTCGCTGGTCGGCAAGGCCGACTACGACTTTTACCCGACCTCGGCGCTGGGGTTGAAGAGCAACAACAACATCTCGATCGGCCCTGACGTCAGCTACGAAATCTCCAAGGCGCTGAGCGTGCACGCCTTCTACGAGTACCAGAAAATCTTCTTCAACACGAACAGCATGGTGAGCAACGCCGTCTGCAACGGCAGCGGCACGACGCTGACACCGGGACCGGGCTGCGCCAACAACGGCACCTGGAACCAGAAGACCGACGACGAAACGCACACCGTCGGGGCCAGCGCCGAATGGCAGCCCATCCCGGACAAGCTGAAGGTATCGTTGGATTACACGCTCTCGTACGGCAACACGTCCTACACCTTCGCCGACGGCGGTATCTACTCCTTCCCGACCTCGGCCACGAACCCGACCCCGGTGGCGACGTCGGGGCTGTACATCCAGGCGCTGCCGAGCACGTCGGGCATGCTGAACAGCATCTCGCTGCAGGTCGAGTATAAGATCCGCGAGAACATTTCGATCGTCGGGGGCTGCGCGTTCGAGCGGTTCACCTACAAGGACTATGCCTACGGCGCCACCGCCACGCAGTTCAGCAACGCGATACTCACCGGCGATGCGAAGCCGAACTATGCGGTGGTCGTGGCCGGCGCGGCGCTGCACCTGCGCTGGTAGCCGCTAGCCGGCGCGGCGCAACGTCCCCGCCGCCTCGGCCAGCGCCGCGGCGCCCTCGCGCAACTGACGCTCGGGCAGGCCGGCGAAGCCGAGACGAACGATGCGGTCGTCGAGGTCGGCGCGCATGCCCGGCGCCGAAACCGCATCGACGCCACCGACGCCGATCCGCCGCGCCGCCGCCGCAAAGCTTCGCGCCGAGCCGAGCGCGCTGGGCAGCAGCCAGGCCAGCGCCAGCCCACCCTGCGCGGGCAACACGCGCACGGCACCGAAATGCTGGCCCAACGCCCCCTGCAGCACGTCACGCCGCTCGCGGCAGGCCGTGCCCAGTTGGCGCACGTGGCGCGAATAGGCGCCGTTGTCGAGATAGGTGACCAACGCCGCATCCTCCAGCCAGCCGGCATGGTCGCGTTGCTGTGCCACGGTGGCACGCGCGCGTCGCGCCAGGTCGGGTGGCAGGACCACATAGGCCAGCCCGACCCAGGGACCGAGCACCGCGCCAAAGCCGCCCAGATGCACCACCCGCGCGTGCGCGCCGGAGCCCAACAACGAGAGCGGACCGGGCCTGAAGCGGATGTCGCCCTCGCTGTCGTCCTCGACGATGACCGCGCCGGCCTCGCCCGCCCATTCCATCAGGCGCTCGCGGCGGCTGGGTGAGAGCGCGACGCCAAGGCGGCTCTGCTGGCGCGGCGTGACATGGGCGAGCGCCGCGGCGCCGGGCGGCAGACGCGCGGTCTCGATGCCCTCGACATCGGCGGGGATGCGCAGCAGCCGGGCCCCGGCGCCGGCATAGGCCGACTCCGCCTCGGCATCGCCCGGCGTTTCCATCACCGCGCGTTGGCCGGGCCGCAGCAGCAGTTGGGCCAGCAGCGCGAGCGCGCGGCCGCGCGAGCCGAGCACGACGATCTGCTCGGGGGCCGCCGCGAAACCACGGGTCGAGGCCAGCCAGTCGGCGATGGCGCCGCGCAGGGCCGGGCTGCCGCCGGGCGGAGGAATATCGTACGCGGCGTCGAGATGATCCAGCTTCTCGCGCAGCAGGGCCCGCCAGCGGCGCAGCGGGAACAGTGCCGGGTCCGGCGGACCGGGACTGAAATCGACAGCGATGCGCGGCGGGGAATCGGCCTCTTCCTGCCAGGGGCCGTGCGGCGTCTGCGCCTCGACCACCGCGCAGGTCGGTGGCGGGCCAGTCACGAAAGTGCCGGTTGAGGGGCGGGTCTGCAGGTGGCCTTCGACGATCAGCCGCTCATAGGCCAGGATGACGGTGATGCGCGCGACCGAGTACTGCTCGGCGAGCAGGCGGGTGGAGGGCATACGCGCGCCTGGACGCAGCGCGCCGGAGACGATCAGGCCGCGGATCTGCTCATAGAATTGCCGCTGCAGCGGCCGATCCGGTACGAGGCGTAGCGGTATCAGCAAGGCTACCTCCCTCCCCCTGGGTAGCGTCGTGCGTCCGGTTCGTGCCGCGATGCCTGCCGCGGAATCGAGCCGTGTCCCAGGTTTGCGACAATTTTGTCTCGGCCGCAACCACTGCCTATGCCCGGGGCGGCAACCGCACATGAATGTGGGCAAAGAACGTGGTGGCATAATCAGTCATGTTAGCCTCATTGTTGGCAAGAGAGTGTCCGTAAAATGCGCGAGAAAGCAATATAATATCGTTGACGGCCAGGTTTATCCGCCTGGCGGGCACCAGTGCCCCGGGTCGATGACCGCCACGTGATCGGCGGCATCGACGATTTCATCCACAACCGCCAGCGCCACGCGCTGAATTGCGAGCCTAGCGCGCCTCCCCCACGAACCCGCGCTGCAACGCGGCCAGCCGCGCCAGGGCCGGGGCGGGCAGGGGACCCCGCTCCACCGCCGCCAGCGCCGACTCGAACTCGGCGAGCGTCGCCATGCCGACCAGCACCGTGCTGATCGCCGGATTGGCGATGACGAAGCGCACGGCCGCCTCCGCCAGGCCGGCGGCGTAGCCTTCGTCGACCAGCGGTGCGAGCCGTCGCGCGCGCGCCAGGTCGTCGTCGTAGCGCATGGCGGATCCGATCGGTTCGGGCGGGGGGCTCGCGATGGGGTGCCGCGCCGCCGTGCCGGACAGCGCCCCTCCCGCCAGGGCGCGGATACCGATCGTGCCGACGCCGGCGGCGGTCGTGTGATCCAGCAGCCGCCGATAGTCCTGCGCCGGATAGCCCGCCGGAAGCACCGAGCCGGCGGACGGGTTCAACATGTTGTAGCTGACCTGGGCACTGTGGAACGCGCCGGCGTCGATCACCTGAATCAGCGCCGCGATATCGCCGATCGCGGTCAGGCCAAGGAAGCGTGTCTTGCCCTGTCGGCGCAGCGCCTCGAACGCCGGCACCACCTCCTCCAGCACCGTCTTCACCGACAAAGACTCGCCCGCGCCATCCGCCGTGACGGCATTGTGCAGGTGAAAGATGTCGACATGGTCACGGCCGAGCCGCTTCAGGCTGCCGTTCAGCGAGGCCGCGGCGGCGGCGGCGATGTTGCCGCGCTCGGCCTGGGTGAACATGACTTTGGTGCCGACATACGCCGCCGGCTTCAGCTTCGCCCAGACGCGGCCGAGGTTGGTCTCCGACGCGCCGTTGCCGTACATCACCGCGGTGTCGAAGTAATTGACCCCAGCCTCCAGTGCCCGCGCGACGGCGCGCTCCTGATCCGCCGGCGCGCCGCGCACCATCAGGCCGCCCACCGCGCCGCAGCCGAAGCCGAACACCGAAACCCGCAAGCCGGTGCGGCCGAAATCCCGCATCTCCATGGTCCATCCCCCTCGTTGTGTGGTGCCGGCGCTCTGCTCACGCCAGGTCTGTCGCGTCCCTTGGCACCACGATCAGCTTGTCGGCCGCCAGCCCTGCCCAGATCTCCGCGCCGCGCGGATACACCGGCCCTCCGATCGGAGCCTGCGCCTTGAGCTGCAATCCCGCCTTGTGCCGCAGCACATACTCGACGTGATCGCCATGAAGGCGAAATCGGCCACCGTACATGGCAGCCGGTTAGGCCCACCGGAGGCGGACGCCTCCAGCACCACCGCACTGGCATGGATGAAGGCCGTGGCCGGGCCGGTCAGGCCGACGGGCCCGGTCTGCAGCACGGTGTTGTCCGCCTCGATGCGCGCGCAGCCGTCGGCGACCACGACCGGCAACTCGTTGGCATAGCCCAGGAAGCGGGCGATGAAATCGTTTACCGGCGCGCTATAGATCGCCTCCGGCGTGCCGAACTGGACGACCCGGCCGAGTTTCATCACCGCGATCGCATCGGACAGCGCCAGCGCCTCGTGTTGGTCGTGGGTGACATAGACCGCGGTGATGTCGAGTTGGCGCGTGATCTGGCTGATTTCCAGTCGCATTTCCTCGCGCAGCGAGGCGTCCAGGTTGGATAGCGGTTCGTCGAGCAGCAGGATCGTGGGCTGATACACGATCGCCCGGGCCAGCCCGACGCGCTGTTGCTGGCCGCCGGAAAGCTCGCGCGGAAAGCGCTCCGCCAGGGCTTCGAGGTGCACGATCCTGAGCGCCTCGGCCACCCGCTTCTGCTGGTCGGCGCGCGACACGCCGCGCACCGTCAGGGGAAACGCGATGTTGTCGGCCACGCTCAGATGCGGAAACAGGGCGAAACTCTGGAACACCATGCCCATGTTGCGCCGGTAGGTCGGCAGACCCGTGACGTCGAGCCCATCCACCACGACCCGGCCGCCATCCGCCGTCGCACTGCCCGTGATCACGCGCAGCAGCGTCGTCTTGCCGCAGCCGCTCGGCCCCAGCAGCGACAGGAACATGCCGCGCGGCACCGTGAGGTTGATGTCCGACAACGCCGCGAGCCGCCCCCAGTTCTTGGCAACATGCTCCAACACCAACCGCGGTTCGGTCATGCGCCCTTCAAGCCTCCAAGCAGGTTCTCGGGATTCACCATGCGCATCATGGCGAGCAGGAACAGCATCGACGGCACCAGCAGGATCGTGCTGATCGCGCCGGCCACCGAGAGATAGCCGTTGCCGAGCGACAGATAGGTCTGCACCGGCAGCGTCACCGTGTCGGCGCCGTACACCATCAGCGTGAGGACAAAGTCGTTGTAGGAGGCAAGAAACGAGAACAATGCCCCCGCCACGATGCCGGGCAGCGCGAGCGGCAACGTCACCCGCCAGAACAGGCGCAGCGGGCTGCATCCCATCACGGTGCCGGCTTCCAGCAGTCTCGAGTCCAGGCCCTCGAAGGTGCTGATCAGCACCAGCACGGCGAACGGCGCCGCCAGCATCACGTGTGCCAGTGCAATGCCGATTGCCGTGTTGGTCAGATGGATGGCGTAGAAAATCCGCGCCACGCCAAGCGCGAACGTGATCTCGGGGATCATGCGCGGGAACAGGATGGCCCCGATCAGGATCGCCTTGAACGGCAGCCGGTAGCGCGCGATCGCCCAGGCCGCGGGAAGTGCGGCGGCCAGGGTCAACACGGTCGTCATCAGCGCGATCTCGACGGTATTCCACGCCACGGCGCCGAGATCGATGGTCTCTGCAGCCCAGACGAACCAGCGCAGCGTCCATTGCGCCGGCAGCATGCGCACGCCGAACCAGTCCGCGCCGAACGCATCCAGCAGTATCATGACCAACGGCAGGCTGATGAACAGCACGAAGCCGACCACCAGAAACGCGCGCAGCAGGGTGGCGGGCAGGGTCCTCATGCGACGCGCCGCCGCTGCCCGATGGACTGATAGAGAAACACCAGCCCGCCCTGGATGACGCCCATCACCACCGCCATCGCGCTTGCCTGCGGCCAGTCGAGAAAGACATTGGCGATCGTGTAGATCTTGACGCCGATCGGCTGATAATTGCCGCCGGCGATCAAGGGCACGCTGAACGCGCCGAAGCATTGCAGGAAGATCATCACG
>Ga0181529_10006335_pt1 | contig 12045 bp, 10 predicted proteins | sample PEATcosm2014_Bin_36_FD_119763 | JGI IMG/M metagenome (GOLD analysis project Ga0181529, IMG submission 119763) | Peatland microbial communities from MTU Mesocosm Facility, Houghton, MI, USA - PEATcosm2014_Bin10_30_metaG | ecosystem: Environmental > Terrestrial > Soil > Wetlands > Peat | place... | reverse complement strand
GCGCCGGCGTGCTCGAGCCAGTCGGCGACGTGAGCCGGCGCCTGCAGGTGGTCCTGGTGGGTCGGAAAGCCGCGGCCCGATTCGCTGTTGGCGAAATTGAGCGCGAGGTCGCCGGCGATCAGCGCGACGGCGCCGGCGCGCGAAGGGGGCGGGGACTGAGGTGTAACCACCATAGCCGTCGTTACCGGTCAGCGAAGCGACGCCAGCTCTTGATATTAACCACTAATAGCTGATTAGAGGGTTAGAATGAAGCGATCCTTCCAATTGTGCATTGTTTTGGCCGGCGCGATGCCGCTCAGCGGCGGCGCTGCGGCCAAGGCGCCCGGAAACGAGTTCGCCAAGAACGTCGTCGCCGCGTTCAAGCCCAAGAGTTTCGAGCCGCGAGGCTAAGCGCTCTCCCGGCTGCGGGGGAGAAGTCGGGGGCGAAGGCGCTTACCGCATCTTGCGCAAAGCCTGCGCGGCGCGCGGCGCGAAATAGGTGAGCACGCCGTCGGCGCCGGCGCGCTTGAAGCCGACGAGGCTTTCCATCATCGCGCGGTCGGTCTCGATCCAGCCGTTCTGGCCCGCCGCCATGATCATCGCGTATTCGCCGCTGACTTGGTAGACGAAGGTCGGCGCGCCGAACGTCTCCTTCACCCGGCGGACGATGTCGAGATAGGGCATGGCGGGCTTGACCATCACCATGTCGGCGCCTTCGGCGAGGTCGAGCTCGACCTCGCGCAACGCCTCGTCGCTATTGGCCGGGTCCATCTGATAGGTGCGCTTGTCGCCTTTCAGCGCGGTCGCCGAGCCGACCGCGTCGCGGAACGGCCCGTAGAAGGCGGAAGCGTACTTGGCCGCGTAGGCCATGATCTGGACGTCGATGAACCCTTCCGCGTCGAGCGCGGCGCGGATCGCCCCGACCCGCCCGTCCATCATGTCCGAGGGGGCGACGACGTCGGCGCCGGCGCGCGCCTGGTTGAGCGCCTGACGGATCAGCGCCGCCACCGTCTCGTCGTTGAGCACCGTCTCGCCTGACATCAGTCCGTCGTGGCCGTGGCTGGTGTAAGGGTCGAGCGCAACGTCAGTGACGAGCCCGAGGCCAGGGAATTCCTTCTTGACCGCGCGGCAGGCGCGGCAGACCAAGTTGCGCTCGTTGAACGCCTCGCTGCCTTCATCGTCCTTGAGGCTGCCCTCGGTATAGGGGAAGAAGGCGATCGCCGGGATTCCGAGCTGGACCGCTCGTTCGGCCTCGCGCAACGCCTCGTCGACGCTGAGCCGGTCGACGCCCGGCATCGAGGCGACCGGCGCGCGCCGTTTGACCCCGTCGATCAGAAACAGCGGCCAGATCAGGTCCGAGGTCGTCAGGACGTGCTCGGCCACCAGCCGCCGAACCCACTCCGCCTTGCGATTGCGGCGCAGCCGATGGGTCAGCTCGAGGCGCGGCGCGGCAGGGGAGTGGACGGCTTTGGCCATGAGGGACAGGCTCCAGTTTGCCGCGGTTATAGGAGCGGCGGCGAAACTTGGCGAGGGCTTTCCGCCGCGCCGGAACGCCTAGACGCGCACTCGCACATACTCGCCGGGCGCGTCGGCGAGCGGCGCGAGCTTGCCGCCGCCGGGCTCGCGCGCCGGAACCTTGGCCGACGCCTGCGCCGTCAACCACGCGAGCCAGTCGGGCCACCACGAGCCGGGATTTTCCTGCGCCGCCGCCACCCAGGCGTCAAAATCGCCCTCGGGCGGCCCGCCGATCCAATGTTGGTATTTCGCCTTGCCGGGCGGGTTGACCACGCCGGCGACGTGACCGGAGCCGGCGAGCACGAATCGCACCGGACCGCCGAGCGCCTTGGCGCCGGTGAAGACCGACCGCGCCGGCGCGATATGGTCGTCGCGCGCGGCCAGCTCGTAGACCGGGATTTTCACTTTCGACAGGTCGATGCGCCGCCCGCCGATCTTCATGCGGCCTTTGGCGAGGTCGTTCTGCAGATAGCAATGGCGCAGGTAAAAGTGGTGGTTGGCGGCGGGCATGCGCGCCGAATCGGCGTTCCAGACCAGCAGGTCGAACGGCATCGGCTCCTTGCCCTTGAGATAGTTGTTGACGAAGTAGGACCAGATCAGCTCGTCGGGCCGCAGCATGTTGAAGGCGTTGGTCATGTGCGCGCCTTCGAGGAAGCCGCCGCTCTTCTCCATCTTGCGTTCGATCGCCTTGAGCTGTTCGGCGTCGACGAACACTTTGAGGTCGCCGGCGTCGGTGAAGTCGATCTGCGCCGCCAGCAGCGTCGCGCTGGAGATTCTTTCGTCGCCGGTCGCCGCCATCGCGCCCAGCGCGGTCGCCAGCAGCGTGCCGCCGACGCAATAGCCGATCGCCGCGACGTCGCGTTCGCCGGTCGCCTGCTCGATCGCGTCGAGCGCCGCGAACACGCCTTCGCGCATATAGTTTTCGAAGCCCTTCTTGGCATGGCGCTCGTCGGGATTGACCCACGAGACGATGAACACCGTCAGCCTTTGCGCGAGCGCCCAGGCGATGAACGATTTCTCCGGGCTGAGGTCGAGCACGTAGAACTTGTTGATCCACGGCGGCACGATCAGCAGCGGCCGCTTGAACGCCGTCTCGGTCGTCGGCGCGTACTGGATGAGTTCGATCAGGTCGTTGCGATAGACGACCTTGCCCGGCGTCGCGGCGAGGTTGACGCCGAGGGTGAATTTCGACGCGTCGGCATGGCGGATGCGCAAGTTTCCGCGGCCGGCGGCGATGTCCTCGGCCATCATTCTGAGGCCGCGCACCAGATTTTCGCCGCTCTCGGCGAGCGTCGTGCGCAGCAGTTCGGGATTGGTGGGGACGAAGTTCGACGGCGACAGCGCGCTCGTCAGTTGCCGCAAGTAGAACTGCGCCTTGCGGCGCGTGTCCGGATCAAGCTCGTCGGCGCGCTCGACGAGATCCTTGGCCCAGCGGGTCGTCAGCACATAGGCCTGCTTGAGGAAGTCGAAATAGGGATTGTCGCGCCATTCGGGATGGTCGAAGCGCTTGTCGCCGGGGTCCGGCGCGGCGACCGGCGCCGCGGGCTCGCCCTGCAGTCGGCGCAAAGTCGAGGCCCACAAATCGAGAAACTGGCGCGACAACGCGGCCTGGGCGGCGAGCGCCCGCTGGGCGTCGGAGAGGTAGTATTCGGCGATCCGGCCGAGCGTCGCCGTCATGCGGGCGATGTCTTCGCCGGGCTGGCCGACATCGCCGTTTTCGAGCGGCCGGAAATAGGCGGCGATCACCTTGCCGCCTTCCCCGATCAGCTGCGCAAGGTTGCGCGAGAGAAGGTTGAAATCGGGCAGGGGCGCTTCGCGTCCCGCCGCGCCGGCGTCGGCGGGGCGCGAAGCGTCTTCGGGCGCCGGCGCGGCGACCGCCGCCTCGGCGAGCGGCGGCTCCATCTTGGAAGTCGGCCGCCGCGCGGCGCGCTTGACCGGCGCGGCCGGTCGGGCGTCCGTGTTCGCGGCTTTCGCCGGCGAGCGCGCCCGCGAAGGCTTGGCTGGACGAGCGGGAGGCTTGTTGGGCATAGTCTCCTCTTGCGCTCCTTTCGCGGCGCGGTCGCGCCGGCAATCCCGTTTCAGACATAATATGCGGGTAGCTTCAAGGAAGGCCTACGCTAGTGCGGGGCCCAGCCGTGCGCCGGGGCGCGCGCGAGGGAAGACGGATCGGGTAGGTTTGAGCGCGATCTCGACGATTTTCAGTCGCCGGCGAGGCCGGGTTGCGGCCCTGGCGGTTGCGGCGACGGCGTTGGCGGCTTGCGCCGCGGCGGCCCAGGAGGCGACGGCGCCGCAAGACGAATCGCCCTCGCCCTTCCATTCGATCGCCAAAGGCTTCGGCTTCGCCACTGACGTCGAGCCGCCGCCCGGCTTCGTCCAGCAGTCGCGCCCGGCCGAACCGGGGGCGGCGATCCCGATCTTCACCCCGCCCGACGAGCCGCCCGGCAAGCCCAAGAGCGCCAAGGAAATCGAGGCGATCGGCGGCGACCTCGAATCGATCGGCAAGCGACACGACGCGCTGCTGGCGACCTTCGCGCCGTCCGCCAAGGCGGTGGCGGCGGCCGCCGCCGAAAAAAAGGCGAAATCGAAGCGGAAGCCGGCCGATGCCGCCGGCGCGCCGCCCCTTTAGGTTTGCCGCGCGCTTCCCGGCGGTGTTAACAGTCTCGGCGCCAGCGCCGCAGCGGCGCTTGGCCGATAGAGGAAAGATCGCGCGATGTCGGAATTCCACCGGGTGCGGCGCCTGCCGCCTTACGTCTTCGAGCAAGTCAACAAGCTCAAGGCCAAGGCCCGCGCCGCCGGCGCCGACATCATCGATCTCGGCATGGGCAACCCCGACCTCGCCACGCCCAAACACGTCGTCGACAAGCTGGTCGAAACCGTCGGCAAGCCGCGCACCAACCGCTATTCCGCCTCCAAGGGCATTCCCGGCCTGCGGCGCGCCCAAGCCGGCTATTACGCCCGTCGATTCGGGGTGAAACTCGATCCGGAGACCCAGGTCGTCGCCACGCTCGGCTCGAAGGAAGGCTTCGCCAATATGGCGCAGGCGATCACTGCGCCAGGCGACGTAGTGCTGACGCCGAACCCGTCCTATCCGATCCACGCTTTCGGCTTCCTGATCGCCGGCGGCGTCATCCGTTCGGTGCCAGCCGAACCGTCGCCGGAATATTTCGTCGCGCTCGAACGGGCGCTGATCCACTCGACGCCCAAGCCGATTGCGGTGGTGGTGTGCTATCCGTCCAATCCGACGGCGATGGTCGCCTCGCTCGACTTCTACAAGGACCTCGTGCTGTTCGCCAAGAAGCACGAAATCTTCATCCTCTCCGATCTCGCCTACGCCGAGGTCTATTTCGACGACAACGATCGGCCGCCGTCGGTGTTTCAGGCGCCCGGCGCCTTCGACGTCGCCGTCGAGTTCACCTCGATGTCCAAGACCTTCTCGATGGCGGGCTGGCGCATGGGCTTCGCCGTCGGCAACGAGCGGCTGATCGCCGCCTTGGCGCGCGTGAAGTCCTATCTCGACTACGGCGCCTTCACGCCGATCCAGGTCGCGGCGGCGGCGGCCCTCAACGGCCCCGACGATTGCATCAAGGAGATGCGCGCGACCTACAAGCGCCGGCGCGACGTGCTGGTCGAGAGCTTCGCCGCCGCCGGCTGGCCGATCGAGCCGCCGCGCGCCTCGATGTTCGCCTGGTCGCAGGTGCCGGAGAAATTCCGCCATCTCGGCAGTCTCGAGTTCTCCAAGCTGCTGATCGAGAAGGCCGACGTCGCCGTCTCGCCGGGCATCGGCTTCGGCGAACACGGCGACGACTTCGTGCGCCTGGCGCTGGTCGAGAACGAGCAGCGCATCCGCCAGGCGGCGCGCGGGGTCAAACGCTTCTTCGAATCCGCCGACCAGACGCTGCACAACGTCGTGCAGTTGAAGAAGCCGGCGTAAGCGTCGGATTTCTGGAGGCGCACGAGCGCGGCGGGTCGGCCGTCGCGCGAGGATTTCGCATGCCGCGCGCCATCGACCATCTCGTCGTCGCCGCCCATGACTTGGAGGCGCAGGCGGCGCTTTACCGCCGCTTGGGCTTCCAGGTCGGCGCGCGCAACCGCCATCCCTGGGGCACCGAAAACCATATCGTCCAGTTCGACGGCGCGTTCCTCGAACTGATCGGACTGGGCGAGGGTTTCGTCGCGCCGCCCGCGAGCGAGCCGGTCTATCCTTTCGCCGGCTTCCTCGCCCGATATCTCGGCAGGCGCGAGGGGCTGGCGATGATGGTCATGCGCTCCGCCGACGCGGAGGTCGATCGGCGCGGCTTCGAGGCGGCGGGGATCGGCGGCTTCGCCCGTTTCGATTTCGCCCGCAAGGGGCGGCGGCCCGACGGACGCGAGGTCGAGGTCGCGTTTTCGCTTGCCTTCGCCGCCAGCCCGGCGTTGCCCGAGACGGGCTTCTTCGTCTGCCAGCAGCGTTTCCCCGAGAACTTCTGGAGCCGCGCCGCCCAGATCCATCCCAACGGCGCGCTCGGGGTCGCCGGGCTGACGCTGGTCTGCGACGAGCCCGACCAGGCCGCGCCGTTCCTTGCCGCCTTCCTTGACGCGCCGGCGCAGGCGATCCCCGGCGGCGTCGCCTTCGCTGGCGACGGAACGCAGGTCGAGTGCGTCACGTCCGAGGCCTACGCCGCCCATTACGGCGCCCCGGCGGCGGCGGCGGGACTGGCGGCGCTGCGGATCGCGGTCGCCGACCTCGATGCGGCGCAAAAGCGCTTGGCGGAGATCGGGATCGGCGCGCGCCGCCGCGCCGGCATGACGATCGCCGACGCCGGGACGGCGATGGGCGCGCTGATCGCCTTCGTCGAGGCGGCCCCTGTGCGATCGGCTTAAGCCGCCGATAACGCCTGACTTCGCATAATCGCGCCCTCGAGGAAGGGCGCAGAGCTGTCGCGATGTTCGAGGCCGTATGCAAATTGAGCGCCGGCGCGCGCGCCTGGGCGGCGGGATTCCCGGCCCGGTTCCAACGCAAGATCTCGCAGGGGGCCTACCGCCCGGAGGTCGACGGTCTGCGTTTCTTCGCCATCGCCTTCGTCATCTTCGGCCATTCGCTGGAGCGGGCGGCGCGCTTCTTCGCCAGTTATCGCGACGCGCTCGGCGGCACGGCGCTGGAGACGCATCTGCAAATGGCGCCGCTGGGCGTCAACCTGTTCTTCGCCATCAGCGGCTTCATTCTCGCCAACCAGGCGATCAAGGCGAATACGAATCCGCTCGGCGGCGGCTTTCTCAAGGCCTATTTCGGCCGACGCGTCATGCGCATCGAGCCGCCCTATATCCTCTTGCTGCTCGCCACTTGGGCGCTGATCAGCGCGACCGGTTACGTGCCGGACGGAACGCATCGGTTCGACGTCGCGCCCGCTTCGCTCAACGTCAGTCTCGTCGGCAGCCTGTTCTACCTGCACGACCTCGTCTGGGGCACGTTCCCGCGGCTGTTCCCGCCGGGTTGGTCGCTCGAGGTCGAGGTGCAGTTCTACGTTCTCGCGCCGCTGCTGTTCTGGCTGTGGACGCGGCTTTCGCGTGCGGGAGCGCGGGCGACGATGGCGGCGGCGTTCTTCGCCGGCGGCGTCGCGCTGTCGATCCTCGATCCGAAGACGCTCGGGCCGGTCCACGTCGAATATTCGTTGCTGCACTATTTCAATTTCTTCTGGCTCGGCATCGCGCTCGCCTATTTCCGCGCGCCGCTCGCCGAGTGGATCGCGCCGCGGTCGGCCGCTTTCGCCACCGCGCTCGGTTGGCTGGGGCTGGCGCTGTGCGTCTTCCTTTCGGGAACGACGGACCCACAGGCGACGACCGAGGCGCTGCGGCTGCCGGGGGTCTATCTCGGCCTCGCCGCGGTCTTCGTCAGCACGTTCGCGCCGCGCTCCGGCTTCCGCGCGTTCTGCGCGCGGCCGTGGATCAGCCTGGTCGGCGGCGCCTGTTACTCGATCTATCTCGTCCATCTCCAGGTGACCCAGGTTGTCGCGAGTTTCGCCGCCAAAGCGGCGCCGGGGGCGCCGCTGGCGGCGGTCGCGGCGATCTTCGTCGCCTCGGCGCTGGTCGTCGTCGCGGTCGGGCTGACCTATTATGTCTGGGTCGAGCGACGCTTCATGACGCGCGACTGGCACCTGCTGGTCTGGTCGGCGATGAAGAGCGCCGTCGTCGCCCGTTCTTCCGCTGCTCCGCCGAAGCGTCTCGAACTGGCCGTTTCGCAGCCCGCCACAGGTGAGGCTCCGTTGCGGCCTCGAACCAAGACGACGTCGCGGCGCGCCGGCGCCGGACGGCGCTGACGGCTCAGCTCACGCAGGCCGCGGCAGCGGTTCCGCCGGCCCTCTCAGCGGCGCGCGCTCGCGCCGCGCCGCCGCAGCGAAGCCGTAGAGGCAGCCGCACATCAGGAACAAGTGGCGCCAGTGGCCGGTGTCGATCTGAATGCCCTGGAGGATCTGCGGGAGCAGGGCCGACCACAGAGCGATGATCTGCGGTTGCAACGGCGAGCGGCGGAACGCCAGCGCCCAGCCGTAGTAGATCGTCACGGCGACGAAGACGAGAAACGCGAGACCGCCGAGCCAGCCGAACGAGGCGAAGGCGCTGATAAAGACCTCGTGCGGGTCTTGCGGGAAGATGTGGCCAAAGCGCAGAGGGCCGAAACCGAGCGGCAACTTCAGCAGCATCGGGATCGAGCGCAACTGATTGCCGAACCGTCCCTGCTCGCCGCTGTCGTAGTCCTCGGCAAGCGACGAGCGCTCGAGCGCCAGGTCGCGGACGGTCGGGATCGACAGGGCCACGACGGCGAGGATGACGATCAGCAACACGCCGGCCACGGCGACGACGATCGTCCGGCCGCGATCCCTGGCGGATGTGGCGGTGAGAAACGTCAGGCCGAGCAAAAGGACTCCGGAAGCGAGGAAATCGATGACGGCGCCGCGCGAGAAGCTCAGCATGAGGCCGAGAAGCAGAACGACGAGCTTGGCGACTGCGGCGAGGGAGCTGCCGCGGCGCAGCAGGATGTCCTGGGACAGCCAGACGATCGGCGGCACCAAGAACGGGGCGAAGACGTTGGGGTCTTTGAACGGCCCCATCGCCCGCGTGTTGTCGTACAGGGTGAAATACGGACCGAGCCCAGCGACGTCGAAATAGCCGAGAATGCCGAGCACGGCGGCGATGAGGCCGGCGAAGATGTAGCCGCTCTGGATCGTCTCCATCCGTTCCGCCGGCGCGGCCGCGATCACGGCGGCAAAGAAGACCGTGGTCGCCGTGATGTAGATCGAGATCGCGATGAACGTGACGCTTTCCGACTCGTTGACGAACGGCGTCAGCGAAAGGAGCCCGCCGGCGTCGTAGAGCGTCAGCGATACGATCAGCGGCGCCATCGCCTTGTCGAAGCGCAAACCGCCGCCGGCGAACGCGATCAGCGCGACGAAAAACATCGCCTCGTAGGGCGACGGCTCGATGGCCGCGAAGGCGCTGACCGCCATGAAGGTCCAGAGCGTCCAGCGCCGCAGGGTTTCGATTCGCAACATCCGGGCAAGCCTCGCGGCGAGGCGCTCGTCTCGCAGCCCCTTCGAACATGCGCTTCCGCGCCGCCAAAATACGAACGTCGTGGTTAACGAACTCTCACCTTTGCTCTTTTCGTTCGAGCTTAAAGCCGCCCTTAACGCGAACGCCGGTAAAAACGTCGCCATTGCGCGGATTGGAGCTCGATGGTTTTCGCGGTCGCCTTCCTTCTGAATTCGATCGGCAATTTTGTGCTGGGAATCGTGCTGAGCGCGGTCCTGGGTCCGGCCGAATTCGGCCGCTATGCGACCGTGTCGCTGGCGGCGCTGACGCTGGCCGGCGGCACGTTCGACTGGCTGAGAATCTCCACCGTCCGGTTCGCTGGCGACAGCGAACGGCGCGTGCGATACGCGGCAAGTCTGGAAGCGGCGTATCTCGCCATCACCGTCGCGCTCTACGTAACGGTCTCGATCGCCTGGCTGTGCGGATTGGATTTCGGTTTCGGACCCGTCCTGCTTTGGTTGACGCCGTTGTTCACTGTCGCGATCAGTCGCGTCGACTACGCCGCGGCGCAATTTCGCGCGCGCAATCTCTCGCGCGCCTTCGCGACGATCTTCGCCCTGCGCCAGACGTTCTGCTTTCTCGGCGCGGCTGCGATCGCCTTTTCACGACGCGACGCGGCGACGACGGTCGCCGCCATGACGATGGCGAACCTCGCCGCGGCGATCGCGGTCGGCGGCGCCCTGCGCGTGCCGGGGGCCCGGCTCGCCGCTGCGCGGGGTCGCGACATCGTCCAATTTCTCGTCTACGCCAAGCCGATCGTCGCTTCGATGGTCATCTATGCGTTGATCTCGCTGATCAATCGCCAAGTCGCGTTCGAGCGCCTCGGCGCGGCGGAGACCGGAGAATTCTCGCTCGCCTTCGATTTGAGCCAAAGACTGTTCCAGGCGATCTACGCGCTGCCCGAGATTCTCCTGTTCCAATACGCCCTGCAGCGGGATCGCCAAGAGGGGCGGGCGGCGGCGGAAGCGCAGATCGCGTCGAACGTCGTGTTGTCGCTGGCGATTCTGCTGCCGGCCGTCGCTGGGTATTTCGCCTTGGGGCCGACCTTCGAGGCGCTGGTCGTGCCGAGCGCCTATCGCGGCGAATTCGGCCACATCGCTCTCGCTTTGGCGCCGGGCCTGCTGTGCTACGGCTGTCTCGTGGTCGCCGTGAATCCCGTCTTTCAGCTCGTCGGCAAGACCTGGCCGGTCACCGTGGCGGCGGTGATCGCGCTGGCGACCGACCTCTGTCTGCTCGCCTTCACCAACGCCAACGCCAGCGTCGACTCGTTGGCGCGCGCCTATTCGCTGAGCCTGGTCGTCGCCGCGCTGGTTTCGACCGCCGTCGCTTTCCGCCGCCCGCAGATGCGCCCGAATCTGCGCGACCTGGCGATCGTCGTCGCCGCCGTCGTGGTGATGGTCGCCGCCGTGCGGCCCTTCAACGCGTTGTCGTCGCACGTCGTCGCCGCCCTGGCTGCGATGGCGGTCGGCGGCGCGATCTACAGCGCGATCCTGCTCGCCTTCGACGTCGCGGGTCTGCGCAAGATGTTTGTCGCCAAGCTGCGCAGCTATCGCGAACGGTTGAGAGCGGCGACCTGAGCGCGTCGCCGGCCGCGGAACTTCGCGGCGCAAGGAAGGAATCGATGTGATGATCGCCCGGTCTGTCGCAACGCATGTCGGCCTGACCGGCGCGCGAGAACGGCCCGTCGCGAAGCCCGCTTCGTCGCCCAGGGTCGTCATCTTCGGCTCGGCGAGACCGGTGACCTGCGCGGTCATGGACTATACGCGAAGGCTGCATGAAGCGATCGAGGCGCAAAGACCGGGTTTCGTCGCGATCGAGACCATCGAGCCGGAGAAGCCGCTCGCGTTCGTCGCGGCGATCGTGAAGGCCCTGCGCGCCGGCGCCGTCGTCCATTTCGAACTGCCGATCGAAGGCTGGGGCGACAGCGTCGCGCCGGGATCGGCGCTGATGGCGGCGCGCCTGCTGACGCGCCGAGGGCGCGTCGCCGTCACCATGCACGAGTGGGCGTCGCTGAACCGGTTGCGCTACCTGTCGATGATTCCCGACTTGCTCGCCGCGGACGGCTTCGTCTTCGTCTCGCCCCGCCAGCGCGAGAGCTTTCGCAGCACGCCCTGGGTCGCCCGAGCCAAGAAGGACGCCGCTGCGGTCATTCCGATCGGGCCGAACGTCATGTCGACCCATATCGACGCCGTCCGCGTCGCGGCGGAAAAGGCCAGGACGCGCGGCGAGGGCGCGTTGCGGGCGGACGTCGTCATCGGCTTCTTCGGCGTTCTCTACGCCAGCAAGCGTCCGGATCTTCTGTTGCGCGTCGTCGCCGCGCTTCGCGCGCGCGGCGTCAAGGCGCGGCTGCTGGCGTGCGGCGACTTCCTGTGGGACAAGCCGCACGATCGCGCCGCGTTCCTCGAATTGGCGCGCGCGCTCGGCGTCGCCGAGTGGCTCGACTTCCGCGGCAGGATCGACGACCAGGGCGAGCTTCTGGCGACGCTGAGCGCGTCGGACGTCTTCCTGTTGCCTTACGCCGACGGGGTCAGCGCGCGTCGCAGCAGCTTCCAGGCCGTCAGCCAGCTCGCCATTCCTCTGGTCACGACCGCGCCCGAGCGGCCGGACGAATTCGACTTCACTCCTGCGCTCAGAGAAAAGATCGACAATCCGGCGACGGCGCTGGTCCCAGCCGACGCCGGGCCGCAAGCCTTCGCCGACGCCGTCATGACCGTGCTGGCGAAAAAGGACTGCGCGGTCGGCGTGTCGCTCGACGCGATTTGGCGAGAGGCGGCGGCGAGGCACCTGGCATTCTACGATCGTCTGCTCGACGCGGCGGAATAGCCCCTGGCCGGCGCGTCGGCGCGGAGGCCGCTCTAGTACGCGTTGTCGCTCTTCAGCAGCGAAATCGGCGTGATGGCGAGAATGTAGAGGTCGAGCAGGATCGACCAGTTCTCGATGTAGTAGAGGTCGTGTTCGACGCGCTGCTGGATCTTCTCCTGCGTGTCGGTC